>JGI24705J35276_12238779_pt1 | contig 63345 bp, 43 predicted proteins | sample TergutNt197P4_FD_35276 | JGI IMG/M metagenome (IMG submission 35276) | reverse complement strand
GGGGGGGGGTAAGTAATTTAAAGGCATCCGATTATGCGCATATTAAAGAGTTTATAAATCTGCCTGATAAAATAAATCATAAGCAAGCGCAAAAAGAGCTTCAAGCATATCTCAACGCCGCAAAAAACATACTGCCGTACAGCGCGTACAGCGAACTGGTAAAGAACAGCGAAATATACGAAAACCTGTCAAAAATAAATAAAGATTACAATATCGACATGAGCAAATACGCGGAATTAGCAAAATCCGTGAGTGCCTATGAGTACGCAAAAAATGCCGACATGCTGAAGCTGTACGACGAGGAAAACAGTCTGGTAAACGAAATACTGATAAAAAACGCGAACGACAGCGAGATAGAAACGATAATTTTGTCGTTGGCGTTTGAAAAGTTTAAAAGGTTTATGACAAACAATGCCACAGACAGCGACTATAAATATTTGACGGAATTCGGATTGGATTATTTCGGCGAACTTTGGAATAAAAATACAAAAAGCGAAACTTTTGAAAAGATATCAAAATATATTGAAACATACAACGCGTATTATGACGCAAATAACAGAAGAAACTGGGAATTCGCAAACAGAATAATATCGGGCATAGATACAAGAAACCCGCAAAGCGTAACAGTGGCAATAACAGGCGGATTTCACACTGAAGAGCTGAAACAAATCCTGCTAAGTAAAGGCGTGTCGGTAACGGTAGTAACGCCGAAAATCAGCACGGAAACCAAAAGCGCGGAGCAAAAATACATAAAACTATTTAATGAGCAGATAAGAGCGCAAATTGCAGAGGCAAGATTGGAAGCATTTGCGTTGGAGGGATTTATAACCGGGAAAGGCGTCAAGGATTTAATAAATGCGCTGAGCGAAATAAAAAGATTGCATACACGGAAAGTTTACGGAGAGCTGAGCATTGAAAATATTTTCGATCAAATCATTGGAATTTACAATGAAAGAAATCCCTCCGATATCGTTTCAATTAATGAAGTAAAAGATGATAAAGATTTTTCCGCCGTATTAACGGTCAAAAATAAAACGCACAATATTATTATAAAGGCAACCGGTGAAGTAGAAGTGTCGGGAGATGGTAAATTGGCAGAAATAAAAAATGCTGCCGCAGGAGAGCTTATTAAATTTACAGGCGATAAAAAACCCGATAAAGCGGACGGGTTTACGGATTATCATAGCAGTCTGATGGGCGTTGTTCCTCAAACAGCGAGCGAAGCCAATAAACGCCCGACAGCTACACTTCAAGTATCGGATGGATACGGCGAACAGGACGCGGATGCAGCGGATTTTTCGCCTGCTGCCGCTGCAGATAAACTTCAAGTACCCAGTGTGAGTAAAATAAAGGCTGAATTATTAGCCATATTTGCCAAAGATAATAATCTTTCAGATGAAGAACTTCGAATTATAACTAATAAATATGAAGGCAAACCATGGTTTCAAGAACTTTTTTCCGGAGAGTATAAGATATACGGACTTACCGTAAAAGGAATAGAAAAAATAGACTATATAATCTCTAATGTTAATGCTCCGGTTAGTCAGAAATTAATCTATTTCGTTGCACATAACAAAATTACTTATAAAGATTTGGAAAGAATAGTTAATATGTATAGGCATGAACCATGGCTTCAAAAACTATTCTCCGGAGACTATGTTATATATCACCTGACCGCAGAAGGAATAGAAAAAATAAGAGAGCTTATACATGTTCTGGGCATGGAGTTTACAGAAGGATTGGTTAATTTTGCGGAAATACTGAAATCGCAAAATATTATTAAAGTGCAATCCTATAATAAATATCTTTTATTTCCTGAATCCGGTTTTGAAAAACAGCTCGCATTAACGCCTTTAATATCTAAATTGCCGTATATGCCGTCAGCATTTGATAAAAAAGAGACGCATATTTTTACCACCCCTCGTACTATCATAAACACCGAATCCGGCGCAATGTCTTATATTGACAAAATTTTTGATTCCTTTACACCTCAAAGCGGTAACGGAAAGTCTTCATTTTTGGATTGTAATGAAAGAGCTTTACATTTGTCGAACTCTGTTGATAATAATGATAAGTTAAAAATAGTTCTTGCCGATGTCGAAAAAATGATTGATATAATGAAAACGATAAATTTAGGAGCATCAAATGAATGTCAAAGAAAATTTGATGAATTTATGGATAATATCGAAGGACAGGATTTTGCTCAAACAAGAGATTCGCTGGATAGATTGATTAATGATATTCACCAAACCGGAGAAGATATATTTTTTGATACTGTAGAAAAACCTGTAAGGGATACGAACAACATTAAAGAAGCAGGCGCTTATTCTTATTTTTCGAATTTTAAAGGTAAAAGTATAAAATTTATTAATTTGTCAAAAAGCGGTGAAATAAATCCCGAAATTTTAAAAACTTTTGAAGCAGTAATGGCAAGTCCATACAGCGTTATTCTGGATAGGATTGTTCTAAAAAATAATACATTGTTTTGGAGCTGCAAGATTGGCATGCATAGCGTTTCATTAAAAGCGGATTTTAGCGAAAAAAACAGAGGAATATCGGCATCTTTTTATGAAGGCGGACACAGTATCGGATGCAGAGGACGTTCCGAGTATATGAAAATAATATTAGAAAAATTCGGATTTAATGTAATTAAAGATGACGGGGAAAATGTCGAGAGTATAGGATTAAAAGCGAAACTTAACAAAGATACCGGGCTTAATGAAAATGACGATTTGCCGTATGTATTAGCGCAAATAATATTGTTGTTCGCAACTTCATCTCCTGTTAATGAAATTTTGGAAGGTATGACAGATGGAGACGGACGTATAAACGAGCTTGTCCGTAACTTTTTCTCCGGAGAATTATTTCCTGTTGACAATGGAGTATTCGGATTCTTAAATTCGCAAAAAAGATATACTAAACCTCAGTTTGGTTCCGTGCGGGAGGAACTAAATCCCATATTAGATGGGCTAGGCCTTGATAAAATACCCGGCAAATCGGAGCAAGAATATGACTATAATCCTCAGTCGGCGACAGACAAATATTTTAACGAGCCTTTGGAAAGAGCGTATGCGGAAGGGAAGGTAATATTAAATTCGTACGGACAGTTGGAGAAAAATGCAAATTATAACGCAGTCGCTGAAATGGCGGATGATTTGCTCGGGGATAATGCCGGAAAACTTTTTGAGGCCGGGCCGATAATTAATCAAATAATTAATAAGAGATACTTTAAAATGCGCGAAGCCGGAAGGTTTGGCGGGCAGCATACATTGAAAACCGGTTACATACAACTTGAAAATGGAGATTATCTATCGCTTAAAATGGTAGAGAGCAAAGGGGAAATGGTAAAAGCGGCAAAAGTTGAATCGGTAAGTGATAAAGGCAGGGAAATATTAAATTCACAAAGATTGATAGAGATATTGGCTCGGGAAGGTTATGAAAATTTAGAGCTTGAAAGCATAATCAAAAGCGAACAAACATCTTTTATAAACGCGTTGAAAAAAGAAATAGTTTCTACTGAAAACTCGAGCGTTGGTGCATTGGTAATGTCGGAAGGAAGAAATGAAATATTTGCTGGAGAAATACTGATAGATTCCGATAAGGACAAAATAAAAAAGATAATAAGAGATTTTCCCGAAATGGCGAAAAGAATAATATGGGTAGTTCCGTATACGACGCCGAACGATATGGAAATATTAGATAAAATAGGAGCTGTATTGACGCTGGGAGGAGGAAAAAACAGCCATGCGGCAATAAGCATGAGAGAGCGCGGAAAGATGGCGATGGCATTGAGCAGAGCGGTATTGCAAAACGGAAAAATAATGATGGAATCTGTTAAGCCAAAAGGCGACGCAAGAAATATAAACGGAATTCAGGCGCAAGACGGGGAAGGCGTAACAATAACGATAAAAAACCACAGTAAAATATTAATGAACAGCTCTCTTTCGACAATAGAACTTTTAAGCGATAAAGAAGATCTTAAAAAATATGACTATCCGACCGATACAAGCGCGCCGGCGCCTATTGTTAAATTACAAGGAGAAAGAAAAGCAAGGGAGCCGTTGGAACAACTGAAGATAACGGATATAGTAAAGACATTCGGAGAATTAAAAGACGGCGATAAAAGCAGAAACGGAAGCAAAGGGTGGAATTTGGCGGAGATGTCAAAAAAAGTGTTTAAGGAAGAAAAGACAATACCGGAAGGAATAACTGTAGACAGAAACGGAATAAGATATTATTTGGGAGATAAGGCGGCAGAATTTGACAGATTAAGCCTGGAAATAAGAGAAATAATAGATAATGAAAGATTGAGCTATGAAAAGAAAAGAGAGCATATAGAACGATTAAGAAATAGAATTAAAGAGCTTATAAGAAAAACATTTGAAAATATAGAAGAAGAGAAGCAGGCAAAAGAATTAATAAAAACGGTGTTAGAAAAGATGAAAAAGCTTGGCATAAAAATATCTGCCGTACGCTCGGCAGGGATAGGAGAAGACGGCCAAACGCACGCGTTTGCGGGAATGGGTGAGAGCAGGTCAAAAGTACATAAGGAAAATGTGTCAAAAGCGGTAGCGGAATGTTTCAAATCGTTTTATTCCGACAGGGCGATAGAATATATGATAAGAAGCGGAGGATTGGTAGAGCCGGCGCTTGTAATACAAGATTGGGCAGATTTTGCTAAAAGCGGAGTATCGATGTCTGACGGAGATATTATAACTATAAACGGAGCATACGGAGAGGGGGAAGGAATAGTAAGCGGAATAATAACGCCTGATAATATAGTATTGAGAGCGACGAATTATAAGACAGGAGAATATGAGATAATGGAGTATGAGACTGCGGATAAAGATTACAGAATAGAAACAAATGAATCGGGAATGAGCGAATTAAAGAGAGTAGAGAAAGGAAGAAAGAAAAGGATATACGGCGAAAAAGAAATAAAAGAAATAGTAAAAGCAATAGGCAAAATAAAAAAAGAATTCGGCTTCAATCCAGACACGGAATTCGGCTTTAACGAAAAAGGCGAATTGAAAGTAGTCCAAGCAAGAGCAAATACGAGCGCGAAAGAGAGAACGGAAGAAAGTATAGCTGACGAAACGGAAATACAACAGCTGACTGACATGTTTAAATCCGATGCGGCGAAATTAACGGAGAAAGAGTTATTAATTTTGATGAGTTATGCGGTAAGCAAAGAAGACAATATATTTGCAAATGAAATAAAGTATGCGGCTAGAGAAAGAGATCAATGCAATGCATATATTCACAGATTATATCTAATATATGCCTATGCCATTAAAGACGAAACCCCGCAAATTCCCGTTGGCAGAAGCAGTATGCAGGTTATCGGAAACATTTCACAAACCGCCGCAATGCTCGCCGCCGCGTAAACCCAATAGGCAGTCAAATGGACGGTATTGGCCGCGGCAAACGCATGAAAACGAAAATAAAACCTCACTGTCGTCGTGGATTTTCCCTCGCCACTTGCTGGAGAGGGAGGCGCGAAGTGTCGGTCGAGAGGTTGCCGTTGTCATTGCTCAGCTTCCCAACTTTTCGGCTTTACAGCTTCTTATTTGCCTTTCGCCGGTAAATATTTTTTATGCGTTTTGCCTGGCTTTTGCGCAGTACTTCGCATAACATGCTAAAGATTTTGTATAATTGGGTGTCTCGAAAAACTCACACTGTTGTCATCCTGAGTAAAGGAACTTTGTTCCGAAGCCAGAGGATCTGCCGTTAATTTTTTACAGACGCGATGCTGAAACAAGTTCGGCATGACGCCTTTCGAGCAGGCTTACATTTTAGGGTCTTTAGAGAGACCCAATTATCAAATTAAACGGGTATAATAAGCACAGCAAAAAGGATATAAAAATGAAAATTAAAGTGAAGGTGCCGGCAACGACGGCAAATTTGGGGCCGGGGTTTGATGTTTTTGGGGCGGCTTTGTCTTTGTACAACGAATTTGAAGCCGAATATGTTCCAAACGCTAAAAAAACGAAGTTTGAGCTAAAAGGCGAAGGAAAAAAAACTCTTCCGAAAGGGGAGAAAAATATTGTATGGAAAGCCATGAATGAGACTTTTCAGCTTCTTGGCTGTGATCAGTACAATTTAAAAAATTTGAATATTACGATTAAAACGGGCATACCTTTAAGCGGCGGATTAGGTTCAAGCGCGTCGGCAATCGTCGGCGGAATAGCTTTGGCAAACGCTTTGTGCGGCGGCAGGCTGACAAAAGCGCAGATAGCGCAGCTCGGCATAAAAATAGAAGGACATCCGGATAATATCGCTCCGGCGGTTTACGGCGGATTGTGCGTTTGTTATAAAAATGAAGACGGCACAAACGAAGTTATGGGACTTCCCGTGCCGAAAATGAAAGTTGTTATGTGCGTGCCTTCTTTTGAATTAAGGACAAAACGTTCAAGGCAGGCTTTGCCGAAAAATATAGATTTGCAGTCGGCTGTTTTTAATACTTCAAGAGTAGCTTTGCTTACCGCGGCATTCTGTACCGGAAACTATAAACTTCTTAAACAAGGCATGGAAGATAAATTCCACCAGCCTTACAGAGGAAAAATGATTCCCGCTATGGATAATGTTATAAAAGCGGCGGTTGATAACGGGGCATACGGAGCATTTTTATCGGGTTCAGGCCCTTCAATAGCGGCGTTTTGCGGCGGAAAAGATTGTGAAAAAGCCGAAAAGGCGATGATAAAAGTCTGGAAAAAAGAGAGCGTTTCCGTCAAGGCGTATATTCTGGATTTTGATACGAAAGGAGCTGTAAAGGCAGAGTGAAAACAATTACAAATTACGAATGACGAATTACGAATAAACTGCAAACGACTTTTTTGTCTTTGATTCGTAATTCGTCATTCGTAATTTGTAATTGCTTTTGATAAATTTGTATTTAAACGCTTAAAATTTTATATAATATATGGTAATCGTCTTTTAAGTAATATTTTTGAAGGAGTGGTAAGATGGGATTGGTTGTAATGAAGTTTGGCGGTTCATCGGTTGCAGACGCAGACAAAATGAAACATGTTGCCGGCAAGATTATAGCAAAGAAAAAAGCCGGTAATAAAGTCGTAGTGGTGGTTTCGGCTCCCGGAGACACTACGGATGATCTTTTGGAGATGGCTGATAAAATCGCTTCGAATCCTCCCGCAAGAGAAATGGATATGCTGCTTGCTACCGGCGAAATGATATCTATTTCCCTGCTTGCCATGGCTATTGACGCCATGGGGGAAAACGTTATTTCAATGACCGGCCCTCAGGCCGGGATTTCCGCTGACGCGGACCATATGCGCGCAAAAATAAAAAAAATTGACCCTAAAAAGATTAAATCCCATCTTGCGAAAAATAATATAGTCATAGTTGCGGGTTTTCAGGCGATAAACCCTAAAGGCGACATTACTACGCTAGGAAGGGGGGGCTCCGATTTGACGGCCGTGGCTTTAGCCGCGGCTTTGGACGCGGATTCCTGTGAGATATATTCCGATGTCGAAGGCGTGTTTACGACAGATCCTAGAGTGGTTAAAGACGCCAGAAAACTTGATTATCTCAGTTATGAAGAAATGCTTGAAATGTCGGGTTCCGGCGCTCAGGTTTTGCAGGGAAGAAGCGTGGAAGTGGCGAAAAAATACGGAGTGGAAATTCATTCAAGAAGCACATTCAGCGATAATGTCGGAACAATAATAACAAGCGAAGAAAAAATCGGGAGGAAAAAGATGGAAGCATTGTTCGTTTCAGGGATTACTTTTGATAAAAACCAGGTGAAATTTACGATAATAGATTTGCCGGATATGCCGGGCGTTGCCGCGAAAATTTTCGGACGGCTTGCGAAAATCGGCGTAAACGTCGACATGATTATTCAGTCTGCCGCCGTGGATAAAAAGAACGATATATCTTTTACGGTCAGCAAAACCGACATGAAAAAAACGCAGATAGAGCTTGATAAAATCTCTTCCGAGCTTAAAGCTTCAAATGTTGTCTGCGATGAACATGTCGCGAAAGTTTCGGTAGTCGGAATAGGCATGAGAAGCAATCCCGGAGTCGCGGCGAAGATGTTTGACGTCCTTTCAAAAAAAGGAATTAACATAGAGATGATTTCAACCAGCGAAATCAAAATTTCGTGCATAGTAGACGAAGCTGATATGGTTAAAGCCGTCGAAGAACTGCATAAAGGATTTAAACTGGAGAAAAAATGAAAAAAAAAGGGTTCACACTTGTAGAACTTATAATAGTAATTGTCATAGTCGGGATACTAACAGTTATAGCCGTTCCTATATACAGAGGGTATACGCAAAAGGCGAAATGGTCGGAGGGTAAAGCTCTTGCCGCCGCGATTCTTACCGGACAAAAAGTATATTATGCGGAAAAGGGGACATGGTATGAAATAACCGCCTGGGTTGAATATGACGACGTTATTGCGACGAACGCCATGGAAAATAAATATTTCAGAAAATATAAAACGGGAGTTTCCGATAAATATGTGAATGTCATATGCGCGGAAGTTTTTTCTGAAAACGAAGATATAATTCTTTATCAGTTTTGGCCGCTGGATATGACGGCGGCGGCGGTCTATCCCAAATGGCTTGTAACTGATTCCGGCGGCGGTATTATTGCAGAGGAATGGTGACAGGTAATTAAATTATGAAAAAAATAATGATATTTGATACGACTTTAAGGGACGGCTCGCAGGGCGCCGGAATATCTTTCAGCGTTGAAGATAAAATAAAGATAGCCAAAGCTTTGGACGTCTTCGGTATTGATTATATAGAAGGCGGCTGGCCGGGTTCAAACCCGAAAGACGAGCTGTTTTTTGCGCAGGCAAAAAAAATCGGCTTAAAAAATGCGAAGCTTACGGCTTTCGGTTCCACAAGAAGAAAAGGCTGCGGGGCAGGCGAGGATAAAAGCCTTCGCGCGATTGTTGCCAGCGGCGTGAAAGCCGCATGCATCTTCGGCAAAACGTGGGATTTGCACGTGCAGTATGCCTTGAAAACGACAAACGAAGAAAATTTGAAAATGATTGCCGACAGCATATCATTTTTAAAATCGAAAAAAATTGAAGTTATTTATGACGCGGAACATTTTTTTGACGGATACAAAAGCAATAAAGAATACGCTTTGCAAACGATAAAAGCCGCGTGGGACGCCGGCGCTTCGGTAATATGTTTGTGCGAAACAAACGGCGGAATGCTTCCTTCGGACATACAAAAAATTACAGGGGAAGTGAAATCGGTTTTTCCGGATATGCGTTTCGGAATACATACGCATAACGATTCGGGCTGCGCTGTTGCCAATTCGATAATGGCGGTTGAGGAAGGCTGCGTTATGGTGCAGGGAACAATAAACGGACTCGGCGAAAGATGCGGCAATGCCAACTTGTGTTCGATAATTCCGGCGCTTCAGATAAAAAGAGATTATAAATGCGTTCCGGCAAAAAGCCTTGCAAAGCTTACGGAACTTTCAAGATATGTCGATGAAATAGCAAACATTGTTCCAAACGATTCGAAACCCTATGTCGGCAGAAACGCTTTCGCGCATAAAGCGGGCATACACGTTTCGGCAATTGAAAGACACTCTGAAACTTATGAGCATATAAATCCCGCGCTTGTCGGCAATGAAAGACGTATTTTAGTCAGCGATTTATCCGGCAAGAGCAATATTATGTCCAAAGCGTGCGAAATGGCTTTGGGAATCGATAATGCCGCGGAAAAAGCCTGCAAAGTTATTGACACGGTGAAAAGTATGGAAAATCAGGGATATCAGTATGAAGACGCCGACGGATCGTTCTTCCTTTTAACAAAAAAAGCGCTTGAAGATTTTAAACCGTTTTTTAAATTGAAAAGTTACAGGGTGGCGGTTGAAAAAAATACCGAAGGAAAAATTGTTTCCGAGGCTACCGTAAAGCTTGAGATAAAAGGGAAAGAAGAACATACGGTGGCCGAAGGAGAAGGGCCGGTAAACGCGCTCGATAACTGTCTTCGCAAAGCTCTGATAGATTATTATCCCGAGATTAAAAATATTGTTTTAACGGATTTTAAAGTCAGAGTAATAAACAGCGAAGCAAATACTGCGGCCAAAGTAAGAGTTTTGATAGAATCTTCGGATTCGGCAAAAACATGGGGAACAATAGGCGTTAATGAAAATATAATAGACGCGTCATGGCAGGCGCTTTCGGATTCCGTCGAGTATAAACTAATAAAAAAAGACGCGCACGCCAAGAGGAAAAAATGAGAAGCGATCAGATAAAAAAAGGCGCGGTAAGAGCGCCGAACAGATGTTTGCTTTATTCTACCGGAATAAGTCCCAGAGATTTGGGAAAACCTTTTATCGGTATTGCGTCATCGTTTACGGATTTGGTTCCGGGACATGTCGCAATGCGCGATTTGGAAAGATATATTGAAAGAGGAATTGCCGCGGGCGGCGGAGTGCCTTTTATTTTCGGCGCGCCGGCTGTTTGCGACGGCATAGCAATGGGGCACAGCGGCATGCATTATTCGCTTGGTTCAAGGGAAATAATTGCCGATTTAATAGAAGTTGTCGCCAATGCGCATATGCTTGACGGTCTCGTGCTTTTGTCAAACTGCGATAAAGTTACGCCGGGAATGCTTATGGCGGCCGCAAGGCTTAATATACCCGCAATTGTTGTTACGGCGGGCGCTATGATGACGGGAATGTACGATCATAAAAAACGTTCGATGGTGCGCGATACTTTCGAAGCCGTCGGACAGTTCCAAGCCGGCAAGATTTCGGAAAAACAGCTCGAAGAATTGGAAATGGCGGCATGTCCCGGAGCGGGTTCGTGCCAGGGAATGTACACGGCAAACACAATGGCATGTCTTACGGAAACAATGGGAATGTCTTTAAAAGACTGCGCTGCTTCCCTTGCCGTGAGCGCGAAAAAGAAAAGAATAGCTTACGAATCCGGAATAAGAATCGTCGAACTTATAAAAGATAATACGACGCCGAGGCAAATAATGACTTTGAACGCGTTTAAAAACGCGATAACCGCGGACATGGCTTTGGGCGGTTCCACGAATACCGTTTTGCATCTTCCGGCTATAGCCAAAGAAGCGGGCATAGATTTGCCGCTAGAACTTTTTGACGAAATTTCCAAAAAAACTCCGCAGATATGCTGTCTTGAGCCTGCGGGGGATCATTATATGGAAGATTTGGATAATGCCGGCGGCATGCCGGCGGTACTTTCAGCGCTTAAGAAAGGTTTATTGCCTTCAATAACAGTCACCGGCAGCAATATTATTGAGATAGCCGAAGAAGGAAAAATTCTTGACGATAACGTAATAAGGGCGAAAGTCCCTTACAGGCCTGAAGGCGGCATAGCGGTGCTCAAGGGAAATATTGCTCCTGACGGATGTGTCGTAAAACAGGCCGCGGTAAGCGAAAAGATGAAAGTTTTTACAGGAAAAGCAAGGGTCTTTAACTCTGAAGAAGACGCGATGAAAGCAATACTTGATAAAAAAATATTCCCGGGCGATATTGTAGTTATAAGATATGAAGGTCCGGCAGGCGGACCAGGAATGAGAGAGATGCTCAGCCCGACAAGCGCGCTGCACGGTATGGGTTTAAGCGACAGCGTGGCTTTGCTTACCGACGGACGTTTTTCAGGAGGCACAAGAGGCCCGTGCATAGGGCATATTTCTCCCGAAGCCGCGTCAAACGGTCCGATAGCCGCAATAGAAGAAGGCGACATTATACGCATTGATATACCTAAAAGAACTTTGAACGTGGAATTGTCTGACGAACAAATAAAAGAAAGAACAGCGAAAGCTGTTAAACCGGAGCCGAAAGTTAAAACCGGTTATATGGCAAGATACGCAAAACTTGTGCAGTCCGCAAGCACGGGCGCGGTGCTTAAATAGAGGTTATTTTAGAGAGAATGTTTTTGAAAAGACAATTCTTATCATTGTTTGCCGTTTCGGCTTTTATATTGCCGTTTTTTGCATGTTCGCCTGCGAAAATTGACGAACAGCAAGCCCGCCGCATGCTCGAAAACGCGATATTTTCACCGGAGCAGGCTTTCGATAAATACAAAAGTTTTTACATGAAAACCGAACGCACCGTGGATGAGTCTTCGGAGGTCAGGAATTTTATAAACGCGCTCAATGAAATGTCATACAGAATAAACGCTCTGTTTGTAAATAAAGTCATCCAGGAGCTGTATGTTCAGGATGATAAGCTCAGGCTGAGCTCTTATGTGGAAAGCCTGACTTCTCCCATGGAGCTTCATCTTATTTATGACGGCGAAATAATGTGGTCGGTGTCTAACTTTGCGGCCAAAGACAGCCAAAAAATGACTTTCGCGCAGGCAAAAGATTTTATAGGCTTTCCCGGGTCTGATTTATTAAGGCGCATACGCGGCGAGTATGAGCAGTCCGGAAAAGAGATTTGGTACAGGCACGCCGGAACTCAAAAATTTGCCGGGTATTACTGCAATGTGATTGAGATGGGGCTTAAAGACGATTCCGGAGAAAAATCCGTTTTTTTTATAGATAAAAAAACCAATATTGTCATTAAAATAGTATGGCCGGGAGTTTTTCACAACATTTACACCGTTAAAAAAATCGGCAAAGTTGAAGGCGAAAAAATTCCGGTTTTGGCCGAGATACTTTACGGAGATTATTTTTCGGCCTTGCTTAAATATTTTGTAAAAACAGACACGTATATTCATCCGGACGTTTTTAACGAATCTCATATACTGCTTCCTTTAAGAAGCATGTTTAGAGAAGGAAGGTTTCAAAATGAGAGCCTTGCGGAGAGAAGAAAAAGAACAAGAGCTTTTTTGGATTCGGTTAAAAGTTTTGAGTTTGTTCTGCGCAATATGCACTTAACGAATTTTGCCGGATGGAAAAATATAGAAGAAATAGTTTTGCCTGTCCTTGAAAAAAGGCTTATTCCCGACAATCCTGCGGCTTACAGAATCCCTATTGCCGCGGAAGAAGCGAAGAAAGAGAAAGAAGCGGCTGAAGCCAAGAAAAAACAACAGTCTTCCGCGCCGAAGAAAGCGCCGCCGGCGCCGCCTGCGAAGAAAAATGAAGCTTTGGAAAAAAAAGAGCCCGTAAAAATTGAAAATGATGAAACTGATTCGCTTGAATACAGCCCAAAAGACGTATATAAATCCATTGAAGCGGAACTTGAAGAGATGAAAGAAAGCGACCCGGAAGGGTATGAAAAGATGAAAAAAATAGTTGAAGAGATGAAAGCGCAAGATGCAAACATAAAAAATCTTGGAATTGAGGAAGAACAAAATCTGAATTATTAACTTTATAAATCGGGTTTCTCTAGAGTGTGTTCACACATATTACACGCATGCGCGTAATATGTGTGAACACACTCTAAAACCCTTGATGACACTTCTTAAACACCGGTGCTTTTTTGGGTTTTTAGAGAAAACCGATTATTTTTAAAGGAGGGTAAACACTATGGAAAAAACAGGCGCGCAAATCTTAGTTGAAAGCTTATTAAAGGAGAACGTTGAAGTGGTGTTCGGCCTTCCGGGCGGACAGGCTTTGCCGATTTTTGACGCGATTCACGGTTCAAAGCTGAATTTTGTTTTAACAAGACACGAGCAGGCTGCTTCGCATATGGCGGACGGTTACGCGCGTTCTACCGGAAAACCCGGAGTATGCATAGTTACGTCGGGTCCCGGGGCGACAAATATAGTTACGGGACTTGCCACTGCATATATGGATTCAGTGCCGCTGGTTGCTTTTACGGGGCAGGTTTCGACTGCGGTGATAGGACAGGACGCTTTTCAGGAAGCTGATACGACGGGAATAACGCGTCCGGTGACAAAACATAATTTTTTGGTTAAAGACGTAAAAAATCTGGCAAAAACAATTAAAGAAGCGTTTTATATAGCGACTACGGGAAGGCCGGGGCCTGTTTTGGTTGATATTCCGGTCGATGTTCAGCGCGGCATATGTGAATTCGAATATCCTGAGAAAATTGATATACGTTCTTATAAGCCTACGATTCACGGGCACTCCGGACAGATTAAAAAGGCTGCTGAAATTATAAACAAAAGCGAACGCCCCGTACTTTACATAGGCGCAGGAGTCGTCGTTTCTAATGCTGAACCGGAAATTCTTGAAATGTCAAAAAAATCCGATATTCCGGTAACAAATACGCTGCTTGCCGTCGGAGCTTATCCGCATGACACAAAGCTGAGCCTCAATATGCTTGGCATGCACGGAACTTTTTGGGCAAACAGGGCGGTGCAAAACGCCGACGCGATAATTGCCGTCGGCGCAAGATTTGACGACAGATGCACCGGCAAAGTTTGCGATTTCGCAAAAAGCGCCAACATTATTCACATAGACGTTGATCCGACGTCCATAGCGAAAATAATAGACAGCGATATTCCTGTTGTCGGCGATGCGAAAACGATTTTAAAAGAGCTTATTCCTTTGGTAAAAAAAGCCGAAAGAAAAGATTGGATAGAAAAAATAGAAAAGTGGAAAAAAGAAGCGCCGCTTGAATTTGACAGAAACGATGATAAGGTTCACCCGCAGTATGTTATTGAAAAACTGTCTGAAATGACAAAAGGCGAAGCCATAGTTACCACGGAAGTAGGGCAGCACCAGATGTGGGCCGCGCACTATTATAAAGCGGCAAAGCCGAGAAATTTTATCAGTTCGGGCGGGCTTGGAACCATGGGATACGGTTTCCCGGCAGGGCTTGGAGCAAAGTTCGGCAATATGGATAAAGAAGTTATCGTCATTGCTGGAGACGGCTCTTTTCAGATGAACATGCAGGAAATGGCTGTGTCAATGCTGAATAAAGCGAATGTTAAAGTAGTGATTTTAAATAACCAATATTTGGGTATGGTGCGCCAGTGGCAGCAGATGTTTTACGAAAAACATTATTCGCATACATGTCTTGCCAAACGTAAAGGCTGCCCTGATTTGTGCAATACTCCGGACAGGGATAAATGCCCTGTTTATTTGCCGGATTTTGTAAAATGGGCTGAAAGTTACGGCGCTTTGGGAATAAGAGTGCAGAGCAAAAAAGATATAGAGCCTGCGCTTAAAAAAATGCTGGAAACAGATAATTCCGTTGTTTTAGATATATGGACAGAGATAGAAGAAAACGTTTTCCCGATGGTTCCGGCAGGCGCTTCGCTGGATGATATAATTACCAGGATGAACGGATGAAAAGACAGAGGATAGATAATAGAGTATAGAGTTTAGATAACGAGTTTTCGCGAAGCGAAAACCTAAAAATCAGTTTCGCCAAAGGTGAAACACAATATTTATACTCTATTCTTTAAACTCTATTATCTGTCGTTAAAAGGAGTTCTTATGCGTCATACAATTTCTGTTTTAGTTGAAAATAAATTCGGAGTGCTTGCCAGGATTGCGACGCTTTTTGCCGCGCGCGGATTCAATATAGATTCGCTGGCAGTCGGGGAAACTGAAGACCCCGCGATATCGCGTATGACAATAGTAGTCAAAGGCGATGATGATATTTTAGAACAGGTTACAAAGCAGCTTAATAAGCTTGTTGACGTTATAAAGGTTAATGATTTTAATGACGTCGGCTATGTGGAAAGAGGTCTTGCTCTTCTTAAGATTAACGTAACTAAGTCCAACCGCGCGGAAATTATGCAGATGGTTGATGTTTTCAGGGCTAAAATTATTGACGTTTCGCAGGATTCAATAATAGCCGAAATAACAGGCGATGAAGAAAAAATTGACGCTTTTGTTAAAATGATAATGCCTTACGGCATAAAAGAAATGTGTCAGACCGGAACGGTCGCATTGGCAAGAGGAAACAAGTGAAACCAATTACGAATCAACGGCAAAAGGCTTTTTGGTCTTTTATTCGTAATTCGTAATTGTAGTTTAAAAAAAAGGGGGGGGGTATGAAGAAAATTTATGTTTTTGCCGGCATTATTGCTTTTTCATTTGTATTTGGTTCTTTAAACGTTTATGCGCAAAACTCGATTGATACTTATGTGGATTTAAGCGATGAACAAAGAGAGCAAAGTAAGGTATTGCAGGATGAGTATAGAGAAAAAAAAGCTGATCTTGATCTTCAGCTTGCAAAACTGCAAAAAGACAGAGACATCGCAATAAAAGATAAAAATACGTCTTTGGTGGAACGCAGAAACAGAGAAATAAAACAAATACAGGCCCAGAGAAAAGAGCTTGCAAAAGAATACAGCGGAAAATATTCGGATGTGCTTACGGATGAGCAAAAAAAGGATGCAAAAGTAGATTCTGATTTTTACTCGAAGGAATTAGCCGCCGAAATTGCAAAAATGGAAGCTGCCGAAAAGAGCAGCGCTCCTAAAGCAAAACCTGCCGCAAAGCCGGCAGCAAAAAGTAAAAAATAAAAAGACAATACCAACTAATAATTGCAGTTAAAAAGGAGCAGTAAGATGGAAAAAGAAGCTAAAATGTATTATGAAAATGATGCGGATTTAAATCTTTTAAAAGGTAAAACAATCGCTGTTTTGGGATACGGCAGCCAGGGACACGCGCATGCTTTGAACCTTAAAAATTCAGGCTTAAATGTTATCGTTGCCCAAAGAGAAGGCGGCGACAACTATAAAAAAGCCGTTGCGGACGGCTGGAAACCCGTCAGCGTCAAGGAAGCTGTAAAACAAGCCGACTGGGTACACGTTCTTTTGCCGGACGAAGTTCAGAAAAAAGTTTGGGAAGAAGATATAAAGCCTAATATAAAAAAAGGCGCCGTGCTCAGCTTTTCGCACGGATTTAATATCCGTTTTAAACAGATAGTTCCGACTCCGGATTTGGATGTAATTATGATTGCGCCTAAAGGGCCGGGGCATTTGGTAAGAAGACAGTATGAAGAAGGAAAAGGCGTTCCCTGCCTTATAGCCGTCGAGCAGAACGCAAGCGGGAAAGCGAAAGAACTGGCTTTGGCTTATGCGAAAGGAATCGGCGGAACAAGAGGCGGAGTTTTAGAAACGACTTTCACCGAAGAAACCGAAACAGACTTATTCGGCGAGCAGGCGGTTCTTTGCGGCGGAGTTGTGGAATTAATAAATTCAGGGTTTGAAACTCTTGTAGAAGCAGGTTATCAGCCGGAAATCGCTTATTTTGAATGTTTGCACGAAGTTAAGCTTATTGTTGACCTGATATTTGAAGGCGGGTTCAGCAAGATGAATTATTCAATTTCCGATACCGCGGAATACGGCGAGTATGTAACGGGAAAAAGAATAATTAATGATTCCACAAAAGCGGAAATGAAAAAGGTTTTGGAAGATATTCAGTCCGGCAAATTTGCGCAAAACTGGCTTGATGAAAATAAAAACGGCAGACCGTTTTTTAATAAGTGCAGAAAAGAAGTAAGCGAAAGGCCTATTGAAAAAGTAGGCGCGAGGCTGCGCTCAAAAATGTCTTGGATTAAAAAGTAGAAAAAAGAAAGAGTGAAGAGTGAAAAATGGAGAGTGAAGATGTTGTGTTTCGGCTTCGCCGAAACCGGTTATAAGTTTTCAAGAGGCAAAGCCTCGCAGAAAACACTTTATCTCCACTCTTCACTCTCAACTCTCCACTCTGCCGTTTAAAGGGGTTTAAGTTGCTTAAAAAAATTTTATTGGTTTTATTGATTTTTGCAGTTATCGGAGCGGCGGTTTATTACTCGTTCAATATAATAATGAATTCCGTTATCCATACGAAAAAAGAGATTGTTCTGCCTGATGTCACCGGGAAAAGCCTTGTTGAAGCCATCGAAGAACTTTCTCCGCTCGGCCTTGGCGTAAGAAAAGAAGGCGAAGAATTTAACAACAATGTTCCGCCGGGAATGGTCTTGAGACAGGCTCCTCCGCCGGGAATGAATGTGCGCGAAGGCAAAATTATTAAAGTTACCATAAGCCAGGGCGGCGAGATGATTTATGTGCCGGACTTAAAAGGGCAGACTGTGCGCGCGGCTGATATAACTTTAAGATCTTCTTCGTTAATGATAGGCGAAATTTCCAAAAAATACTCGGTGGTCAGAGAAAAGGGCATTGTATTGTCGCAGGATCCTCCGTCGGGATCCGCTGTAGATAAAGACACGGTGATAAATCTTGTAATATCGGACGGGCAGCCTCCGGCCGGAACTCTGCTTATGCCTGCTTTTGAAGGTGCTAAAGGCATTGACGCAAGAGAATGGGCCATTAAAGCCGGAATAACCGTTGAAATGAAAAGCGAGGCTTCTTCTTCTTCGGTTATGCCCGGTAACGTAATAAGGCAGTATCCTGAAGCCGACAGCGATCTTTCAAAGTTTGACAACGTGATATTTTATATTGCCGCCGAAACGAAAGCCGAAAAACCGGCAAGCGAAATAGTGTTTAATTATACGCTTCCCGGCACCGGAGGAAGTAAAAGAATAAGGCTTGTTTTGGTTGACGATAACGGCGAAAGAGATATATTAAACGCGGTGAGAAAACCGAAAGAAAAAATTTCAATTCCGCTTCAGACAAGCGGAAACGCGGTTGTTAAAGTGTACATAAATAAAGTTTTCATAGAGGACGTTGTTTTAAATTGACAAAAGCAGGTCGTAAATCCGCTCTTTTGTCATCCCCGAAGGTAGTAATCGGGGATCCAAAGCAGGTCTTAATTCATCTCTTTTGTCATTGCGAGGAAGGACAAAGTCCTGACGCGGCAATCCGGAAGGCCTTAAATCCTTTCTTATGATGCATAGACGCGTGGAGGCATAGATGCATGGTAACGACGTGAACAGCAGATGTTGGGATGATGGGAAGCTGGGAAGATGAGTAAGGGCAACGACTTAAACGATCACAGCTCCTCTTAGCATCTTAACTTCCAAACTTCTATTCTTCCAATCAGCTGCTCTACGCATCAGCGCATCCATGCTTCTGAACTTCTGATATAGGATTAATAATGAAAAAAATTCTTGTAGCGCCGTCAATATTATCGGCAGATTTTTCAAATCTTGATAAAGATATCAGGATGATAGAAGATGCCGGAGCCGACTGGGTCCACATAGACGTTATGGACGGGCATTTTGTGCCGAACATCACAATAGGCCCCGTAGTTGTTAAGTCTGTCAGAAAAGTAACGAAGTTACTTTTTGACGTTCATTTAATGATAAAAGAGCCTGAAAAATATTGGAAAGAGTTTCAAAAGGCAGGCGCTGATTTAATAACTTTTCACAGTGAAATAGCCGCAGATAAGGCGCAGCTGGCAAAAAATATAAAAGCCTCCGGCATTAAAGCCGGCATTTCAATAAAGCCGAAAACCCCGGTTTCCGAGATAGAACCTCTGCTTCCTTTTTTGGACTTGGTTTTAGTGATGACCGTAGAGCCAGGTTTCGGCGGACAGGCTTTTATATGCGATATGCTGCCTAAAATATCCGGACTCAGAAAAATAATTGACGACAAAAAGTATAACTGCCTTATTGAAGTTGACGGCGGAATTAATGCGGAAACCGGCGCGCAGTGCGCGCAGGCGGGCGCGGATGTTTTAGTGAGCGGAAATTATATTTTTTCCGCAGCAAATCCTGAAAACGCCGTTTGTTCATTGTCGCGGAAAAAATAAAAGTTTTTTCAGTGCCGTTACAATTCCCTTTTTATCTTAAAAAGGGAATTTTTTAAATTTCATTATGTTACGAATATTAAATATGTGCTATTTAAGGAGATGATATATGTGTAGGATTTTGAACGTGTTTATTGTGAGTTGTATGTTAAGCGTTACTGTTTTCGCGGATGACGCGGAAATTTTTTTAACGCTTGAAAAAAACGCGGGCGCTGCCGCCGGCGATTTTATCACGGAAGCGGTTGTAAATCAAAGCGATATTGAAAATAGAAATACGCCTTCTGCCACGGAAATGATATCTTCCGTTCCGGGCGTTTTTGTTATGAAAGCGGCGTCTCAAATTAAATCTGATGTTTCTATAAGAGGGCTCGGGGATTCTTTCAGGAGAATAGGTCTGTTTATTGACGGCAGGCCGGAAAAAATGTCTGTTTTCGGCTGCGGAGTATCGCAAACTTTACTTGCGGGAAATATTGAAAGAATAGAAATAACCAAAGGTCCTGATTCCGTTTTATTCGGCGGCGACGGGTTCGGCGGAGTTATCAATATTATTACGCGCAGGCCGCAAGAGCCTTTTGAGGGCGATGTAAGAGTGTCTTACGGAACGTATAATACTCAGAATTATTTTGCTAATTTAGGCGGCGTAAACGAAAAATTTCTTTATCAGTTTTCCGTAAATAAAGCGTCAAGCGACGGGCACCTGCCTAATTCAGGATATAATGCAATGGATTATTACTGGAAGTTAGGGTACAAAATAAACGGCGTAAGCGAGCTTATTTTCAGCGGTAAATACTTTGAAGGAGACGAGCTTGAACCAGAAGCCAAAGATAATAACGGCAATCCTGTTGCGCCGAGCCAATACAATTTTAAAAGAGGCGGCGCGGATGCCAAATATAACAGAGAGTTTGGAAGCGGAAATATGGAAATTCTTGTTTTTGGCGTCTGGGGAGAGCATCTTTTTTCCGATAATTTTCATTCAAAAGATTTATTATTCGGAGCATTCGCTCATTTTACCGACGAATCTTTTAAAAATAATGTTATTAGGTACGGCGCTGAATACAGGTTTTCAGACGGTGAAGTTATTGCCGGAGCAGCTCCGGCAAACCCGACCGGCAGATGGCAAAAAAACGAGTTCGCGATATTTGCCCTTGATGAGTACAGTATTAATGAAAGAGCGAAAGTTTTTGCCGGCGCAAGATATAATTACGATGAAATTTCCGGAAGCGCTTTTGTTCCGCGCGCAGGCGCTTCTTATGATTTGACTGAAAAACTTACTGCAAGAGCAATATACAGCAGAGGGTTTAGAACTCCTTATATTAATGAATTGTACGCTCTTCCGATAAGCAATAAAGAGCTTAAGCCGGAAATACTCGACAGCTATGAGATAGGCGTTAATTCAAAGTATCTTGGGATAGACTTTGATTTGTCGTGTTATGTTATGAACGGAGATAATATAATTCAGACAGTTCCAAAGAATCCCGGGCCAGGAATGGAGTTTCAGAATTCCGGATCGTATGTCTTCAAAGGCGCCGAACTGTCCGTCAGATATGATATTTTCAAAAACCTGAAAGCTTTTGCCGGATACTCATATCTTGATCCCGGAGATTTAACGCAGGGTATCGCAAAAAACAAAATTGATTTGTCTCTGGATTACAGCATAGGGAAGTTTTCAATTTTTGCCGGCGGAATGCTTATTTACGATTATTATGCCGCAAATAATAATAAAGCAAAACTTAATAATTTTAATGTTTTTAACGCGAAAATACACTATACTATAAACAATAGTTTTACGCTTTTTGCGGCTGCCGATAATTTTACGAATATGCAATATGAAATGTTTATAGTTTCTTTTGCCAAAGCTTATATTTACGATATGCCCGGCGCGACTTATACGGCAGGCGTAAGATATAGATTTTAACAGAGTGGAAAATACTATGAAAAAAACAATCAATATCGTTTTATTTTTGCTTGCGGTGTTTTGCTTGCAGTCTGTTTTTGTATCGCAGGCGCAAAGCGTTCCTTTTTCAGATCCTAACAAAACTAAGATTTTTATTACCGTTACCACTTCGGATATTTATCAGATTGTAAAAGAGATAGGCGGAAGTAAAGTTAATGTACAGATGATTATCCAGCCGTTAGGCTGTCCGAGTAATTATGATATAACTCCGAAAGTTGTTCAGCGCGCGGAAAACAGCAATCTGGTTTTAAGCCACAAATGGGAAACGTGGATAGGCAGGTTAAAAGTGCAGGCAGGCGAAAGAGGCGTTTTGTATAAACAGGCTCAAACGGAAGGCAACTGGATGATACCGTATATACATATACGCGCCGCTGAAGAAATAAAAGATATGCTTATCTATATAGATATTGAAAACAAAAAATATTATACGGACAATTTCAACGCTTATGTTTTCAGCATAAACTTTGCCTCCGATGAAATCAGAAGGCAGCTTGAAGGCGCTTACGGTAAAAAAGTGATTGCAAATGAAAAGATAAAAGATTTTCTTGAATGGCTGGGATTTGACGTTATTGCCACATACGGCAAGCCGGAAGATTTGACCGCGAAAAAGCTTGCACATCTCATAAACGAAGGCAAAAAGCGCGGAGTCAGAATGGTCGTTGATAATTTACAAGCCGGTATCAGCACAGGCAAAGAACTGGCTGAAAATATTAAAGCGGCGCATTGCGTTATCAGCAATTTCCCGATAGGCGATTCGTATATAAATACTTTAAAAGATAACGGAAAAAAACTTCTCAAGGCTATGCAATAACGGCGATGCAGGGATGCAGAGACGCAGAGATGCGAGACAACGACAAGGGCAAAAAGTGATGTAGGCTGCGGAGGGTGACGGGGTATTTCGTCTTTGATTCTGACGTTAAAAGGAGGTATGTTTGATACAGAAAAAGGATTTTGTCATGAAGACCAAAACACAATTGTTGGGGTTCTTTTTTTCATTTGCTTTAGCCCTGTGCCTGAGTCTGCAGGCTTCGAATGCTTTTGCGGCAAATATTTTGAAAAGCGTTGAAGGTACTCAGCTGAATATTTACACCACGAGCGAACGGTTCGTCTTTGATGTCGTTCTCCTGAGCCCGGCGGCCGCTGCAACTCCTGTCGGCTGGTCGGTTAAAAATTATTTTGGAGTGCAGGTCAGTTCGGGAAACACTGTTGTCGCGGCCGGGCGGAGCTCGGCTCAAGTCGATCTAGGATTTATGAATACAGGCCATTACGTTGTGACCGCTTCGGTTTCAGGAGAAAGTATTTCCGGCGACTTTGCCGTGGTGACGGCTTATGAACAGCGCAAGCCGCTGGCCGATTCGCCATTTGCGACAGATACGTTCGTCTCTTGGAGGCTTTGGCCGTGGTATAAAGAAGCGTTTAACGCAGGCGGCAACACCTGGCCGTCGGATCAGGAAAGAGACAAATGGCTGAATCCTTATGTCCGGGCGGTTAAGCTCAGCGGAGTTAAATGGATGAGGGATAGAATGAGCTGGGATAAGGTACACGCTGATAAAAACAATTTAAACTATTCTTTGAACGATCCCTACATCAAAGCATTTTCCGCAGCGGGTATTAAGATATTGGATGCCTTTTTCGCAGCGCCCGGCTGGTCTTTCACGTCTCAAGAGAGAATAGACGCGAACAAGGCGACTCATGCAGCTTCAGGTCATTATGCATATCTGCTGCCGTATGACCTGACGGCGGCCTATGAGTTCGGGCAAAAGGCCGGATACTATTACAGGGACGATATGGGCATGTGGGAAATCTGGAACGAGCCGGAAGCCCTTAACTTTCAGACCGGCGAGCACGAGGGGGCGGACAAATTCGCAGCATTCGTAAAGGCCGCGTCCATCGGTTTTCGCGATTGCGGAGCCGCCAATACTCCTCTCGTTACCGTGGGCGGGCTGATCCCTCGCGCAAACTCGGCTGTTTTGTATCAGGACAATCTGTTTGATAACGAAATTATCAAATACATCGACGTATATAACTTCCATAACCATCAGTACAGCGTGAGTTTGGCAGGCCCTTATGACACGTCGTTTAAGATTGATGCAAACAAGGCTCATTTGGACTTTAAAAACAGCCTTGCCGGCGCCGAAAACATGCCTGTTTGGTTAACGGAGGCAGGCGGAGCGATTGTCAGTAACGCAGGCGGCTTTGGGGAGTTGGAAACTTATGAAGCGCAGAAGGTACAGGCGCGGTATTTGGTAATTTCCACGGTGTTAAGCCTGTCCACCGGAGTTGATAAGCATTTCTGGTTCTGCAGTTTGCCTTTCTATGAATCATGGTATGAACCCCAAAGAATGTATTTCGGATCCTTCTCTTTCCGTATGACTCCTTATGCCTCTTACGCCGCACAATCCGTCATGACGGACGCGCTTGGTGAGGCGAAATACCTCGGCAAGTTAACCAATCTGCCTGCAGGCGCAGATGGGCATGTATTTAAAGACGGCAGCGACACCGTGCTGATTCTTTGGGACGCGAGATCGGCGATCGCGTCATCGACTGCAACATTATCTTTGGGAAAAACCTCCGGAACTATCACAGACATTATGGGCGGCAAGAAACCCGCCCCATACAGCGGAGGTACTTTCAACATTACGCTCGGTCCCGATCCTGTTTATCTGAGAGTTTCCGGCGATATTTCGGCGGGCGTGTACACGGCGGCAAACTATACGCAAAAAATTCTTGCGCCCAAAACATTTTCAAAAGCCCAAAAAATTGTGTTGGATCAGAGTTTCCCGATAGAATCACGTAAAAATATAAAGGTGGAAGGCGCTTATTCAATAAAGCCTAATACGCAAACCGATGTTGAGGTAACCGTTTATAACTTCAATGACGTCCCGGTCACAGGCACGGTGGCGGGATCGTTCGCGAAGGCATCCGACAATGCCGTTGTGAGCGGGCCGCAGAATGTCACAATTCCCGCCTATTCCAGCGCAACTCTGACTTACACCGTAAAAATTAGCGGGGGCGTTTCTAAACTCAGTTTTATGGGAAATTTTAACGGCATAGGCCAAACAAGCCCGTCTGTGGCGAACGTCAAGACGCCGTTTATTCTTGACAAATTCGGCGAACCGGACATTCATTTTTCATGCGACATCGATAATTGGGATCAGTTTACGGCAAGTGTCGATGCGCAGTACAGAGGCACTTGGAAATGCGTTAACGGTAAGCTGACGCATGAAGAAGAACTCCCAAATAATCCGTATGCCTATCGTAAAGGTATTACGATGAGAGACGGTATTGTTTCCGCCAAGATGAGGATAACGGGCGTAAAAAACCCTGATAATTGGGTCGGTTTGGGCGTGCGTATGGACCCGACAAAAGGCCATTTCAGTTCAGGTTATGTCGTGCTAATTAAAAGCAACAACCAACTGGTCGTCTATAAAGGAAATCCCATAACACTTCTAAAAGGTCCAATCTCCCTTCAAACAAATATTACGAATGAGGATGCGGAGCTCACGTTAGTAATGCGGGGGGAGCAAATTGATATATATGTAAACAATGTGTATATTACACAGGTCACAGATAATAAGTACGATGCGGGTGCTATAAGCGTTTTAGCCTGGATGGACAAGGTCTCCTACCATGACTTTAAAATATGGCTGACGCTGCCGCTTATTGTCGGAGAACAGAGCGGCGCTCCGGCGTCAGGCAGGGCGGGTTCAGCCGTGTTCCCAGTCACTACTGCGGGTATCGAAAGCGGAACATACCCGGCTGTCTTAAACGGCGTTCCGGCCGGAGTGACCGGAAGCGTAACGATTACAGGCGACAGCGGAATGCTGACTGTCAACACGACAGCCGCCACGCCTCAGGGCGCGTATCCGCTGACGCTCACAGTCGAAGGCCTGACGTCAAACAGTTTCAACCTAGTTGTCACAAATAAAGTCTCTCTTGATGATGTGAAATATTATCCGAATCCGATACGGCCGTCAAAAGGTCCGACTTATTCCCAAATGAATTTTACGAATATGCCTGCTGGAACTCGCATAAAAATATATACAATGTTAGGACAGGTAGTGAGAGAATTGAAAGCAGACGCAAGCGGAACGGCAGTCTGGGACGGAAAAAATAATGCCGGCGAAAAAGCTGCCAGCGGAGTGTATATAGTATATATGGAAGACGGAAACGGAAATAAAAAAAGAATAAAAATAGCGATGGAAAGATGAACGGCAATTACGAATTACGAATGACGAATTACGAATCAACGACAAAAAAGTATTTTCCCTCGCCCCTTGCGGGAGAGGGCGAGCGTCCGACGAATAAGGAGGGCATGTCTGCGAGCGGGCGCGAGACGGTGAGCGCCCCGGCTCTTGCGAAGCAAGAGGGTGAGGGGTTGCCTTTGATTCGTAATTGCCGTGTGTGGTTCTTTTTTTTATTTGCTTTTATCCTGTTCTTATGCGTGCAGGCTTCGAACGCTTTTGCGGCAAATATTTTGAAAAGCGTTGAAGGTACGCAGCTGAACATTTATACCACGAGCGAACGGTTCGTCTTTGATGTCGTTCTCCTGAGCCCAGCGGTCGCTGCCACCCCTGTCGGCTGGTCGGTCAAAAATTATTTTGGAGTGCAGGTAAGTTCGGGAAACACTGTTGTCGCGGCTGGTCGGAGCGCGGCTCAAGTCGATCTCGGATTTATGAATACAGGCCATTACGTTGTGACAGCTTCGGTTTCCGGAGAAAGCGTTTCCGGCGACTTTGCCGTGGTGATACCCTATGAACAGCGCAAGCCGCTGGCCGATTCGCCCTTTGCGACAGATACGTTCGTCTCCTGGAGGCTTTGGCCGTGGTATAAAGAAGTGTTTAACGCAGGCGGTAACAGCTGGCCATCGGACCAGGAAAGAGACAAATGGCTGAACCCTTATGTGCGGGCGGTTAAGCTCAGCGGAGTTAAATGGATAAGGGATAGAATGAGCTGGGACAAGGTACACGATGATAGAAACAATTTAGATTATTCTTGGTACGATCCATTCATCAAGGCATTTTCCGGAGCTGGTATCAAGATATTGGATTCCTTTTTTGCAACGCCCGGTTGGGCTTTCACGTCTCAAGAGAGAATAGACGCGAACGATGCAAACAATGCGCCTTCAACAGGTCGTTGGGTATATCTGCTGCCGAACGACCTGACGGCCGCCTATGAGTTCGGGCGAAAGGCCGGCTACTATTACAAGGACGATATAGGCATGTGGGAAGTCTGGAATGAGCCGGACTACCTTAACCATCAAACTGGCGAGCATGAGGGTGCGGACAAATTCGCCGCGTTCGTAAAGGCCGCGTCCATCGGCTTTCGCGATTGCCAAGCCGCCAAAACTCCTCTCGTTACCGTCGGCGGGCTGGTCGGCCGCATAAACCCGTATCTTTTGTATCAGGACAATCTGTTTGATAACGGAATTATCAATTATATCGACGTCTATAACTTTCATCAACATCAGAACAATGTGAGTCCGGCAGGTCCCTATGACTCATTTAGTACTGATAAAAACGATGCTCATTTGACCTTTAAAAACAGCCTTGCCGGCGCCGGAAACATGCCTGTGTGGATAACAGAGGCAGGCGGAGCGATTGTCAGCACAAATACCACTTATAGCGAGCTTGAAACTTATGAAGCGCAGAAGGCCCAGGCGCGGTATTTGGTGACTTCCGCTGCGAAAAGCCTGTCCACCGGAGTGGATAAGCATTTCTGGTTCTGCGGATTGCCTTTCTTTGAGGGCGATGCGTACTGGGGATCCTTCTCTTTCAGGATGACTCCTTACGCCTCTTATGTCGCCCAATCTGTAATGACGGAAGCGCTGGGGGAGGCAAAATACCGCGGCGAATTAACCAACCTGCCCTTCGGCGCGAAGGGATATGTATTTAAAGACGGCAGCGATACCGTGCTGATTCTATGGGACGCGAGGTCGGCGACCGCGTCATCTACGGCGACATTGTCGCTGGGAAAAACCAGCGGAATCCTCACGGACATCATGGGCGGCAAGAAACCCGCCCCATATAGCGGAGGTACTTTTAACCTTACTCTCGGCCCGGATCCCGTCTATCTGAGAGTTTCCGGCGATATTCCGGCTGGCGTGTACACAGAGTCGAATTATCCGCCAAAGGTTCTTGCGCCTAAAACATTTTCAAAAGCCCAAAAAATTGTGCTTGACCAGAGCTTCCCGATAGAATCACGTAAAAACATAAAGGCGGAAGGCGCTTATTCAATAAAGCCTAATACGCAAACCGATGTTGAGGTGACCGTTTACAACTTCAATGACGCCACGGTCACCGGCACAGTGGCTGGATCGTTCGCGAAGGCGGCGTCAGAAACCGCTATCGTGAGCGGGCCGCAGAGCGTCACAATTCCCGCATATTCCAGCGCAACTCTGGCTTACACCGTGAAAATTAACGATGGGGTTTCCGCTAAACTCAGTTTTACGGGAAATTTTAACGGCATAGGTCAAACAAGCCCCTCTGTGGTGAATGTCAAGACTCCGTTTTCTGTTGACAGATTCGGCGAACCGGATATTCGTTTTTCATGCGGCATTGATAATTGGGATCAGTTTACGGCAAGTTACGATGCGCAGCATAGAGGCACTTGGAAGTGTGTTAACGGAAAGCTGACGCATGAAGAAGAACTCCCGGATAATCCGTATGCCTATCTTAAAGATGTTACGGTAAGAGACGGTATTGTTTCCGCCAAAATGAGGATAACGGGCGTAAAAAAATCCGATAATTGGGTCGCTTTAGGCGTGCGGATGGACCCGACAAAAGGCCACGCCGGTTCAGGTTATTTTGTGCTCATTGGAAGCAACAGCCAACTGGCCGTTTATAAAGGAAATCCAGTAACCCTTATAACCGGCAACAACATCAGTATTACAACGAATATTACGAATGAGGATGCGGAGCTCACGCTTGTAATGCATGGGGAACAAATTGATATATATGTAAACAATGTGTATATTACGCGGGCCACAGATAATAAGTACGATTCGGGTTCTATAGGCGTTTTAGCCTGGAATGCCAAGATTTATTACCATGACTTTAAAATATGGCGGACGCTGCCGCTTATTGTCGGCGAACAGAGCGGCGCTACGTCGTCAGGCAGAACGGGTTCGGCCGTGTTCCCCGTCACAACTGCGGGTATTGAAGGCGGAACATACCCGGCCGTATTAAACGGCGCTCCGGCCGGAGTGACCGGCAGTGTAACAATCACAGGCAACAGCGGAACGCTGACCGTCAACACGACAGCCGCCACGCCTTCCGGCGCGCATACGCTGACGCTCACAGTCGAAGGTCTGACGTCAAACAGCTTCAACCTCGAGGTTGCTAATAAAGTCTCTCTTGATGATGTAAAATATTATCCGAATCCTATACGGCCGTCGAAAGGGCTGAATTACGCGAAGATGAATTTTTCGAATATGCCTGTGGGAACGCGCATAAAAATATATACAATGTTAGGACAGGTAGTGAGAGAATTGAAAGCCGATGCAAGCGGAACGGCAGTATGGGACGGAAAAAATAATGCAGGCGAAAAAGCAGCCAGCGGAGTATATATAGTGTACATGGAAGACGGAAACGGAAATAAAAAAAGAATCAAAATAGCGGTGGAAAGATGAACGGCAATTACGAATTACGAATGACGAATTACGAATCAACGGCTTTTTGACGACAATTACGAATAAGTTGTAACTTGCAATTATTTTTTGTTTTGTCTTTTATTCGTAATTCGTAATTGCCGTTATATAATGAGGTCTAATGAATCCTGCAGTTGAAATAAAAAATCTTACCGTAAAGTTTTCTTCCAAACTTATTTTAAACGGGATAAATATTAACGTTGACAAAGGCGGGTTTGCCGTGCTTATAGGAGCGAACGGCGCCGGTAAAAGCACGCTTATAAAGGCAATATGCGGGCTTGAGAAGTATGAAGGAAATATTGAAATATTCGGCAAAGGTTTAAAAGATACTGATAAAAGCATTATAGGTTATGTTCCGCAGAGCAACGTTTCCGAAAAAAATTCGCCGATTTCGGTTTATCAGGCGGTAAGCGTCGGGCGGTTTGCGAAAAACGGCATTTTTAAAAAATTCACGGAAGCCGATGATAAAGTTGTAAGCAATGCCATAAGAATCGCCCAGATTGAAAATATTGAGGATTCTCCTCTCGGCGAAATTTCCGGAGGCGAAGCGCAAAAAGTTTCCATTGCAAGGGTTCTTGCCCAGCAGCCTGAAATAATACTTCTTGACGAACCCCAGTCCGGACTCGACCCTCACTCCAAAAAAACATTTCTTAACTTTGTTGAAAAACTATATTCCAATTTTGGTTTTACGTGCCTAATGGTAACGCACGATATAGATTTAATTCCGCAATGCTGTTCAAAAGTGTTTATGCTTAAAGACGGTAAGATAGTTCTGGAAACAGAAAACAAAAATATAAAAGAAAAAGCGCGGGAATATAATATTTATTAAAATTAACAATGAACAATTAACAAATAACAATGTCGGAGTTTCGGCTCAGCCGAAACCTATTAACAGGTTTTCGCAAAGCGAAAACACAATAATTATTAATTGTTCATTGTTAATTGTTAATTGTCTTTAAGGGGTTTCATGGAGTTTGTTTTCAGTTATTTTTTTATAAAAGCTTTAACGGCTTCGGTTTTCGCGGGCATTGCGTGCGGAATAATAGGCGTGTGGGTATATCTTTTAAACATTCCTTTTATCGGGGTTGCAATGGCGCATACTGCTTTTGCCGGAGGCATTCTGGGTCTGTTTTTCGGAATAAATCCCGTGTTTTCCGCAATGGCTCTTTGCACGGTCTCTTCACTGATAATAGGGCCTGTTGCCGAAAAGGGAAATCTGTCGCCTAATTTATCAACCGGCATACTGTTTTCTTTTATGTTAGGAATTGCTTTTTTGTTTATGGGAAAGCTCGGGCCGAAAACTTCCGAAGCTCTTTCTTTAATGTGGGGAAACATTCTGACCATAAGCGTAAAAGAAACATTTTTTTTAGCTTTAATCGCAATTTTTATTGTGGTTTTTCTTTTTGTATTTAATAAGGGCATAATTTCGGTGATTTACAATAAAAGCATAGCTTTCGCGTGCGGAATACCGGAAAAGTTTATATTTTATTCGCTTTTAATGCTGTGCGCCGTTACGGTAAGCATTAATATAAAAACAATCGGCGGTCTTTTGATTTACAGTTTGATAACCATACCGCCTGCGGCGGCGGCTCAATTGACAAAGAAGCTAAGCTTCCTTTATATGTTTTCCGTAATAATCGCCGTATGTTCCTGTATTGCCGGTTTATTTGTGTCTTATATTTTCGACATGCCTGTCGGCGCATCAATAGTTATAATTTCAGTTTTAATATTTGCATTAAGTTTTATTTATAAAAAAATATGGCGGTAAAAATTCGTCTTACTGAAGGAGGTTCGGTGAAAAAAGAATTTTTTGACAGGTCGGCGCTCGGATGGCATTACCCAAGCGAAGAAAAGTATAAACTTATAGAGGAAAATATCATTCCGCTTTTGGAATTAAAAAAGACAGATATTGTTTTAGACGCGTGTTGCGGAACAGGCGCCTTAATCCCTTTGCTTAAAGATAAATGCGCGGAGATCGCGGCTTTGGATTATTCTATTGAAATGCTCAATAAAGCAGAAAAGGTAAACGGCAATGCCGCCGTTTATATCGAAGCTTCAATTGAAGACACGTGCTGCGCCGACGAAGAGTTTGATAAGGTTGTCTGCCATAATTCATACCCTCACATAAACGATAAGCAGCAGGCTTTTAAAGAATGCTTCAGGATTTTAAAACCCGGCGGAATTTTTGTCATATCGCACGATGCCAATAAGCATGAAATTGACGCTCATCACAAAAAATGCGACAAGTCCGTCAGAAACGATATGATGCCTTCAAATAATGACACGATGATGTTTGCCGCAAAAGCGGGATTTGAAACCGTAGAGATTCTTGACGAAGAAAAGTTTTATGCCGTTGTATGTAAAAAATAGTTTAATTTTCCTGTTTTGCTTCCGGAATGGAATATCTGATAGTGGCTTTCAGTCTTTTAAAGAAATTTTTCATACTGTCGGCTTCGTTTGAATCTTCGTCTTTTTTGTTATAAATTATTGTCAAATGATGATTTGTGTCAAAATGAACCGTTTGCGTGTCCCATTTTTCTTTGCAGCATATATATATGACGGTTTTGCCAAGACCTTCGCCGTATCCTGCTTCCCAATAAGCTCCGTTGTTGCCGTCCGAAACATCGACTATTAGAAATTTGCTGTTGCGTATTTTAACCCTTAAGTTATCGTCAATTAACCCGGCAGGCTGTTCGTCGTCAAGTTTTTGCAAGGCAAAACCGGTTTCCGTTACTGTATCTTTGAGCTGCCGTATTAAATTGCTGTCTATATGCGCAGAATTAAATTTTAAAGCCAGAAATGCTATTTTTGAATCTGTTTTTTTATTGTTTATTTGTTCAAACTCGTTCCAGCCTTCTAATAAAAGCTGAGCCGTGTCAACGGCAACTAATTCAGAGCCTATTTTGGCAGTTTGCGCCAAAAAATATTTTATAAAAAGTTTATCGACGGCTTCATTTATGATTAATTTTAAATTATCTTTGTCAAAACAGCCTAACACAGAAGCAAGTTTTTTATAAGAATAAAGATCGTCGTTGGCATATGGAATATCTTTGTGCGCAATAAGAAATTTATTGCTGAATACTCGTTGATGCTTTGCTAAAAAATATATCAAATTTTCAAATTGCGCCCGCGGTGTCGGCAGCGACTCGTTTTTTAATTTTTCATCAAGCAGCTCTTTTGTCAATTTAATATTTTGGGGATTGTATTCGTGAGTTTCTGCCAAATAATGAGAGATAATCTGTTTTCTAAGTTTATAATTGAAAGAGTCTTCTTCATAAGCTACGTTTTTGTTAAAGAAGCTTTTTATTGAAGCTTCAAGAGTGCCGCTTAAAGAAAATTTGCCGCATACGGCGCAATCGCAAAAATATGAATCATTTTCATAATAAAACTCTAAAGCAGAGTCGCAAAAGCAGCATACTCCATCTTTTAATCGAGCCATATAATCTCCGTTTTCAAACCGAAAACATATTTAACGAAGCGTTCTGAATGCCTTTTGTGCCTTTGACGCGCGAAAAAAGTTTTTCAATTTCTTTCTTTAAGCCTTTAACGATAATTATTTCAAAACAGTCGTGGTGGCTGACGTGTATGTGCTGCGAAGAAACTATGATCTCCTGAAAATCGTGCTGAATATCGGTCAGCTTTTTCAGGAGTTCTCTTTTGTGGTGGTCGTAGATAATGTTTATTGTCCCTATTACGGAGGTGGTGTCGTTTGTAAGATTTTCGCCGGAAATATAAAAATTAATCAAATCTTCTATGGCTTTTGAGCGTGTGGGATATTCCTGATCGTTAATAAGCCTGTCGAATTTGTCCAAAATATCTTTATTTAATGATACTCCGAAACGCGATATTTTTGTCATAGTTAGTGTTATTGTACGGTTAGTTCAAGTGTTTTAGAGCCGTATTTATTGCATGTTGCTTCAACAGTCAGCTTGTCTCCGGCTTTTAGTCCGGGTATTTCAAACACTTCAACTTGCTTTTCATCGTCAAGCTGCCTGGTTTCTCTTTTATCTATTATCTCTTTATCATTGAGCGTGACAACTACTTTGTATATATAATGGTTCGCCCTGTCTTTTACATTATGCATTATAGTAACATTAACCATTTCGCCGTCAACAGACGCTTCGATTTTTGAAGGCGGATGCGCGAATGCCGCGTTAGCCGTGAAAAACATACAGCACATAAGGATAAAAAGTTTAAAGAGGTTTTTGCTCATTTTCTTTCTCCTTTACTTTCGGTTCGGTTTCTTTTGTGTGAAATCTGTACTCAATTTCTCCGGGCGCTATGACATTGAGTTCGCTGCGAACCATTCTCTCTATGTATGAAGGTTCATTTTCGAGATAGTATAATCTTTTTTTAAGAAGTTCGTTTTGATATTTCGAGCTTGCAATATCGGACTTTAATTTTTTCTGCTCAAAGAAGCGTCTTGTTACCGTTCTTGAACCTTCGTTAAAAACCAATATTGCCAAAGCCGCTATTAAAATGATGTACCGTATTTTGAATTTTTTCATAAACTTTTGAAGCTTAGAGAGCTTGGAGAGCTTAGAAGTTTAGTGACGGCAGATTGCGGGTCAAGCCCGCAATGACGTAAAAAGCCGTTGCCAAGCTGCCAAACTTCCAAGCTTCTAAACTTCCGCCGTTTTATTTTATGCTCGAAAAAGCCGCTTTGCCGAGATAGCTTGCTTTTGAACCAAGCTCTTCTTCAATTCTCAAAAGCTGGTTGTATTTGCACATTCTGTCCGTTCTTGAAGCGGAGCCTGTTTTAATCTGGCCGGTATTAAGCGCGACTGCCAAATCCGCTATTATGCTGTCTTCTGTTTCGCCGGAACGGTGCGACATAATTGCCGTATATCCCGCGTCATACGCCATTTGAACCGCGGCAACCGTTTCGGACAATGAGCCGATCTGGTTAACTTTTATAAGAATTGAGTTGCCGATCCCTTTTTCAATTCCTTCTTTAAATATTTTTGTGTTTGTCACAAATAAATCGTCGCCGACCAACTGCATTTTTGATTTTAACGCGTCCGTAAGCGGTTTCCAGCCTGCCCAGTCTTTTTCGCTGAGTCCGTCTTCCATTGAAATTATAGGATATTTTTTAAGCCATTCTTCATAAAATTTTATCATCTCTTGCGATGTTTTTACTTTATCGCTTATTTCGCCTTCAAGCGTATATTTCCCGTCTTTAAAAAATTCGCTTGCGGCGCAATCCAAAGCCAAAAGTATGTCTTTTCCGAGTACATAACCTGCTTTTGCTATTGCTTCGGAGATTACTTCCAAAGCTTCAATGTTTGACTTTAAATTAGGAGCGAAGCCACCTTCATCGCCTACTCCTGTTGAATAGCCTTTATCATTTAAAACTTTTTTAAGACTGTGGAAAACTTCGCAGCCCATTCTGAGAGCTTCACGGAAATTCGGGGCGCTTACGGGTGCAATCATGAATTCCTGAAGGTCAACATTATTATCGGCATGTTCGCCGCCGTTGATGATGTTCATTAAAGGCACGGGAAGAACGTATTTGTTCGATTTTATATTAAAAACTTCTCTGACATATTCATAAACCGGCATTTTTTTGGAGTTTGCTCCGGCTTTTGCGCAGGCAAGCGATACGCCCAAAATCGCATTGGCTCCGAGATTGCTTTTAAAATCCGTGCCGTCAAGTTTAATCATTATATCGTCAATTTCCAGCTGTTTGTTTATTTCCATTCCGATGATTTTCGGGGCGATAACTTTGTTTATATTTTCAACGGCTTTCAAAACGCCTTTTCCGCCGTATCTTTTTTTGTCGCCGTCTCTAAGCTCCAAAGCTTCTCTTTCGCCTGTTGAAGCGCCTGAAGGAACTGCCGCTCTTCCGAGCGTTTTATCATCAAGAATAACGTCAACCTCAACTGTCGGATTTCCGCGCGAATCGATAATTTCTCTGCCGTGCACTGATACAATTTTTGCCATTTTACTGCCTCCATTTTAACGGCAGTTAATAGTTAGTAGTGAGTAGTTAGTAGTTGTTGAATTTCGGCGAAGCCGAAATCTTTTATAGGTTTTCGCTACGCGAAAACACCAAAACTATTAACTACTCACTATTCACTATTAACTGCCTTTTATTCGGACATTATTATAGAAGTTTTGAAATGTTTAGTCAAAAACGACATGTAAAAGAAATAAAAAAAGTCGTTCGCCGTTGATTTCCCCGATTACGACCTTCGAGGACAGGCTCCATTCGTCATTCGTAATTCGTAATTGCCGTTATAGGAGGATTAAGCATTAAGGCGAAGAATTTTTCGGAAAGATTTCTGGCAAGCAGCGAATTATTGCAGATTACCGTGATTTTTACCTGTTTTTCTGAAATTTCTTCAATAAAAAAAGCCGCTTCGGTTGAGTCTAAGCAATAATCGAAGCTTTTCGCGAAATCAAAAGCTACAATATAACCCCGCCTGAAACTTTTGTGCGTTACTCTTGCCCTCAAAGACTTTATTATACTGAGGGTCCTGTCAAAACTTTCTTTTTTTGTCAGGTCAAAAGTTTCGGAATATCTCCCGACTTGCTCATTTTCGAACTTTTGAATTGAATAACCCGCAATGCGTTTAGGCACATCCAAAACCGCACAGGAAGAAAAAGTCAGTAAAATGAAAAAAATAAAAAGTTTATGCATATTAAATAGTGAAAGTATTTGTTTTATTGTATAATGGATTATAACAAATAGCATCGGACAAGTAAATAAAGGCAGAAGTTCAGAAGCTAGGAAGCTCAGAAGCTCGGCAACGTCAAAGACAAGAACGGCGGAAGATGGGATGATAGGATTATAGGAAATTGAACAACGGCAAGAACTTTAATGACCACAGCTCCTCTGAGCTGCTGAGCTTCCGAACTTCCGAGCTTCTACAGTTGTTTGACAAAGCGGGAGAATTCATATATAATCAAACATTCAGACACTATGATTGTAGGCTGTATGAAAAAATACTGTACCTGACATAAGTGTGAGCATACGGAGGTAGAAGATGGCTGTTAGACTGCGCCTGCAGAGAAGGGGCAAACCAAAAAGACCTTATTACAGGGTTGTGGCAATTGACCAGAGAGCGAAAAGAGACGGAGAACCGATCGAAATACTCGGACAGTATGATCCTATTGCAGCGGAAAATAAGTTTAATGTCAATATGGACAGAATAAACTATTGGCTGGGCACGGGGGCAAAAGCTTCCGAAACAGTTGCCGTTTTAATTAAAAAATCGCAACCCGCGGAAAGTAAATAGTCGCAACACCTTAGGAGGAAGTTATGAAAGAACTGGTTCTGTTAATCGCAAAAGCGTTGGTAGACAATCCGGATCAGGTAGAAGTTAAAGAAATCGCCGGCGAAAAAGCAACTGTTTTGGAGCTCAAAGTAGCTGACGGCGACAGAGGCAAAATTATCGGCAAAGAAGGAAGAATTATAAAAGCGATAAGAATCATCGTTAATTCGGCTTCGGCAAAGCTTGATAAAAGAGCTACCGTAGAAATAGTAGAATAGAAAAACGTAGAATAGAAAAACAGAGATAAAAAGAAAAATGAAGCAGAAAAAAGATATGCCTTCTCCAAGCGAAGCTTGCAAAGCTTACAAAACTTGGAAGGTTTCCGATATTTTGGGATTTGAAGTTTTTAATCAAACCGGCGAAAGGCTCGGCATTCTGTCTGATGTCATCTCTACGGGAAGCAATGACGTATGGGTTGTTAAATATGATAATGAAGAGTATCTTATCCCGGCTTTGAAAAGCGTGATAAAAGAAGTTAATCTTTCAAGAAAAAAGATATTTGTCGAACTTCCAAGCGGCTTTGAATCCTCTTACGGCCCGGCAAAATCCGCAGACGGAATTTTGGAGTATAACGGTTATATGGTGTATGAAGATTGATGTTCTTACGATATTTCCCGGTATGTTTCAAGGGCCTCTGACAGAGAGCCTTATCGGAAAGGCAAGAGAAAAAAAAATAATTGAAGTCAATATAATAGATATACGATCTTTCTCTAAAGACAAACATAAAAAAGTTGATGATAAGCCGTTTGGCGGCGGTGCGGGAATGGTAATGAAACCCGAGCCGGTTTATGATGCCATAAAAAGTACAGGCGTAAAAAAAAGGAACAGCGAATATAAAAATCCTTACAATAAACCTTATGTTATTTATATGTCTCCCCAAGGCAAACCGCTCAACAGCGATATTGTAAAAAATCTTTCAAAATTCAAGCATTTAGTTGTTTTGTGCGGTCATTATGAAGGCGTTGATGAACGCGTAATGAATTTTGTTGATGATGAAATTTCAATAGGCGATTATGTGCTTACCGGAGGAGAATTGCCGGCCATGGTTTTGATAGACTGTGCGGCAAGGATGATTCCGGGTGTTGTTAAAGAAGAAGATTCGGTAAAAAACGATTCATTTTATAACGGTTTTTTGGATTATCCTCATTACACAAGACCGGCTGTTTTTAAAGGCATGAAGGTTCCGGACGTTTTATTGTCCGGCAATCATAATAAAATAGAAGAATGGCGTAAAAACGAGTCTGCAGAAAGAACAAAAAAACGCAGACCGGACTTAATAAAAGGCAGTTAATAGTTAGTAGTGAGTAGTTAGTAGTTGTTGAATTTCGGCAAAGCCGAAATAGATTATAGGTTTTCGCTACGCGAAAACACCAAAACTACTCACTACTAACTATTCACTATTCACTGCCGTTAAAATGGGAGTTGTAAAATGTCATTATTAGAGCAAGTTCAGGCAGCGCAGAAAAAGAATCTCGGAGTTGATTTTAAAGCGGGCGACCAGATTAAAGTGCATTTCAAAGTTGTTGAAGGCGGAAATGAAAGAATACAGGTTTTTGAAGGCGTAGTCCTAAGAATAAAAGGAAGCGGTCTTTCTGAAACTTTCACTGTAAGAAAAGTATCTTTCGGCGTAGGCGTGGAAAGAATTTTCCCGATGCATTCGCCAAGAATTGAAAAAGTTGAAGTCGCAAGGCGCGGAAAAGTGCGCAGGGCAAAACTTTATTATCTCAGGAATCTTTCCGGCAAAGCCGCGAGAATTGTTGAAGATTCTTCAAGAAAAAAAGTTTCCGTTCCCGGCGCCGCCGCGGAAACAGAAGTCCCGGCAGCAAACTAAAAACAACAATTACGAATGACGAATTACGAATCAAAGGCAAAGACAAAAAAACAAAAAAAGCTGTTGGTATCTATCGTTGTCGTTAATTCGTAATTCGTAATTGCCTTTTAAAATGGATTTATTTTTATTTGATAAAAATTATTACGATAAAGGACTCCATTCGGTGGCTGGTATTGACGAAGCCGGACGGGGTCCTTTAGCAGGTCCGGTTGTGGCAGCGGCGGCAATCCTTCCTAAAGACATATCAATCCCGTATTTAAACGATTCCAAAAAACTGACGGAAAAAAAACGAAATGAACTTTTTGAAATAATCAAAGAAAAAGCGCTCGCTTATGCTGTTTCCATAGTAGGCAATAACAAAATCGACGAAGTTAATATTCTTCAGGCAACGTTTATCGCGATGAAAAATTCGGTCCTATCTTTAAAAATTATTCCGGATTTATGTCTTGTTGACGGCAATCATAAGATTCCAAGTCTTGAACTCAATCAGGAAGCAGTAGTCGACGGTGACGCAAAAAGCGCGGCAATTGCGGCGGCTTCGATACTTGCAAAAGTCACAAGGGACAAAATCATGCGTGATTATGCCGAGAAATTCCCGCACTACGGTTTTGATAAGCATAAAGGATACGGAACAAAAATTCATATGGAAGCTTTAAAAAAGTACGGCGCCTGCGAGATACACCGGCAGAGTTTTGCTCCGGTAAGACAGAGTTCAAAGTTCAGAGTTCAGATGTCGTGTTTCGGCAAAGCCGAAACCTATAAGTAGGTTTTCGCGAAGCGAAAACTCCTAAATTGCACTCTGAACTTTGAACTCTGCCGTTCAAGGTGGTGGTAAAATGGTTGATACCAGAAAAATAGGGTTTGATAAGGAGAAAGAAGCCGTAAAATTTCTCAAAAGAAGCGGTTATAAAATAATAGAAACAAATTTTACAACGGTTTTCGGCGAAATTGACATAATAGCAAAACACAAAGACGATCTGGTTTTTGTGGAAGTAAAATACAGAAATACTTTGTCCGGCGGCACTCCTCAGGAAGCGGTAACCAAAACAAAACAGCAAAAAATTATTAAATCGGCGATTTTGTATTTAAAACAAAAAAATCTTAAAAGCAATCTCAGGTTTGACATAGTCGCAATTACCGGAGACAGGTTTGAAATAATAGAATCGGCTTTTTCTTCAAATAAATATTATATATAAACGGCAAAAGGCAGAGAATAGAGAAAAGAGAATAGATACGACAACGGCTGGAGGTTTTTAACTATTATCTGTTCTCTTTTCTCTATTCTCTGCCTTTATGGTTGCCAATACTTTAAAATACATGATATAATATAGTAACCTCATAGAATGCCATTGAATAGTTCTGAAGAATATTAAGTTATAGAGGTCCAATGATAAAAATTCTGCTTGTGGATGACGAAGTTTATGCAAGAGACAATATGGCAAGGCTTGTTCAGAGAAAAGGCTTTGACATATGCGTCGCCGGCAATGCCGACGAATGCCTTAAAGTTTTAAAAGAAGAAAAGCCGGATGTCGTTTTTCTTGACATAATGCTTCCCGATTTGGACGGCGACCATTTGTTTCATTATATAAAAGAAATAAGCGCTGAATCTTTGATTTATTTTATTACGGGCTCGGGCACTCTTTTTACCGAAGAACACGCTAAGGAGCTCGGCGCGGCCGGGTACATGCAAAAACCGGTTTACGTTGAAAATCTTTTCAACCTTTTGGATGAGATTAAAGAAAAATTAAAAAAATGACGAATTGATATTTAAAAACTTTAAAAACCCCTGCTTTTTGTAAAACAAAGGCAGGGGTTTTTTATTCGGTTTAGGCGTTTATAAATGATAGCCGGTTTTTACAAAATATATCCGGTTTTTTAATTAGTTTTCGATAAAAAATTAATGTATAATGTTATTCGCGGTATTTAAAATAAACACAAATTCAGCGGATTGAAAATGAAAAAAATATTTGTTTTATCGCTTTTATCAGCTGCGGCTGCTTTTTTTGTTTCCGCGGTTTACGCCGCTCAGCCTGACCCGGGAGGGCAGGGCAGTTTTGCTTCTTCGCTTCCTTTGGCAAGCCAGCCTACAATTACGCGCAGAGTAACTGCTAATGTCCCGACACTCTTTTATCCCACAAACAGATGGTTCGGTTCGGCATATACAAGTCATCCGCACCATAATTATTCGTTCAGAATGTCCGCTTATCCGTGGATAATAAATTTCAATACCAATCCTACGGGCACGGCTTACGGCAGCGGTTATTTATTTGGCCCGACGTATATAACTTCTGCGGCTAGTTCCGTAACAAGTATTTTTTCGCCTGTTTTCAGGCTTACGGGATTAAAATCAGGAACTACCGAAATAAATTCTTTGCAAACCGCGATGGACGCGTATTCCGACTGGTGCGCGACTTTACTGTGTCAGGATTCGGCAGATTCGACAAAGTGGATAAAAACTACCGTCGGCAAAGGCTTTATCTTTACATACAATTACTTTTCCGAAAACCTTAATCCGAGAATACGCGCTTACAGCGGTACTATAGAGTTTTTCAATTCTTCCGGAACGCAAATTACGTCGTCTTCTACGTTTACCGATGAAAGAATAATGGTGAAACTTTATGACGCCAATAAAATTATTTATATGGGCGTTTATGCTCCGGACAGAGATACAATTTTTAATCTTACTAATCTTACCAGAGCGGATATAACTTTTTCGACAAACGTTGTTACTGATGCGAATAGATATTTGTCTTTAGCTTTTATCGCCGAATACGATCCCGGAAGCGATAATTTTACGGAAGCAAAATCTATTTTTGACGAATATTATAATTACGCGTATACATTTATCGACGCAACGACGGTAGATTATTCTTTCAATAAAAATAACGGCCGGCTTACCACGGATTTTAGTTTTAATTTTGTTCAAAAACGCGGCGATTTGCCGAATGCCGGCTCGGTATTTGCCGTTTTCCCGCATCAATGGAAAAATATGCCTGATATGACGGTTCAGGAACTTAAAACTCTGCGCGGGCAAATGAAAGTTATTAAAGGCGCAGCGTCGATTCGCACCGTTAATCAGTTCAGGGGCATAATTCCGAATTTGCCGTTTGAAATTCCGGACGCGGCTTCTAAAAATACGCTCCAGAATTATGCGGACGACGAATACGCTTCGCTGAATTTGACTTATACTCCTCCTACCAGCAACGACGGCGAACCGGCAAATAACACTTATGTCGTAGGAAAAGCTTTGGCAAGAGCCGCAAATCTTGTGCCCATATTTCACCAGCTTGGCGGAGCGGCAAATATAATTAAGAGAAATGATATTATCGCTAAAATAAAAAAAGAACTTGAAACTTGGTATAAGTACTCTTCGCAAAGCGAAAAATATTTCGGCTGGGACAACGATTGGGGAGGAATTATAGGATACCCCACATGGTTTGGCGCGCAAAATTACAATGACCATCATTTTCATTACGGGTATTTTATTTACGCTTCCGCAATAGTTTCATTGTTTGACCAGAATTTTGCTTCCGCGGCGCAGTATAAAGGCATGGTTGAGCTGCTTATAAAAAATATTTATAATCCGCCTTCCAATAAGCCAGACCATAATCCGAACTTTCCGGTTTTAAGACATTTTGATCCGTATGAAGGACATTCATGGTCTGACGGAGCCGGCGGGTCCGACGACCGGGGAACAAATCAGGAATCTTCTTCCGAAGCCATGAATGCCTGGGCAGGGATATATTTGTGGGGGCTTGCCACAAATAATCAAAATTTGATGGATTTGGGAGTATACGGATATACTACCGAATATGAGGCCTTAAAAGAATATTACCTTGATAAATCAGGAGAGATTTACGCAAACACAAACTACGCTTATAAAGGCATAGGCATACTTTATGATAATGAATCCGTGTTCAACGTTTTCTGGAACAGCACGGATCCTAGAGAAATACTCGGCATTCAGCTGCTGCCGTTGACTCCTTCGATGTTATATTTGGGATACGACAGTCAATATGCGTATGACTTAGATAATTCAATTGCCGATTTGAATACGTGGAAAGATATTTGGCTCAGATTTAAAGCATTATATAATGCCGCAACGGCTCTGACTAATTTTGTTAGTTGGGGAGTGACAGGGACGCCTGAACCGGGCAGTTCGAAAACTTTCTCATACCACTTTATAAAATTTTTTGACAGTTTGGGTAAAGTTGCCGCCGTAAGAAACAGCGGAACGGATTACTATGCGGACAATTCGTCTTTTTGCGTGATGGATAAAGGCGGAGAAAAAACTTATATAGCTTTTAATAATTCCACCGCCTCCTTTCAAACCGTGAATTTTTATTCCAAAGCGGGCGGAGCGGTAATGAGTAACGTGAAAGTGCCTCCTATGACAATGGTGTCCGTCAAAGGCACCGCGAATTTTAAATACGATTCCCTGAGAGCGATGTATTCAAACGGCAATAATTACATTCTTCTTATGGACGTTTATTCCGACAGCATAACTGTTGCCGCGCAAACGCAGCCTTCAATCGATCCGGTATATTATAAGACAATTCCTTTCTCTTTTACCGTCAACACGCCGGCGGGCGCGTTAAATAACGTTAAAAGTTATGTGCAGCTTACCGACGTAAATATTTCAACTTACAGCGCTAATCAGATAAAACTCGCGGTTTATAATTCACAAACAAGTCTTCCTGACAAAACATACCCCGTTCAAAACATTACGGTTGAATCCGAGAGCGGCGGTATTGCCTCGGTAAACATAGAAGCAATTCTTACCGCCACAGGGACTTATGTACTTGTTATACCAACTGATGTCCCGCTGCCGGATGGTGTAATCAGCGGACTTGTGACTTTCAGCGGCAGGGGAATGAATAAGATAAAAGTTGATGTGTACGAATATGACGGCTCTACTCTCATAGGCAGCACAAAAACCGTGACAACGGAAACCAACGGCCGATATACCGCGGATATGTACTACGGAAAAAATTATACGGTTACGCCTGTTTCAAACGAGTATGATTTCATGCCTGCTTTTCTTCCATATAACAATGTAACTGCTTCGGTTTTAAACGCTGATTTTTCCGCGCAGATAGCGGCCGGCAGGTTCGTTGTATATCCGAATCCTTACAAGCCTTCAAGACACGGAAATATGGGAGTAACGTTTACAAATCTTAAACAGGGCGCGGAAATAAAAATTTACAATATCGCCGGAGAACTTGTTTTCAGCGGAAAAGTTCCGGCTGACGGTTCTTTTACATGGAATGCGGAAAATAATCACGGTTATCAGGCCGCTTCCGGAGTTTATATTTATCACATAAAGTCCGGCGGAAAAACGCAAAGAGGCAAGCTGGCTGTTGAAAGATGAGGTTAACGCAGTTATATGATTAAAAGTTCGAAGATATTTTTGACTGCCGCGTTATTTGTTTTTGCGCTGTCGTATTTGCATACGCAAGCTTTTGCAACTAATTTTTCCGCTATTTCGGGGCTTTCCTACAACCAGACGCAGGTTGCGAAAACTTTTGATATACTTTCTGCGCAGGCGATTGGCTCTGATTTGGCCGGACAAATATCGTATGTTGACGCGCTGCCGACGGATGATCTGAAAAAATCGGCATTGCTTGACGCTTCCGGATATTTTCTTGCAAACGTAATAAGGAGCGCCACGTCTGAAAATGAAAGGCAGAATATTTACAATAAAATGAAGTATCACGATATCAACGTGCATAATTTGAAGGGGCTTTGGGTTCAGGGAAGAACTCAGTTCAGCGAAATTGCCGAAGACGATAATTCAAAAAATAAGTATAACAATCTTGAAACCGGCATGCTTGCCGGATGGGATACGGTATTTAGCGATCACGGTTTTATGCTCGGATTTTACGGAAAATATAACAAGCATGACGTTAAGCAGGATGTAAAAAATACGGCCGGAATAGAAGGTTTTGGTTTTGGCGTTTACGGAGGGTTTCTCAAAGACGAGTGGGAGCTGAAAGCAATGGTTTCCGGAAATTTTGACAATTTCACAACCGTAAGATATGTAGATTTTGCCGACAGAAAAGCAAGGGCTGATTTTTCAGGAATGACTATCGCCGTCGATTTTGAAGGCGCGATAAGATCTTATGTTACCGAATCGGTTATTTTAAAGCCTCTTGCCGGAATGGAAATCAGAAGCATGAATTACGGTTCTTTTAATGAAAAAATCGCCGGTGATTTGTCTTTAAAAGTCAGCGAAGGCAATTATTTCAGGACTGCGGCGCGCATAGGGATCGGCATAGGCAGCGATGATGATGTCAGGCTTGAGTGGTATGCGGATGTTGAAGGCAGGTATCTTTTAAGCGAAGAAGAGCCGGAAATAACCGCCGCGTTTGCCGGCACTTCCCAAGAGTTTCAAAGTAAAGGCGCTAAAGAAGGTTCGACAATAATCGGGCTTGGCGGCGGCGGAGCTTACAGGATTTCGGATAAATTTAAAATATTTGCAAACATAAGTTATCAGTCAACGCAAGATTATCAAAATATTTCCGGTAATTTTGGCGTAAGATGGCTGCTGAAGTAGGTACGGCAATGAAAGGCAGAAGCTCAGAAGTTCGGCAGCTCGGAAGTTCGGCAACGACAAGGACAATAAGAAATATAAAGCGACCAGAGCTCCTCCGAGCTGCTGAGCTGCCGAGCTCTCCAAGCTTCTAAAGGAGTTTTATGGAAGATCTGGGAAAAATTCCGTTATTGGCAAGTTTTGCCGCGGGGCTGCTGACTTTTGCAAGCCCCTGCGTGCTTCCGTTGATTCCGGCTTTTATTTCTTTTATAACCGGATCTTCGATAGAAGATTTGCGTGAGCATAAAACTTCTTTACGCAAAACTTTTTCTAAAGCGGTTATTTTTGTTTTAGGCTTTAGCTTTGTTTTTGTTCTTCTCGGTTTGTCTGCCAGCTGGCTTGGCGGCGTTTTAATCGAATTCAGGGACTGGCTTCGTTATATAGGCGGCGCCGTTATTATAATTTTCGGTCTTCATATGGCCGGGATTTTCAGAATAAAATTTTTATACAGGCAGGCTTCGGCTTCAGGCAAAATACAATCCCCAACCGCCTGGGCAGGCGCTTTTTTTGTTGGCGCTGCTTTTGCAATCGGCTGGACGCCGTGCGTAGGGCCGATACTTTCTTCCATACTTATTCTTGCTTCTACCCAGGGCAGCGCTGCGGACGGTTTTTGGCTGCTTCTGGTTTACTCTCTCGGGCTGGGCATACCTTTTATTTTGACGTCTCTTTTTATCAATTGGTTTTTAAGATTTTTTAACAGTATTAAAAAATATTACGGAATTATTGAAATCGTTTCAGGAATACTTTTAATTCTGGTCGGAGCACTTGTCATAACAGACGGTTTTTCTAAAATAACCGAAATTATTTTAAAGGCAGTGAATTAATAAAAGAAGTTGGGAAGCTGGGAAGTTGAGAAGCTGAGCAGCGGCAAGGACTTTAACGACTACAGCTCCTCTCAGCTTCCAAGCTTCTCAGCTCTCCCGACTTCTAATATAGGAGGAACGTATGTTCGGCATAGGCTGGCAGGAAGTCATAGTAATTCTTCTTTTGGCATTGCTTTTGTTCGGGGCGAAAAGGCTGCCTGAAATCGCGAAATCTTTGGGAAAATCGGTTCAGGAATTTAAAAAAGGAATGTCTCCTGACGCCAAAGAAAATGAAGAAGAAAAAAAAGAAGAAACCCAGGACGGCGCGAAACCTAAATGAAGATGAGTGTTACGGACCATCTTGAAGAGCTGAGATGGCGGCTTATCCGAAGCGGAATATATGTTATTGCCGCCTCGCTTGTCGCTCTTTTTTTTACGGAACAAATTCTTGCAATAATAAAATATCCTTCAAAAGGCATAATTGAAAGTTTTTTGATATTAAAACCCACAGAATCGATAGCTATTTATATAAAAACCGCGTTCTTTGCCGGTCTTGCTGTCGCCGCATTGCCGATATTTTATGAATTTTTTAGTTTTATAAAGCCTGCCGCGCAAGAGCATAATTCGTCCGTAACGAAATGGGTATTTTCAGCGTTTTTATTATTTGTTTCCGGCGTATTGTTTTCCTATTTTTTCGTTATTCCGCAGGCTGTCGGTTTTCTTATGAATTTATCGCAGGGGCTGACCGGAACTCCGGCTCAGATAACTTTGACTTCTTACGTGTCGTTCGTATGCGCTTTAGTTTTTTGCGGCGGAATGATTTTCCAGATTCCGCTTATAGCCTATATCTTTACAAAGTTCGGATTAATTACTCCCAGTCTTTTGGCGGGGAAAAGAAAAGAAGCTTATTTCGCTTTATGCGTTATCGCGGCTGTAATAACGCCGACCACGGACGCGTTCAGCATGATGCTGTTTGTCGTTCCGATGATTATTTTGTACGAAATAGGAGTTTTTATTTCAAAAGCGGTTTATAAAAAAAGAATCGCGCCGGGAGGAGAAGTGTATGAACAAAAAAATTGAAAAAGCCGTGTCAAAAGCCAAAAAGATTTTGTCAGTGGAAGTTACAAGAAAAACATTTTTGAAAACTTTGGCTGCCGGCGGCGCGTTTTTGGCGTTTTCGTCAAATACCGCGAAAAAAGCGTTTGCCCAGAATACCAAATCTATCGGTCCGAGAACAAGAAGGGCTGTCTCCACTGATTATGATTTGACAGCGGTAACAGGCAAAGATATTGAAATGATAACGAGAAAATGCGTTGACCTTTTGGGCGGCATGGGCAGGTTTGTAAAAAGCGGCGACACGGCAGTCGTAAAACCTAATATCGGCTGGAACAGGGCTCCGGAATACGCGGCTAACACAAATCCTCTGGTTGTCGCGACTGTTGTGAAAATGTGTTTTGAAAACGGCGCGAAAACCGTGAAAGTTTTTGACAATACATGCAATGACAGAAAACTTTGTTATGTAAATTCCGGAATTTCCCAAGCCGCCAAAGACGCGGGCGCTACAGTGCTTTATATGGACGACTGGAAATACAGTCCCGCGAAATTTTTGAAAACGGACGCTTTAATGCAGGACTGGCCGACTTACAGGGACGCGATAGAATGCGATGCCTTCATAAATGTGCCTATAGCAAAAACGCACGGCAGCGGAACGCTCACTCTTTCGATTAAAAATCTTATGGGAACAGTCGGAGGAAACAGAGGCCAGATGCATTGGGAAATGGACAAAAAGCTTGCCGAACTTGTCAATTTTATCCAGCCCGACTTAAATATTATTGACGCTGTAAATATTTTAACCGCTAACGGACCGCGCGGCGGAAATTTGGCGGACGTTGCCAGAAGAGATACGATAATCGCTTCAACCGACCCTGTTCTCGCGGACAGCTACGCTTCAAAAACTTTGTTTAATATTGACGGCGCAAAGATACCGCATATAAAACGTTCCGCGGAATCCGGAGCCGGAGTTTTGTTTTCCGGTGCAGCGAATATCAGAGTGGAAAAAATATAGTAACGGCGATGCAGGGATGCGGGGATGCAGAGAGGCAGGGTAAAGACTTTTTTTTGTCGTATGCAGTTGCTCCGCATCCCTCATAAGGATTTATATGAACAAACTTAAAACGGCAAGGATTATTGTTCAAATTACCGCGTTTTTATTTGCTTCCGTTTCTCTGTTTCTTTTAAGCTATCCTTTTAAATTTATTACAGCCAAAGAATTTTTTCTCACCTCGCCTTCGCTTCTTATTTTTGCTTATATTGCCGCGCAGTATATTACGGCAGCCATATTTATTCTTACGGTTTTTATCGCTTTGGCTTTGCTGTTCGGCAGAGTTTTTTGCGGCTGGCTTTGCCCTTACGGCGCCGTAATGGATTTTTTCGCTTTTCTTTGCCGCCCGTTTAGAAAATGGCGCGAAAGCGCTCCGTCAAAAGGATTAATGTCAAAATATTACATGCTGCTCGGTTTTTTTATTCTTGCCGTTTTGGGTTTTCAGTTTGTATGGATTTTTGAACCTATAACTATTTTTTCGCGATTTATAAATTTAAGTTTCTTTCCTTTTGTTAACGCAATAACCGATAAATTTTTCCAATATATGATAATAAACCACAATTTCGGCGAAGGCGTTTATGACGCGCTGCGAAACAATATTTTTGATTCGAGAAGCATTGCTTTCAGATATCAGTTTATTTTCTTTTTGCTTTTTATAATTCCGGTTTTAGCGGCGCTTTATAAAAAACGTTTCTGGTGCAGATATATATGCCCTCTCGGAGCGTCTTTAGGCATACTTTCCGTTAAGCCGAAGTTTCCTTTAAGAAAAGGTTCCTGCAGTTTAAACTGCGGCAGGTGCGAGCAGATTTGCCGTTCAAATGCCATAAGGCATGACGGCTCTTATATCCCGAGCGAATGCGTAATGTGTATGGACTGTATGGCCTCAAATTGCAGACAGAGTATAGAGTGCAGAGTGAAGAGTGAAGATAACGGCAGCGGCAAAGACAAAGGAATAACAAGAAAACAATTTCTGTTTTGGGGCGGCGGAGTTTTAGCCGCAATATATATGTTCGGTAGAAAAGCTTACGGCGCAGGTAAAAAAACAAATCATCCAGTAATACGTCCTCCTGGATCAATGCCGGAAAATCAATTTAAAGAAGCGTGCGTGCGCTGCGGCAACTGTATGAAAGTCTGCATAACAAACGGCTTGCAGCCTGTTATGCTTGAAAGCGGCGTGGATGGAATTTGGACTCCGGAAATGGATAACATAATAGGTTATTGCGAATACAGCTGCAATGCCTGCGGCCGCGTTTGCCCGACGCAGGCAATAAAAGCTCTTTCACCGGAAGAAAAAATGCAGTGGAGAATGGGCAAAGCCGTGATAATTAAAGACAGATGCGTTCCGTGGAGAGACGGAATAGAATGTCTTGTCTGCGAAGAGCATTGCCCGGTTCCAAATAAAGCCATTAAATTTGTAAAAGAAATAATTAACGGCATGGAAACAGAAGTGCCGGTTGTAGATTTGGATTTGTGTATAGGCTGCGGCGTTTGCGAAAATAAATGCCCGGTTTACGGAAAGCCCAGAGGCATAGTAGTTGAACCTTTATAAACGACAAGTAATAAGTAATAAATAATAAGTAAAAATTTTGGTGTTTTCGCGAAGCGAAAACATATAATACGTTTCGGCTTCGCCGAAACACAATACACATTACTTTTTACTTATTATTTATTACTTGCCGTTCATAGCATAATATTACATAATATATACTCTGCATCACGGACCTGCTTTTTGATGACTCACTTTGGAGAAGATAAAAATGAAAATCTTTAAAACTTCCATGCTGTGCTGTTTTGCTTTTATTTTATTTTTTACATCCGCTGCATGTAAAGGAAAAAAACAGCCGCAAGCCGTTGCTATGCCTGTGAATGCCGTTAAAGTTATTAAAACGGATCTGCCGTTTGAAATGCAGTATCCGGCGCAGCTTGCCGGTTCTTTGGAAGTGCAGATAAGAGCACAGGCGAGCGGTATTTTGAAAGCAAGAATGTATGAGGAAGGCTCTTATGTACAAGAGGGTACACAGCTTTTTCAGATAGACGATGAGCCTTATAAAATAGCTTTGGCAAAAGCGACAGGCGCGCTTCATCAGGCGCAAAGCGACGTGACGCGCACGCACAATGATTACAAAAGAATGTCGTCTCTTTACAAAAAAGGCTCAGTAAGCCGCAAAGAGTATGACGACGCTTCGGCAGCTTATGAATCCGCGAAAGCGAACGCGGAAGTCGCAAAAGCAGAAGTTGACAATGCCGCCGTTAATCTCAGCGACACGAAAGTTGCCGCTCCGATATCGGGTCTGACGGGAATCAGCCTCCAGTCTATAGGAAGCCTTATTTCCGCCGGAAGCGACAGCGGGCTTTTAACGACAATGGTTCAGACGGACCCTATATATGTTAATTTTAATATGCCGTCAAGCCAGTTTGCCGTTTTGGCAAAAGATTTTGCGCAAGGGAAAGTCGCGACAAATGAGGAAAATACGCTTCCCGTACAAGCTCAGGTAATTCTTCAGGACGGTTCCGCGTATCCGCAGACCGCAAAAATAATATTTTTTGACAGCAGCGAAAATCCGCAGACCGCAAGTATTTTTGTAAGGGCGGCTTTGCCGAATCCCCAAAACCAGCGTCTGCTCATTCCCGGACAGTTTGTGCGCGTAAATCTTTTAGGCGTAAATTATAAAGACGAAATTGTTATTCCTGAAAGCGCAGTGCTTAAAACGCCTGCAGGCGATATCTCTTATGTTGTAAATCAGGATAATGTTTTGGAAGCCCGCACGGTAACCGGGGAAGCTAAGGGCGGTATATATATGATTTCAAGCGGGCTTAAAGAAGGCGAAACAGCAGTGCTTGACGGACTTATTAAAGTGAGAGCCGGCGAAAAAGTCGCGCCTGTGATGAAAGAATTTGCCGTGAGAAAAAAAGAAACAGCCGCGCAGGCGGACACCGTAAACATACCAGGAAATATTAATTCCGCGCATGAAGCTGAAATTGTGATATTAGACGCGCAGCCTTCGGAAGGGCTGCCGCTGGTTTCGGGAAGTTCGCTCGAATCCGTTGACAGCGTGGAAGTTTCTTCGCCTTCTTTATAATAAAAAGAGTGAAGAGTGGAGAGTGAAAAGTGAAGATAAGGAGTTTTTGCGAAGCGAAAACCTATTAGCCCGTTTCGGCAAAGCCGAAACACAATCATCTTCACTCTACACTCTTCAATCTCCACTCTGTAGTTAAACGGGGGAATAACATGTTATCCAAAATTTTTATAAACAGGCCTATTTTCGCGACGGTTATAGCGCTACTTATTCTTCTTTCAGGAATAATTTCAATATTTTCTTTATCGGTGGACAGGTATCCCAACCTCACGCCTCCGACTGTTTCCGTTTCCACGGTTTATACGGGCGCTGACCCGGAAGTCATTTCCCAGTCGGTTGCCGCTCCGTTAGAACAGCAGATTAACGGCGTTGAAAATATGCTTTACATGAATTCCACGTCGGATTCATACGGAAATATGAATCTTACCGTATACTTTAATATAGGCACTGACCCGGATATCGCGACGGTTGACGTAAATAACCTTGTCCAGCAGGCCATGCCTCTTCTTCCCGTCGACGTTCAGCGTTACGGCGTAACCGTAAGAAAACGTTCCACGGAAATGCTTCAGATTTACGCGCTAACTTCCCCAGATAATATTTATGATATCACTTATATCGCCAACTTCGCTCTTGTAAACGTGATTGACGATTTAAAAAGAGTTTCAGGCGTAGGCGACGCGCAGGTTTTTTCCGCGAATAATTACGCTATACGCATCTGGCTTAAACCGGACAGACTTGCCGCGTATAATCTTACCCCGCCGGACGTTATTGCCGCGGTAAGCTCGCAAAACCAGCAGCGCGCCGCGGGCATAGTAGGCGAAGCACCCATGGATAAAAGCGTCGGCAAAACCGTCAGCATAAAAGGCCAGGGAAGATTTCAGACTCCGGAAGAGTTCGAAAATATTATTTTAAGAGCTGACGCGACAGGCGCTTCTTTGCTGCTTAAAGACGTCGCGGATATTGAGCTTGGTTCGCAGACATACTCTTTTTACAGCGCGATAAACAAACAGCCTGCCGTCGGCATAGCGGTTTTTCTTGAGCCGGGAGCCAATGCCGTCGCGACCGCGAAAAGAGTCAACCAAACCATGAAAGAAATATCGAAGCGTTTTCCTTCGGGGATGCAATACCAGCTTGCTTACGATAATACGACATTTATAACCGAATCAATAAAAGAAGTCGTCAAAACGCTTATAATTGCCATGGCGCTTGTGTTTTTTGTCGTTTATATTTTTCTTCAGGACTGGCGAGCGACTCTTATTCCGTGCGTCGCAGTGCCGATTTCCATTGTCGGCGCTTTCGCCGGAATGTACGCGTTCGGTTTTTCCATTAACACTTTAACGCTATTCGGGCTTGTGCTCGCGATAGGAATGGTTGTTGACGACGCTATAGTAGTCATAGAAAACGTTGAACGCATAATGCGGGAAGAAAATCTTTCGCCCAAAGAAGCAACGATAAAAGCCATGGAAGAAGTGCAGAGCGCTTTAGTGGCTATCGTATGCGTTTTGTGTTCGGTTTTTATTCCGGTTTCTTTTATGGGCGGTTTTGCCGGAGTTATGTATAAGCAGTTTGCGATAACTATAGCCGTTTCAGTAGTAATTTCAGGATTTATAGCATTGACTCTCACTCCGGCGCTTTGCGCTCTTCTTCTTAAAAAGCGCGAAAAACCCGCAAAAGGTTTGTTTGCCAAATTTAACGTGTTTTTTGCTTTAACTACAAAAAAATATATAGGCGTCTCCGCTTTTTTCATAAGGCGTATACCTGCGGCAATTATAGTCATGGCGTTTATACTTATTTCAAGCTTATGGCTTTTTAAAGTCATACCGTCAAATCTTATTCCGGACGAAGATCAGGGCTCGGTAATAGTTGCCGTGGAAAACGACCCAGGCACTTCTCTGGAAAACGCGAAAATCGTATCGAATCAGATTGAAGATATTATTTTAAATCAGCCGTCCGTTAATTTCGAATTCTTTTTTACGGGCAGAGATCCGCTTAACAGCACGCAGAAAGCCAGCGGCGCCGCGTGTTACGTTAAACTTAAACCGTGGAGCATGCGTAAAACCAAAGAACTGTCCGTAGGCGCGCTTATAAGCAATATACAAAAAGAATCGGCGTTAAAAGTTCCGGGAGCTCTTGTTCTTGCTTTTAATCCTCCCGCGATTATCGGCATGAGCACAACCGGCGGCCTTGAAGCGTATATACAAAACAGAGGCGACGGCGGCAATGACGCTCTTGCTAAAAATATTCAGGCTTTTATAGGGGCTTTAAGACAAAGGCCGGAAATTGCAAATGTAACCACTACGTTTTCAAATATGGTGCCGCAGTATACAATGACTGTTGATAACACCAAAGCCATCGCGAAAGGCGTATCTCTTGACGATCTTTACACGGCCATGCAGGCGACTTTCGGCACTTATTATATCAATGACTTTACAAAATATGAAAGAAGTTTTCAGGTGCTGGTGCAGGCGCGCGCGGACTACAGACAGTATCCCGAGCAGATTGACGGCATATTTGTGCGTTCCGCTTCAGGGCAGATGATACCTCTTTCGGAACTTATAACGCTTGAACAAACGCTTGGTTCGGACGCGGTTGAACGGTTCAACGCTTTTCCCGCGGCCAAAATTATCGCCATGCCCGCAAATAACGTCAGCGGCGGCACCGCGATACAAATTGTGGAAGATATCGCCGTAAAAGTTTTGGATTCCGATTTTGCTCTCGCGTGGACAGGCACAGCTTATCAGGAAAAACTTGTCGGGAGCACTTCCTCAAAAGCTTTGCTGCTCGGGATTATCGTCGTATTTTTGATTCTTGCCGCGCTATATGAAAAATGGAGCCTTCCTTTTGCCGTTATCCTCGCGGTTCCGTTCGCGGTTTTCGGCGCGCTTCTGGGCACTTTTTTAAGAGGCATGTATAATGATATATACTTTCAAATAGCTTTGGTCGCGCTCATGGGGCTTGCGGCAAAAAACGCGATTTTGATTATAGAGTTTGCCGTACAGCTTCAAGAGAAGCAGGGCAAAAGTACTTTTGACGCGGCAGTAGAAGCTGCAAGGCTGCGCTTCAGACCGATAATAATGACGTCTTTTGCTTTTATACTTGGCACTCTTCCGCTGGCAATAAGCAGCGGAGCCGGCGCAAACAGCAGACAGTCGATAGGCACAGCCGTCGTATGCGGAATGCTGGGCGCAACAATAATAGCGCCGCTGCTCGTGCCGCTGTTTTTTTATTTGATTTCAGGAAAGAAGGATGCAGAGATGCAGGGAGGCAGAGATGCGGAGTAAAGGCAATTGTGAATTACAAATTAATAGTAAAAGATTGTTTGGTTTTTTTAGCCGTTACCCTGCATCTCTGCCTCTCTGCATCCCTGCATCCGCAGTAATAGCATTATTACTGCTGCTCACCGGCTGTCTCATGGGGCCGAACTATAAAAAGCCCGTTGAAGATTTGCCTGCTGCGGCTGATAATCAAAACGAGATCGCTCCTTTTATAAAGCATAACTGGTGGGAAATGTTTCAGGATCCGGTTTTGAATTCGCTTGTTCAGGAAACATTGGCCGGTAATAAGGACATTCAAATTGCTCTTGCAAGAGTTGAAGAAGCGCAGGCGCAGTTCAAAATAACAAGAGCGGATTCAATGCCTTCTTTAAATATGGGTTTTCAGGGGACTTACGGAACGGCGTCAAATGACGGCGTAATAATTGAACAGCCGGTACAATTATATACGACCGCTCCGGTAATTTCTTATGAGCTTGATATTTGGGGAAAACAGAGGCGTTTAAACCAGTCCGCCAAAGCCCGATATTTTTCCACTAAAGCAGCAAAAGACCTTACGGAACTTATTGTAACCGCAAATGTCGTAAACGCGTATTTCCTGCTTTTAACTTTGGATGCGCAGCTTGAAATTGTCAAAGATACTTTGGAATCTTACGGGCAAATAGTAAAAGTTTACAGGGACAGATATAAAGCAGGATATATAGAAGAGCTTGATTTAAGAAGAGTCGAAGCCGACATGCAAAGCGTGGAAGTTTCAAAGATTGATTTGGAAAGACAGATTTCGCAAGCCCAAAGCGCGCTTGCGGTGCTCGCCGGAAAAACTCCCAGAGAAATTGTGGAACAGCAAATGCAAAGAGGCAAAAAACTTGAAGAAGTGTATCTGATACCCAATATTCCGGAAGGCATACCTTCAAAAGTTTTAGAAAAACGCGCGGATGTCCTGCAGGCTGAAGAACAGTTAATTTCAGCGAACGCCCAAATCGGAGCTGCGCGTGCGTCATACTTTCCGCAGATTTCTTTAACGGGCGAAGCAGGCTATGTGAGCAACAGCCTTACTAATCTTATGGACGCGGGCATATGGAGCCTTGCGGGAAATTTGGTGCAGCCGCTCTTTGAAGGCGGAAAAATTAAAGCTATGAATAAGCAGGCTGAAGCGGCATACAAAGAAGCTCTTGCCGTATATGAGCAAACCGTAGAAAACGCTTTTAAAGACGTTTACGATTCTTTAAACGCCAATAAAATGTACCGCGAAATTTATGTCGCCGCGGATTTGCAGGCAAAAGCCATGAACAGAAGTTATAAAATTGCCGCAGACCAGTTTAAAGCCGGCCTTATCGATACAATAAATCTTCTTGACGTAAAAAACAGTTACCTTCAAGCGCAGACAGCCCTTGTTTCGGCGCGTTATAACCAGCTGACTGCGGTTGTAAATTTATCCAAAGCTTTGGGCGGCGGATGGAATGAGAAGGATGTTAAGTAATAGAGTTATTGGAAATCCGCCTTTGCCGTCATCCCCGAAGGCAGTAATCGGGGGGCCAAGTCGACAAAAGCAGGTTGTTAATCATTTCTTTTGTCGTTCCCGAGAGTCTTAATCGGGAATCCAAGCTGTTTATTAAAAAACGTAAGGATAAAGAAAAACTTTTAGTGAAAATGGATTCCCGATAAAAACATCCGGGAATGACCCGAAAGAGAAAAGGCAATATTTATGACTATGCGAATGATTGTAAATTTGTATTTTAAAGTTTTAACCTAAGATTATTTTTCATTCATGACAAACGTATGAAAGCTAAAATAAAACACTGCTGCCTGCCGCAGTTGTTGTTACCATCGCCTCTTGCGGGAGCGAGGGAGCTTAGTTCCTGTGAGCGCGCCGGGCAGCGCAAGCCGTCGTCACGGCCGATGGCTTTATTTTGGTGCACATGCATCATTTTTTTTGTTTCCGATTTGTTTAAATATGTTATTAAAATACAGCCTGTGATTTAACTCTAAAAAAGAGACGGTTTATGTCATTTCAAAAGAGAAAGTTTTGCTTATGTTTAATTTTAAAATTTGGCAGCCGAAAACTATAAAAAGACTGCAAACATAATGTTTGCAGTCTTTTTATGAATGAAATATAAAATAAAAAAACGGAAAACGGCGTACATATGAAAAATATGGTAAAATATTTAAAGTATTATTGTAAGTCTCGGCAAAACATCCGACAATAATCTTTACGCCGTTTATAAAAATAAAGTTTACAAAAATTCAAACCGTTATATGTTAAACAGCGGTTTTTTTGTGATTCAATATGACTTGCATTAATAAAAAATATTATCGGAGAAAAAAATGTTTAAAAAAATGAAATTTAAAGTTCTGATGTTTGCGGCGGCTGTTTTTTTGGGAGCCGGCAACTTATACGCGTGGAATGTAAACATTTACTCCGATCTCACGGATGCCATAACCGCAAGCACGACAACCATAACGTTTACCGCGGCAAACATAAATTTTGCGGGCAATCCGGCAATAAGTTATGCCGGCCCTGTTAATATTTACGGCAACGGCGCGACATTAAACGGCATAAATACTTATAGATTTTTTACTTTTACGAATACAAATGTTAGATTTTACGATAATATAAATTTCATTAACGGTTACAGCGGCAGTAACGGCGGAGCGATACTCAATGAAGCTAATTCAACAATGACCTTTACCGGCAGCGTTGTAAACTTCAGCAGCAATACGGCAGGTGGCGGCGGCGGAGCGATATACAATAATAACCGTTCAACAATAGCCTTTACAAACAGTACTATAACCTTTAGCAGCAATACGGCAGTCGGCGAGGGAGGAGCGATATCCAATTACGACAGTTCAATAATGACATTTGCAAACAGTAATATAACCTTTAGCAGCAATACGGCAGGCGGCAGCATCAGCAGTGGCGGAGCAATAGAGAATGTAATTGATTCAATAATGACCTTTACCGGCAGCACGGTAACGTTTAGCGGCAATACGGCGAAAACTTCCGGCTCAGCGATACGCCAGCAAGAGTCAACAATGACCTTTACAAACAGCAATGTAACCTTTAGCGATAACTGGGGGACAGAAGCGATAGAGAATGGGGTAGATTCAATAATGACCTTTACCGGCAGCACGGTAATGTTTAGCAGCAATACGGCAGGCGATTACGGCGGCGGAGCGATATACAATAATAACCGTTCAACAATAGCCTTTACAAACAGTAATATAACATTTGACGGCAATAAGGCTGCAAGAGCCGGTGCGGTGTACAATTCCTTCAGGTCAATAATGACCTTTTCAGGCAGTACGGTAACATTCAGCGGCAATACGGCTTCATCTTTATCTTTATGGGGCGGAGCTATAGGAAATAGCAATAATTCAACAATGACCTTTACCGGCAGCTCGGTAACATTCGACGGTAATGTTGCGGTAAGTTCGGGCGGAGCCGTATCTAACATGAACAATTCGATAATGGATTTTGTATCTTCAACAGTAAGTTTTATAAATAATACCGCAAGGTACGGCGGCGGAGCAATATATAATAGCGGCTCGGCTGTCAATTTTACCGACAGCATTGTAAAATTTGACAATAATACAACAGTAACAACAACGACAACAGCAAGTCTTGGAGGGGTAATATATAATGATAATAACGGAAATATCGCTTTTGCAAACAGCACGGTAACCTTCAGCGGCAATAGGACAGATTGGTGGGGCGGAGCGATACGCAATAATAACAATTCAACAATGACCTTTACAAACGGTAAAGTATCATTTATCGGAAATACTGCAAGGGCTTACGGCGGAGCGATACACAATAATGATGCGGAAATGATCTTTACAAACGGCAATATAACTTTCAGCAGCAATACGGCAGGCACTAGCGGCGGAGCGATATATAATGATTTTAATTCAACAATAACATTTATAAACAGCGATATAACTTTTAGCATTAATAAGGCCTCCAGTAGTGCCGGAGCGATAGGTAACAATAATAATTCGGTCATGACCTTTACCGGCAGCACGATAATCTTCAGCAGCAATACGGCTGTGCTGCCCGGCGGAGCGATATACAATTATAGTTCAACAATGACTTTTACAAACAGCAGTATAACCTTCATCAACAACAAGACAGGAACAAGTATTGTTGGTTCCGGCGGGGCGATAAGCAACAGCAGGATTGCTTCAGTCATGACCTTTACCGGCAGCACGGTAACCTTCAGCAGCAATACGGCGAATCAAGGCGGAGCAATATCTAATGATACTTCAAAAATAACCTTCACAAACAGCAATATAATCTTTAGCAGCAATACGGCTAACACTACGGGCGGAGCGATAAACAGTTATAATGCGGCAACGGTCTTTACCGGCAGTACGGTAACCTTCAGCGGCAATAAGGCTAACACTTTCGGCGGAGCGATACACAATAATCTTCCTTCAACAATAACCTTTACAAACGGCAATATAACATTTGACGGCAATATTGCGGTAAGTTCGGGCGGCGCGATATCTAACACAAGCAATTCTCTGACGGATTTTGCATATTCAACGGCAAGTTTTATAAATAATACCGCGGGGTACGCCGGCGGAGCAATATTTAGTACCGGCTCGGCCGTCAATTTTACCGGCAGTATTGTAAAATTTGAAAATAATAAAACGACAGCAACTGCTGCAGCCACAGGCCGCGGCGGAGCAATATATAATGATAATAGCGGAAATATTACTTTTGCAAACAGTACTGTAACCTTCAGCAGCAATACTGTAAATTCCAGAGGCGGAGCGATATACAATACAAGTAATTCAACAATAACCTTCACAAACTCAAACGTAACCTTCAGCAGTAATACGGGAAGTACGGCAAGCGGCGGCGGAGCTATAGCTATGGACAGTTTATCAAATATATCATTTATCGGAGGCAAGGTAACTTTCAGCAGCAATACGGCATATGAAGGCGGAGCGGTGTACAATGTAGGTAATTCGACAATGCTCTTTACAAACGGGAATATAACCTTTAGCAGCAATACGGCAAACCGCGGCGGAGCGATATCCAACACTAATTCAATGATGACCTTTACAGGCAGCACGGTAACATTCAGCAGCAATACGGCAAGTTTCATCGGCGGAGCGATATACAGTTATACGCGTTCAACAATGGCTTTTACAAACAGCGCGATAACATTTGACGGCAATATTGCGGCAAGTTCCGGCGGAGCTGTATTTAACACTGGCAATTCTCTGGCAGATTTTGCATATTCAACGGTAAGTTTTATGAATAATACCGCTGCGTATTCCGGCGGAGCAATACTTAGTACCGGCTCGGCCGTCAATTTTACCGGCAGCATTGTAAAATTTGAAAATAATAAAACAACGGCTACAAGCAATCCGTCTTATTCCGGCGGAGCGATATATAATAATAATTCGGCAATGACCTTTGCCGCAAGCACGGTAACGTTCAGCACTAATACGACTAACGGTCTGGGCGGGGCGATATACAATATAGGCAATTCAGTAATGACCTTTAGCACAAGTTCGGTAACCTTCAGCAGCAATATGGCTTTAAATAATTACGGCGGAGCGGTATATAATGCAAATTCGTTAATAGCCTTCACAAACGGAAATATAACATTCAGCATCAATGGGGCAAATTACGGCGGAGCGATCCACAATGATAATTCAACAATGGCCTTTACAAACGGTAAAGCATCATTTATCGGAAATACGGCAAGGAATGCCGGGGGAGGAATATACAATCAGAGTTCAACAATGACCTTTGCAAATGCCGGTATAATATTCAGCAGTAATACGGCGGCATTGTCCGGCGGAGCGATATACAGCACAGGCAATTCAATAATGACCTTTAGCGCAAGCACTGTAACGTTCAGCAGCAATACGGCGGCAGGTAGTTACGGCGGAGCGATATACAGTAATAATTCAGCAATAACCTTTAGCACAAGCGCGGTAAACTTCAGCAGCAATACGGCGGCAATGTATGGCGGAGCAATATGCAATGAATTAAATTCAAGAATGACCTTTACCGGCAGCACGGTAATGTTCAGCAGCAATACGGCAGGGCAAGGCGGAGCGATAATTAATTTTAGTAATTCAACAATGACCTTTACAGACAGTGCGGTAACTTTCAGCAGTAATACGGCTTCAACTTTGGGCGGAGCGATATATAACATGGGAGTAATAAACTTTAACACGGTAGCCGGAAGCAGCGTGATATTTAGCGGTAATTTAGCAAACGGACAAAGAAATGATATTTACCAGACCGTCGCGACCGCGATAATAAACATAACCGGCGGCGGCTATATGTATATGGACGGCGGTGTAAGCGGAGCGGCAACGGCCGGCACAATACAAAAAGACTCAAGCGGACTTTTTTTAAATGAAGGCAATAATTCGGGATTTAAGGGTTATTTTAACCAAACTGCCGGCACAACGACAATAACGGCGCTGGGAACAATGTTTGGGGGAACAAACACGATATCAACAAGTTTGCTTGAAGTTTACGGAGCGGATGTATATTACGGAGTTAATCTTGCTACAGGCGGAGTTTTGAATCATTATGATACGTCTTTAACAATATCAACGGTAGGAGCGAACAATAACATACAGTTCACAGCAAGCGGAGCGACTGCGATGTTCGGATTGGACGCATTGCTGCAAGCGCCGGATGTTTACGCTTATTACAATTTAGCCGGCGTGATAGATAACGGACAAAGCAATACGGTAGCGTTTGATAACTCTTATGTAACATTCGCAATAACGGATTACACGGGAGCCTCAACATACACGTTTACGAATTCTGTAATAGACATAAGCAATCAGGTGTCAAATTCGACAAGAGCAATAACGTTTACGGATGTTATAGCCGATAACAGCGCGTTAAATTTCGGACTATTATTTAGCCAGATATCGGCGTCGTCATTTAGTTTAGCGACGGATGAACTGCATACAAGCGCTCAAAGCACGGGAATTTTGGACATATTCGGCAATATAAAGATATATGACGGCGATCAGTACACGACATTAACCGATACGTATGATTATGAATCGCAGGTATTATTCGGAGGATTAAGGTTTGACAGCGCGCTGACGACATCAAGCGTGACGGTAGGAGGAAGCGAATTAGAGCACAGGTATGAGATATGGGTAAAAAACGATTCGCTTTTCCAGACAATATATGTGAGAGCGTTAGGCGGCTGGACATTGTATGACGCAAATTTGCAGGACGGAGACAGGGAATATTTTATAGACGGAGCGGGAGTATATCATATAGATAAGATATTCACAGACACAAGCTGGGGCAGATTTTTAGTAGAAGGCGGAGACAGCGACGCAAGCAAGTGGGTGATAAGCGGAGTAATAGAAAGTACGGACACATATAACGGACTAAACAGCTATCTGTTTACGCTAAGTACGGCAACAGAGTTTACGCTGAAAGACGTGACGGTAACAAGCGCGTCAAGGACAGGAAGCGGGTCGGTAATAGAGCAGACATATTGGAATTCGACAGCGACGATAACGAATGTGAACTTCGCGTATAATACAGCGACAAGTTCCGGCGGAGCGATATCGACGATAGCTGGAGTGATGGATATAGTGAACGCGAATTTTACGGGAAATGAAGCGGAATATGGAGGAGCGATATACAGCGGAAACAGCGGACTGAGGATAACGGACAGCGAATTTTCCGGCAACATAGCGGCAAGTTCCGGCGGAGCGATATACAACGCGGGAACAATAAATTTAGAAGCAACAAACGGAAGCAGTATAACGTTTAGAGGAAACAGAGCGAGCGGAACCGGAGATGATATATATAATGAAGGTACGATAAATATAACAGGATTAGGAGACGTGGTAATAAGCAGCGGAATAGCGGGAGCGGGAATAATAGAAAAGACAGCGGGCAATTTGTATTTGGGCGGCGACAACAGCGTGTTTACGGGCAGCTTTACGCAAAACGCGGGAAATACGCTGGTAACGGGAAATTATTTTGCCGGTATAAGCAGCATAACGGCTGGCATATTAGAACTGGCAAGCGGAGCAAGCCTGTCAACAGGAACAATCGGAGTATACAACGGCGCGCTGCTTGACATAACAACCGGCGGCGATTTATCGTTTAGCGGAAACATAACAGGAAACGGAAGTATAACCAAAGAAGCAACGGCAACAGGACTGTTTGAACTAAGCGGCGACAACAGCGGATTTACGGGCATCTTTACGCAATACGCGGGGACAACGTCAGTAAGCGGAAATTACTTTACTGGAATTTCAAGCATAACAGGCGGCTCGGTAAATATGATGGCGGGAGCCGGCGTTAACGCAGCGATGATAGGCGTATACGGAGGCAGCGTAAATTTTGCTACAAGCGCGGTAGTCGGTATTTTGGATGCAGGCGCGGGAGAAATAGGCGTAATGGTTGATTGGTTTGACGGCGGACAAGGTAATGACACAAGCTTTATATACACAAGCACAACAAATATTACGGCGGACAGCAGGCTTGCGGTAACAACGGTAACAGCACCTATGCAAATAGTGGGAAGCTCAACATCAATAATGAGCGCGGAGTGGATAAACGGCGTTGTATTTAGTACTGGCAACATATACGGCGGAGACAAATACGGATACAGGTTTATATGGAGCGGAGCAGCAGGCGACTGGACAGGGTGGCTGGTATACGGAGCGCTGCCGTGGAATACGTTTGTAGGGCAGTATCAGGAAGCGGCAGTTGGTTCAACGATAACATTGGGACAAGATATAATTGCGATAGCCGGCGACGAAAATCCCTTCTTATCGCCAGCCGGAAATAATTTTACAATAGACGGAGCGGGATATGTGATTAATTCATCGGGTCTTGCAAACAAAGGCATGACGCTTAGCGGTAAAAATATCACAATGCAAGACGTGACCTTCATTAACTTCTCAACAGCCGCATCCGGCGGCGTAATGTATGCCAATTCCGGCAGCAGCATAGCTTTTTACGGCGAGAATTCCTTTATAAATAATGCGGCAAACCTAACAACCGGCAGCGGCGGAGCGATATACAATGCAAATAATTCAGAAATGGCCTTTAGCGGAAGCACGGTAAGCTTCAGCAGCAATGCGGCAGGCGGCGGCGGAGCTATATACAATATAAGCAGTGCGCTAATAACCTTCATAAACGGAAATATAACATTCAGCAGCAATACGTCAAGTTCCGGCGGAGCGGTATACAATACTGCCGGTTCAACAATGGCCTTTACATACAGCAGTATAACCTTTAGCAGC
>JGI24705J35276_12238780_pt1 | contig 65036 bp, 21 predicted proteins | sample TergutNt197P4_FD_35276 | JGI IMG/M metagenome (IMG submission 35276) | reverse complement strand
GCTCGGAAGTTCGGCAGCTCGGTAACGGCAACAACAAATCTTTTGTCTTTTTTGTCTTTGCTGAGCTGCCGAACTTCCGAGCCGCTGAGCTTCTGCATTGAAAATTTTATTTTTTGATATATTTAGTAGCCGAAAGTAAACATTTAATTGAATTGCATTTCTTGACTTTCTGCTTGTAATGCGATACAATTTCATTCCAAAACGTATTGAAAAATAAATTTTCGATGGAATAATACTTGCAATTAAAACATTTTCTGATTTACCGTTCAAAATTAAGAATCCGCCGTATAAATTCTATTTTTGTTTAAATTATCTGAAAAAGAGGTTTTATGCGCTATTTTTACGTTTTTGTTTCGTTTTTGTTTCTTTTTGCCGCAAGCGGCTGTTCCTTTTTTAAACCAAAACCTTCCGAAGATGAAAGAGTTTCCATCAGAGACATAGTAAAAGAACAAGGTTACAAAATTACCGTTTATTTTGACGTAAACTCCGATGAACTCAGCCTTATCTCCAAAGATTCAATAATGCGGACAGCCAAACTCTCGGCTGTTTCAGACACCGAAGCCTACCTTACCGGCTTTGCGGACAAGACGGGCATTAAAGAAAACAATGTAATTTTAAGCGAAAAGCGCGTTAATGCGGTTAAAAATTTACTTATTAGCCTGGGAATCTCAGAGGAACATATTTACCTTGATTATTTCGGCGATGATTTGCCTGTTGACGATGGGGAAACGCCTGAGGCTTACGCGAAAAACAGAAGGGTTGAGCTTTTGCTTACTTCAAAAATAGAAGAGGCGGCAGCGGTAAACTCGGGGGCAAGCAAAGCCACAATAGCCGCTTTGTCCGTAGTACAGCAGCGAAAATCCGCTTCTGAAGCCTCCGACCAGCCTCTTGAAATTACGGCTAAACAAAGCGAAGAAGAAGTTTTAAACGAAAATCAAATCGAAACCCAGGAGCAGCTCTAAAGAACGAAGAAATTATTTTCTTCGTTCTTTGACGTTATAGGCGCTCTAAATGGGTTTTATTTGTAATTTGTGATTTTGAATTTATAATAAAAGAAGCTGAGAAGTTGAGAGGTTGAGAAGTTGGGCAAAGGCTTTGTTTTTGCTCAGCTTCCCAGCTTCTCAACATCCCAACTTCTATCATGGGAGTTAAAATGACGCGTTTTATTAGATTATTTACCGCATTGGCTGTTATTATTTCGGTTTGCGCGCCTTTATATGCGCAAACTACGCCTTCGACAAGGCTGCAATCGGATATTGATGCCGAAAGAAGAAGTTCTTCCCTTGAAGAAGAATATCAGGAAAATAAACGCAGCGAAGAACAAAAGCGAGAAGATTTTGACAAGGAAATTGAAAAAATAGGACTCCCTGAACAAGAAATCAAAGCCAAAGACAAAAATGACGAAAAAATTATAATGCTCCATGAAATAAAGTTTTCACAAAGCGACGTTTTACCGCAAAGTTTTTTTGACGAAATAAGGGACAAATACGAAAACACGAAAGTAAGCATAAACGACATATATAATATAGTTAATACAATAAATAACGAATATATGCTCAGAGGTTATATTTCTTCGCAGGCTTTTCTTTCAGAGCAGGACATAACAGGCGGAATTTTGTTTATAAACCTCGTTGAAGGCATAGTCGATAAAGTAACCGTAACGGGAAATAAAACTACCAGCATAAACTATATAAGAAGATGGGTAAAGTTTGACAGAATAGATAATCTGAACGCTTTGGAAACAAACAGGCAGGTAATGAAATTCAACGCCTCAAACGACGCGAAGGCCAGAGTAGTCCTTTCGCCCGGCAAAGTTTTCGGCACAAGCGACGTGGATTTGGTTATAGACGAGCCTAACAGATATTCGTTAAACGTTTTCGGCGATAATGCCGGACAAAGAGAGACAGGCTTATACAGAGGCGGAGTTTTCGGTTCGATAAGAAGCTTAACGGGTTACCGCGATATTTTCAATTTGGGCGGAGTTTTTTCGGAAGGCTCAAAAGCTTTTTTTACTTCATATGAAATACCGGAACCGTTATTCGGCGCAAGAGTCGGCGCCGGTTTTGATTACTCCAACACTCAAATAATAGCAGGACCTTTGCATACGCTTGAAATTGAAGGCGATTATTACAGCGCGAATATATATATACAAAAACCTGTTTATGTACGGGAAGTCACCGTAAGCAATGTTACGTTTAACGCCGTTACCAAAAACGGCGCGAGCTATATATCCGGTTATCTTACGCAAAACACAAAAACCGACGTTTTATCTTTAAGCGCGGATAACAGTTATATGACAAGCTTCGGATACGTTTATAATTCTCTCTCTTATTCGCAAGGGTTAAAAATCATAGAAGGCGAAACAAACTTTGAAAAAATACATTACTACGGGGAATTTTACGCGGCTTTTTTCGGAAATTTCGGATTTAATTTAAAAATCAGAGGCCAGGCGGCTTTTGACACGGTTCCTTCTTCCGAGCAGTTCAGCATAGGCGGAGCAAATACCGTACGCGGTTACAGCGAAGGATTGCTTATGGGTAAAGACGGCATAAACACAAACGCCGAATTTCAATACAATATGAACTCTCCCAAGATAAAAAGGTTAGATTATTTAAAAGCATTCATATTCGGCGATTACGGCATAGTTTATCCTGCTGAAAACGCAAACTGGCCGAACGATTACAAAAATTATATTTACAGCATAGGCGTGGGCATAAAATTCGGAATGTTTAACCATTTTGACGCCGGCGTAACATGGGCATTCCCTCTGGGCGGACACGAATATTACGAAATAGACCCAAATAAAATTTTATTTATAATATCGGCAAGAATTTAGAACGGCAATTACGAATTACGAATCAAAGGCGGAACGAAAATCACAAATTCATAATTTGCAATTGTAGTTGTCTTTGCAGTTGATTCGTAATTCGTCATTCGTAATTCGTAATTATTTTTTAACAAGGAGTTTCAAATGAAGAAAAAGATTATTGCATGGGTAGTCGCGGCGGCATTTTTATGCTCGCAAACCGGGTTTGCGCAGATGATAGTTACCGACGGTAAAACCGACACAAGCGTTAACGTAAACGGCAATACTACAGACATTCACACAAATACCGTTTCCGGGAAAACCGGATTTAATTCTTTTAAAGAGTTTAACGTATGGAAGGACAAAACTGTTAATCTCCATTTAAAAGAAAACATGAATAATCTTGTCAATTTAGTGCACGACCAAGCAACCGAGATAAACGGCGTGTTAAACGCGTTTAAAAACGGCAAAATAGGCGGGAACGTTTTCTTTTTAAATCCGCACGGGATAATGATAGGCCAAAGCGGCATAGTAAACGTGGGCGCTTTAACGCTTGCAACTCCGACAAAAGAGTTTATGGATTCCGTGATAAGTTCCGATAAATCGGTTTCGTCTTTGATAACGAAAGCGATTCTTGCCGGAGATATGCCTATAAATCCCAGCGGAACAATATCGGTTAAAGGAAAAATTAACGCTTATGACGGCGTAGGAATAGACGGCGGTAACGTTGAAATCGCTAAAACAGGCGAAATAAAAACCTTAAAAGCGTCCGATATAGTAAATCTTGAAACGGTAAAAGACACGGAAGTTGTAATAAAAGACGGCAAAATACTTATAAAATCCCAAAATGACGCGGTAATCAGCGGCAAAATAATAGCCGACGGCCATGACAGCGTCAACGGGGCGGACATAAGCATTACGGCTAAAAATGATATAGAGCTGCTTGACGGCGCGCATATATCTTCAAGCGGAAGCGGATTGAACTCTTCAGGCGGAGAAATATTTATATTTGCGGATAATGACGCAACTTTTAATAAAGGAGCTTTGATTGAAGCAAAAGGCGGCCTTACCGGCAACGGCGGATTTATTGAATTGAGCGGAAAAAGGACGGTAAACTTAAACGGCGGAATTTTTGACGCTTATGCCAAATACGGTCTTATGGGAAATGTTTATATTGACCCGATTATTATAAATGTAACGGGAGATTATGCTACGTATTTAAGCGGAGCAAATTATCTTCTTGAAGCCGCGGATTCCATAAATATAAAGTCAGGAGCCAATCTTTTTACCGCGAAACCAGGAGAAGATTCCGGCAGCGTAACGATGAAAGCAATGAATATTACTATTGGAGATAGCGTAACAATAGACGCTTCGACTTCCGAGGCAGGCAAAAACTGGGGTGATATAACTCTGGAAGCCTCCGCCAAGGGAGCGGGAACTCTAAGCGCGACAGCGGAATCTTCAATAGATATAGGAAATAATGTTGTACTTAAAGGTAAAAACGTAAACATTACGGCTGAAAGCGAAAATACTTATGATGACAGCAGCACGAATGACAGTAATATGAATTTTGATTTGAGTACAGACGGAATTCTAAACACCGTAGGAGGCCTGTTGACGCAAATTTCCGATGCTACCGAAGGGTCGTTAAATGCGGCATTTGCGAAATCGGATGTAAAAGCAAGGATAAGCATAGGAGACAACACTAAAATAACCGCTCAGGAAGAGCTTAATATAAAAACTTCGGCCGATTCAAAGATTACGGTAAAAACCGAAGCGGACAGTCTTGCCCTTGCCGCCGGAGTAAATCTTGTAAATTCCAATATTGAAATCAAAAAAGCCGAATTGTCCGCAAAAGACATAACCATAGAAGCCAAATCAAAAATTACTTCGGAAGTGGAAGCTAAGTCAACTTCCGACGACCTTAACGCGGCCGTGGCTGTTTCAGTGGCGATATCCAATACATCTGTAGACCTTAACAACGGCACTAAAATAACGGCCGACAATAACGCGGCAATATCCGCCGTAAATGAAGAAGACATAAAAACAAAAGGGGATGCCAAAAAAAGCGAAGGAGACAATAAAATCTCCGTAGGTTTAGCTATCAATTATAATGACATTAAAAAAGACGTTAGAATAAAAGATGCGGATATCACAGCCAAAAAAAATATAGAAATAGCCGGCAAAAACATAAAAATAGAAGATTCTAAAATAAAATCCGTCGACACTACGGAAAAAGGCGATGTTAAAATTACCGCTGAAGATAAGGGAGCGGAACTCATATCCACAAGAAAGGCGACTATAGATATATCAGGCTCCGAAATAGACGGCAAAGACGTTACAATAGAAGCAACGGCGGAAAACAAATATACATATGACGACGTTACTTCTATTATAAATGTGAACGATTTAACTGACGGAATTTTGGGAACAGTCAATGAAGTTTTGGATCTTGTTGATAAAATAAGCGAAAATGCCGTGAGCGGCAAAATCGCAAAGTCGGATGTTACGGCGAATATTAATATAAGCGATACTGTTATTAACGCCGATAATAATATAAGCATTAAAACTTTTGCAGATTCTCAGGCAACCGCAAAGGCTGAAGCAAAAAATCTTGCTCTTGCCGCCGGAGTAAATCTTGTCGAGTCTAAAATTAATCTGAGCAAAACAGAGTTGAACGCGGAAAAAGACGTAACCGTGGAAGCAAAATCAAAAATTACTTCGGAAGTGGAAGCAAAGTCCGAATCGGACGAAAAATATAAGGGAGCTGTAGCCCTTTCAGTGTCAATAGCCGATACTGCGGTAGAGTTTGACGCAGACAGCAAAATAGACGCCAAAGAAAACGCGACTATTTCCGTTATATCGGAGAAAGATATAAAAACAAAAGCTACTGCCCCAAAGAAAAAAGCCGAAGGCGGCGATGGCGATGGCGGCGGTGATGGTAAGGCAAAACTGGCAATAGGCGTACCGGTCAATTATACCGACCTTGTAAATAACGCGGATATCAACGGTTCGATAAAATCAGGAAAAGATATAAAGATAGCTTCGGAAGGCGACAACAGGCGTTCCACCGCGGCAGACCCGGACGTTAAAATAAATACTAAGAACATTGAAGCCGTTAAAGATATAAACATATCCGGCAGGGGAATAGAAATAAAGGATTCCATAATAAAGTCTGTAGGCGACGGCACGACAAAAGGCGATGTTACGGTTAAGGCTTCGGACAAAGGAGCCGAACTTATATCCACAAGAAAAGCTTTCATAGACATATCGGACACGGAAATTGAAGGCAAAGACATTACAATAGAAGCGAGCGCTGAAAATAAATATGATTATAAGGAATTAGAAGATACTATAGAAATCAGAGATTTGACTGATACGGCTTTAGCTGTTACAAATAAAGTTTTAGATCTTATCGGCGACTTAACCGAAGACGCCATAAAAGGCAAAGTTGCCAAGTCCGATGTTTCGGCAAATATTAATATAAGCGGCGACACAAAGATTAACGCCGATAACGATATAAATATTAAAACTTCCGTTGAATCCCAGACAACCGTGAAGACCGATGCTAAAGGTTTAGCGGCTTCCGTAGCGGTTAACCTGTCTGAATCGGCAATAGACATAGGCAAAGCTACTCTGAAAGCAGATAAAGATATTAATATAGAAGCAACAAACAAAATAACTTCGGAAGTTGAGGCAAAGTCAACTTCGCACGCTTTCGGAGATACCGTTGAACTCGGCGGAGCGGTAGGCGTATCTTATATAGAAGGTACAACTTCAATAAACATTTCCAAAGATGCCGACCTTGAAGCCAAAGAAAATATCTCCATAAACGCAAACACTGAAAAAGACACTTCTCTTACGGTTGAAACCAAAGCGGGCAAAAAAGCAAATCTGGGTCTTACCGTCGGCGTAAATTTAGCCGAAGTAGAAAATACGGCCTCGGTAAAAGGCAAAGTTAAAGCCGGCAAAGACGTCAATATAGATTCAAAAATAGATTCTAAAAATACTAAACAAAATATTTCTGCAAGCACCGGCAATGAAAAAAGCGAAGAAGATAAAAAGAAGGACGAAGACAAAGAAGAAGGGCAAAATTCGAAATCAAAAGATACCAAGGACAGCAATCTTCAGAAAAAAACAAACGACAAATCCGAAGACGCAAATGATAACAGCGGGGTTAAAAAAGAAAAAGGAAGCAGTGATGACGGAAATACCATAACTCTTGCGGGAGCCGTTCTTTATGCCGATGTTAAAAATACCGCTGCGGCTGAAATTTCCGGCTCTGACGCCGAAGTTGAAGCTTTAAACGACATAAATATGAAAGCAGAAGTTATAAACGCGAACATAAAGCAATTTGTGGACGCCCAAGTCGAAGGCTCGCAGGATTCTACGGTTAAAGGCACGGGCGCCGTGGTAATAGGAACCTATGAAGACAAAGTTACGGCTGTTGTCCAAGACGGCGCTTCTATAGACGCGGGCAAAAAAATTAACATATCTTCAAACCATGAAATGCCTTTTAAATCCGAATGGTTTGACGTTTTTGAGAAATTTATAGACAATCCGGGTTTAGATACAGGGAAAGAAATTTTTGAAAAAATATCAAGTACGACGAAAGAAGGCGAAGGTACTACGGAAGAAAAAATAGTTACGAGCTTAAAAGACGATCTCGTAAATACGTGGGTAAGGTCTTCTGCTCCGGAAGGCGAGTCAAAAGATAACAGTGAAAATAATAACGGGTCGTCCGACAAGAAGCAAGGCGGGTCAGATTTCAGCGTTACGGCTTCCGGCGCGGTTAATATCACAAATTACGATTTCACTTCGGAAGCTTATATAAAAGACGCGAAAGTAAATCAAAAAGACAATGCTTTTGACGGCTCTTCTTTAAGAACCGACGAGCAGTCCGTAAACGTTGAAGCGAAATCCAAAACCACAAGCGTAACCGTCGGCGGAATTTTCGGCGATTCTTATAAAAGTCCTTTGGGGCAGGGCGGGTCTGATGTTGGGGTAGGCGGAACTTATAATCAGGTATGGTATAAAACAAAAACAAACGCTTATATTGAAGGGACTGAGCTTTATGCCAATGACTTGAACGTTAAAGCCGATTATGACCATTTGGATGTTACCATAGGTATAGCCGGCGGATCAAGCAAAACTTTCGGGCTTCAGGGCGTTTTCAATTGGCTTAAAGTTGACAGTGATGTAAACGCTTTTATAGAAAGTTCGGATATAAAAATTGAAACAGGAAATCTTACGGACGGAAAACTTAATATTGAAGCGAAATATACTCCGCTTTTAGTTAACATAGCTGGCAGCCTTTCAATGTCTGAGACGGCTGCTGTGGGCGCTTCCGTAACGGTAAACGATATTACAAAAAATACCAATGCAAAAATAATAGATTCCATTATAAACAATTCGCAAAACGCTAAGCTTTATGCCTTAAGCGACGGGCTTATACATTCTTATGCCATAGCGGCGGCTTACGCGGGTAAGGACTCTTCAAAGAGCGGGCAGCAGGCTGATAATCCGGATAAGAATAATATGGCGGATTCTTCTTCCGGAACAAGCGGCGGTTCGGGCGATTCCGGCAGTTTCGGTATAGCTATTTCCGGCAGCGCCGGAGTTTCGAATATTACGGGCGAAACAAACGCGTCCATTGAAGGCGGTTCGGACTATACCGGAACGCAAAACTTGGAAATTATCGCTAAAGAAGACAGCGATATAGTAAACGCGACCGGTGGAGTAAGCCTTACCTCTCCCGATGCCGATACCGGAGTTGCGGTAGCCGGCGCAGGCAGCATAAGCTGGATTAAAAATAACGCGAAAGCTTATATAGAAGATTCAACTGTTGACAATGAAGGAGATATAACGCTGGACGCAAAAAGCGAAGCGGGCATTGTTTCGGTGGCTGTCGGCCTTGCAGGTTCTTTCTCAAGCGACGGCGTAGCTGTCGCGGGCTCTGGTTCAATTAATTTAACCGATAACGAAACGCAGGGATATATTAAAAATTCGAAGATTACGTCAAAAGGAAATTTAAAAATAAATTCATATGACGATTCTAATATTTTTGCTATAGCGGGAGCAGCGGGCATAGCGCTTGGCGCGGCAGGCATAGGCGCGGCTATAGGCGTCAATATTTTAAATAATAATACAAGTTCATATATAGAAGATTCAGACATATCTCTTACCGATGATGTAACGAAAAATAATATTTCTTTAGACGCTGTAAATTCGTCCGACATAAGATCTATCGCAGGCTCAGTAGGCGTCGGATTGGGACAAGTCGGCGCTGCGGTAACGGTCAATGTCAACGTTATAGGCAATGAAACGCAAAGCTATATAAAAGGAAAAGGTTTGGAAGCGATAAAAGCTCAGGATATATCTTTATCAGCCAAAGACGATTCTTATATTTTTGCGATTGCCGGAGCAGCGGGTATAGGAAACAATGTAGGCATAGGCATTGGCGTCGGTTTTAATTCTTTAAGCAATTCGGCGGAAGCTTTTATAGAAAACGCTGAAATTGAAAATGAAGGAAACATTGAAGTTAAAGCTCTTTCCGAAAGCGAAATACAGCTTATTATAGCGGCTTTAGGCGGCGCGGGAACCGTTGGCGTTGCCGGCGCGGCGGGAATAGGACTTGTTCACAACAAAGCAAACGCATATATAAAAAATTCTTCTATAATTTCGGAAGGTTCAATAGGGCTTTTGGCTGACAGCAGAAATGATATTAATCTTTACAGCGGAGCGGCCGCTATAGGCGGTACCGTAGGCGTTGGCGGCAACGTAGGTTTGCATTTTGTAGGCAGCAGGTCATACGCGAGCGTTACAAATTCGGATATTACCGCGAAAGGCAAGGGGAACGCGTTAAGCTCTTCTTCTTTCGGCGGATTGCGCGGGCTTGCCGTAAAGTCGAACATACTTGACGATATTTTTGTATTCAATGCCGCTATAGCCGGCTCCGGCACGGTAGCGGTAGCGGGCGGGATTACAGGTTCTGTTATAGACGGAATTTCAATCGCGAAAATAGAAAACAGCGATATAAATAAAGATTATGACGCAAGTACGGCGGCTGATTATAATAACGACTCGGGCATAAGCGTTATCGCGGAAAATGAAACCAACGCGACAACCATTGCCGGCGCGGTTTCGGTTTCGGGAACCGCCGCTATAGGAGTTGCGGCTGATTTCGAAACCATGAATAATGAAGTTAAAGCTTATATAGATAATTCAGGCGCTTCTACAAAGATGATAAACGCTAAAGGCGATGTTGAAGTAAAAACTAAAAATACGGAAAAATACGCGGCAGCAGTTGTAAGCGGAGCTTTTTCGGGCGGAGCAAGCGTAGCCGGCAATGTTGTTGTAGGCGTAAATCAAAGCGAAAACACAGCCTACATAAAAAACAGCAATGTAACCGCCAGAGACGTTTCGGTTGAAGCTAAAGACACGGTCATTATAGGCGAAGCAGACCCTGTAAAAGGCAAAATAGGCATAGCTATGGGAACTGCCGCAGTCGGGTTTTACGCCGGCGTGTCGGGAACCGTGTTTGCAAGCATCATATCGAATTCCACAATAGCCGAAATTGTAAACTCAAATATTACGGCTTCGGGAAATATAAGGCTTGACGCCGAAGGATATCAAAAAACTTTCGCTAATCTTGCGTCGTTCGGCGCAGGGATAGCCGGAGTGGCAATAACTGCCGGAGTAAGCGTAAACAATACCGATACCTTTGCCCGTATAATCAGCACTGACGGGAAAACTTATACTTTAAACGCGGAAGAAGATATAACCGTCAACGCGAAAAACACTTTGGAAGTGGACAAAATATATATAAGCGCTGCAGGAGGCATTGCGGGCGTTGCGGCGGGAGTTTCCGTAGGAGTATATAATAATAATGTTACAGCAGGCATAGGAAGCGGAATTAATATTGAGAAAAGCAACAATGTGAGCGTTGACGCGCAAAATGACAAAAAGATAAAAGATATAGTTGTTTCGGGAGCAGGAGGATTAGTCGGCGTTACCGCTACGGTTGACGTTATAGTTGTAGGCGGAAATGTTGACACGGACAATAGAGCAAAGGAAGACGCCGAGGAAGATCCTAATACCGGCACTTATCTTAAAGATACCGATAAAGGCATAAGCGACAGCATGAAAATGAGTAACATGTTAGGTAAAAGTGATATCGGCGGCGGCGGGCTTATAGATGCAAATAACATTGACGGTTTTGATTCCGATTACATGGAAATTTACAATGCTCCTCCGCGTAAAAACGGCACTTTCGCTTACATTGACGGAGACGTTAAGGCATCCGGAGATGTAAATGTCTCGGCAGGCGATAAAACCGTTATAGACTCTACAATCGGCTCGGGTTCGGTCGGAGCTGTCGCCGTAAACGCGGCGGTAGCCGTTCAGAGTTTAAAAACCCGCACGGAAGCAAGCATAAGCGGAAAAATTTCGGCAAACGATATAAATATTACGGCAAATTCCGATACTGCAAACGATACCGACATTTATATGGGCGCCATAGGAGCATTCGCGGGCATAAATGCCGGCGTAGCGGTAATAAATTCCAATAATATAACTAACGCTTATATCGATGCCGGCTCAATAATAAACAAGGCGCGCGATATTAACGTTTTGGCAAAATCAAATTCTTATATCAATTCGAATTTTATTAATATTGCGGCCGGGTATGTGGCGGCAGGCGCTGTCGTCGGAGTTGTCAATAAAGACGGCGGAACCAATGCCCTGATAGGAAGCAATGTGATTATAGGAGACCAATCCGCCGTTAATCCTACGGTCAACAGCCTTACCGTAAAAGCGCAGACAGACAATGATGTCGAAGTAAATATGGTTTCCGCGGCAGGCGGAGCCGGAGCGGCAGCGGCAAATATTTTTGTAGTGGACGTTACGGATAATTTAAACGCATACACAAGTGCGGGCTCAAAATTAAATCTTTATAATTTGAATGTTTTAACTAACGGAAATACTGCGGTAAACGCTAATTTCGCAGGAGTCGCAGTCGGCGCGCTTGCTATTGCCGCTTCTGTTGCAGTAAGCCGCATAAATCTTTCGAATAACGCTTATATCGGTTCTAATAATACCGTAAAAGCCAAAAATGTTACGGTAAAAGCTTATCATAACGCTTCATCCGACGCGAAAGCGATAGGCGGTTCAGGCGGGCTTATAGGGCTAAACGGCATATGGATAGATAATTCAGTCAGCGGAAATGTTGTTTCTTCGCTTAAAGATAACAGCGTTTTTCAGGTTTCCGATAAATTAAGCGTTTTGTCTGACAGCTATGTTTCACAAAAAGCCGAAGCAGTGACTTTAACCGCAGGTTTTGTGGCTATAGGCGGCGTTGTTTTAAAGAATAAATCGGCGGTTAACACAAAAGCGCAGCTTGGCGGCGGGCTTAGTATTTTTGCCGATTCCGACGTAAACAACAATAAAACCGGAACCGGCGAAATTGAAGTTAACTCCGGCGCGGTCACGAATCTTTTTTCGAAATCCCAGTCCGGAAACGTAGGAGGTTTGAGTGTCAGCGGCGTAGTGAGCACCACTGATAATAATTCTCTCAATGAAGTAATAATTGGCGGAACAAATGCTTCAAACATATACGCCCAAAATTTAAGCGTAAATGCAAAATCAGTATCCAATCAAAACTCTTTTGCCGATTCGGCAAGCCTCGGATTGCTTACTGTCGGAGTTATAGAACTTTACAATAAATCAGACTCCGACACCAATGTGGATATAACGGGAAAAACTAATATTACGGCTAACAATATCGCGATAAAGTCCTCAAATATATTCAACAAATCCGGTTCCGGAGCGAATATAGACGCCATATCGGCCGCTGTAGCAAGCGGTTTCTTCGCGAAAAGCATAACTGATATTTATAATGACGCGAGAGTGAATTTCGGCAAGGATACGAATATCACCACTAAAAAAGACGCCGATAAAAACAGCGCTTTTGTTATAGACCTTTACAACAATTCTACGGGAGTAGATTTGACAAAACTTAAAACGGTTGCCGGCGCGTCCGTTTCAGCCGTGGAATCATCGGTCACAAACAACTCAAATACGGAAGCGGCTTTCGCTGGCAAAATTTACGCCGGAAAAGATTTTACGATAAATTCAAAATCCGACCAGAATTTAGATACCCAGACATATATAGACGCGGTTGCTTTTATAAGCGGCGTTCAGGGAAACAGCAACAGCATTGCAAATATAAAAAATAATATAACTTTCTTAACCGGAGCCGATATTTACGCTGCGGGCGATATAAATCTTAATCTCTCAAAGAGCCAGACTCCTGGAATAGGAGTAGCGGAAATAGAGGGCTGGGCGTTTTACAAAAGCAAATCTATTACGGAAATTTACAATATGGCGGTTATACCGATAGACGCCAGATCAAAAGCTAACTCAATAATTAACGTTGACGACAAAGTCAATGTAAATTCAGGCGCGGAGTTAAAAAGCAGCAAAAACGTTAACATAGGCTCAACCGAAGGGCGTTCCGAAGAAAGAGGCTTTTTGAACATATACACGCCTTTGGGTGAAGTAGCCACAAAGGAAAGCGACAGAAAAATTGAAAGAAACGTAAACTCGCTTTTAACCGTTGACGGAAAAGTTATAGCGGGAGCAAACAACGATATTCGCATAACTATTAACCAAGGGCCGGATGCCGACGCAGACGGCGTTGGCGACTTTGTTTATGTGGTTTTCGGAAACGAAGAAACTACGGTAGAGTATGAAACCGGGATAATGAACCTTGTCAACAATATTATTAAACAGAAAGAAGCTCTTATAAAGTTAAGGGGCGAGTACGGCGCGTCCGATGAGATAGTGGGAGCGATAAACATGGAAATAGCGCGTCTTGACGCTCAGCTTGTCTCTTTGGGTTTCCGCGAAACCGTAAACGGCAAAGAGGTTGATATATATGAAGGAGCGTATGTTCCTTATATAGAGTTAGCCGATATGGCTGCCGGAAGGGGAGACATTCAAATAGAGATGAACAGCCTTGCCGGAAGCGGTTTATTAAAAGCCAATGCTCAGGCAACCGTGGAAATTGTAAATAACAGCGACCACTTTTTAAGAATTAACGACATTTTAATTTCAGACGACGCCAACGGCGATATTTTCGTAAATCATATTCTGCAGACCGGCAGCAAATACGGAAATTTAAATCTTTCTTCAAACAAAAGCGACGGTTCCCAGACAGTGATAAGCATAATAAACGAAGGCTATCCTTCAGCCAAGATGACGCCTAATTTGGAGCTTCTCGGAGATATACTAAATCCTGCGGGCTCGGTATACATTACTTCACAGGGAAGCATTGAATCCAAAGGCAGCATACTGGCAAGAGAGATACACATAACCGCGGCAAAAGATTTTGTGCAGAGTTCGCTGAAAAACGATTATATTTTCCATGTCGGAGGCGACCCTAGGAATGTGTGGAATTCGGTGGCAAATACTAACGAAAATGCTAAAACCGACACTTCCAGCAGTACGAAACAGGATGAGTCTTCCTTCGGCAGATCGTCAATAATCGCAAATAACGTCTATATCAGCGGAACGTATTTGGATATTAACGGCCTTATACAGGCGGGCGTGAAAGACTGGACATTGACTGTAGGCGGCAGCATACGCCTTAATTTCGGCGACGGCACCATAGCAGCGGCCGTAAGTGATTATTTAAGCAAAAACAGTTCCACGGCCAGCCCTTTATATAAGCTGCATTCAAGCCACGGAAACCTTGCGGCATATTATAATGTGCTTACCGGAGATATCGAAGTGTCAAGCGTAAACATAGAAGGCGGCAAACTTTATCTTTACGGAAGCATTATGAACACTTCGGCGCAAGGCTATGGGAAACTTGTCGCCCTTGACGGCTATGCTCGCGTGACGATCAACAACACTTCCTCAAGCGACATAATACTTAACAATATAAATACCGATAAAAAAATAGAGGGCGAAATAAAAATAACCGATCTTGCCAAACCAAAAGTATACAATAATGAAGGCAAATTGGTTGCGCTTGAAACGACTTATACTTTTGACGGAACTAATATTAAAATGGTTACGAATGAAAGAGGCAAAAGTGCCGTATACGGAGCGAATAACGGTACTTTTACGTATAATCCCAGATCCGATATCAGATATACTTGGACTACGGGTTCCCAAGATGTCGTCAGAAGAGAGTATTATTATGAGAACAACAGTTTTTGGGGGATTGACTGGCTGGTGCCGGACGTAAGCAGAATGGATAAGACAGGCGAATGGAAAGTAGTTGATCCTCTTGCAAAAGGCGAATACATTACATACGGCGGCGGCTCGCTATACACATACGACTATCAATACAAAGGCGACACCGGCGAGATTGTTACAAACGATGTAGACGGTTCATACAGCTCAGGCTGGTGGATATTTTCCGTAAAGACATATTGGAGGCGCGTCACAACGCAGCAAGGATACAATAATTATAATGTGCACAGCATACAAGCCGGCAATCCTATATCGATAAGTTTTGACGGATACAGAACCGCTCAAGACATAAATATTAATTCGGCGTCTAACGTAGGCTTAAGAGGCAGTATAAACGCGGGGAACTCTGCTAATGTTAATATTACATCAACCGGCGGCGCTATAGAAGGCATAAGCGGCGGAGCGGTTATAGCCGGCAAAGACATTACGCTTAAAGCCGTAAACGGCATAGGGAACTACAATCCCATAACCGTAAGTTTGAAAGGCGGAATTTTTAACGCTATAAACAGCGGATCCGGAAACATAAACCTTATAGCCAAAACCAACGACAGCAAATTCGGAGTTTTTAAAATAGGAAGCGTAACTACCGAAGATGGCGATCTTAAGCTTATTTCCGATGAAGAAATTGCGGCAAACAGCGCAAGCAGCAAGATAAAAGGCGTAAATACCGAAATAGAGTCCAAGAGAGGGTCCATAACCGGCTATAACGGCGCAGACCTTGAAATTGAGGCCGACACTCTGAAAGCCGCAGCTTCCGGAGATATTAAACTTATAAAAAGAGCAGCCGGAGATTTAGGCATCAGCGCGGTTTATGCTTACGGCGGAGATGTGCGCCTTACCGTTGAAAACGGAAGCGTGCACGACATAAATACGAACGCTTACATTGACGAACGCAAAAAAAGCGAACTGCTTGCTTTATGGGAAAACCAGCTCGGGCTTTTTGACGAAAATCATACTTGGACAAGAGACCAGCTTTTATACGCTATGAACGGCGCGAAAGCCGGCGGCGGACTTGGAGCGTTTGACGTTTATACTAAAGAAGATAATATCCGCGGCGTAAACGTATTTATTAATGCCGGCGGTTCTGTAGGTTTGAACGAAAAAAGCTTTTACATAGGCATGAACGGATTCTCTTTCGCACAACTGGACGAAAACCAAAAACTCTTGCTTGCAAGCGCGGATTACCATAACACGACATGGCATTATGATGACGCCGGAGATCCTTCAAAACTCACCGGCATTACTATAGCCAACCAGAAAGACGTAAACATAAACGCGTCCGGAAAATTGAATATAGACGCGAAAGGTTACGTATATATCGCTTCGCAAAGAGACATAAACATAGACCAAATAAAATCAGGCGGCAATATAATGGTAAGAAGTTCGGAGAATATATATAACGCTTCTTTAAGCAACAATGCGAATATTATCGGAAAAGATGTTTTTCTTGGTTCCTCCAACGGTAATATAGGAAGTTCGGATAATAAAATAAAGCTCGATATGACGGGCATTCTTAGTGCGTCAGCGGCTAATGCCGATAAGAGCATTTATATCTCTTCCGATAATAACTTATCTTTGTATTCATTATATGCGAGCAATGAAATAGTTATAGACTCCAAAGGAAATATCTATGGCGCGGGATACGATTCTTCCGATTATGAAAATATAAACGCGCGCGTTATAAACATAACCGCTGAAAACGTGGGAACCGTGGAAAGAGGTTTGAGCGTAGCTTTGAACCCCGGGGACGGTGCTATTCTGAACGTTTCTGCAAACGGAAATATTTATGTAAATAATGTAGGCTCCAGAGATTTGTATTACGGCAATCTTACGGCCGGCGAATATATTTCCGTTATGTCAAAAAACGGCGCGATATACGGGTTTGATGAAAATTCCCGCATAACCGCTAAAAACTTAATTTTGAAAGCGTTGAATAATAAGATAGGAGCTGCGGATAATAAGATAAAAGCCGACGTAAAAGAAGTAATTTCGGCTTTTGCAAAAAGCGATATTTATATTGAAGCGCAGGGAAAGGGGAATTTTGAAGAAATTGAGTCTTCTGAAGGTCTGGTGGATTTATCCTCAACCGGAAATCTTTATGCTGACAAAATTTTAGCAGCTGAAGATATAAATATAGTCTCAGCCGGTTCAATTGAGACCGGAACGCAATATATTACTTCGAAAAACGGCGGCATAAATATTACGGGTAAAAAAGAAGTTGAAGTCAATGCCGCAGTTTCCGCTAAAGGCGATATTGAAATGAAGTCCGAAGAAAGCGACCTTAAGATAACTGGCAGCGTGATTTCTTCTGAAGGCAAAGCCGCGCTTTCAAGCGAAGGGAAAACGGAAATAACCGGAAATATAACCGCAGATAAAGATATAACCGCAGACAGCAAAAAAGAGCTTATAGTGAAAGGCGATTTGAACGCAAACGGCGGGGTTGATTTGAAAAGCGGCGAGAAAACGGATATTGAAGGCTCGATTACAGCCGGAGAAGATATAATATCTCTTGTTGAAAACGGTAACTTAAACATAAAAGGCGCGATAAGGTCGTTTGAAGGAAATATAAATTTCAACATTTTAAACGGCGCGCTGATTATCGGCAATAAAGCCGTTTCGGAACGCGGCAATGTTTTTGCCGAAGCTTACGGCGATATTATTATGGACGGCGCGGGAGTCGCCGGCTCCGGCATTTACGCTGACAAAATTACGCTTATTTCGCAAAACGGCGATATAGGAAAACCAAACAGGCGTCTTTATTTGGACAGCGAAAATCCTGTTTCCGTATTGGCAAATCTCGAGGCGTTAAACGGCGGAATTTATGTCGAAGGTTTTACCAACGGGCTTACGATAGACTATTTTGACGCCGGAAAAGATTTAGTGGTAATAGCAAACGGCGATATAACGGCAGTATATTTGGGAGACACGGCGCCAAATGTCACAGCCGCGAATATTACGCTTCATTCTTTGACAGGTTCAATCGGCAAGGAAAATTCAAGAATAATAGCGGCGCCGATAGAAGAAAAAGGAAGAGTTAATTTGTCTGCGGTAACAGGAATTTACCTTGACCAGTACGTTCACACTACTTTTTATTCCGATTACGTAAGAAATTCCGGCGGAGGAACGGTTTCGCTGCTTGTTCCGGATAATAACGCTTTTATAGTGGATCTTTCTATTTCTAAAAATACCGACCTCAATGTCAATTTTACCGATAATAAATACGTTAAAAATATAAGAGTAGGATATATGGATATTAAAAAGCTTATGGTGCATCCGGCGGCTGTGTGGTCGCCGGTATTCATGACGGCTTCCGAAGACAGATACCGCATATTGACCGGGGTAAATATTATGGACGGCATTGAAAAAATGCAAAACGAAACTTTAATAATAAGCTCGAATTTATTGCAGACAGAGGAATAAATTAATTACGAATTACGAATGACGAATCAAAGACCAAAATCCATTTGAGGCAGCCGTTTATTCGTAATTCGCAATTGCAGTTTTTATCTTTTGCCGTTGATTCGTAATTCGTAATTTGTCATTCGTAATTATAATGGGGAATTTATGAAACTAAAAAAAGCCGTATTATTGCTGCCGTTGTTTATTTTTGTTTTCGCTTCGTCCGCGTATTGCGCGGTAAATGAAAACGATTTGAAATCCGCATGGAACTCTCAAGGCGATACCGGCGGAAAGTCTTATGAACTTACCAATGATGTCGATTATTCCGTCAGCGGAATGCCCGCGGCAGTTGAAGAAGATGAACGGGTAAGAACCGGGTGGTTTGGCACATGGACTTGGCAATACGGCCCTGACAATTTTAAATTTTCGGTTAAATCTGCCTCTTATACTGCTGTTTTTGTGTCAACGGCGCCGCACCCTATAATTCCTTGGCTGGAGATAGATGTATACGAATACCTTCCGAACAGCGATAGATTGGCTATAAACGCCGATAAACAAAGCGCGGCTTTTACTTTTCTTACAAAGTATATTCAGAGCAGAGGCGTTTTAATAGAGCATAGTTTTGAGTATTTGACGATAACAAACGGCCGTGTTTTAAGCACAAATGCATCCGTAAAAGGAGGCGGGGCTTACGGAAATTATTATTACAATTATCCGGCGTATGACATATATAATTCGACTTTTTCATATTATATGACAAACAGAACCATAGAATTTAAAGACGTTTATCTCATTTCAAATACCGTGGAAGGCATTAACGCTGCAACCCGCGCGAATCTTTACGGCGGAGCGGTTTTTATAGGGGGATATTCCGGAACATCGGGTATTTCCGCGCCCTCAATTAATGTAACTTTTTCAAGCGGAACTCTGTTCAGGGGAAATTCTTCGGACGGTTACGGCGGGGCTTATGCTTCGCTTTACAACGGTGTCAATACGGTTTTTCAAGGCAGCACTGGCACCACATCGTTGTTTGAAAACAATAAGGCAGGCAAAGACGGCGGAGCGGTTTATTTTAAAGGCGGAGCGGGAAGTTTGATAGCTTTTAGAAATTCGTCTGTTTTTAATTCAAATACGGCTGGCGGTTCGGGCGGAGCGGTTTATTATGAAAGAACTGCCGGAACAAATGCTATTGTGTTTTCGACTGCGCAATTTACAAATAATAAGTCCGGCGGTTACGGCGGAGCGGTTTATTCAAACACGTCTGTAACGTTTAACGATAAAGCGGATTTTTCTTCAAATACCGCGACGCTTGGCGGCGGCGCTATTTACTCCGCAAGCGGCAATCTTACTTTCAGCAATAATTCCGCGACTACTTTTAATAATAATTCGACGTCAAATGATTTGGATGCACACGGCGGGGCGATATATAAAGGCAGCACAAGCCCGATGAGTTTTGCGGGAATATATTTTACAAGCAATACGGCAGGGGGTTCGGGCGGAGCGGTTTACAGCGCTGGCGGAAATATTACTTTTTCTTCTAACGCTTATATAACCTCAAACACGGCAAAAAGCGGGCGAGGCGGCGCTATTTATTCGGGTTCCGGCGCAATGGCTTTTAGCGGAGCGGCTGAAATAATCGGTAATGTTTCGGGAACCGAAGGCGGCGCGATATACAAAGGCGGCGTTTCTTCGAATTTAACTTTTAGCGGGTTTGCAAATATTCAAAACAACAAAGCAGGCGGTTCGGGCGGAGCAATTTATAATGCTGCCGGAAATATTGCTTTTTCGTCAAACACAAATATATCCGGTAATTTTGCGTACGGACAAGGCGGCGCGATTTACTCCGCGGCAGGGAATATTACTTTTTCGTCATACGCGAATATAACCGGCAATTCCGCGGACGGCATCAACGGTCACGGCGGAGCGGTTTACAGCGCGACGGGAACATTGCGTTTTCAGTCCGGAGCGGAGTTTAAGAAAAATGAATCTTTGCTCGGCTCGGGCGGAGCGGTTTATAAAATTTCTTTCTCAGCCGGCGACAGCATAACTTTCGACAAGACGGTAACTTTCAGCTCGAATACGGCCTCTTTGGGCGGCGGCGCGATTTACAGCGTAGGCAAAGGTTCAGCCAGAGGAACGGCTGTTTTTGCGGAAAACGCCTACTTTTACGGGAATACTTCCGAAAACTTTATATCCGGTTTTGGTTCTGGCGGAGCCATTTATGCCGACAGAATGTCTTATAGTTTCGCAGGCAGCGCTGTTTTTAATAATAATTCAACGGCATTAACGCGCGGCGGCGCAATTTTTGCGCAGGATTCTGTTTTTAATTTCAGTAATGCCGCGTCTTTCCATGCCAATACCGTAACAGGCAACGCTCCCGAAGGCGGAGCTGCGATACATTCCGTTGACAGCAATTTCACTTTTAACGCTTCTGCCGATTTTACGGAAAATAAAACGCTCGGACTTACGGACGTTTCCGGCGGAGCTTTATACGCTTTGCGTTCAACTAACACATTTACGGGCGCGGTAAATTTTACGGGCAATGTTGCTACGGCTATGGGCGGCGGCGCGGCTTTTGTTAACAGTAAAGCGGTTTTTTCCGGCAATGCCGTTTTTGACGGAAATTCGGCGTTTAACGGCGGAGCTTTGTATTTAGGAGGAACTTCCAACGCGCTTGAGTTTAACGGCGGAGCGGTTTTTAAAAACAATGTATCTTCTGATAATGTGCGCGGAGGCGGAGCTGTTATTATGACGGCTTTGGAAGGAAATCATAAAGTTGATTTTATCGCGGGAAAAACAGCGTCTTTTGCGAATAATAAGAGCGAGGCAAACGGCGGCGCTTTCGCCGTTTATTCTTCCGCGAAAAATTCCGTTAATTTTAACGGCGAGGCGCAGTTTAGTTCTAACACAGCTTCCGCAAACGGCGGCGCTTTTTACAGCTTTGTATACGGAGACGACGGAGAAGGCGAATACAAGTTTACGTCCGGTTATTTCAGAAATAACAAAGCGGCCATTTCCGGCGGAGCGATTTATGCTTTCGGAAATAACGTGTTTGACATAAATTCAAATATTGAGTTTAGCGGAAACAAAGCGTTGGGAATGGACGCAAACGGCGGCGGAGCTATATATTCATATAATTCAACGTTTATTATTGACGGAAGCGCCCAGGCAAAATTTCAAAATAATTCTGCTTCCTCAAGAGGCGGAGCGGTTTACCAGGACAGCGGTCTTTTTGATTTAAAGTTAGAAGCGGAGTTTACTTCAAATTCGGCTGATTTCTCAGGCGGAGCGGTTTATGCTTCAAGCGGGGTCATGAATTTTAAAAACGTTTTATTTGAAAATAACACCGCTTCGGGCGATCTTATAACTTCAGGAGGCGGAGCGGTTTACGCTTTCGCGCAGGCGCTAAATTTTTTATCCGTTTCCAAATTTGAAAATAATAAAGCGCAAGGCATAACAAACGGCTCGGGCGGGGCGATTTACTCTTCGGAAGGCACGCTTGTTTTTAAGGACAATTCGGAGTTTATAAATAACCAGTCCAGGTTCAGAGGCGGAGCTTTATATCAGGAAGGAGGAATCTCCGTATTTGAAAAAGAAGTTTCCTTTACAGGAAACTCGTCGGAAGCCGAAGGCGGCGCGGTTTATTTGACGGGAAAAGGGCAGCTTAAATTTACCGATGTTGAATTTAAGTCTAATTCGGCCGGAACTGACGGCGGAGCGGTTTATTTAAAAGGCTCAAACGCGTCTGAACTTGCGGAAATTTATTTTAACCAGACAGCGTCCGATCTTACGATGTTTGACGGAAACACCGCGAACGGTTCGGCAAATTCAATACATTTCGCGGGAAACGCCGGCGCGCAATTTGACGTTTCCGCAAGTCTAACGGTAAATATTAACGATGCGATAACCGCATCGGGAATAAACAATATTTTAACCGCGCAGGGCGGCGGTAATTTTTATATGAATGACGATATCCGCGGCTATGAAGCGCTGAATTTGGATTTGAAAGGCGTTTCTTTCTACATCGCCGACGGAAAAAATATGTCGTTAAACGATTTGTCGGTTTCAAACGGGTCGGTTTTAAACGTTCAAACCGCTTCCGCCAAGACAATTTCCGTAGGCGGCGATTTTGCGCTTGCTTCCGGGACTGAACTCAACCTCGGCGTATTTTCAAGCGGCGGCTGCGACATTATTAATGTTGACGGCAGCGCTTTGCTTGAAGGGACAATAAATGTCACAGCCGGCGTCGGGACTTACGATAATTTGTGGTTTACGCTTGTAAACGCAGAGGGCGGCTACGGCGTAATGGATTATGCGGATTATGTTGATAATTTTACCAGTTTTGACAGTTCCGGCGTTGAAAAATTCAATCCGAATCCCGCTAAAGATTTAAAATACACTTTTGAATTTGACGCAAACAAAAAACAGTTTATGCTTGTTGTAAACGGCATAAGGCAGAGCAATTTTTCCGGTTTGGACGGTCTGGGAAAAAATCAGCAAAACGTCGCGAAAATGTACGACGCGTTATCGGCAAACGCTTCCAGGCCTTTGGCAAACCTCATAGACACCATTAATGATATGAGCGTTCTTGATCAAAAAATCGCGCATCTTGAAACCGCGCCTTATTTTATAGCCAACGCTTTGAATTACAGCCTGCACAACAGAAGCAAGCGCGATCTTTTCAGCCATATGGAAGATAACGGAAAAATCCATAACATATGGGCTTATGCCGACGGCGGCGGCTCTCTTGTTTTTCAATCCGATATAAATTCTCCGGGAGATTTTGAAAGTTCGAATTACGGCGGAGTTTTCGGAGCGGATACAAAAATTTCTCCGGATTTTACGCTCGGCTTTTTCGGAACTTACAATATGACGGACATTTCGCAGGGAAGAAATGAAGGAAATATTACAAGTTACGGCGGCGGAGCTTATGCTTTGACGAATAGAAGCGCGTGGCAGTTTAAAGCCGCTCTCGGTTATGAGGGGCATTCTTACGATATTACAAGAAGCGTTGAAGTTGTAGGCGGAAGCGGTATCCGTCAGGCAAAAACCGAATTTAGAAGTTATCTGTTGGAAGCCGACGTTGAAGCTTCTTACAATATGCCCGTCTCAGGAATTTTTTCGTTAAGCCCTTATGCGGGACTTAACGGCTCCTGGGCGCATTACCAGGATTTTTATGAAACCGGCGCGAATGTTTTGAGTTTGGAAATAGAAGGTTCAAATACTTTTGTTACTAATGCCAGGCTCGGCTTAAGCGCTAATATGAAAATGTCAAAATTACATTTATCTCTTTCCGCGGAATATGACAGGCTTTTCAGCGGATATCTGCCTGAGCTTGACGTAAAATTAAACGGGCAAACCGAAGTTTTTAAAGTTGTCGGAAGCGAAACCGGACAGGATATTTTCGGAGTTAACTTATACGCTTCTTACCAGTTAAGCGAAAGTTTTAAAGCATACGCCTCAGGCACAATGAAAACTGCGGACAATCTCTCAAGCCTTGGCGGACTTCTTGGCGTGAAATACAGTTTTTAACGGCAATTAACAATTAACAAATAACAATGAACAATGTTGGTGTTTCGCTTTTGCGAAACATATTAATAGGTTTTTGCTTTGCAAAAACACAAAAATTATTAATTATTATTTGTTAATTGTTAATTGTATTTTTTCCTTGTAATTTCATACAATTTCCGTTATAATTTTCTGTATGAAACTGCTTTATAAACTGCCGTTAATTGTTTTATTTATGTTTATTTGCGGCATTTGTTCTGCGGCAGATTACAGCGCTATAAAAAATAAAAAAAAATATTCGCTTATTGATGAACAAGACGAAATATACCAGCAGTTTGACTCCTACGACAAAAAATACTCTGATATCCACAGCATAGAGCCTTCCGGAACCTTTTTTTTAACAGGGATAGACATACCTAATTTTGACATATATTCTCTTCCGACCGCTCAGGAATTGGCGGGCCGGGAGTTTTTGGAATTTCTTGACAGAAGCGTATTTCCTAATTTCAGATATTCAACCGACAGATGGCAGAGAAGACACTTGTCGGAGACGGCGGACGATGCCGCCGGAATATCTGTTATACCCGCGCCGGATATGATTCCTCCGGGAATTACGGCGAATCTTCCTTTTGATTCGCATCTTTCGCTTTCGGGAAGAAAACTTATAGGGATAGAGTACAGCGCGCGCAAATATGACAAAGAAGAAGCCGGAAAAAGAAGCAATACGTCTTCGCTTAACATGGAGCAGGAACTGCAAATGAGGATTTTCGGCAGAGTCGGCAGCAGATTGGATATTAATGTCGACTATGACGATACTGCCGACAAAAGAGACATTTCTCTTGTCTATAAAGGCGAACCGGATGAATTCGTGCAGGAAGCGGCTTTCGGAGATATTTCGGTGTCGCTGCCCACGACGGAATTCATGAATTATTCCAAAGAATTATTCGGTTTAAGAGTCGATACCAAATATAAAAATTTCAATCTCGGCGGGTTTTTCAGTAAAACCAAAGGCGCTTCCGAAATGAAGCGTTTCGAAGGCAATACCCAGCTTGAAAGAAAAACCATAGCGGATACGGAATATATCAGGTTAAAATATTTTTCGATTAAAGACCCGGCAAACCCGTCTGCAGCGATAAGATCCGGAACGGCAAAAGTTTTTATCGATTATCAGAGGCTTGACCCGAATCTTAATGTTTCCATAACGCCAAGCACTCCTCTCAACTTCTTAAGAAATCCGGTTTCTCCCGGCAACGAATACACAGGCAACTTTGTTCTTCTTGTAGCCGGACAGGATTATACCATAGATTATAACACCGGCATAATAATGTTCAGAAACCAGCTGTTAAACAATTATGTTGTCGCAATAGACTACCAGTATATGGATAACACATGGCTCAGTTCCGGCGGTTTGTCGCCGGGGATTCCTTTGATTATCAAAGACGTAAACAACACAACAGATCCGTTAACCGGACACACCATGGAGTTAAAAACTTTCTATAATCTCGGGGCATTAAGAATAATACGCGATAACGGAAGAGGAAACTTTATTCTTGAAATAAGAGATTTAAACGGAAACATTCCAACAATCATTAATCCTGGCAGTAAGCCCGTGCCAGTATATCCTTCAACAATTAACGTGGATTTTGAGAACGGAGTTTTTAATCTTGTGCCTGTTGACGGAACTCCACTGGGCGATGACCTCTATACTTTAAATAATCACAGCTATAATTTTATTACGGAATTCCAGTATATGGTTAAAATTCTTACCCTCAGGCCCGGCATAGTTCCGCAGTCCGAAAAAGTAGTTATTGACGGAAGGGTTTTGGCCGCAAATACGGATTATATAATCGATTATGATCTGGGTATTTTAACGATACTCAACGAAGATCTCATACTGCCGACTTCGGTAATTGACGTTACTTATGATTATTCCATGTTCGGTTCGCAGGCTGAATCCACATTAATAGGAACGCGCGCTGATTTAAACCTCACAAACAATATAAGCATCGGCGGCAGTTTTCTTTACGATTTTGAAGCAAAAGGCACCGTTCTTCCGGATATCAGGAACACCCCGAGAAGCTTAATGGTAGGGGAAGGCGACGTTAAAGTTACGGATTTAAAAGTAGATTCGCTTAATATGACAGTCAATGCCATCGCGGAATACGCGGTGAGCTCCCAAAACGACAATACTTCGGGAAAAGCTCTCATTGATTCAATGGACAGTTCCATGTATGAAGATTACGCGAGCATGATTGAAGACAGCTGGTTTCCCGCTGCTACCGGAAATCCTACGGTACAAAGAAATTTGAACGAACTTTCATGGAGAAGCTATGATATGAATTTACGCGACATAAGCCCTGAACTGGAAATTATCGACGGGCAGAGACAGCTTGTCATGGAAGTCGACTACGATGTGACTACCCGTTCGCAAGTGGCAATGGGACAAATAATTTCAAGGGCGGGATATGATTTTTCAAAAAAACTATATATTGAAGTCTGGATAAGAGGAGACGGGCAAGGCGCTAAATTCGCTATTGATTACGCTTCATCTATAAACGAAGACTCCGACGGCAGCGGCGTTCTAAGCACGGAAGATACCGACGGAACCGGAATATTAACTCCTTGGAAAGACACTGGCCGGCCGTTTCACAATGTAAACGGCACAATATCTTTGATCGGCGCGCATAACGGACTGCTTGATACGGAAGATCTGAACGGAAACGGAATTCTGGACACTTTTGAAGACGTTGCCGGAGGCGCTGACATAACAGGAAGCAATACTATAACGGATGAAAACGGGGTAGCGTATAATTCAATCAGCTGGACCGGCTGGAAAAGATTTAAAATTCCGTTGGATATCACAAGCCCGGAAAACTGGAGAAATATAAGAATACTGCGGTTAAGGATTGCCAGAAACGGCGCGGGACAGAGCGGAAGAATCGTTATAGGCAAAATTTCTATTGTAGGCAATAAATGGGAAAAACAAGACAACGATCCGTTAAACTCAGTATCTTCAATAGGCGTTTCGGATCCCAGCTATGTTTCGCTTTTAAATAATCAGTATTTCCGGGAGTTATATGATATTAACGATTCTACAAGAAGAGACGAACGCGCTCTTAACCTTCAATTTTCTTCCACGATTACGGCCAGATCTATTTATGCCGGAAACGCTCTTGATTTATCAAAATACGAGAGCGTGCGCTTCTTTGTTTTTCCTAAAAATGTTCAGCCCGGAGACCAGATAGTTTTCCGCGCGGGAGGCAATGACGAAAATTATTTCGAATATAGACTTACGCTGACTGCCGCGGATATCGGGCAATGGAAGCTTATCAAAATCGATCAGCCTGGCATCGGAAGAGCCGCGAAATGGCATTCATCGGACCCTGCCGCAGTAATAAGCTCAATGGGAGATCCGTCTTTGGCAAGAGTCGCGCAGATTACCGTCGGGGTTATACCTGCCGTGCCTCTGACTTCGGGAGAAGTCTGGTTTAACGAAATACACGTTATGGGAAACAAAACAATTGACGGCGCGGCATGGAAAGCCGGCGGAAATGTCCGCTGGACCGGCACGGAAAACATAGGCGCGATAACATTCGGCGCGGACAGAAAATCCATCAACAAGGATTTTCAAACTATTACCGCGGGAGTTTACGACAGAGATTATCTTGAAGATAACGCCTATATAACATTTGACGGTTTTAAGACGCAAACTATGACGCTTTTTCCTGTGAGGGCGAATTTATCCAAAATAAAAACAGTAACTTATGACATTATCGACAACAATTCCAACCTTATTTCAATTAAAGATGAAGGCACCGTTGCAGTTTATTCGGGATTCGGAGAAACCTCGCTTGATTTGGGAGTAGATTTTCCGAAACTGGCCGCGCAATACTCAAGGGCGGTTATTGACACGACGAAGATAGAGCAGCTTGAAGACAGAGAAACTGTTTCGGGCAGCCTTATTTATAACAATCCTCTTGTTTTTCCGCTGCTGCCTTTAAGCGTGACCGCTAACGCGCAGCTGATAAACTCTTATTATAAAGTATACCCGTCATCTCCGATAACGGACGGCGACTCGTTTTTAGGTCTGGACGCATTCAGAGCATATATGGATATTTCGGATTACCACACTTTACAGCAAACCGAAATGTTTTCAATAAGACTGCCTTTTAAATTTTCAAAAGGCATACAGTTTTCGCCTTCGTATATGATTGATAAAGTAAGAGAAAAAAACCGCGATTTTCCGCAAGAGATAGATTATGACAAAGCTTTAAATCAGACGGTCGGAGCAAGCCTTGTGCTGGGAGTAGTAAGCTGGTTCAGCCCTACTTTTACATACAGCATAAACACAAGAGAAAATTACGACGTAACGTCAAGCACTAATGCGTCAAATCCGATAATTCCGGGGCAAAAAAAATACATCGAGAGAAGCGGAATAGGGGAAATATCATGGAATATGAACGCATATGACATAGCGCCTACGGCATATCTGAAAAGCCTTGTTTTTTCGGCTTACTACAGGCTTCAGGATTCCGACTCTTACGATAATGTCGATAAAGATTTCCAGTCAACAGGCTTTGCGACGGATAAATTATGGATAAGAGACAACAATCTTTTAGAAATACTTCCTTCATATTCTACGGGTTCTTACATGGTGAGAAGCGTGTTCAACAGGGACGATATACGCATAAACGGAAGGTATATTCCTTTTGAAGCTTTTAATTTAAAAGGACCTTTGTCGCCTTTTAATACGCTTACGGCAAATTTTACATACAGCGAAGGCAGCGAAAGCTCATACATAACGGGAACTACAAGAGACGCGTATACTAAGATTTGGCCTGATTTGCTTATAGGAATGTCGCGTATCGAAAGATTTTTCGGAGAAGTGTCATGGATGAGCGATACGCAGATGAATTTCAGGTATAATAACAAAAGCGTTACGACTTACGGGGTTTCCAGAGCCGAAGAGATTCTCTACGGAGTAGATTACAGATGCAAATTTTTAAGCAAAGTCGATTTGTATTTTGCGCTTGAAAATACGGATATCAGCGAAAACGATTTTGATACCGACAGAACCCTTTTGGCAGGCCTTGCGAAAAGAGTTGTCGGACAGGGGGCGTTTGACTATGGGAAATGGAGATTCAGCCTTCGTTATGAAAATGAAAACCAGTGGAGAACAAACGCCGACGGCAGATACGCAAGCCAGGTTTTGAGAAACAGTTATCTCGGGCAGATTAATTCCGATTTGACATTTCCTTCGGGAATAAAAATACCCGTGATTAACAGAATAATACCTTTAAGAAACAGAATAATATTTTTGTCAAACATAAAATACGTAACGCAGGAATCCGAAGCTAATGTTGAAGTCGACAATAATACGAATTACGGCGCAAATTTAAGCGCTGATTATGAAGTTTCAAAACATTTCAGGCTGACTGTCGGCGCGTCTTACGACAGATTTGTATATACTTATAACGGGGATTTAAATTATACCGATCTTACTTTTGTTTCAAGGTTAACGATACAGTTTTAAAAAAGGTAATTACAAATTACTAATTACGAATTACTAATCAACGGCAAAGACAAAAGAAATATGAAAATTGAAAAGAAAAAAATAACCATTGCCGACATTTCAGAGCTAAAGAAGAGCTTTCATTCGCACGGCTTAAACACTGTCTGCCAGAGCGCGAAATGCCCTAATATAGGCGAGTGTTTTAAAAAACGTACCGCGACATTTCTGATTCTCGGCAAAAATTGTACGCGCGGATGCAGGTTTTGCGGAATTGGCAAACAAAATCCGGAACTTGTTGACGGCAATGAACCTAAACGCGTTGCCGCCGCCGTAAAAAATTTAGATCTTTCTTACAGCGTGATAACTTCCGTTACAAGGGATGACCTGCCGGACAGCGGGGCAAAACATTTTGCCGAAACAATAAAAGAAATTAGAGCGTTTAACCCGGAAATAAAAATAGAAGTTCTTGTTCCAGATTTTAAAGGGGAAAAAAGCTCCATAGATATAGTGTTAAGCGCAAAACCTGACGTATTTTCCCATAATCTGGAAACAGTCCCGTCCTTATATGCAAAAGTCCGCAGCGGAGCGGACTATAAGCGTTCGCTTGATGTTTTAAAACACGCAAAAACCAAAGGTTTTAAAGTTAAAACAGGCATAATGCTCGGGCTTGGGGAAACCGAAAAGGAAATTTTTGAAGTTATTGACGATATAAGGCAAACCGGCGCGGACATACTTACCATAGGCCAGTATCTTGCGCCAACAAAAGACCATTATACTGTGATAAAAGAATACAGTGAAGATGAATTTATAAAGATACGTGATTTCGCGGTTTCATCAGGCATAAAAAATGTTGTCAGCGGCAGATATGTGCGAAGCTCTTACCTTGCAAATGAGTTAGATATATGATCAATTAACAATGAACAAATTACAATTAACAATTATTGTGTTTTCACTAAGCGAAAACTTACTAATATGTTTCGCCAAAGGCGAAACTCCAAAATTGTTATTTATTAATTGTTAATTGTAAATTGGATGCCTCGCTGTTGCCGTTGACATTCCGTTGATAAAACAATACAATTCTAAAAAATCACAATTTTTAGGAATAGCGGCATGCCGAAAAAAATAATGCGCAACTCTTCATTTCTTATATACGAAACATCGGAAAACAAAGAAACTCTCACCAGGGCCGCTACTCTTCCGCAAAAGGCGTTATTGTCGGAATACGACAATGATTTTTTAGGATTTGACGAAGAAAATGTCGAAATCATGCGCGATGAGTACGGAAAAAACCAAATTACAAAAAAATCCGGACACGGAATAATCGAAAAATTTTTCGACGCTTTTATAAATCCGTTTACGGTAGTTTTATTTATTCTGGCAGTCATATCATATATAGTTGACGTAGCTAATGCTCCGGCAGGAGAAAAAGATTACGGCGCAGTAATAATTATAACCGTAATGGTAACCATCAGCGGATTAATGAGATTTATCCAGGAAATGCGTTCCGGAAAAGCCGCGGAAAAACTGAGCGAAATGGTGCATACAACCATAAGCGTGCAAAGAAAAGAAACCGGAAAATCCGAAATACCGATAAAAGATATAGTAATAGGAGACATCATTTATCTTGCCGCGGGCGACATGGTGCCTGCCGATATAAGAATACTTTCCGCAAAAGACCTCTTTGTCAGCCAGTCTTCGCTTACGGGCGAAAGCGAACCCATTGAAAAATTTCCCGACGCAATAAACGCCGAGCTTTACGGAAATATAAACCCTTTTGAATTTAATAATCTCGCGTTTATGGGCAGCAACGTAATAAGCGGTTCTGCAATAGGTATAGTCGTTAATATCGGCGACAATACGCTGTTCGGTTCAATGGCAAAGCAGATAACGAAGAAAAAAGTCGAAACGAACTTTGAAAAAGGCGTCAGCTCCGTATCATGGCTCCTGATAAGATTTATGATGATTATGGTGCCTACGGTTTTCGTTATAAACGGCCTGACAAAAGGCGACTGGATGCAGTCCCTTCTTTTCGGTATTTCAATCGCCATAGGCCTTACGCCTGAAATGCTTCCCATGATAGTATCCGCCAATCTCGCGAAAGGCGCCGTTTCAATGTCGAAAAAAAAGGTTATAGTTAAAAACCTTACGGCCATTCAAAATCTCGGGGCAATAGATATACTCTGTACGGATAAAACCGGAACTCTCACGCAGGATAAAGTTATTCTTGAATACTATATTAATACAACCGGAGAAGAAGACAAAAGAGTCCTTCAGCTTGCTTTTTTAAACAGCTATTATCAGACAGGCCTTAAAAATTTAATGGACATAGCCATAATCAATCACGAAGGCGAGCAGGACATTGCTTCCCTGAAAGAAGATTACCATAAAGTTGACGAAATACCTTTTGATTTTAACAGACGCAGAATGAGCGTTGTTGTCGGAGACAAAAATACAAACGCGCAGATTATAACAAAAGGCGCGATTGAAGAAATGCTGGCTGTATGCGCAAAAGCCGAATATAAAGGACAGATCGTAGATTTGACGGAAGATATTAAAAACGAAATTTTGTCGATTGCCAGAAGCTATAATAATGACGGAATGCGAGTGCTCGGCCTGGCTAACAAAACCGATGTTCCCGGCACGGCTTCTTTTTCGGTATCCGATGAAAAAAATATGACTTTTATCGGATATCTCGCTTTCCTTGATCCGCCTAAAGAATCAGCCGAAAAAGCCATCGCGGCTTTGGCCGAATACAGCGTCGGCGTTAAAATTCTTACCGGAGATAATGATTTTGTTACCAAATCAATATGCCGTAAAGTGGGAATAAAAGCTGAAAACATACTTTTAGGGCCTGACGTAGAAACGATGAGCGATGAAGATTTGGGCATAGCCGCTGAAAAAACGGATGTTTTCGCGAAACTTTCTCCGCAGCAGAAATCAAGAATAATATCGACTTTGCGCAAAAACGGGCATACTGTCGGGTTTTTAGGGGACGGCATAAACGACGCGCCCGCAATGAAAGAAGCTGACGTTGCCATATCTGTAGATACGGCCGTGGACATAGCGAAAGAATCCGCGGATATAATTCTTCTTGAAAAAGACCTTATGGTTCTTGAAAACGGCGTAATAGAAGGCAGAAAAACTTACGGCAATACCATAAAATATATAAAAATGACCGCGAGCTCCAATTTTGGAAATATGTTTTCCGTGCTTGCCGCGAGCGCTTTCCTTCCGTTTCTGCCTATGCTGCCTATACAGATTCTTGTGCTCAATCTTATATACGATATTTCCTGCGTCGCGGTTCCGTGGGATAATGTCGATGATGAATTTTTGAAAGTTCCGAGAACATGGAACGCGTCGTCAATAGGAAAATTCATGGTTTGGATAGGGCCTACAAGTTCGGTGTTCGACATAACGACTTATCTGCTTATGTTTCATCTGATATGCCCGGCAATGGCCGGAGGAAGCTATAATTCGCTTAATACCGAACAAAAAGAGCTCTTTATCGCCGTTTTCCACACGGGCTGGTTTGTAGAATCTCTATGGTCGCAGACATTGGTTATACATATGATTCGTACCCCAAAGATTCCGTTCCTGCAAAGCCGCGCGTCATGGCCGCTTATAACGTTTACAACCGCAGGAATACTTTTCGGAACAATTTTACCGTTCACGCCCATAGGAGAAATTTTAGATATGGCAGCTCTGCCGCTTGTATATTTCTTCTGGCTGGCTTTGACGATATTAGCGTATATGATTCTTGTTACCGCAGTAAAAAAAGTTTTTATCCGCAAATACGGAGAACTCCTTTAATCCTTCCAAATTTCACAAATATTTCATAAATACAAAACTAAAAATAACATATAATATAAATATGTTTTATATATTTTTACAAAAGTCAGAAAAAGTTATTTTTTTAATATCTTTGTTCGTAACTGATATAAATTGGAGAGTGAAAATGAAAAAAGTTATTTTTTGTTTAATTTTTGTTTTTGGATTTGCCGCTTTTTCTTATGCGGTTAACACAAGAGTCAGGGTTACGCCCGTAAGAGCCGACGTCGCTTTTACATCACGCCAAGACCATTGGGGTGTTTATAACGGAAAACCGTACTATTATTACGGCGACAGATACCATTCATATTACAGAAACGGAAGACGCTATTATTATTACGATTATTATGATTCTTACGATTACGAAAGAAGAAAAACCATTGCCGCTTACAGCGAAATAGAACGGCTTGAAGATATGAAAAAACTCGCTGAAAACGCAAAACATGAAATGAAAGGAATAAAGGTAACCAAAGCCCGTTTTTATAAGAAGTATTACACGGATGTTCCCGCGCAGTCTATGGCTGAAGTTGAGGTTCAAAATAATTCAAATCACGGCATAACTGAATTTTATTTTAAAGGAAAAGTAACTGCGTCAAACGGCAAAGTTATGATTGACGATTATTTTGGGTTTTCGCCTGAGGAAGAGCTTTTATCCGGAGAAAAGGCAAAGTATGCAATACCTCTGAGTTCTTTTGAAAAATGGACGAAATTTCAAACTCCGCCTGACAATGCTTCATTTGTCGTAACCGTTGACGCCGTAGAAACTTCGGATGGACAAACTTTTTCATATGATATATTTACTGCCGAAGATCAAAAAAGATTGAATCAGTTAAAAAATGCTCACGTTTATTAAAAAGGTCAAGGGAGAGAAATTGACAGGGAAGTTCAAAAGTAATAGAATATCGTCTTTAGTTATAAACTATATATTAAAAACGTTACAAAAGTACAAAAATATGGAAAAATATACTATGTGTTTAGCCCTGAAGCCCTTTTGCAGTTTGTAAGGGATGAAGATACTGCCTAGGGTGTGTAGACATATATATGTCTACACACCCTAGGCAGTTCACTTAAAAGGATGGAAATCATGAGGTATGCATTAACTGCTTTATTATTTATTACTTTGTTTTTTTCTTTTGGATGCGCTCGTTTTCAAACGAAAAAGACTACGGATTTGGTGCAGGGTTCAAAGTTTATCAATAAAACTGACAGTACGGAAAATTATACGGAATCTGTTTATTTTGAAGTGTATTCGTATGCCTTGAACATATCCGGTGAAGATGCGTTGACAAAAATTGCGCAGCTGCAGGCGGTATTAGAGCGGGAAATATATTTAAGCGGGCATGCCGATAAGACAGGAAATAAACAATTGAATGTCGTGCTGAGCAGGCAGAGGGCGGAAAGCGCAAAGGAATACCTGTTGCGTTTGGGTATAAAAGAAGAGTTCATACATATGCAATATTTCGGAGACAGCGTGCCGGCTGTTGATGAAGATACGCTTGAAGCATACGCGAAAAATAGAAGAGTGGAAATAGAATTAAAAACAAATAAGAGAGATACAAAATGAAAAATTCATTAAAAGCCGTACTTTGTTTTATATTTTTGCTGATTTTGACAAACAAAGCGGCAGGTCAGAATTTAACTCCGTCGGAACAATTGAGAGAGAACGTAATACAGCAAGAAAGAAGCCGCAGCCTTAGAGAAAGCAGCAGGGAACTTTCAAGAGATGCGACTGCGCAGCAAGACGAATCCGCGCAAGAAGCGGTAATAACGTTAAAAGAAATAATATTTTCAAAAAGCCATTTGCTTCCCGAAGAGTTTTTTCAAAAGATAAAAGAGAAATATGAAAATACGCAAGCCAACGAGAACGATATATTCGCGATAGTCGCCGAAATAAATAACGAGTATATGATGAGAGGTTTTATCGCTTCGCATGCGTACCTTAAAGAACAGGATATTACGTCCGGCGTTCTTTTTGTGTCGCTGATAGAAGGAGTGATAAGCGCGGTAAAAATAACAGGCAATAAAACCACGAATGAAAATTATATAAAGCGTTATATGGATTTTTCAAGGATTGACGCTTTTAATATCAATGTGACAAATCAGGATATAATGGATTTTAACGCCGCAAACGACGCAAAAGCGAGAATAGCTTTGTCTGCAGGCAAAGTTTTCGGCACCACGGATGTGGACATAATAATAGACGAGCCTGAAATGTTTTCGTTCAACGCGTTTGTTGATAACAGCGGTCAGGAAGAGACCGGAAGGATACGTTACGGCGGGTTCGGCACCGTAAGAAGTTTAACCGGATACCGCGACGTATTAAATGCCGGAGGCGTGTTTTCCGAAGGTTCAAACGCCGCTTATATATCGTATGAAATTCCTACGCCGTTTTTTAAAATGAGAGCGGGAGCCGGATTTGATTATTCCGACACCAAGATAATAAACGGCGGTTTAAGAGCGTTGGAAGTAAAAGGAAATTTTTATAACGCTTATATATATTTAAAGAAAGCCGTTTTGGCAAGAGAAACAACCGCGACAAACATAACGTTTAACGCAGGTTCAAGACGCGGAGAAAGTTCTGTGTCGGCGTTTAAAACGCAGGATACGAAGACGGATACATTATCATTAAGCGGCGACAATACAATAATATTCAAGAGAGGATATTTATTTAATTCAATTTCATATACACAAGGCGTAAGACTTATAGAAGGAGATTCGGCCTTTGAAAAAATTGCATATTACGGCGAATGGTATCAGTCTTTGCCGTACAATTTTGGTTTTAACGTTAAAGCGCGCGGGCAATTCGCGGTTGATACGGTTCCATCTTCTGAACAATTTTCCATAGGCGGTATAAACACCGTAAGAGGCTACAGGGAAGGAATGCTGATAGCCGTAAACGGATTAAACGCGAATTCACAGCTTGAATACGATTTAAGCTTTATAAAAAAACATAAATTTTTTAAGTATGCCGATTACTGTAAAGTATATGGTTTTTTTGATTTAGGAAGCATTTTCCCGGAAAATAAAGCGAATTTGCCTGATAATCATGAAAATACGATATACAGCAGCGGCATAGGGATAAAGACAGGCATTTTTAACCATATAACCGCACAGTTGATTTGGGCTATTCCGATTGTTAATCACACATACTATCAAAACGACGGTTCGTCTTTTTTATTTGTAATTAACGGGAGAATTTAAAAGACAAGTAATAAGTAAAAAATAACAACTACGGAGAAAAGTAATGCTTAAGAAAACGATTTGTGTATTGATTGCCGTATCTTTCATTTTTACTCAGACGGGCTTTGCGCAGGTTGTCACAAACATTCAGGCGGACACGTCAAAAACACAGACAACCGTAACGCAGTCTGGCAATACATACGATGTTAATACAACCACCGTGCATAACAGAACCGGATTTAACGCGTTTACAAACTTTGATTTAGGCGCCGGCGACATTGCAAACTTAAATCTTCCGTCAAATACGGATAATCTCGTAAATATGGTAACGGGAAACAACAAAAGTTTTATAGACGGCACACTGAACGCTTATCGCGACGGAAAGATAGGCGGAAACGTTTTCTTTTTAAATCCGAACGGTATAGCTATAGGCGCGACCGGCATAGTAAACGTCGGAGCATTGACGCTTGCCACGCCGGACAAATCGTATATTGACTCGATATTAAACGATAATTCCAAGTTTGCAGCCGACACGTTTTCAAAAGCCGTTCTTGACGGCGACGTGCCGATAAACCGCAGCGGCAGCATTTCGGTAAAAGGAAAGATTAACGCCTATTACGGCGCGGCAGTACATGCCGGAAACGTAGAAGTAAGCGGCCCATCTGCCCAAATTAATACTTTAAAAGCAGCCGACATAATCAATTTGGATGATGTCTCTCCCGTGGAAATGAAAGAAATCGGCGGAAGAATATTGATAACGGCAAAGAAAATTGATATCAACGACGGAGCTTCAATAAAATCCGAACGGGAAACTGCCGAAAGCAAATCCGGCGACATTCAAATTTCAGCTTATGACAATGCATCAAAACTTATAGCTGAAACCGAAGCCGAAATAAATATAGAAAATGCCGTAATAGAAGGAAATAATGTCAGCATAGAAGCCTCGGTGAAAAACGATTATTCTTATGAAGACGTTAAAGTTGACTGGGATTCGCTTTATGAAGAAATTAAAGAGAGAGTAAAAAATGACATTACTCCCGGAAATTTCGGAGACATTATTAAAGATTTAATAGCTTCGGGTTTTGATTTCGGAGATATAGATTTAAGTTCGATAATAGATTTGCAGGACATAGAAGACGCTTTTACGGATGCTCTTAACGTGAACACTTTTATCGCGTTTTTGAATAAATATGTTACGGACAAAATAAGCGGGGCATACGCAAAGTCTGATGTCAAAGCAAAAATAACAGTTGGCAGCGCAAGCGCTATTAAAGCCGAAGAAACGCTGAATATAAAAACCGATGTTTATTCCAAAACAAACGTTAACACAGAAGCTGACGCTGTTGCCGCAGCCGTAGGAATTAACAGTTCCGTGTCGGAGATAACGATAAAAAGCGGAGCGGTTCTTGAAAGCGGCGGCGAAGCGAATATAAAGGCATTATCCACTATAGTTTCGGAGATGTCTGCCAAGACAAGCGACGGTGATAATTTCGGAACTCTTTCTGCCGTAATATCAGCTGTAGACAATACGACGCGTATAGAAGTTGAAAGCGGCGCCGATATAAATGCGGCAGGCGATATTTTGATTAATGCCGTAACCGGCAAAACGTCTGAAGCCAAAGTTTCCGGACCGGAAACCGAAGACGGCAATTTCGGAGCGGGATTTATACACGATTCTTCCGTGATCGATAATGAGATAGTCGTAAACGGCAGCATAACTTCGCAAACCGGCGGTATTGATATATTGTCATCTATTAACGCGTCCAAAAAAATCAATAATAGTAATGAATCCATGCTCAATGCGAACGTAGTTTATAGCAAGGACGTTATCGGCACAAACAGCGGCATATTTATCGGGGATAAAAATAACGCGCAGAATTCTTTGACGGCAGGCAAAGGCATAAAAATTTCAGCAGATTTGAATTCCGAAGATTCTATTACGGCAAAATCCTCTCTGCTGTCTGCTGCAGTCAAAGATGCGGATACGTCCGTAAAAATCAATATTGAAAACGCGCTCTTAAGCGCGCAAGAAAATGTAAATATTGCCGCGCGTACAAAAGAAACGGACAATATTACGGCATATTCGGCTTTAAAGCGGTCTGATGACGATTCCAAAAATTTCGCAGTCAGCGCTTCATTATTATTTCTGGACAATAAAACGTCCGTAAATATCGCAGATGACGCCTTTATAAATTCCGGGAAAGACGTAAATATAGAAGCTTCTACCGCAAAAAATTTAACTTCATCTGCCGAAGTCGGGCTTTCAGGCTCCGGTCAGCCGGAAGGGCTTTTGCTCGCGCTTATGACGGCATATAGCGATATAAAAACCGACAATAGCGTTACCGTTGCGGGACAAATAACCGCAGACGGAAATGTATCCATAAATTCATCAGTTACGGCTGAAAAAAATGCAACCCAGGCTTTGGAAAGCGGCGGAGGCTGGGACAAACGTTTGGCTTTGGAAACGGCAAATTCAGCTCTGTCGGAAGCTGACAAAAAAGTTGAACAAAACGAAAAGATGTCAAAAGTCGCCCGTGGCGTTTCCGAAGCCATAAATGAAAACGGCGACGGCGGAGACATAGCTGCGCTTATAACCTCCATAGCGCAGACAGTTGCGGAAAATCCGCAGGAAGCTCTGACAATCGCGCAGACTTTGTATAGCAAACTTCAGGAAGAAGGTTCCTATATTAACATTGCGGACGCGTGGCAGGAAGTATGTAGCAAAATAGAAGCTGATCTTAATTCCGCAAAACAAGATGCCGCGACTAAAAAAGAAACGCAGCAAAATGCGCGGCAGGAATATGAAAATTCATTAGGCGGGCAACTTTCTGCAGGCGCGGCGTTTGCGCAGGCAACGGTTCGCGATAATTCCGGCGTTTTAATATCCGGAGATATTACGGGCAAAAGCGTAAATATTGTTTCCGGCGTTACCAAAAAAAATGAAGAGGTTTACACTAAATCCGACGGTTTGGCTGTTGCCGTAAATGATAACAGCACAGTTTCTAACGTCATCGTAAATTCTAAAATTACCGCATCCGATGCGATAAACATTTCCGCGGCCACAAATGTAACCGCAAAAACCGAATCAAAAATAGGTTCATTATCTATCTCATCATTTGAAGCCGCTATGGGCGCGGCGGTTTCAAACGTGAATACGGACAACTTTGTAAATATAAGCGCACAATTAGAATCGGAAAACGATGTTGCGATTAAAGCCGAAACAAACAAAAATATAACGGTAAACGTTGACGCGATTCCCGTAGAAAGCGCGAATCTCGGGATCGGATTGGTTTATAATGATTCGGTTTCAAACAACGGCATAAATATATCAAACGACATAACTTCCGCCAGCGGCGGCATAAATATTACGGCTGATTTAACCGATAAGAGCGAAGTAAAATCCAGGGCAAAAGCAGGAAATATCATAAGAAACGGCGATACAGCCAACAAAAAGTTCGGCGTAGCCGGGGCTGTTGTTTACTCTTTTGACGAAAATAATAATACGGTCAACATAAGCGGCGATAGCGGCAGGAACGTAACTTTAACATCCGGAAAAGATATTAATATTGTTTCCAAACTTGCAATGGATTCAAAAACTGCTGCGGACGGCGCGGGCGCGGCCGTTGCCGTTATAGGCAATTTTGCCAATGCCTTTACGGGCTTGCAGTACGCCGTTATAAATTCAGGAAACGATGTAAACATAAAATCAACGTTAAATATAAAATCCGTAACGGAATCAGTGTCAGGCGTTATGACTATTCTTTCTTTTGACGGCGGAGCGGCAGCGGCTGTTTCTACCGTTATAACCGGAAACATAATATCTATCGCAAAATCCGTAATAAACGCCGTAAATAATGTTGCTATTACCGCGCTGACAAACGCGGAATTGTCAGCATCAGCAAAGGCCCTTACCGGAAAAGCTTCCAATGCCGGAGTTTCCGTTTCTGACAGTATGTCGGATATAAATAATGAAATTATCATTAAAGACAGCGAAATAAACTCCGGGTCAACCGATATAAATTCGCTGATCAACGCAAAAGAAAATGCAAATAATGTTTCCTCGGGAACGGAAGAAGAGGAAAAGAATCCCGTGCAGGATGACGATAAATCGCAGGAGGAGGAAATAACAATAGACCTCGGCGGTTTTGAACTTCCGTCATTTGATTTAGCCGGTATTTTTAACTTTGATTTCAACTTTGATTTCTCTAAAATATTTTTAGATTTAGGACTCGGCTCAATAAATTTGCCCGGTATTGATATCGGCGGCATATTGTCAAAAATCAGCATTGGCGATTTCGGATTGCCCGGCATTAGCATGCCTAATTTTGACATAGGCAAAATATTCGGTTCTATCGGCATAGGGTCGTTTGATTTAAGCGGAATGATACCGGATATAGGACTTCCGCATATCGGTCTTCCCGACTTTGGTCTTTTTAATTTTAATTTCGGCGATTGGTTTAAAGGTTTTGACTTAAATTTTGATTTGCCGCAATTCGGCGGAATCAATTGGGATTTCTTTAAATTCGGAAGTATAGGAAGCATTGACTGGGGGAAGTTTAACCCTGGCAGCTGGAACTGGGCAGGCTTAAATCCGAAAAATATTAATTTTGACTGGGCTTTAGATTTCGGCATAGATTGGTTAAGAAACGGCGGAGGAAACAGCAAGCCGGAAAAGAAAATAGCCATAGGCGGCACATTAGCTTTAGGCGACCATACTAAAAATGCCGGAGTAACTATAGATAACGTTACTTTCGCTTCGGAAGACAATATAAATATAAACGCGATACTTATTGACCCGGACATCAAAATCAGCGCCGAAGCGGGAATAAAAGACGGGGCAAATTTTGAAGTCGCGGGGGCAGTGATATATTCCCATATTAACGACTACGCGAAAGTTTCTATAAACAACAGCATACTGGATGCCGGTAAAACGATAAGCGTAAACTCGCTTCATCTTATCCCCATGACCGGCGAAGAATGGCTCAACGACTTTAACGGCAAAGATATAACCGGACTCGCTCAAACAGCTTTCGATAAACTTAAAGGAGGCCCGCTTGAAGCCGTAAGGAACAACCTTGTAAATTTCTGGGTAAGAAGTTCCGGCGCGGATAACAGCGGTTTTGCGGCTTCCGGAGGCGTAAATATTTTATATTTTGATTTTGCGTCGGAAGCGTCCATAACGAATTCTCAAATAAACCAAAATGAAAGTTACAGAACCGGAGATCAAAAAGTTGAAATAAAGTCCGAATCCGACACTACATTTGTAAACGTAGGAGGGATACTTGGCTTTGGCTCCGATAAGGCTGCGGGCGGCATATATAATCAGGTTACTTATGACAACAATACAAAAGCATATATTTCGGATTCCGACGTATATGCAAACGAAGCCGATATTACTTCAAGTTATAAACAGCACGATATTACCATAGGAGTATCAGGAGCGTCTGCAGGGGATTTTGCGCTTGAAGGCGTGTTAAATATGCTGGATTCTTCGGCAAATGTCGATGCGTATATAGACGGCGGGAAAGTTGAAGTATCCGGCGGAAATCTCAGAGTGGACGCTTCAAACAACAGTTTATTTGTAAACGTTGCAGGCGCGATAGACCTTTCAAATAAAATATCCGTAGGGCTTACCGGCGCTGTCAACGAAGTGCTTAGAAACACAAACGCATACATTAAAAATATACAAGATTTACTCGCGGGCAATATTAACATTTCTGCAGTTAACGGCGGGATTATACATTCGTATTCCATTGCCGGTTCTGCTTCTACAAAAGAATCCAACGGACCCGGAATAGTGCAAGATTTAAAAGACAAAGCTGCGGACTGGCTTGAAAGCCTTAAAAAAAGCAATAAAGCCGGCAAAAAAGAAAATCCCGGGGACACAAATAATGAAGGAAATTATCAAAGCGCAGGCAACGAAGAAACAGGCGCTTTTGGTTTAGGAATATCCGGCAGCGCAAGTATAAACGACGTTGAAGGATACGCGCAGGCGTATATGGAAAACGTAACGGTAAAAGACAGCGGCGATATAAATATTAGCGCGCAAGAAAACAGCAAAATAACTTCTGCTTCCGGAGCTGTAGCGCTGAATTTACAAAGCGGTGAAGGCTCTTCGGGAGCGGCAATAGCCGGAGCTGTAAGCATAAACCTTATAGATACAAATGCGGTTTCATACATAAAAAATTCAACAATAGAAAACGCGGGCAATATTGCGTTAAATTCATTAAGCGCGTCGCTTATTCAGGCTATAGCGGCATCGCTGCCTATTTCCACATCAAAGAGCGGATTAAACGTTGCGGGCTCGGTTACGGTAAACAAAATAAATTCGGAGCAAGGCATAATATCTTTTGTTGAGAATTCCGTTATAAAAGCCTCGGAATTGTCGTTAAACGCGAAAGAAAAATCCGAAATAAAATCATTAGCCGGAGCATTGGCGATAAGCGCGTCGTCGATTTCTGTAGGAGCAGGCGTTGGCGTAAATACGATAAAAAACACGGTTAGCGCGTATTTGCTTAACAGCGACGCCGTAATATCAGGAGCTCTTAGTCTGTTATCGCAAAACATTGCGAAAATAGAAACATTGGCGGCAACAGTCGGCATAATAAGCGGAACTGTCGGTATTGCGGCAAGCGTGCTTATAAACGATATAAGCAATAAAACCGAGTCTTATATAAAAGGTAAAAATGACGTAGACGGCAAAATTACGGCGGATGATATAGCCGTTATTGCTGAAGACGACTCTGAAATAGACGCGCTTGCGGGTGAAATATCGGCAGCCAAAACAGCAGGCGTGGGAGCGGCTGTAGGAATAAATAAAATAGAAAATAAAATAAGCGCTTATATAGAAAATGCCGTTATAAATTCGGTAAAAAATATAGATATGCAGGCATTGTCTTCGGGAATTATTAAATTGATAACGGCTTCGTTAGGCGGAGGAAAAGTCGGCGTAGTTGGCAGCGTAAGCGTAAATGATATAAGCAATACGGCAAAAGCCGGGATATATGGTTCGGACATTAGCGTAGACGGCAGCATAGGCGTATTTGCGCAAAACAGCGATTATATACAGCTGATAAGCGGAGGCGTTGCAATAGGCGGAACGGCAGGCGTAGGCGGAAACGTAGGATTAAATTATATATCAAACAAATCTATAGCGGAAATAGCGGGCTCAAATATAACGGCGCTTGGGAAATATTCCATATCAGGCATTATGTCTGCGCCGTTTTTCGGGCTTTCTGTAAAATCAAATATAGACGACACAATTAACGTGTATAACTTAGCGGCAGCCGGAGCGGGAACGGCAGCCATAGCAGGCGGCGTTGCGGGCGCAATAATAGAAAACGAAAGCATAGCAAAAATACAAGACAGCGAAATAAATAAAAATAATACTGAAGCCGGAACAAATCAGAATGTATCTGTGCTTGCGGACAATAAAATTGAAGTAAATTCTTACGGTGGAGCAGCGGCAGCAGCAGGGACAGTTGGCGTCGGCATAGCTGCAGACTTTTTAACGTTAAACAACAAAGTTGAAGCAGGCATATTAAATTCTATAGTAAAAGCGAAAAATGACGTAGAAGTAAAAACAAACTCAAAAGAAAAATATAACTCGGTAGTGGTTGCGGGAGCAGGCTCAGGCGGCGTAAGCATTGCAGGAAGCGTCGCAGTTGTGCAGACCGACGTAAAAAATAACGCTTACATCAAAAACAGCGATATTGAAAGCGGAAATGACACAACCGTAAAAGCCGAAGACGCAATAGAGCTTGGCGAAGGCAATTTAGGCATGATGGTTGGTTCTGCTGCAGGCGGTTTATACGCGGGAGTAGCCGGTTCAGCGTTTGTAGGAAACATTTCAAATAAAACAAATGCGCTTATTGAAAATTCAAATGTTTCAACGGGTAAATCGTTAAACATATTGTCGGAAAGCGTCCAAAAAATAAAAGCTACAATTCCTTCACTAGCCGGAGCATTGGTGGGCATAGGCTTAACGGCAAGCGTAATAAGCGTAAACAGCAAAACAACGGCTTTAGCCGATGGCGCAGCCACTAATTTAGAAACGGGGCAAGATTTGAACATAGAAGCCAAAAACAAGCTTGAACTTGAAGAAACTCTTGTAGCCTTGGCAGGCGGTTTTGTAGGCGTAGGAGCAAGCGTAGCAGTAGGAAATATAAACAATGACGTAACAGCAGGCATAGGAAACAATGTAAAAGCACAATCCGGCAGAGACGTAAACGTAGCCGCTGAAAACGATAGAAATATTAAAAATACGGTTGTGTCTGCGGCAGGCGGTTTTGTAGGAGCAAACGGCTCTGTATCCGTGCTGACTGTTGGCGGTAATATAAATTCAAACAGCGGCGCAAAAGAAAATACGCAGGGATATAACGATGAGTTAAATTCCGCAATATCAAGAAGCGGAAACTATAATGAAGAAAACGCCGGACACGGAGGCCTTACAAGCGGTTACATAGCAAATATGAATCAGCTTGATATAACGGCGGAAACACTATACGGGCAAACGGAAATAAATAACGGCACAAACGCTTTTATAGGCAAAGGCGCGCAGATAACGGCCGGCAATGATATAAATGTATCGGCAGCCGACAAATTTGCATTAGACAGCACGGTAGGAGGAGCAAGCGGCGGCTTCGTAGGAATAGGTGCAAGCGTAAATATAACAGACATAACGACATTGGCAAACGCGTACGTTGATAACGGGGCAATGCTGAAAGCAAAAAATAATATAAACGTAATATCAAACAACAACGTAGACAAAGTAAGATTGTGGACATTCATTGGCACGGGCGGTTTTGTCGCGGCAAATGCGGCAGTAAGCATATTAGATTTAAGGAATGACTCCTACGCAAGGATAGGCAATAATGTCGATATATTAAGAGCAAATGATATAAATATACTTGCAAATTCAAAGAGCGTAATAGATAACGAAATAGACAGAGTTACAATAGGCGCATTTGTAACCGGCGCGACAGTTGCTACGGTAGACAAAAAAGGAACTACAGAAGCTTCTGTAGGGGATAATTTGACAGTAGAGTATATTCCTGTGAAAGAAGAAGTAACCGCAAGTATAGTAAATAAGTCTGAGATAAATCTTGATTCTGCGGATTACATTGAATTTTATTTTGACGGTATGGAATTAACGGAAGAAATGAAACAAGAATTTGAGGAAATGGGCATAGTTGTCAATACTGCCGAAGATTTGAAAAACTATGTATTGCTTATAAATGTCGACTATACTGAAGATACCGAAAATATTAGACAGATAAACAGTTTTAATGTTGCGGCAAATAGCGATAATGTTATAAAGTCAAACTCATTTTCAGGAGCGGTCGGAGCGGTTTCCGTACACGGCGATATCTTTGAAGTTTCAAGCGATGAAACCGTTTCCGCGTATATAGGCAAAAATGCCAGTATATTTGCAAGCGATAAAGTAAGCGTTTTGACTAACGGCAATACTTCGGTAAACTCCAAATTTCTCGGTCTTTTCGCGGCATTGGTTGATGTCGGGGCTGCAATAGCGAAAATAGACATAAATTTTAACAATAAAGCTTATATAGATGATAATGGCGAATATGGCAAAGCTTATATAGATGATGACGGTGTCATTAACATTATTAAAATCGATGACGTTTTGATAAATGCAAAGCAAAATGCTTCCGTCGATGTTAAAACCGGAATAGACACTGCGGCGCTGGTAGGGGTAAGCGGAGCAGCAGCATCGGCAAATATAGGCGGAAATGTCGACGCATATATAGGAAACAATAATAATATTTATTCAAATAATCTTGTTCTATCGGCAAAAGCCGTGACAGAGCAGGAAGCGCGGGCAGATATGATACAGTTAGGACTTGCGGCAATAGGCGCGGGTTATGCGTCAAGCAAGGCCGACATAAACGTAAAAGCGGAATTAAAAGATAGCTTAAATATTTATGCGGGAAACGCTTTTAATATAGATACGCTTCTTTCAAACACAATGCATTCCGTAACGGAATCCGGCAAAGTCGGCGTAATTACAGCCGGAGGAGCGTTTGCGGTTACTGAGAATAAATCTACAAATAATGTCATCATGGGTTCGCAGAATGCGGCTGATTCTATAAATATCCGAGCGGAAAACTTTTCAATATCAGCTAAAAATATTACAGACCAAGACAGCGTAACGTCCGCAAAAAGCGTATCTCTTGGGAACGGTGCTTATGTTAAAAATCAAAACTTATCGGATTCGCAAATAGATGTTTCACTTGATGGCAAGATAAATCTGCGCGCAAACAACATATACATAGAGGCTTCCAATAAATATTATAAAAACACAGACGGCAAAGAAAATACAAAATCTCAGGGACTCAGCGGGCTTGATTTATTTGTATCGGACAGCAATACGGATATTTTTGCATATACGAAAATAAATTTCGGAGCCGATACGGACATAAGTACATATAAAAGCGGCAATATAAGCAATTTTATAGTAGACGCAGTGAATGAAATTTACGCAAAGGACATAGCCGGTTATATTTCGTTTTCACTGTTAAACGGCTCGCAAATAAACAATAGAATTAATAACAATTCATCAGCGGAAATAAATTTTAACGGTAAAATAAAAGCCGCTGGAAGTTTTATAACAAATGTCCGTACTCAGCAGGATGTAAGAACGTATCTTAACGCTAATATTCTTTCCGGAGGAGTTTTGTTTAAAGGCAATACGCGGACAAACTCGGATATAAAAAATACTGTCAATGTAAACGAAGGCGCGGATATTTTTGCCGCAAACAGCGTATATTTTAATGTGTCGCAAGACCATAATGGTTCAATATCTTTTTATAATACGTCATCGTTTACGGATATATATTTGACTGCGATGATTCCACTTGACGGCTCTACCGCGAGAACCGATTTTACGGTTAGCGACAGCGTAAACATAGCGGAAGGGGCAAATGTAAAAGCTGCCGAAACAATAGATATAGGTGCGTGGAACAGGCTTTTTTATGGCGAAGGAAATTTGAATGTTTATAAACTGTGGCTTTATTTTATACCAGCCGAAGATCATAAACTAAATACGAATAAAGTTTATAATTCAGTTTTGAAAGTTGATGGCGGAATATATGCGGGATACAATAACAATATAAGCATTAATATTAACGGCATATACGGCGGAGATAATTTTATTATAGAAAACGAGGGCTCAAGGGAAAATATAGGCTATAGAATTATTGAAGAGGAGTTTGAAAATAATTTATATAAAGAATTAGAGCTTATATCTCAGCAGTTGTTAGATTATAGGGGTTCCGAAGAAAACAGATTAGCATTAGAAGCTGAAAAACAAAAAATATTATTCCAAATGGAATTGCTGGGAATGTCTACCAACTGGGGAAATAACAATTATTCCATTGATAAATACGAAGTTGATACTATCGAATTTGCAGATATTCATGTAGGAATAGGAGATATTCGCTTAAATATGGACAATGTTTTCGGCGGCGGGACAATATCTGCGGCTGATGCTCCGAAAATATTCGTTAATAATAATAGTTCTTTGTTTTTAAAGTTTAACGATATTGTTATTTCAAATAACAATGAGGCTACCGGACAAATATATTTTAATGATGTGCTTGTAACAAGCATAAACGATATATCGAAATTAAACTTGAACCAATCTTTAAACGTAAATTTTCAAGAATTCTCTTTTGGCTCCGGCAATAATGAATCGCAGGTTATGATTAATTCTTCGCAGACAAATCTTGATTTAAATCCAGATTTTAATTTAAGGCCGAGTATTACATTCAACGGAAATCTTGAAAATAATAAGGGGCTTGTTTATGTAAATGCCGACGGCGATATATTTATCAATTCGCAGGTAAGCGCTAACGATTTGCATATAGAATCTAAAAACGGAAGCATTGTACAGTCTTACTGGGACGAAAAAAATAAAGATTATGTTTTCCATTTGACAAAACCGAGCGAAATTTGGGCTTCAGTGGCTTTGGAAAACGAAGGCGAATATACCGGCGAGCCGACTTATGAATTAGATTACAATAATAAGGACGTAAAATTCTATCTTAAGTTTTTTGGTCAAAATTGGGTAAACGCAAATTATAATTGGCTAGTAGGTTTATATCCTAAAAGAGTAGATGCTGATGTGTACGCTTATAAAGACAGCAATATCCCTGTTGACGACAGAACAACCTCTTCAATGATAGCAAATAATATATTTATCAGCGGAAGATACCTTGACATTAACGGTTTGGTGCAGGCAGGCAGATCTGATTATGATTTAAATATAGCCGACAATAATTTAATGCTTAAATTAGGCGCTGACGGAAAACTAACAGGCAGTATAGCAGATGCTCTTAAATATTATGAAGAAAGCTCACCTACGGAAATAAAAAGCAGTTTGTTTGAATTGGCCGGTATACATGGCAATATTACGGCTTATTATGATGTGCTAACCAAAGAAATTACAATTGACGATATATATGTCCGAGGCGGCGGAAAACTGGAACTTTACGGTCAGATAATAAATACTTCTTCACAAAGCGGAGAGATTATAGCTTTAGACGGTTATAGTAAAGTAAATATAGATAATAACTCTGACTATAAAATTAATATTAAAAACATAAATATAAGTGAAAAAGCCGAAGGCAGTATAAAAATTACAGACCTTGCTTATAATTTAGGAACTGCTGAAAATCCGCGGTATTTGCAAACGCTTTACACATTTAACGGTGTGGATATTGTAAAAACAGACAATACTACCGTAGACGAAAATGGAAAAGGAAATAATGTTGAAGTTTTAAGCGGCAGCGGAAGAAATACAAGTTATTTGACAATGGAAGGGCAAAGGTATAATTGGGCTACAGGAAATACCGCATCTGCAATTACGACTTGGACTAAAGTTACAGAGCGCAGGTCTTTGTTTGGCTGGGATGACGGTGTATGGGGCAGTTCATCTCTTGATGGTTTTATTGAAACTGCTTTTAACGTAAACGATAAATTTGATCTTTCAAGACCTGAATATATTAGTTATGGAAATACTGATAGTCCATTATATATGTTTATATACAGAAAAGAGGATCTCAGTGAGCCTGTAGTAATACCTCTTCCACCTGTAATTAAGGAAAGATGGACCGGTTTATTTAATATGGTAAGGGTTCTAAGAATTACAGAAACTAAAATTGAAACCCAAGAAATAGCAAATTATCATACACACAGCATAAAAGCAGACAATCCGATAAAAATAGGATTCATAGGTTATAACGATCCTCAAAATTTTATTGTAAATTCAAATTCTGATATTATGCTAAAGGGTAATATAAACACTGGTAATCAGGCGGACGTAATTTTAAATTCCAATAAGGCGATAGATAGTTTTGGTATCGGAAACATTATTGCAAGAAGTATAGATTTCAATGCCGTAAACGGCATAGGGAATACTTATAATATCAACGTCAACTTGCTTGGCGGGGCGATTTCCGCGGAAAATAAAACAAAAGGCGATATAAATATAAGAGTAAAATCTTTCGGCAATGATTACGATACTTTGATAGATAATATTACAAACAACGGCTCAGGAAAAATCAATATTATTTCGGATAATAATATTAAAGCCGGTAATGAAAACACCGTTGTAAAAGGCAATATTGTAAACTTAATATCAAATTTAGGCGGTATTTACGGTTTTAACGATAATCCGTTAAATATAGACGCAAATATTTTAAACGCTTATGCAAGAGACGATATAAATTTTATTAAAACTACAGTGGGGAATTTAAATTTAGGCAAAATAGAATCTGTTTTTGGAGACGTAAACCTTGAAGTGCAAAACGGAAGCATATTTAACAATAAAGTAGTTTTAGGTGACGATAAAACATCAGAAGAGTACGAAATGTTTTGGAATGCGCTTGACTTATACAATGAAGCAGGCTGGACTGCGGATAAACTTGAATATACGTTAAAAAAAGCAAGCGAACAGTCCGACTTTAATATAATAGGCAATAAAGTAACCGTTAAAGCAAGCGGTTCAATAGGCAGCGACATTGAAACGTTTTCATTTAAAGCTTCTGAATTCAATGCATTGTCAAAAGAACAGCAAGAATCAATAATAGCGGCTTCAATATTAAATGGAGTTAGTGTGTCGGATGAAACATCCGCAGATCCGACAATAAACGTATCGTTCCGCGATGACGTGAAAATATACGCTAAAGAAGGAATGAACTTAAACGCCGGAACTTTTATATCGCTTGGCGGAAAAGAAGATTTAAATATAATTTCTGCGGTTGCTAATGGAAACATAAATATCAAAGGGGAAAAAGGAATATATAATTTTGCGCAGGAACATATTGCAAACCTGCAAGGTGAAAACATAACGATTAATTCTGTAAATTCAAGCATAGGTCTTGCGGATAAAGCATTATGCGTGGACGCTTCCGGCATCCTTACCGCAAATGCTAAAAATAACATATATATTCATTTGCACGGAGCAGATAATATAATAAATACTATAACGGCAGGAAACAAACTGGATTTACACTCCGAAGGCAATATACTAACAAACGATAATTCGATAACAAATATAATAGCCCATAATATAAATATAGAAGCTGATAATGTAGGAACAAGAGATAACAATATAAATATAGCCCTTGTAAATAATGAAGATTCGCAGGAAAACAATTTAATCAATATATCCGCAAATGACAGCTTATACGTTAATAATACAGGATTCGTGTCATTTCCGAATGTAGAAGTCGGGAATCCAAGTTCATTTGTAGTCGGCAGCATGACAGCCGACAACAATGCTGTAATTAACTCCGAGTATGGTGACATAATAGGATTTGATGGAAATTCGTATATTTCAGCAAGGAATATAGAATTAAATGCAAAAAAAGGAAATATTGGCAAAAGCAATAACAAACTAAAAGTCACAGGTTTTGAACTTATATCCGGCTATGCCAAAAACAACATAGAAATAGAAATAATAACGCCTGAATCTTTAGGTTTAGTTGCCAGTCATCCTGAACTTGATTCAGGATCTGCCGTTTACAATATTGGTGACTTAAAGGCAGACGAAGGCTATATAAATATGTATTCTTCCGACAGCGGAATAAATGTCAAAGGCGAAATAGATGCCAAAGAAAGCATAAATGCCGACATATACGGAAACATAACCGATGATATTGGAAACAATACAGCAGGGTTTTATTCAAAAAATATAAATCTTATTTCAAAAAAAGGCAGCATAGGAAGTAAAGATAACAACATAAGAATCGGCGGCAGCAACCCATTCGTCATTCCCGAAAGCAGTAATCGGGAATCCATGTTAAACGCTTCTGCTGAAGGAGGGATTTATATTGAAAGCGACGACACGATAGTAGTGTCCAAAGTAGAAACAGAAAAATCTGATGTCCGGCTTGAAAGCGGACAAGATATTAAGTCTAATAATCAAAATAGCCAAGATTCAAATATCATAGCCCAAAACATAGAATTAAAAGCAGAAGGAAGTATAGGTGAAGAAGATAACAGATTAATAACTGAAACTGCAAAAGAAAAAGGAAGAATAAATATAGACGCAGGCAAAAAAATATATATAAAACAAAACGGGACTAATATATTTTATTCCGACTATATAAGAAACCGCAGTAATTCGGATGTATCGTTGTTATTGCCAGGAAGCCACGCGTATATAGTAGATTTGGATATAGAAAATCCAAATAAACTCAGAATCGACTTCTTAGACAATAAAAACAAAAACAATGTAAGCATAGGGCATAACGCCATAGAAAAACTGACAATACATCCAAGGGTTGTAAAACACAATAGAGAAGATGAAGAAATGGAAGATAAATACGAGTTGTTAAAAAGTATAGAAAACAATATAATAATACATCCAGATTTGTTCAAATTGCTAAAGCCGCTTAATGCGCCGTTAAGGCCAATATCAAAATTTAAGGAATAAGACAGGTGTATAGTATATTAGAGGATAAAAATAAAAAGTAATAAAAAACGAAATGTGGAGGTAAGGATGAAAAAAACATTGATATTTGTTTGTTTGTTTGTTTGTAGTATGTTGTTTTTAAACGCATGTGGTAGTAGTGATGAAAAAGTAACAGGTGGTTCAGGTTTACCGGCTGGCTGGTATGCCACTTTTGAATCAAACAGACCACCTGCTAATCCTGTTTGGAATGCAGGAACTACGTATACATATTATATTGTCATAAAAGATCAAAATCATCAAACTGTTGCAAGTCCGGGATATGATTTGTCATCAACTATATGGTGGGTAGAGCAAATAAGCAATATAGTAACATTAAGTGATACCACCGGTGAATTTACGCAAATTACAGCAAACAATCCAGGCCAATTTACATTGCATATGCAATTTAAGGGGATAAACGCATATCAAAATATTACTATTTCATGATTGCAAAAATTGACAAGTCCAGATCGTAGTACACTCTTATCAAGGCGAAAAGAAGAGATTAAAAGCAAAAGAAGAAAAAGGAATAAAAATGAAAAAAGTTATTTCTATTTGTTTATATTTGTTTTTTGCGTTTACTTATGCACAGGCTACATTTCTAGAAGGGTTTGGTTTTTCACTTAGAACGGGAGTTATAAAAGGCAGCGACAATTACGGTTCTGTTATGAACAGTTTTGATGATTATTGGAGCAATAACGGATATTATGAATCTGGATATGATAAATCCGGAGGAGGTAATCAGCAAGACGGCATCGATGTTTTCTATGAAAAAGCGGGACTGTTTGGACTTGGACAGAAACATATGCTTGGCACGCAAATAGGATATACAAAATATCAAGACAATCATTTCAGCTACACAATGCAGAACTTTGACGTATATTCATTTCCTTGGCCTATTGTAATGAGATATGAAAATATTTATGCTAAATCAGAGGCATATTCCATTCCGGTAAGTGTTTATTATACGTATCTTGCGGGCAGAAAATGGAAATTTAGCGCAGGAACGGGGCTTACTTTTCTAACAAATAAATTTGAAGGATATATAAAAAATACTGAACATGATACTATCAGCGGTACAACCGTTGAAAATGTAATTCAGGGTAATCCTAAAACTGATTCTATAGTGATACCAACAATAAATTGCGGAATAGAATTTTTGATTGTAAAATATGCAGGTTTATATATGGATTTTGGCTGGAATTTAAGCGGAAAAACTTCAGCACCGACTCAATATGGCGATGTTGAAAGAGATTTATCCGGTTTTTCTTTTAAAGCCGGATTAAGAGCATATCTTCCTTAATTTTTGGAACAAAGTGGGTGGTCAATAAAAGGAAAATTGATGAAAAATTTATTATTAATATTAAGTTTATTTATTTTTGTAATATCTTTAATTGCCTGCGGAAAAAGCCATGATAATAAAAACACAAATCCAATAATCCATAATACGGTTAATGGAAAGCAGCTATATTTTACTCCGATGAGCAACTATGCAAATGTTCGTTCTAACGAGCAAGGGCTGATTCTTGTGTCAGGACAAACATATAGTTTTAAAGCCTATGTAGAAAAATATGTTCAAGAAAATGATTGGTGGGAGATGGATAATGCATATGACTGCTCAAATACAGTATGGACAATAAGCGGCATAGGATATTTTGGCAGTGAAGGAATAACAGCAACTGCAGGAGAAACTGTATCAATAGCAATCAACACCCCTGCAAATACGTCAGGAACATTAAGGCTGGATTTGGACGGGATGATATTTTCTTTTTCGGTAAAAGTCGTTTCTAAGGTGTAATAAAAAAGGCGAGGCAGTGTTGAGTGTTTTTGATACTAAGCAAGACGGAGATGTTTATGAAAAAAATATTTAAGCTTTTATTGTTTGTTATCTTATTGCCGAGTATGAGTTTTTTTATTTTGTCTTGTTCAAAGGATGATGCAAATAAGAAAAAAATAATAGGCGGCGGAATAGAAAATGAAGTATATGATTATGTTTACGAAGGAAAGTGGGAACATGGAAATATTCTTTATTATATGAAAGGTGACACATTTGGATTATATATTGTACTGCAAGAAAGATGGCAAGAATGGGGTACAATATCGGTAGACCATACGGAATCGACGATTGTGTTTAAAAGAGTTTGGGTATCAATTGTAGATGGCGAAGATTCAAGATATGAACGTATACCCGATTGGGTTCCGCCTACTAACCCAATCACATATTATTATTCATCCGAAGACAATACCCTTACACTGGGAACACAGCCGTATAAAAGAGTATCATATAATTTACCGCCATTTCCTTCTGTTGAATAAGAAGGGGTATTGACCAGAAAATAAAATGAAAAAAATATTAAATTAAGTGTATAAATTGACTGCAATCCAAATTATAGGAGGATATATGCTTAAAATAAGACTTACTGTCTTAATCGTTGTTTCTGCGTTTATTTTATCTTTTTCCGCTTCTGCTTTCGCGGGACTTCCGCCTTTTTACAGCGGCTATAGGGCAAACGGCATGGGCGGAGCGTGTCAAGGGGACGTAGTAGTTGACAGGATAGTTGAAAAGTAATAAAATCAATAAAATGGCAAGGAAATCAAGAAAGGAATTAGACGGAAAATATTTTCATATAATGGTGCAGGGAATAGGAAAAGAGATGATATTCCCTGAGGATGAACATAAAGGATATTATTTAAGCATAATGGAAAAAGCAAAGATAAAAAATAAAACTTTTATCTTTGCTTTTTGCGTTATGGGCAATCATGCGCATATTTTGATAAAAGCAGATAAAATCAATAAGGTTTCGTTATTTATGAAGGAAGTAAATACTGAATATGCGAGATATTATAATAATATTATGGAAAGGGTAGGATACGTATTTAGAGGCAGATTTAAAAGCGAAGTAATAAACGATGAAAAATATCTTGTAAATTGCATGGCGTATATACACAATAATCCTGTCAAAGCGCATATCGTAAAAAAAGCGGAAGATTATAAATATTCCAGCTATACAAATTATTTAACAAAACGAGGGATAGTAGATTTCAAAGAAGCAGGCAAGCATTATGATATAAGTCCGTCAAATATCAAAGCGATAATGAAAGAAAAAAGCCATAGTAAATGGCTTGAACATGATGATACAGAATATGAGGATGAAGAAGAAGTGTTTGAAGAATTGATAAAAAAATACAATATAACAAAAAACAGATTAGAAGAAGATGAAATTTTAAAATCAGTGATCGATGAAATGCAAGAACGGACAGGATTAAGCTTAAGAAAGATAGCAATATTGCTTGAAATAAATAGAGAACGAATAAGATCCGTAATAGCAAATAAAAACAGCTAATTTTTCCTGTCAACTACTACGTCCCCTTGACACTTGACAGTAACTGTAAATTATGAATATAAAAACACAAATGGCTTATATTATGCTTTGGGAGCAGGGTATTTATTTAAGTTTAATTTGTTTTTTGATTTGACATACTCTTTTTATTACGGTAGTTTTTATACAAGTGATTGGTTTACCGGTAACAGGACTCCTGATGTTGATACAAGAATAAGCAGATTTTCATTGAATATAGGATACAAATTTAAAGCTGAACGTCGTTAAAGCCATTGAGAATTGTATTCCCTTAAGCATATACTTTTGTTACATATAAATTGACAAAAGGATTATTTTTAGCTTAAATAATTGATGTAGTTAAATTAAATCTGGAGGAAAAGATGAAAAAGTTGGGTTTAGCAGTATTGGCAGTAGTTTTTATGGCAGGTTCAATTTTTGCGGAAGGCAGCGAGATGAAGATTAAGATTGGTTTGGACACGCCAGGAACTGTCAGTGCCAGCAATGTTGACCTTGACACAGAAACTGGAATCGGAATAGCATTAGAGTTTTTATTTCCGGTTTCTAAGATTGTCAAGTTCGGTCCCGCAATCGGATATTCATTTGCAAGAGAGATTAAATTGACTGACTTCCAAAAAGCTGTCGGTATTACTAAAGAAACTCTTAGTTTTGTTCCTATTTATGCTACAGCTGAAATTAACCCCATTAAATCTTTGCCGGAAATATTCTTTAAAGGTAATTTTGGATTTAACTTCGGAACGCTAAGCATAGACCAGACGCTTCCTTTCTTTGGAAATGTGAGCGGTTCAACTACTAAGTTCGGTATGTACTATGGACTTGGCGCAGGCTATAATTTTCCGTTTGGCCTTTTCTTAGACGTTCTTTACAGTTGGAATAATATGAGCGAAGACGGCGGTACTTTAACTTACAGCAAATTTAGTATCAGCGCAGGTTATAGATTTGACATTTAGTTAATCGATTCATAAAAAAGAACACCCCTGAACGCAAGAGTCTATATTCAGGGGTGTTCTTTTTTGTCAAGGTGTCCGCTTTCCATATTTCACTAATTTTTTATAATTACAAAACTAAAAATAACATATAATATAGATATATTTTATAAATTTATACAAAAGGCATTATGTATGATGAAAAAAGTTATTTTTTTAGTATCTTTGTTTATTCTTGTTTATGCGCCGTCAAATATCTATTGTGAATACGGAAATAAAATAATTCTTCGCAGTAAAGCGATGTTTGAATTATCGGAAAGCAAGATATCCGCTTCAGCGGAAGCAGCCTTAAATGAAGTCGCGGCTTTACTGTCGCTTTATCCGGATAATGTAATAATTATAGAAGGGCATGCGGATTCAACCGGCGAAAAAAAATACAACCAAAAACTTTCGGAGTCCAGAGCGCAGGCAGTATATGATTTTTTTGCGCTGAAAGGCATAAAAAAAGAAAGAATGCGCGTTATCGGTTACGGGGATAAAGAGCCGGTTAGCAATAACATTGATGAAAACGGCCGGGCGCAAAACCGCAGAGCGGAAATTTTAATATTAAAATCGGAATAAAGAGAACATGAAAAAGATATTTTCAATCATCGCCGCTTTATGTCTTGCCTCAAACGCTTTTGCGTCTTCGGTTTCGGAAATACAAAGAAATATAGACACGCGCTATGAGGATTTGCGCAGACAGCAGGAAATCGAAAACAGGACGAAATTCATAAAAGAGAAACAGGAAGAACCCGTAAAACAGCAAACCGAAACAGCTTCTCCAGCAAAAAGGCAGTTTGATAGAATAGACATACGCCGTTCGGAAGTTCCGGGAATATCGCAGGCGCGTATTAACGCGATACTAAAGCCCTATTCCAGCCTTATGCTCGGCGTGAATGAAATATCGGATATTCAAAATAATCTTCAGACGCTGTACATAAATGAAGGCTACGGAGCGACAAGGGTTTACATAGACGGCAATACAATGCCGGAAAATATTTTGACTTTCGTTATTGTAGACGGATATATAGAAGATATTTCTTTCAAAAGAGCTAAAGGCAAGAAATATTCCGCATTATCTTCGGAACTGCAAAAATTTTCATTTTACCCGTTCGCTTCCGGACAATTGCTCAACATAAGAGACATAGACCAGGGACTTGAGCAAATGAACAGGCTTGTGTCAAATAACGCGTCAATGGAAATCACGCCGGGGACAAAAGAAGGGTATTCGATAATTGAAATAACAAACGATATCGGCAGAAGGTTTAATTTATCGTTAAGCGCGGATAACAGCGGTTTGGAAAACACGGGATATTACAAAGCGAACTCCGCGATAAACGCCGATAATCTCTTAATGCTCAATGACAATATTTATTTTAATTATTCAAGAAACATAGACGGCAACTGGGACAATAAATCAAACAACAGCTATTTTGCGTCGTTAAGCATACCGTTCGGCTATTTTACGTTTATGTCGTCTTTTTTCAAAAGCGATTACAATACCCGTTCGGGCTCTGCTCAGGGCCAGCGTTATATATCCGACGGAAGCACTCAAAATAAAAATGCCGGTTTGGAAATGGTTGTAAAAAGAGCAGCCTCATATAAAATGTCCGCCGGAGCCGATATTGCGTTAAAAGAAAATGAAAACTTTTTTGACGGTCAAAAAATTAACGTGTCGAGCAAAAAACTTACCGTGGCTTCGGCTTTTTTAACCGGCACAAGCTATTTCGGTTCTTCAATGTTCTATGGAAAACTTTCGTATAGTCAGGGATTGGACTGGTTTGGAGCGGCAAAAAACAGCGGAATAGCAGGCGCTCCGAAAGGCCAATACTATTCGCTTGCGCTTTACACGCAGTATTCTCGCCAATTTAATATGGCGCCGGTTAATCTTCCTTCTTCCTACTCTTTTGCGTTTAACGCGCAGCACTCTCCCGATATTTTATTCGGTTCTGAACAAATATCTCTCGGCGGGCAAAGTTCCGTAAGAGGTTATAAAGAAGGGAGTGTAAGCGGCGACAGCGGTTTTTCTGTGCGTAATGATTTCAACTGGGTGCTGGCAAATATTTTTAAAAGAGCTGGTATTTTTAATATTCTGGCGCGCACGACATTAAATGTTTTTGCGGATTATGGATACGCAAGAAACAGAGCATTCGGACAGGATTATCAGCTGGCAGGAAGCGGCGCAGGACTTTTATATAGATCAAAATATTTTAACGCTTCGGCGATATGGAGCCGCTCGATTTACAATAACAGCTATCTTCCCGACGAGGGAGACGTAGTGTATTTCAGCATTGAAGGAAAAATTTACTTTTAACGGTGGTGCATAGCAGCGGCAAGAAAACTATGAAAAATTTAAAATTTATTATTTTATCGGCAGTCTGTTTGGTATTAGCGGCAAACGCCGCTCTTGCAAAAGCTTTTCCGTATGCCGGCGACGTTACTGTCGGAGTAAACGGAACGGATAATAACTGGGGCAGCTACGCTGATTTTATTCTGCCTATAGCTTCAAAAGAAACTTCTTTTATTTTCATTAACCCCAGAATGAGCATGACCGGAGCAGAACTTTTCGGCAGCAAAGCAAATGAGCTTAATCTTGGTTTTGGATTCAGGCATTATTATGGCGGATTATTAAAAGAAGGTTTTATATTCGGAGTAAACGCGTATTACGATACAAGGAACTCATCTATCGGAAATAACTTTCAGCAGGCCGGATTCGGCATAGAATTTTTAAGCAAACGGTTTGACGCGAGGGTAAACACATATATCCCGTTCGGCAATGACGAATATTTTTTAAACAAGTCATACAATATACTGAAAGGGCACAATATTGCCGCGACTCATTATTTTGAAGTGTCTATGAAAGGATTTGACGGAGAAGCCGGAATAAATGTGCCTTTTCCGAAAAGTATCGGCGAACTGAGAATATTCGGGGGCTATTATCATTTTGAAGCCGATAAAGTTTCAAAAGCCGTTAAAGGAATGAAAGGCAGGGTAGAATACAGGCCTTTAAACATATTAAGGTTTAATTACGCGCTTTACGAAAACAAAGATTTTAACGGCTCGCATTGGCAGGCCGGGGCTGACATTAACCTGCCTTTGGATTTCAGAAAACTGCTGCAGGCGAAAAATCCTTTCAGAGGAATTGTGAAGCACATTAAAACAAGACCTTTGCCGGTTAAGCAAAGAATTGGCGAAATGGTTATGAGGGACATGTATGTAAGGCTTAAAAATCCTTCAATAAAGCATTATGAAGATTTGCTATTGCACCACAGCGGCGATCCGTATCATTTAACGGTCGTATCTCCTGACGGAACAGGCGACGGGACTTTTGAAAATCCCGCGGATGTTGAAACAGGCGTCGCGCTTAGCGCCTTAATTTCCGGAAGCAATTCTTCCGTGCTTTTTCTTCCTGGTCAATACGTTCATAATAATACAGTCAGCATTGATTTTCATCAGTCGGACTTCTACGCGCTGATAGGCGCGCAGGAATTGCTTAACGACGGCGCGGACCTTGGCGTTTACAACAACGGTACTGCGGTTATAAATGTTGCCGACGGAATTACTGCTTTTACAATAGACAATATAAGTTCGACACAAGGCATGCTGATCTCTTCGCTTGAATTCAAAGGTGCAAACAATACGGCTATAGGGCTTATGGTCAATAATTATAATTTAGACGAAACGCTGTTTATAAGCAATAACAGTTTTACCGGTTTTGATACCGGCATAGAAATAAATTATTCTGCCGGAGCGGTCGCTCTTGTAAACAACATAATAACCGAAAACAATACGGGCGTGGAAATATGCGGACAGGCGGCATATATGGAGCAAAATCTGATAACAAATAATTTTGTCAGCGGCGTTTATTTAAATCAAAGCAGCGGCGCAATAATCAGATTAAATCTTTTTGACGGAAACGAGAATGGGGTAACCATTGACGGTTCGCGCGAAGCTTATATTTCGGAAAACAATATTTTGAACTCTTCGGCAGACGGTATAAACATAACTTCGTCCGAGAATATAAACGTGTTTGAAAACTATATATCTTCAAGCGCCGGCAGCGCGATAAGCGCGGATTCACTAACAAGTTCGCAGTTTTCGTTAAATTACGCCGAGTTCGGCGGCAATGGCATTTCCGTTAAAAACTCTTCCGATGTTGTAATCAGCGGAAATACTGCAAATGACAATTACGGTTACGGCATATGCGCCGAAGATACGGTTCATTCTTTCATACAATCAAACATTGCCGAAAATAACCTTACATACGGTATTTCAATAATAAACGGAAGCACTTTAACTATTTCCGGCAACAGCGCTGCATTAAACGCGGCTGCAGGAATTTTAATTCAGAACCTTTCATACGGAGACATAAACGCGAACGTCGCCGCGTTTAATTCAGGAAGCGGCATAGAAATACAGGGAACGGGTTTAACCGTAAACAATAACGAAACATTTGAAAACAATGCCGGAATACTTGTACAAAACAGCGCGGATATCCATCTCGAAGGAAACGATTCTTATCAGAATGCCAACGGCATTCAAATCGTAAATACGTCAAACATTACCGTTAAGAGAAATGAAATTTATTTAAATACGAATTGCGGATTGAACATTTCAGGAGGCTCCGGCGTTATTGTGCTGGCAAACGACGCGTGGGGTAATGCCGGTTTGGGCGGTATTTATGTTAACGCGGTAACAAATCTTACGTTGGACAGCAACGCGGCTTCCGGCAATACTGCTGCGGGCATAACGGTAAAAAATTCCGGAGCTGCCGCTATACAATATAACCTGCTGGAAGCTACGCCTGACGGCCACGGGCTTTTTATAGAAAACTCTTTAAATATTATTTTAAGAGGAAATATGTTTTTTCAGACTGAAACAGGCTTTGCTTATTACGGTTTATATCTTATAGATACGACAACTTTTAACGCGGCCGAAAGCGGCGATAATTCCTTTGACAAATCCGGTTACGGCGGCGATGCCGCCTCTGTAAATAATTACGTTATTAATGTAAAATATAACGACACTTTTACATATTAAGGTATAAAAGTGTTGCAAAGGACTAAAACCATGAAAAAACTGCTAACCTTATTAATTGCGTTCAGCCTTGCGTCCAGCCCGCTGCAGTTTGTAAGCGGGGAAATCCTGCCGCACGGGACGCAGGTGGTTGTAGACAATAGAGGCGCGTCAAATAACATTCCTGTAATCCAAATCAATACGCCCAATGCCAAAGGAATATCGCATAATCAATTTGAAAAATTTAATGTTGACGCAAACGGAGCGGTGTTTAATAACGTAACAAACGCGGCTGGCGCGCATTCGCAAGTATTGAATGACACGGTTGAGCAAAATATAAATCTTACGGCGGAAGCGGCAAGGGTAATATTAAATGAAATAATGTCAGCCAATCCTACTCTTATATCCGGTATGGTAGAAATAGCCGGTGAAAAAGCCGCGTTAATTGTTGCAAATCCGTACGGGATAAGCGTTGACGGAGGAAGTTTTATAAATACGTCTAAAGTAAGCCTGATAACAGGCAGCCCGATAGTAAATGCGGTAATAGAAAGTTTTACGCTGGGAAGCGGAAAAATAGAAATAAATAATATGAACGCATCCGAAAGTGCGGCGGAACTTGTAAGCAGATACGTAAAGCTAAGCGGTGAATTAAAAGCGGAAAATATAGATATTATGACTGGCAATGATTCATACGTGTACGACAGCGTAAACGACGTGTGGAACATAGTGTCCTCTGCAGCGCCAAGCCCCGCGGACAAAATAGCGGTAGAAGCAACGGCGTTTGGGAGCATGTACGGAAACAGGATAAAGATAGTGGCAACGGAAGAAGGATTTGGGGTAAAAATGCCTTCCGATTACAATTTGGTAAGCGATGTAACGGATATATTGATAGAAGCAGACGGCAAGCTAGAGCTTAAAGGAAAGATAACAAGCAAAACGGATGTAACGCTGACAAGCAATAACGGCAGTATAGAAACGGGCGGAGAAATAACCGGAGAAAATATAAACATAGAGGCGCAAAACTTTACGAATTCAAGCGGGGAAATAAAAGCCGCTGATACGCTTACAATACAAAGCGACGAAATAGTAAATACAAGAACGCTGGTAAGCAATGCATATTTAAATGCAGGCATATTGCAGGGCGATACAATAAATATATCAGGTTATACAAACGCTAACGCGCAAAATATAAGCAATTACGCGAGCGTGATAAGCTCTGTAAACGATTTAAACTTGACCATAGACGGGACATTGGAAAACAGCGCATTGCTTATACCCAAAGCAACCGGAATGTATTATACGGTAAAAACGGTATATACAAATAACCCTGCAGCTGAAGGCAGCATATTAAACAGATACGAATACGCGATAGGGGACTTTGGCATAAGTGACGGAGCATTAATAGAGAGCAACGGCAACATAGATATAACCGCCGCCGCGCTAGATAATATGAGCAGTAATATAAAAGCAGGCAAAGACATAAATTTGTTTGCAGACAATATAAGAAACGAAATGCTTAGTATAACGGCAACCACGTCAAAAATATATTACAAATACGAAATGGTAAAAACTCCTTTTTCAGGTTATATGTTAAAGCAAACGGGAACAACAACGGAAACAGAACCGCAATTGTTATATGCATCGGCAGGCTCATTAATAAACGCAGCCAATATAAATATTTTGGCGTCTGACGGAATAAGCCGTGCATTAACATTAAACAATATAGGAAGCGTGATAAAAGCGGATAACCTGCTTGAGATAAACGCGCAAAAAATAAACAATGAAGGGATAAGCGATATAAACACGGAAGTGCAAAGAGGAATAAAAACGTCAATGATATATACGGGAGCGGCATATGAGCGAAGGAAACTTTCGCTAAGCGGATATGAACGGGCAAGGGTAGTGCACACGGCAACGCAGGGCGAGTTAAGCGGATTAACAACGGAAATAAATGCAGGAGAGATAACAAACAAAAGCGCGTTAATAGAAGGAACGGAGCAGCTGACAATAAACGCGGGAAATATGACAAACACGGCGATAACGTTTACGGACGTGCTAAAGCGTGAGATGATAGCGTCGTTATTTTCAAGGAAATGGGGCGACTGGCTGAAAACATGGTACGCGGATGAATGGCGAAATTTTTTAACGCCGTTTTATGAAACGTACGTATTCAGCAGCCAAACGGTGGGGGAAATAACAGGTCAAAACATAAACATAAATCTTACAGGCAACCTTACAATAGATGAAAATGAAACGCCGCTGGTAAGAGCGGAAACAGTAACCGGTACGAGTATAAGCACGGTTTACAGCAATATAAGCGGCGAGAACGTAGTAATAAAAGCGGACAGCATAGACAATTACGGAATGATAAGCGGAAACGAAACATTAAAAATAACAGCGGACAATGATTTTACAAACGCGGACGCGGTGATAAAAGGCGGGGATATAGAAATAGAGACAGGCGGGATGTTTAAAAGTGAAAGGCAGGCAATACCTCTAAGCGGAAGCAACAACGGATTTTCGCATATAAGTAATTATGTAAACGCGTACGGATTGATAAACGCGTCAGGGAAATTGAATATAACGTCGCAAGATGGTGTTCATGTAACAGGAACAAATATAATGGCGATGGACGGCGGCTCAATATATGTAAATGAAGGGCATATATTTATGGAAGCGCTGGAATACGATGATTGGTGGGACATAGATAAAAAAATAAATATGGCGGATAACAAAGGGAGCAAAACCACAGATAAAATAAGCAAAGGAACGCTGACAATATACAATGACTTTAATTTATATACGGAAAAGGGTGATATAAAATATGAAGCGTATGACATAAGGGGCAGAGGAAATTTAACGGTAGAAGCGCCTCTTGGAAACGTAATATTCAAAAGCAAAGAAGCGGTAGAAGATTATACATTCGTATTAAAAATGAACATGGGCTGGCAGGGAAGCGAAGAAAACCGCTACAGCGAATACAAATCATACCAAGTAGGAAGCACGGTAGAGGTAATGGGGAAAATAGAGATAGTAGCAGGAAATAATATAAACATACTGGCAAGTTCGCTGGAAAGTTTATCGGATGTGCTGGAACTGACAGCGGGAATGGACGTAAATGTGTTGGCAGGCACAAATTACGAAAGCGCAGAGACCGTTAAAATAAAAACAGGAAGCATAACAATAGGCGGCGGCGATTTGGCAAGCGTAAGCAACAGCAGGG
>JGI24705J35276_12238782_pt1 | contig 66146 bp, 64 predicted proteins | sample TergutNt197P4_FD_35276 | JGI IMG/M metagenome (IMG submission 35276) | reverse complement strand
CATAGCGCAGACGGAAACAAGAACGGATTGGGCGTGTATGGAGGATATTTAAGAGACAGCTGGGAATTGAAAGGTATGCTTTTGGGAAGTTATGACAGGTTTAGCACGGAAAGGATGACATTCGGAGGGGATAAAGCAAAAGCAGATATAAATGCGTTTACTCTGAGCGCGGACGTGGAAGCTGCCTTAGTAGTAGTATTGACAAATACTATATATTTTAAGCCGTATTTGGGAATAGAAGCGCAGAACACAATGTATGAAGGATTTAAGGAAACAGGCGCAGGAATGTACAATTTGGATGTTAGGTCAGGAAATTATTTGAGGAGTGCTGGAAGATTAGGATTGGGGTTGGATTATGAAAAAGGCAGATGGATATGGTACGCAAATGTGGAAGGGAAGTATATGATAGCAGGGACAAATCATGAGATAAAAAGCGAGTTTGAGCAGACGGGAGTAGAGTTTTACAGCAGAAGCAGCGAAGAAGGAGAAATACAGATAGGAGCGGGGCTGGGAGGAGAAGTAAGGATAGGGCAAAATTGGAAAGCGTTTATAAACGGAAAATATTATATGGCGGACAGATATGAGAATTTGTACGGTAATGTAGGCGTGAGATATATGTTTGGGAAAAAGAGAAACGGAGCGGCGAAAGAAGCGGTAAGAGAAGCGAAACTGAGCGCGGAAGAGGCGGAGAGATTAGCGGAAGAAGCATTGGCAAAGTCAAAAGAAGCGTTGGTAAAAGTGGAAGAAGCGAAAGATCTGAAAGAAGAGATGAACAAGGCGGAAGATAAAGCAGCCAAGGAAGAGATATATGAGTTAAAGATAAAAACAGCGAAAGAAGCGATAGAAAGAGCGGAAGAAGGGATAAATAAAGCGGATGAAGCGATAAAGAAAGGGGAAGAAGTGCAAAATAAGGTAGATGCGGCAAGAATAAATAAAGCGAGAGCGACGGAAGAAGGGTATGGAATAACAAAAGCGGAAAAAGCTGAACTGGACAGTATAGAAATGTCTGCGGAAAGAGCGTTAAATAAAGCGGAAGAGGCGAAAGCGAATGCGATGAGAGCAAAAGCGGAAGCAAAGATCTTGCTGCTGGCATTGGAAGCAGAGAGAACGAGAAACGAAGAGCTGGAGAGGCAGAGGCAGGAAGCAATGATAAAAAAAGAGATAAGCGATGCGGATTTGGCCAAGCAGAAGGCGGAAGCGCAAGAGAGAAGAAAGAGGCCGATGCTGCAAACATACACACTGACGGCGAATTTTAAGACAGGGAGTTATATGCTTAGTGAAGAGTTTAAGGCGCAGATAAGGGAAATAGCGCAGGGGCTGGCAAGATATGATTATAAGCATATAACGATAGAAGGGCATACTGACAATACGGGTTCATTAGAGGTAAATAAGAGATTGTCGAGGCAGAGAGCTAGAAGCGTGCATGACGAATTTATAAAAGCCGGAATACCGGCAGAAAAGATTAGTTACGCGGGCTTTGCGGACAGTATGCCGGTAAAGAGCAACAGTACTGCGGCGGGCAGAGCGGCAAACAGAAGAACGGAGATATTTATAGAGTAAGTTAACGGCAGAGAAAAGAGAATAGATAATAGAGAATAAATAACAGAAGCCGTCCGGTAACACTTTAAATTGTTACCGGACGGCTTGTTTTTGTCGTATCTATTCTCTTTTCTCTATTATCTCTTCTCTGTTTTTTCAAAAGCCTTTAAGAGCATAAGCGACAAACGGAAGTGTTATAAATGATAAAGCTGTTGTAAGCATAATTGCCAAAGCTGCTAATGTGTGGTCAAGTTTATAATGCGAAGCCAGCACAAGCGTTAAAACCATTGTCGGCATTGCGGCTTCCATAACGGAAGCTTTCAAAGCAAGCCCGCTCATGCCTAAAAGCGATGCAATAGCGAAAGCCATTAACGGAACTATGCAAAGTTTTATTACTATTGCAGGCACAACGGTTACCGTTTGTTTTAACTTTGGGACCGTTAAAGCCAATCCTACGCTGAAAATCATTAATGGTATAATAGGCATAGACATCAAATCCAGCGTTTTTATAAGAAATTCGGGAAGCCGTATCCCCGCGAAGTTTACCGCAAAACCCAAAACCAAAGCCCAAATCGGCGGGAGTTCCGCTATTGTTTTAAAGCTTTGTCTGATTGAAAATTTTTCGCCGTGCCCGTAAGAAGACGCTATGGCAACGCCGGCAATCCATACCATTGGCGTTGTGGCAAGCAAATCATAGAGTAAAACATACTTTGCCGCTTCTTCTCCGTAAAGACCCGTTAAAAGCGGCAGCCCCAAAAATGTCACGTTTCCGAAAGAAGCCGCCAAAATCAGAACGGCTTTTTCTTTTTTGGATAACCCTAAAGATTTTGAGAAAACCGAATATACGGCAATTGATAAAAGAATTGAAAGCGATATTGTAATTAAAGCCGAAAGAGGAAGTAAAAGAATGTTTTTGTCTATTGCCGCGGTTGAAATTACTTTAAAGCAAAGCGCGGGAAAAAAGAAACGTATAACAATTGTATTTATTACATGCCTTAAATCATCAGCGTTAATGTTTCCGGGCCTTTTCCACTGAAAAAAGACCCCTCCACCCATTATTAAAAAAAACGCTATTAAATATTCTGTCATAGTTACCTAAAGAACGGCAGAAGATAAGATGATAGGATGATAAGAGGATAAGAGAAGCGCCGTTCTTGTTTTTGCCGTTGCTTAACCTCTTATCATCCTATCATCTTATCTTCTAGTCGTTATATCTGCTGTAATTGCTTTCTTCTTTGGTTATGAATATATCATGCGGATGGCTTTCCGCCAAACCGGCAGCAGTTATCTTTACAAATTTTCCGTTTTCAATAAGTTCTTTTACGGTTTTTGTTCCGCAGTAACCCATTGCAGCCCTTAGTCCGCCGACCAGCTGGTAAACAACGTCGCTTACGGCTCCTCTGTAAGGAACTCTTCCTTCAACGCCTTCGGCGACAAGTTTTTTTGAATTTTCCTGAAAATATCTGTCGCCGCTTCCGGACTGCATTGCGGCCGAAGAACCCATGCCTCTGTAATATTTAAACGCGCGTCCGTTATAAATAATATCTTCTCCGGGGCTTTCGTTTGTTCCGGCAAATAACGAGCCCATCATGCACACGCTTGCGCCCGCGGCGATAGCTTTGGGTATATCCCCGGAGTATTTTATTCCGCCGTCGGCAATAATCGGTATTCCGTACTTTGCGGCGATTTTTCCGCAGTCATAAATCGCGGTAATCTGCGGTATTCCTATTCCCGCCACGACTCTTGTCGTGCATATTGCTCCGGGGCCGATTCCGATTTTCACGCAGTCGGCTCCGGCTTTTATTAAATCTTCGGTTGCTTCCGCTGTTGCCACATTGCCGGCAATTATCTGTAAATCCGGGAATTCTTTTCTGAGTTTTTTTACGGCTTCAATAACTCCCTGGCTGTGACCGTGCGCGGTATCTATTGCCAAAACGTCGGCCTGCGCGTCTATTAAAACTTTGGCCCTTTCAAACATGTCTTTTGTTATTCCTATCGCGGCTCCGCAAAGCAGCCTGCCTCTTTCATCTCTTGACGAATTAGGAAAGCGTATTGCTTTTTCAATGTCTTTTATTGTTATTAAGCCTTTGAGGGTAAATCTGTCGTCAACTAACGGAAGTTTTTCGATTTTTTTTGCCCTGAGAATTTCTTTTGCTTCGGCAAGAGACGTTCCGACTTTAGCCGTTACAAGATTATCTTTTGTCATTATATCGGAGATTTTTTTATTGTTGTCGGTTTCAAAACGCATGTCTCTGTTAGTTATTATTCCGATAAGTTTGCCGCTGTCTTCAACAATCGGCACGCCCGATATTCTGTATTTGGCGGCAAGAGCTTTCGCGTCGGCAAGCGTATTTTCTTTTTTCAGAGAGAAAGGATCTGAAATTACTCCGTGGTCGCTCCTTTTTACGCGGTCAACTTCAACTGCCTGCGCTTCAATGGTCATGTTTTTGTGAATAATGCCTATGCCGCCTTCGCGCGCCATGGCAATAGCCATTTTGGATTCCGTAACGGTATCCATGCCTGCGCTCATAAGAGGAATCTGTAATTTGATTTTTTTTGTGAGATTCGTGCTTAAGTCAACGTCTTTGGGAAGTACTTCGGAATGCTGCGGGATAAGTAAAACATCGTCGAACGTCAAAGCTTCTTTCAAAAATTTACTGTCCATTTTTTGTCTCCGCTTTCTGTTAATTATACTTATTTTGATATTTGAAGGCAATATAGATGAATGGAAGTTGGGAGGCTAAGAAGCTGAGAGGAGTTGCGGTCGTTTAAATAATTGTCGTTATTCATCCTCTCAGCTTCCGATCATCCCAATATATGCCGTTCTTGCCGTTGCTCAACTTCCCAGCTTCTCAACTTCTGTCGTTCTAAAATTTGACAAAGAAAAATTATTTGTATACAATCCTAAATTGTAATGATTACAAATAAGCTTTCTTTGTCGGGTTTAAAGCAGACTTTTCAGCGCAGGAAGATTTTGGAATTTTTAGAAAATACAAAATCCCATCCTACGGCTGACGCTATTTATAAAAAAATAGTAAAAGATATACCGGGTGTTTCCAAAACCACGGTATACAATACGGTAAATAAACTTGCCGAAGAAGGTATTATTAAATGTATTAAAACCGAAAATTCGGAAATGCGTTTTGACGCCGTCACAGAGCCTCACTATCATTTTGTATGTGATAAATGCGCAAAAGTGTATGATGTGGGAATATGCTGTAAAAATGTATTGCGTTACGATATTGACGGCCATAAAGTCGAAGATGTGTTTATATGTTACAACGGTATCTGCAAGACTTGCAAAAAAGCTAATAAAAAAGGATAATAAAACGGAAGTTAAAAATCCGAAGAGGAGGATGTGATATGGAAAAATGGAAATGTACGGCATGCGGTTATATTTATGATCCTGAAGTCGGCGATACTGACGCAGGAGTAGCCCCGGGAACTCCTTTTGAAGGACTGCCTGAAGATTGGGTTTGCCCCGTGTGCGGAGTCGGCAAAGATTCTTTTGAAAAAATATAATAACGGCAGAAGCTCAGAAGTTCGGCAGCTCAGCAGCTCGGCAACGGCAAACAACAAAGACAAAGCGACCAGAGCTTCTCCGAGCTGCTGAGCTGCCGAACTTCTGAGCTTCATTTTAATATTATGAAACAAATATACTTAGATAACCAGTCAAATACGAAAATTGACGAAAGAGTTTTTAATGCGATGAAACCGTATTTCTTTGAGAGTTACGGAAATCCTCAGAGCATTTATTCTCTCGGGTCAATATCAAAAGACGCGGTTGAAAAAGCAAGAAAAGAAACTGCCGGTTTAATAGGAGTAAATCCGAACGAAATTATTTTTACTTCATGCGCGACGGAATCAAATAATCTTGCCGTAAAAGGCATAGCGCAGGCGTATAAATCTTCCGGAAAACATATAATAGTTTCGGCAATCGAGCATTTTTCTGTTTTAAATCCTGTAAAAAGACTTGAGCAGGAAGGTTTTGAAATTACTTATCTGCCGGTTGACAGCCAAGGATTTATTAAAGAAGAAGAGCTTCAAAAAGCATTAAGAAATGATACTGTTTTAGTGTCAATCCAACACGCAAACCCCGAAATCGGCACAATTCAAAATATTAAAAAACTTGCGGAAATAGTAAAAAAAGGCAGCAAGGCGGTATTTCATACCGATGCTGTTGCTTCATGCGGAAAAATATATGTAAATGCTGCTGATTTAGGCGTTGATGCTCTTACGATTGCCGGTTCCGTAATGTACGGACCGAAAGGAGCGGCTGCTCTTTATCTTAAAAAAGGCGTAAAAATAGTTCCTATTTTGGAAGGCGGCGTTCAGGAAAATTCCAAACGCGCAGGAACGGAAAATGTTCCCGCAATAGCAGGTTTTGGCGAGGCATGCCGTATAGCTAAAGAGGAAATGGCTAAAACCGCCGATGATATGACGCGGTTAAGCAATATATTAATTGCTGAACTCCCCAAAAAAATTGAGTATATTTATTTAAACGGCGCGCCGCAAGGCGAAAACAGGCTTCCCGGAAATGTTAATTTTTCAATAGAATTTGTCGAAGGAGAAGCACTATTTTTAATGCTTGACGCGAAAGGCATAATGGCTGCCAGCGGTTCGGCTTGCGCGAATAAAAATCTTAAAATTTCGCATGTTTTGTCGGCTATGAATGTGGATGTGGCAATAGGTCAGGGTTCAATTTTATTTACTTTGTCAAAATACAATACGAAAGAAGAAATAGATTATGTTTTGGAAGTTTTTCCAGATATAGTGAAGAGATTGAGAGAGATGTCTCCCTTATATTCGCATTTCGTTAAAACCGGCGAAAGAATGAAAGCCGGCCCTAGAACAGATTATGATGAGCACGAACACACTGAAGAAGACAATTACTAATTACGAATTACGAATGAAAGACTAAAAAGCCTTTTGCCGTTGATTCGTAATTCGTAATTGCCGTTAAAAAGGAGTTTTTATGGCGTTTTATTCGGAGAAGGTTATGGAGCATTTTGCAAATCCACGCAATGTCGGCGAGATAAAAGACGCGGACGGCGTAGGCGAAATGGGCAATCCTGTTTGCGGAGATATGATGACTTTTTATATTAAAGTCAAAGACAATAAGCTTGAAGACGTAAAATTTAAGACTTTCGGCTGCGGCGCCGCTATTGCCGTTTCGTCTATGGTTGCCGAAATGGCAAAAGGAAAAACTCTTGACGAGGCTATGCAGCTGACCAACGCGCAGGTTGCCGAAGCCCTCGGAGGGCTTCCGCCGAACAAGATGCACTGTTCAAACCTCGGCGCTGACGCTCTTCATAAAGCAATCGAAAACTATAAATCCAAAGGTGACAAAAGCAGATTTTAATCCGCTCTTTTGTCATCCTCGAATGTTTTAATCGAGGACCCATGTCAATAATAATAGGTAAATAAAATGGAAAAAGCTAAAGAATGCGGCTGCCCGCACTGCGAGCCGGAACTTAAAAAAGGATGTTTTGAGCCGAAATTTTGCAAACCGTGCCAAATTAAAAAAAATATTAAAGTATGCGCGGAATGTAAAGCAGAATACGCGGCTGAGTACGACGAGTGCCCGAGTTGCGCTGCAAATAAAGAATAGTTAGAAGTTAGGAGTGTGGAGATGAAAAAGAAGTTGAGAAGCTGAGAAGTTGGGAAGTTGAGCAAAGACAACGGCAAAGATAGAACGACCAGAGCTCCTCTCAGCTTCCCAGCTTCTCAGCTCTCCAAGCTTCTAATAAAAGGAGAATCAAAATGTCAGGTAAATTTTCAGACAGAATGTATCATGCTTTAAATGAACAAATCAGAAACGAGTATTTTTCAGCGTACTTATATCTTTCCATGTCGGCAGCATGCCTTGAAAAGAATCTTCCGGGCATAGCTCGTTGGTTCAGAGTGCAGTATGAAGAAGAGCTTTCGCACGGCGATAAATTTTTCAAGTATATGACGGACAGAAACGCTAAGGTAAAACTTTTACAGATAGACCAGCCTCCTCATGAGTGGAATAATCCCCTCGATATGTTCAAAAACGCTTTAGCGCATGAAAAATATGTTACGGGGCTGATTAATAATCTTGTGACTATTGCCAATGAAGACAAAGATTATGCGACGCTTTCTTTTCTGCAGTGGTTTGTCGACGAACAGGTTGAAGAGGAATGCGCCGACGAAGAAATAATCGCGAAACTTGAAATGATAGGCGGATCAAAAGGTTCTCTTTTATATCTTGATAAAGAACTCGGCAAAAGAAAAGAAGATTAATTAAAGGAGAACTGCGAGATGGCTGCGAATTTGGTTAAAGAAGGCGTGTATTCCGTAGGTTGCGTTGACTGGAATGCCAGAAATTTTCACGGCAGCACTTTTATAACAAAAAGAGGGGTAACGTACAACTCTTATCTTATTATCGATGATAAAATAACGTTAATAGACACGGTCCACAAAAATTTTGCCAAAGATTTCGAAGATAATATAAGGCAGGTTGTTGATCCGTCAAAAATAGACGTTATAATCGTTAACCATATAGAGCCAGACCATTCCGGCGCGCTGCCGGAAATATTGAAGCTTTGCCCCAATGCCAAAGTTTACGGCACGGAAAAAAGCCGCCAGGGGCTTTTAAAATATTACGGCGTTTGCGGAGAGTTTACGACGGTAAAAACAGGGCAGAGTTTGAACATCGGAAAAAGGACTCTGGATTTTATCGATGTCCCGATGATTCACTGGCCTGACAGTATGTTTACATATTCGTCTTTTGATAAAATTTTATTTTCGAACGACGGTTTCGGACAGCATTATGCCACGAACAAAATTTTTGACGATGAAGTTAACTATTGTTCGTTAATGGATGAAGCGAAAAAGTATTACGCAAACATTTTGTGGCCGTTCGGCCGGCTTATAGCCGCTAAGCTTGCGGCTATACAAAAGATGAATCTTCAAATAGATCTTATTGTGCCGAGCCACGGCTTGATTTGGCGCAAACACATACCGCAGATAACGGATAAGTATCTTTTCTGGGCTGACAATTCCACGAAAGAGAAAGTTGCCGTAGTATATGAAACCATGTGGAATTCTACGGAAGCGATGGCAAAAAAAATAGTCGAAGGTTTGGCTTCGCAAGGCGTAAAAGCATTTATGCTTGACGTCACGAAATGCGACAGGACAGAGCTTGCCACGTTTATGCTTGACGCCAGAGGTTTTGTTTTCGGTTCTTCAACGCACGACAATGACATGCTTCCGGTTATCGCGGGTTTTCTTCACTTTTTTAAAGGGTTTAAGCCGAAAAACAGAAAGGCTTTTGCTTTCGGTTCTTACGGGTGGAGCGGCGAAGGCGTAAAAAATATTGAGGCTGTTCTTGCGGAAGCCGGGATAGAAAAAGTTCAGGACGGCATCAGCGTTACGTATCATCCGTCAAAAGAAGAACTTGATAAATGCTTTGAAGCAGGCAGAGAGTTTGCTATTAAAATAAAAAAGAGTGGAGAGTGAAAAGTGAAGAGTGGAGATATTGAATTTCGGCTTTGCCAAAATCTATTAATAAGTTTTCGCGGAGCGAAAACACTTTATCTTCACTCTTCACTCTCCAATCTCCACTCTGCTGTTAAACTGAGGTGCAAAAATGCCTGATTTCAGAATTTTTGGAATTGTTTCGGCGGTTTTGTTTCTTGCCGCGGCAGCAATGGCAATGAGAAAAAAATTTAAGTACCATAGATATGTGGCGTTAGCGGCAATTTTTTTCATGCTTGTCCATATTGCCGGAGCGCTGGGACTGTATTAAAAGCAAAAAAACAAAGGGGAGGGTTTTATGAAAGGTTTAGTTTGCAAAGTTTGTGATTACATAGCTTTGGACGGTAATACGGAGCTGTGTCCGGTATGCGGCGCGAAAAACGCGTTTGAGGAAAAGGAAGACGCTTACAAAATGCCTGATTTTAAAGCAGAAAAAGGCGAAAGCGAAAAAAAGCATATTCCTTCAATACTCGTTGTTGAAGAATGCGGTCTTATTCCCGGAACAGGATGCATAGACGTTCACGTGAAAGTCGGCGAAATTCCTCATCCTATGACTCCGGAACATCATATTTCAACAATCTATTATTACCTTGACAAAAAATTTGTCGCGGTGATGCATATGTCCGGAAACGGCGAGATTAATGCCGCGGCCGCAGCCCATTTTAAAGGCGGAAGCAAAGGCGTTGTTTCAATTATAGAGCAGTGCAATATTCACGGCTCGTGGTATAATGAAGTTAAAATAGGGCACTAATTACGGGAGAGGGGGATAAAATGTCAAAGTCAGTTAAAGGAACAAAAACAGAAAAAAACCTGCTTGCGTCTTTCGCGGGTGAATCGCAGGCGAGAAACAGATATACTTATTTCGCTTCAGTGGCTAAAAAAGAAGGTTTTGAACAGATTTCCGCGATATTTGCGGAAACTGCCGATAATGAAAAAGAGCACGCGAAAAGATTTTTTAAATTTCTTGAAGGCGGAGCTCTTGAAATAACCGCGACATATCCTGCCGGAAAAATCGGATCAACGGCTGAAAATTTAAAAGCCGCCGCAATGGGCGAAAACGAAGAACATACAAAACTTTATCCGGATGCCGCCAAGGTTGCCGATGAAGAAGGTTTTCCTGACATAGCGGCATGTTTTAGGTTTATCGCTGAAGTTGAAAAACACCATGAAGCAAGATATCTTGAACTTTTGACTAATGTGGATTACCAGAGAGTTTTCAAAAAAGAACACGAAATAAAGTGGAAATGCAGAAACTGCGGATATATTTACGCCGCAAAAGAAGCCTTGGAAAAATGCCCGGCTTGCCTGCATCCTCAGTCGTATATGGAAGAGGCTGCGGACAACTTCTAAAGATAGTGTGGAGTTTGAAGTTTGGAGTGTGGAGTTGTTGAGTTTCGCCTTTGGCGAAAGATATTATAAGTTTTCGCTTTGCGAAAACACATTAATTCCACACTTCACACTCCTCACTCCAAACTGCTGTTTAAAAAGAGACTTTTAAATGGAAATACAGGGTTATATAATCCACATCAAAAATGCGCCTGAACGTAAAGAGCATATGCTTAAACAGATTAAAAATTTAAGCATACCTTTCAATTTTGTTATGGAAGGCGACCGGGACGAGCTGACTCCTGAAATTATATCCTCTAATTTTAAAGGAGACATGGCAGAAGTTTGCGGTTATACTTCCTGTACGTATAAACATTTGCTGGTATTTAGAGAGATGATAAAAAATAATATCCCATACGGGCTTATTTTTGAAAATGATGTTTTTCTTGAAAAAAACTTTGAAACGGCAGTTTTTAACGCCTTAAAAGAAGTTAAAGAGAGAAATATAACGAACTTTTTTTTAAGCCTTGAAGATTCCTTTTTAAAATTTGTCAGAGGAAGCGTCCGTAAAAAAGGCAGGACGGTTTATAAAGTCGAAAAAGACGAATATACCGGCGGTTTTAACGGATATATAACAAGAGCCTGCGGCGCTTTTATCGTTGATCTTGAAGCGGCAAAAAGCATAATAAAAGAAGTCGATACCAATAAATGCGGCATGGTTACCGACTGGTTTTACGCTTATTTGGCCGGCGAGCATATAATAGATTTGTATTATCTTCACCCTACAATAGCTTCACAGGGAACCCATAACGGCAAAATGAGGTCGTTATTTCCCGGAGTTAATCACAGGCCAAGGTGGTCGTATCTTATTCAAAGAGCGTATAAGCGGCTGCTTTGGCGGTTAAGATAAAACAGAGCGGAGAGTGGAGATATTGAATTTCGGCTTCGCCGAAATCTAATATAGGTTTTCGTACAGCGAAAACACGTTATCTTCACTTTTAACTCTTCAATCTTCACTCTGTCTTAAAAGGAGTCTTTAAAATGCCCAAAATCTTTAAAGATGACGTAAGCATAGTTTTATGCGGAGAAGCAGGGGCGGGAATACAAACAGTAGAAAATGTAGTTTCAAAAATCTTCAAAACGGCAGGTTTTAACCTGTTCACTTCAAAAGAGTACATGTCGCGCGTCCGCGGCGGCAGCAATTCAACACAACTCAGAGTTTCAAGCAAACCGATAGACTGTTATTGCGACAGAATGGATATTTTTGTTCCGCTTGATAAAGAAGCGTACGAGCATCTTTATCACAGGATAACGGAGCATACGGTAATTCTTGCCGATAAAAAAATAATCGGCGAAATTGATAAACCTTTTACGGATATACCTTTGTCGGAATCGGCTAAAGAAATCGGAGGCGCTATTTTTTCAAATATAATTGCCAGCGGCATTATACTGGGTATGTTTAAAGCCGATTTCGCAAGCCTTGAAAAAATAATAAAAGAAAGTTTTGCAAAAAAAGGCGAAGATACCGTAAATAAAAATATAGCTGCGGGAAAGAAAGGCTATGAAATAGCGGAAAATATTTTAAAAGAAGTGCAGATAAAAGTAAAACGAGATTCAAACTCCGAAGGAAAAATTCTTTTAAGCGGAGCTGACGCCATAGGGCTTGGCGCTCTCGCGGCAGGCTGCGATTTTATTTCTTCTTATCCAATGACGCCGGGAACAAGCGTGTTTATGTTTATGGCGAAAAACCAGAAAGAGTTCGGCGTTGCCGTTGAGCAGGCTGAAGATGAAATTGCCGCGATAAATATGGCAATCGGCGCGTCTTTTGCGGGCGCAAGAAGCATGGTTACGACATCAGGCGGAGGATTTTCGCTGATGTGCGAAGGCGTGAGTCTTGCCGCCGCAACCGAAACGCCTGTCGTTATACATCTTGCGCAAAGGCCGGGGCCTGCCACGGGTTTGCCTACAAGAACGGAGCAGGCGGATTTAGAGCTTGCTTTATATGCAGGCCACGGCGAATTCCCGAGAGCGATTTTCGCGCCGGGAACGCCGAAAGATTGTTTTGAGATGACCCAGAAAGCTTTTGATATCGCCGATAAATATCAAACGCCTGTTTTTATATTGAGCGACCAGTATCTTGTCGACTCAATTTCAAACTGCGAAATGTTCGATAAGCTGGAAATCCCGGTAAAACATATTTCCGAAATGCCCGAAAATTATATGCGATATTCTAATACCCCGAATGGGGTATCTCCTAGAGGCGTGCCCGGTTACGGTAAAGGTTTTGTCTGCGTTGACAGCGACGAGCATGATGAAAACGGACGCATTACCGAAAGCGAAAATACGCGCGTGCTTATGCACAAAAAACGCATGAAAAAATACATAGGCATTTTGGCGGAAGCCGCGGAGCCCGAACTTATAGGAACTCCCGACTATGAAAATCTTGTAATTTGCTGGGGCTCGACAAAGAACACGGTTAAAGAAGCTCTTAATATTCTTAAGCATGAAAAAACCGCGATTTTGTATTACAAACAGGTTTATCCCGTTCATGTTAAAACAAACGATTATCTGCGTAAAGCCAGCAGAATAATATTTGTTGAAAATAATTTTTCGGGACAGTTTGAAAATCTTATCAGAAAATTTACGAATATCAGGTCTACCGTGCACGTTCATAAATATGACGGTTTGCCGTTCAGCGCCGACAAAGTCGCGCAGCAGATAAAATCTCTTCTGGAGGTAAAATAGCATCTGTCATTCCGGCCGGAGCCTGTCCTGAGCGTAGTCGAAGGATGCCGGAATCCACTTTTTGCTAAAAATAATATGTATTCATTGTGTCTTTTAACAACGAACATGGATCCCCACCCGATTAAAGCATTCGGGGATGACAAAAGAGAGGTCAAATAATGGCTAATATTTATGATATGAACGGTATGGATATGGCATGGTGTCCGGGCTGCGGAAATTTTTCAATTTTGGATATTGTTAAAAATGCCGTTACCGAGCTTGGCATTGCGCCCGATAAACTTTGCATGGTTTCAGGAATCGGGCAGGCCGCAAAGCTTCCGCAATATATGAAAGCCAGCTATTTCAACGGGCTTCACGGCCGCGCTTTGCCTGCAGCCGTGGCAATAAAAGCTTCCAATATGGATTTAACCGTCATTGCCGAAAGCGGCGACGGCGACATGTACGGTGAAGGCGGAAACCATTTTATATCTACAATCCGCCGCAATCCGAACATAACAAATGTTGTTCATAATAATATGGTGTACGGCCTTACAAAAGGGCAGGCTTCCCCGACAAGCCAGATAGGAATGAAAACAAACATTCAGGTGGACGGCGTTTTTGAACAGGCTTTCAATCCCCTGGCCGTAGCAATAGCAATGAACGCCACTTTCGTGGCAAGAGCGTTCAGCGGCGACGCGCAGCAGACGAAAGAGATTTTAAAACAAGCCATACAGCATAAAGGCTACGCGCTTGTGGATATTCTCCAGCCGTGCATAACTTTCAATAAAATAAATACTTTCCAATGGTTTAAAGACAATACTTATTATATTGAAAATCACAACGCGGCAGACCGAAACGCGGCTTTTGCCTTGGCAACAAAAGAAGGAAAATTAGGTTTGGGAATTTATTATAAATATGAAGGCAGACCGGTTTTTGAAGAACAGCTTGACGTAAACCAGACCGACAAAACGCCTTTATACAAACGCAGCGCGGACAGGCAAGCAAAGCTTGAGAAGTTGATAAAGAGTTATATTTAAATATTATAGTAAGGATAAAAAATCGGAAATTCTATAGAAGAGATTGTAAAAATGTATAGTTACAAAAAATATGATTTAGCAGCAAATAAATGAGTAAAATATCTTTGTCAGGCATAAATATAAAAATTATCAATAAATTTTGCGAAATGAAGAATATGTATAGATGTTATTATAGTATTTTTTAATTTTATTTTATATAATATTTACGATGGATAATTCTTTTTTTATTTTAAGTAAACAAAAAGTTAAAATTTCTCGTTTTCATATCTGTACTTGGGATATAGAAAATGAGAATTCTTTTATTGAACTGGGGCTGGAATTTAAATGCATAGAAGAATTTAATCAAGACACGGTTAAAGAGATAGAATTTAAATTAGTAGCGCCTTTTATGAAGAAAGAGGATACAGTACGTTGCTTGGCTTGTAGTCTTATAGAAGACACGAATAGTTGTAAATTTGTGTTTAATGATAACATAAAAAGTTTTTCTCCCATACGTAATGACAAAAGACATGGCGGTGTACTGCAATTTGAAACTAGAGGTGCACTAACAATACTGCCTCTATCAAAAAACTCAATAGATGACGGCGGGCAAGTACTATCTTTTAAAATAAAAACAATCGATTTAAGTAGATTAAATTCAAACTATACTAGGTTTCTAATAAAGACCAAATCAAATACTTTGTCTGCAATGATAAAAGGTATAGCATATACGAATTATATATACGATATAAAACTAAACGAAAAGCGAAATTTACCCGATAGAGTACACAGTATAATAAATGATGAATATCATTTATGCGTAGTAGAAAGTTGTTTCTGCTTTCATGTTATACCAAATACATTTACCCTTTCTTTTGTTGACCAAAACAAGCTTAGAAATATTCGTGAACTAGAGGTTCCCGCATTTAAGAAATACTTGTCTGAAATTGAATCTATGGAAAATGGCAAGTATATAATTGTTTTTAATAAGGATGGAAGTCAAGCAGATTCATATTCATTTTTTACTATATTTACTAGAGAGATAATAGGTATGAAGCAGATAGGAATAGCGATAGCTGCTAATATAGTGTGCTCGTTATTATTTGCTTCTGCAGCATTGCGTACCTCGTATTCATATGACAACGGGATTAGTTTTTTTAAACAAATACCTATAGAGTATTGGTTTGCAATTCTTGTTTTATTAATCGCGTTGGCTCTTCTGTTTTTTCCATTTATCAAGAAAATAAAAAAGATAATTCTATGAAAAAAGCATTGCTCGATACAAACATTATAATCCATAGAGAAGCTTCTAAAGTTATCGACCAATCTATTGGGACATTATTTAAATGGCTCGATAGAACTAAATTAACAAAATGCATCCACCCTATTACAGTACAAGAGTTGAATAAAAATTTAGATAAAGTCACGCGCGGTACATTTAATGCAAAAATACAAAGTTATGAGATACTTAGAACGGTTGCATCTCTGAAACCTGAAGTTCAATCTATCTCTAGCGAAAAGGATAAAAATGAAAACGATAAGAATGATACTATATTATTAAATGAAGTATTCAGCGATAGAGTTGATATACTAATCTCCGAGGATCGAAAAATTCATGAAAAAGCTAAACTGTTAGGGGTTGAGGATAGGGTCTTTAAGATTGATTCTTTTCTTGAGATGGCAGTAGCCGAATACCCAGAACTGATTGATTATAAGGTTTTAGCTGTAAAACAAGAATATTTTGGAAACATAGACATAAAGGATACTTTTTTCGACTCGTTAAGATCGGATTATCCTGGTTTCAATAAATGGTTTAATAAAAAGTCTGAAGAAAAAGCATATATAACTTATAACAAAGGGCGGATACTGTCTTTTTTATTTTTGAAATTAGAAGATAAACATGAGAATTATTCTGATATAAACCCAGCGTTTGCTCACAAAAAAAGATTAAAAGTTGGAACTTTTAAAGTAGTTAGTAACGGAGTAAGGCTTGGCGAAAGGTTTATGAAAATTATATTCGACAATGCATTACGTAATAAAGTTGATGAGATATATGTCACCATCTTTAACAAGACAAACGAACAGCAGCGACTTATTAATTTAATGGAAGAATGGGGGTTTAAGTTTTTTGGTGCAAAGGGTAGTAGTGGAGAGTTAGTGTATGTCAGAGATTTTTCCAAAAAATTTGATTTAAAAAACCCAAAAAAAACATTTCCGTTTATTTCTACAGATACCAGTATTTTTCTAGTTCCCATATATCCAGAATATCATACAGATCTTCTCCCGGACTCTTTTTTAAAAACTGAATCTCCAGAAGATTTTGTTGAAAATGAACCACATAGAAATGCATTAAGCAAGGTATATATTTCACGCTCTAAAGAAAAAAATATAAATAGAGGAGATATCATTGTCTTTTATCGTACTGGTGGATATTATAAGAGTGTTTTAACTACGATAGGCACTGTCGAGGAAATTATTTTAGATATAAAAAACGATACGGAATTCATTAATCTTTGCAGGAAAAGAAGTGTTTTTTCAGATAAAGAGCTAACAGCACATTGGAATTATTATCCAAATTTAAAGCCATTTATTGTTAAATTTTTACATAATTATTCATTCTCCCATAGAATTAATATGCAACGTATGATAGAGCTTGGAATTATTAAAGATAAAGATTCTGCGCCTAGAGGGTTTCAGAAAATAACAAAAGAACAATTTCTTACAATATTAAAGGAGACGAAAACAAATGACAGTTTTATTATCAATTAAACCGGAATTTGCACAAAAAATTTTTGATGGTACAAAAAAATATGAATTTCGCAAAAATATTTTCAAACGTAAAGATATTAAAAAAATCATTGTTTATGCTTCGTCTCCAGTGCAACAGGTGATAGGTGAGTTTGAAATAAAAGATATACTGCACGATGATGTCGCTTCAGTATGGAAGGTGACTAAGCAGTTTTCAGGAATAAGCAGACAATTCTATAACGAGTATTTTGCCAATGTGAATAAAGCTTTTGCAATTGAAATTGGAACCACAAAGAAATATTCTTCACCCAAAACCTTATTATATTATGGTTTAAATTTTGTTCCTCAATCATTTGCATATATCTCTTAAGATAATTGCTATTCCATATAAACTATGCCAAAGCATCGACAGCCAAAAGATTATTGTTGGAAGATAGCTTTTTAGAGTGGATATCGTGAATTTATGTCAATTTTGTTAAAAATTCACGTTCAATTCACTGCGATTTTATCAAATTAGATGAGTAAAATATATTTGTCAGGCGTCGGGGGCAGCGGTAAAGCCCATTATTTGTTTAAACGCATTTTGGAGGAACTAAGTTCCGAGGGGGGTACCCTAAATCCAAACTTGCGCGCTTTTCTATTTGTCAAAGACGAGGAGTTAAGTTCCTTTTATGATGATTTGAATGCGTTTTTTGGCAAAGATAATATATCAATTCCCATCATTCTCTATCCTTTGGATGACGCGCAGCAAAGAGCTTTTGCCGCGGATAAAATCAAAAACTTAAATAATTTTATACTTTGCGGGAGCGATTTATCTTTAAATTCTCCTGTTGTGGCGCCTGATTCGGACAGCGGAATAGTTTTTAAGCAGGGACAGAAACATAAATTTGAAGAATTGATTCGTTCTCTTGTCGGTCTTGGTTATACGAGAATGAATTTTGTTGAAGACAGGCTTCAGTTTGCCGTGAGAGGCGATATAATAGATATTTGGCCTGCCGCCAACAATGCGCCGGTAAGAATATTATTTGATTACGATATTATTGAGGCTCTAAGAATTTTTGACCCGGGAAGCCAGCTTTCCAATACGTTTATTGAAGAAATAAAAGTTCTGCCTGTAAACCCTCAAAATGATACTGCTACGATTAAAGAATATTTTGGGATGCAGGGATGCAGGGATGCAGAGATGCAGAGTAACGACAAAACGACACAAAGCCGTTTCCCTGCCTCTCCGCATCCCTACATCCCCGCATCGTTGTTGTTCTTCGATTTTTCAATATCAAAAGATGAAGAAGAACAATATGCCGAACATGAGATTATCATAAACGCTCCTTTGAATAAAAACGCGCAGTATCAGGGATATAAAAGTTTTGCCGGCTTAGCCGGCGGGTTTCAGGGGGATATAAAGTTTTTTATAAACTCGCTTGAAAATTTTGCCCGTGACGGCGTTAACATAAAAATATATTGCGCTAATGACGGCGAAAGGGAAAGAATACAGGATATTTTTCACGAGAACCGCTGGGATTATGAGCTTCCTGAATTTTTGTACGGAAATTTATCCCAGGGGTTTTATCTTGAAAAAGAGAATCTGGCATGTTTGTCAAGCCGCGAGATGCTTTATAAAAAGAAGCCTATAAGTTTTCCGAAAGTGCAGGGTGGAAGAAGGCTTGAAGGTATTTGGGAAATTTCGTCCGGCGATTATGTTGTCCACGAAAAGTACGGCATAGGTCGCTATGTCGGATTGAAAACCATTTCGCGCGAAGATAAAACTTCCGAATATCTTTGCATAGAGTACAGAAAAGGCGATAAACTGTATGTGCCGCCCGAAGAAATTAAAACCGTAAAAAAATATATAGGCGTTGAAGGCGTAAAGCCGAAACTTTATTCTATGGATACCGGCGCGTGGGAAAGGGTAAAGTCGCGCGCGAGGGAAGCCGTTGCGGAGTTCGCAAAAGAGCTTTTAAAACTTTACGCCGAAAGAAGCAAAGTCAAAAGAAATCCTTTAAGCCGTGAAACTCCGTGGGAAAAAGAACTTGAAGACGCGTTCCCTTATGATGAAACGCCCGACCAGATGAAAGCGATAGAAGACGTTAAAAACGATTTTGTAAAGCCGTATCCAATGGAAAGATTAATTTGCGGCGACGTCGGTTACGGTAAAACGGAAGTCGCGGTACGCGCCGCTTTTAAAGTCGTGCAGGATAATATGCAGGCCGCGGTTTTAGTGCCGACAACGGTTTTGGCGCAGCAGCATTTTAATACTTTTTATAACAGGCTTTCGCCGTTTCCGACTAAAATTTCCGTGCTGAGCCGATTTCAAAGCAAAGCCGAGCAGAAAAAAACTATTGAAGAAATTTCAGAGGGCAAAGTTGATATAGTAGTCGGAACGCACAGGCTTTTGCAGAAAGACATAAAATTTAAAAATCTCGGAATGCTGATTGTTGACGAAGAGCACAGATTCGGCGTTAAGCAGAAAGAGAAAATAAAATCCATAAAGAAAAATATCGATATGCTTATGCTTAGCGCGACGCCGATACCCAGAACATTATCATCCGCTTTGTCTGGCTTTAGAGATTTATCCGTAATAGAAACGCCTCCTTTCGGAAGGCTTCCGATAGAAACGGCTTTATCGCCGTATGATGAGAAGCTTATCAAAAATATTATACAGGCGGAGCTTGCAAGAAACGGGCAGGTTTTTTATGTTTACAACAGAGTAGAAACGATTCTTACCAAAGCCGATGAAATTAAAAAACTTGTTCCGGATATAAAGTTGGGCGTTATTCACGGTCAGATGAAGTCAAGAGATATAGAAAATATTATGTGGAAGTTTACAAATTTGGAACTTGACGTGCTGCTTGCCACCACTATTATAGAGTCCGGATTGGATATCCCGTCAGTTAATACAATGATAATTGAAGAGGCCGAAAATTTCGGTCTTTCGCAGCTTTACCAGCTGCGCGGAAGAATCGGAAGAGATAAAAGAAAAGCTTACTGTTATTTATTTTACAGAGATGAAAATCTCAGCGATGAAGCGATAAAGAGGCTTGAAGCAATGAAAGAGTTCAGCGAGCTCGGCTCTGGCTTCAGACTTGCGCTTAAAGATTTGGAAATAAGAGGCGCCGGCGGAATTTTAAGCGCGAATCAGCACGGTTTTGTTAGAGATATAGGTTATGATATGTTCGCCAAACTTCTTGAAGAAGAAGGCAGGAAAATAAAAGGCGAAACATTTGAATCCGAAAAAGAGTCCGGCACTGAAATAGATCTTCAGGTTGCGGCTTTAATACCTCAAAATTATATTGAAGACGAGGACATAAGAATTTTATTTTACAGAAAGCTTTCTGACGCCCAAAGCCCGGAAGATATTGAAAAAATAAAAAGCGAACTTTTGGACAGGTTCGGAAAAATACCGGATGAAACCAAAAGGCTCTTTGAAATCACAGTTTTAAGGCTTGAAGCGGAAAAACTTAAAATTGAAAGAGTATCGGAAGATAACAACTATATATATGTGTATTTTTCGCAAAACGCGGATTTTTCAAAAGCGGATATTCCCAAGCTTATAGGCGATTACGCTGATATGATTGAATTTATAGCCGGAAAACATTATGCTTTTAAACTGAAAAAAAATACAATAAGTATTTCTTCCGTTGAATTTGCAAGACATTTTCTGAAAAAACTGGAACTTTATTTTAAATAAACAATGCAATATGCGTGATGATTCGTACGTTTATCATTATAGTTAAAAAAATAATTTACAAAAGTTTGACAAAAGCTTTTATAAAATAGTAATATTAAAAAGTATTTAGTATTGGTAAAAGGAGAAGGCCAGATGAAGAAAGTTTTAATGTTGTCTGTACTTGCAGTGTTTGCTTTTGGCGCTTGTAAGGAGAGGGGTGGAACAGTTATCGCGAAGGTAGGCGGAACGCAAATAACCGATGCCATGCTTGCCGAAAAATTGCAGAATACGCCTCCGGCATATCAAAGTTATGTTAATACCCCGCTTGGAAGAAAACAGTTTGTTGACGCCATAGTAAGGGAAAATATAATGCTTGAAGCCGCTAAGCAGGCAGGCGTTAATAAAAAAGCCGAATATACGGAAGCTTTGGCTGATTTTAAGCGCGAACAGGAAAGGCAGTTAAAAGAGTATCAGGACGGACTCCTGATAGAGACTTACCTTAGAGAAGTGCATACGAAGATAATCGCGAGCGAGACGGATATTCAAGAATATTACAACCTTAACAGAGAACAGTTCGATTCTCCTGTGGCTTATACTGTTAAACATATTCTTCTTACCGACAGAGCCGAAGCTGAAGCGGCTTACGCAAGACTTCAAAACGGCGAAAGTTTTGACGATGTGGCCAGAGAAGTGTCGCAGGATACGGGTTCCGCGGCTCAGGGCGGTTTAATAGGACCTTTCAGGAGAGGAGATCTTGTTCCCGAATTTGAAAAGGCTGCGTTATCGCTTCAAAATAACCAATTGTCCGGAATAATCGAAACATCTTACGGATTCCACATAATTTTGAAAGTTTCCGAAGAAAAACTTCCGCCGATGACGTTTGAACAGGCAGTGCCGGAAATAAAGAGAATTATAGAAAGAGAAAGATTTGACAAATGGTTTGAAGAAACAAAACAGAAACTCGGCGTTAAGGTTGATTACGCGAAAGCCGAGGCAGTTAAAATAACGCCGGACAATAATATGTTTCAGATGCCCTACGGCGAATTTGAAATGTAAAAAATAATTTAAGGAGAGTGAAAATGTTTAGAAGATTATTGGCAGCTTTAGTTTTTTCGATTTTTGTTGGTTGTAATGTTTTTGCGGCGGAAGATGCGGACAGAAGCATAGCGGTAGTGAATAACGAGCCTATCATGGCTTCGGAATTCAATAAGGTGCTTATACCTATGCTTGAACAGTTTAAACAGAATTTTCCGGCTTCGGAACAGACTGACGCCAGAATAAATGAATTTAAAACGGCTTTGTTAAACCAGAAAATTGAAGACGTTCTTTTGAGGCAGGAAGCAAAGAAGAGAAAAATTAAAGTTTCCAGAAAAGAGCTTGACGACGGCATAGCCCAGATAAAGAAAAGGTTTGCCAGCGAAGCCGAGTTTAACGCGGAACTTAAAAAAGAAGGCGTAACGATGTCTGAGTTCGAAAAGAAGCTTGAAGAACAGATGGCCGTTATGAAGCTTGTCGAACAGACAATGAAGTCAAGAGTAAAAGCTCCGGATGAAAAACAGATAAGAGCTTTCTTTGATGCGGTTCAGGTGAAAATGAGAGGCGGAGAAACCGGATTGTCCAAAGAAGATGACGATATGGTGGCAAATGTCGCGAATATCATGCAAAGAATGTCCGCCGAACAGGTAAAGCTCAGACAGATTTTTATAGCCAGCCCGAAAGGCGCCAGCGCAGCTGACGTTAAAGCAGCGCAGGCCAGAGTAGATTTAGTGAAAAAAGCGCTTAGAGAGAAAGACGCCAACTTTGCGGATATAGCCTCAAAATATTCCGAAGATGCAGCTTCAAGAGCGAGAGGCGGAGACATAGGCGTAGTTGTTAAAGGGGATTTGCCTGCCGAAATAGATAAAGTTGTTTTTAATATGAATGTGGGTGAAATTACAAAAGAACCCGTGAGAACAGACAACGGTTTTCATTTCCTGAGAGTTGAAGAAAAGAGAGCAAGCAAAGTTTTCACTTTTGAAGAAGTCAGAAACGATATAGCCGAATTATTGTCCCAAAACGAAGCGAGAAAAGCTTACGCGGCGTGGATGCAGGAGCTTAAATCCAAAGCTAATATAAAAATTAACGCTAACTGGAATTAAAGATAATGTCTAAGCCCCGCATAGCGGTTACTATGGGAGATCCTGCGGGAATAGGACCGGAAATAGTTTACAGGGCTGTAAATTCTTTGAAAGTTCAAAGAGTTTGCAGCCCTGTAGTTTTTGGAACGGTAATTACGAATGACGAATTACGAATGGAGCCTGCCCCCGAGCGTCTAAATCGGGGGAATCAACGGCGAACGGCAAACAACGGCAATTACGAATTTATAGCTGCTTCAAATGTCGGTAAAGTTGCTTTGGGTAAGCCTTCAAAAAAAGCGGGGATAGCGGCTTACAGCGCTATTAAGGCTGCCGCGCAATTTTGTCTTGACGGTAAAGCAGATGCTTTGGTTACCGCTCCGGTATCAAAAGAATCTTTTAAGCTTGCCGGCGTGAATTATCCCGGACATACGGAGCTTCTTCAGGCTTTAACCAAAAGCAAAAATGCCGCAATGATGATGGTGTGCGGAAATATTCACAGCGTTATGGTTACAAGGCATATTCCTCTTTCGGAAGTTTCAAAAAGATTAAAATCCAAAGATATTGTTGAGACAGTAAGTCTTGCAGTTTCATTTTTAAATAAGAGTGAAGATAAGACAAAAAATAAAGACGTTTTGTCGTTGCCGTCTCTCCACTCTTCCGTCAAAATCGCTCTGTGCGGATTAAATCCTCATGCCGGAGATAACGGAATATTGGGGAAAGAAGAGAAAAAAATTATTTTCCCGGCATATGAAATCTTAAAAAAATCAGGGTTTAATATTTCAAAACCTTTGCCAGCTGATTCCGCGTGGCTTAAAACAAAAAACGGCGAATTCGGCTTAATATGCGGCATGTATCACGATCAGATAATGATACCCTTGAAATGCATAGACGCAAAAAAAATCGTAAATGTTACGGCAGGTTTGCCGTTTGTAAGAACTTCTCCGGGGCACGGAACGGCCTTTGACATAGCCGGAAAAGGCAAAGCCGACGCGGATGCAATGATAGAATCAATTTTATACGCAGCGGAAAAGGCAATTACGAATTACGAATGACGAATTACGAATCAAAAACAAGAAAAACAAAGATGTGTTTTCCCTCGCCTTTTGCGAAGCAAGAGGATGAGGGGTTGCCGTTGATTCGTAATTCGTCATTCGTAATTCGTAATTGTCTTGAAATCAGGGATTTCTCAAAAGACGATATAGATGATATAATATCAATAGAGGAACAGTCGTTTAAAAAGCCTTGGACAAAAGATATGCTGATGAGTTCGGCTTTAAACGAAAAAGTGAGTTTTAAAGTTGCTTTGGAAGGCGATAAAATCGCGGCATTCTGCATATACTTGACAATAGAAGGGGAGACGGAAATTCTTAATATTGCCGTTCATCCGGATTTCAGAAGGCGCTCCATAGCCAGAACAATGCTTGAGTATATGGAAAATGACGCGGGAAAAGAAAAATCAAAAAATATTTTTCTTGAAGTAAGGGAAAGCAACGGGGCGGCGCAAAATCTTTACTTATCCTTAGGCTTTGAGAAAATCGGAATAAGAAAAAAATACTATACCGATGAAGACGCTATACTTTTGAGGAAGATAATAAAATGAAAAAAATTATTTTTGTTTTGTGTTTTACGCTGGTTTCTCAGTCCGGCTTTGTGCACGGCGCGAATTACGAGGCTTACAAAATTTACCTTAAAGGCGTTTTGGCACTTAAGGCGGGAGATTTTGACTTAGCGCAGAAAGATTACGAAAAAGTTGCCGCTATTGATTCGGACGCGCTTGCCGTTCTTAAAGATCTTATGTACTTGTACTGGCAGTCCGGCAATAATCAAAAAGCTTTTGATACTGCCGAAAAAATAGAAAAACTTGACGGAGAAAATCCAAAAACTACGGCTTTTCTGGCGACTTTTTATCTTATGGCAAACCAGCCCGATAAAGCAAGGATGTTTTGGGAAAAAACGCTTGAACTTGACCCTGACAACGAAACCGCCACGGTGTATCTTGCCGCATACTATTACTCTGATAACAAGCTTGAAGAATCCGCGGAATACTGGAGTAAATTTTTACAGCAGCAGCCTGATTCGGCGGCCGGTTATTTTCAGCTGGCGCTGGTGCAGGAAAGGCTTAATATGACGGAAGAAGCGTTGAAATCATATGATAAAGTTATTGAGCTAAAGCCTGACGCCCGGGAAGCTTATCTTGCAAAGGCCAGAATTTATGAAACCGTTAAAAATTTTCAAATGGCAATAGCGGAATATGAAAAATTCGTCGAAGTTTTTCCGGATAATATGCATGCGCTTATGTATCTGGGGCGCTCATATTATGAGAATCAGGAATACGCTAAAGCAAGAGACGCGTTTTTGAAAGCAAAAAAAGGTTTTAGCGGCAGCGGCAATGAAACCGAAATGGCGTCATATTGGCTTGGCGTGATATATGAAAAGCTGGGCAATATCGAGAAAGCAGCCGCCGAGTTTGAATATTTATCGTCAAGACAGAAAGACAATGTCGCGATTCTGGCAAGGCTCGGATATTATTATTCCCTTTTAAAAAATTATGCGAAAGCCGACAAAAAATTGCAGGTGGCGTCAAGTAAAGATCCTTTAAATTACGAGATTTTATATCTGCAGGGATTAAATTATATTGACTGGGGAAAATACGATAAAGCAATTAAAACATTTGAAAAAGTGATAAGCCTGAACCCGGATTTTGCCGACGCGCATTATTTTATGGGAAGCGCTTTGGACAAAATCGGCAATTTTGAAGCTGCGGAGAAAGCGTTTTTGCGTGTGCTGGAAATAAATCCAGACCATACAAGGGCTATGAATTATCTCGGCTACTCATATGCCGACAGAAATATAAAACTCGCGGAAGCGGAAATTCTTTTGAACAGGGCCGTAACTCTCGAACCTCACAACGGCGCTTATCTTGATTCTTTAGGATGGCTGTATTACAGGCAGGGTAAGTATGATCTTGCAGAAAAACTTATAGTAACCGCGGCAAATATTACCAGAGATCCCGTTGTTTACGAGCATCTCGGAGACGTGTACGTTGAACAGGGAAAAATTAATGACGCATGGGTTGCTTATGCTTTGGCATATGACGCCGGAGGTAAAAAAAGCGCCAGGCAGAAGCTGGATTTAGTGCAGGCAAAATTGCCTCAGCATGATTTTTATAATGCTGTTTTATTCAGGGCGGACAGCAATTACAAAAAACTTTTTTCGATGAAAGCCGGATATAAAATGAAAATCAACATTCACAGTTATAATGTTAAAGGATATTTTTATTTTAACTATGTGAAAGGCGAAGGCATAAGCATAGGCATACCTTCGAAATTTTTTCTCGGCGGCGCGATGATATATATTAAAGACGGAAAAATAACATTTGAGCCGAGAGCGATTGAAAATGAAATTCCGGATGAGTTCAGAGGACTTTTATCTTTTGCTTCCAATATTTTTTCTCCGGACTTTTTTAAGCAGTTCGAAAACAATGCAGTAGGTCAAAAAGACAAAAGAATTACATATAAGGCAAACGATATAGAACTTGTTTTGAATTCCGAAACCGGAATGGTTGAGAGAATTACAAAAGACGGAGTATCTGTTGAGCCTGTAAAATATAAACAGTTTTTCAGCAGCAAAATCCCGCATGTAATAAATGTGTCTTCAAGAAAATTTAATTTTAAAGGTTCATTTGAAGTCGTGAGTGTTTCCGTGTCAGACCAACATGTTCGGAACGCCGCTGATGAATCCGACGACAATGATAAAAAATAAAAAAGTAAATTGACAATGAAAATAACGTTTAAAGCACCCGCAAAAATAAACCTTTATCTGGAAATAACCGGAAAAAGGCCTGACGGGTATCACAATCTGGAATCTATTATGCAGACGGTCAGCCTTTACGACGAGATAACCGTTGAAGACGCTCCTGGCGGAATAAATCTGGAATGCGATAATAAAAATCTTCCGTCAAACAGCTCTAATATAGTTTATAAGGCTGCCGAGGCTGTAAGAAACCGCTTCAATATACAAAAAGGCGTAAAAATCACATTAAAAAAAGAAATTCCTACGGGCGCAGGTCTCGGCGGAGGTTCTTCGGACGCTGCCGCTGCCATAAAAGCTTTGGTCAAACTTTGGAATATAAAAACTCAAAAAACCGAGCTTGAACAAATTGCCGCGAAGCTCGGCGCGGACGTAGCTTTTTTTCTTACGGGCGGCACGGCTTTATGCGAAGGAACAGGCGAAATTGTAACGCCTCTTTTAAGCATACGTAAAATGCCCGTAGTCTTAGCTAATCCGGGATTTGGCGTTCTAACGGCTTCTATATATAAAAAGGTCACGTTTCCATTGACAAACCCAAGAAAAATTCATACAATCAAAAAGCTTATTTGCGATGGTTCTTTTAACGAAAATTATGCTTTAAAATATTGCTTTAACAGGCTTGAGGAATTCGTATTTCCTGATTATTCTGAAATAGCAAAAATTAAAAGCGTTATGGCTGATTTGGGTTGTGCAAGCCTTATGTCCGGCTCCGGCGCAACGGTTTTTGGCATCTTTGGATCTGAATCTCAATCAGAAACCATACAATCTAAGCTGCGTGAATATCAATGGAATGTTTGGACGGTATTTCCGGTTGATTAATCAATATTATGCAGTGGGGGATAGATGAAGATAACCGAAGTCAGGATGTTTCCTAAAAACGAAGAGAAACTAAAAGCATACGCTGCAGTTACTTTTGACGGATGTTTTGTCGTGCACAATTTAAGGATTGTAAAAGGCGAAAAAGGTTTGATGGTATGCATGCCGTCGAGAAAAAAGAACGACGGAACGTTTAAGGATATAGCCCACCCGATTACCAATGACTTTCGCGGCGAGCTGGAAGCGTTAGTTCTTAAAGCGTATGAAGAGAAATTAAAAGAAACTGAAATGCAGGCGTAAGTTCCGCAGGGCGTAATGCTTTCCGATTCGTACCAGAATAAATGCCATACATAAACAAAACTGATTCCGGGATTGTGTAATGGTAGCACAAGGGATTTTGGATCCCTTTGTCTAGGTTCGAATCCTAGTCCCGGAGCTTTTTCTCTAAAGGGGGTTAAAGTCTATCCATTTTTGCTTTTGCGCTCTTCTTTCATGGTGGTTATATAAGCAATATCTTCTTGCAGCGCTTTTATGCCGTTAACTTCATTTTTAAAATACTTATTTTCAAAATTTGAAAATTCTCTGATTAACTCATCTGACACAAACAAAATACAGTCGTTCATTAATTTTTTTAAATCAGCTATGTTTTTTGTTTGAACCTTTATGTACTCATCATGCACCATTTTTATATCCGCGGAATTAAAAATATGCATGATTTGCGCAAATGAATTTTTTGTAGCTTCGTTTAACTGTACAACGCGTTTGTTAATTGAATTGACTTGCGAGTAAAATTGGAATATGGCTTTGGGAAAAGCTTCATCTTTATATTCGTTTAAAAAAGAAAGTTTTTCCATGGAAGAAAATAAATTGATTTCACAGACAATATAACTTTCTATCCTGCCTACGCCGTGAACGGATTTGGATAAATCTATTTCGCTTAACACTTTTAAATATTCGCTCACTTGATTTCTGTGCACTGCAATCATTACCTGTAAAGCCATTTCTATGTCAATGGCAAGCGTACGCAGCAAACTTATTTCGGTCTCTCTTTTCCTTTTTTCTTCTTTCCTGCTTCCATAGTACCATGTAATCACCCATATAAAAACAGGTATTATAATCAGCCCTAGTATATTTGCTATTTCAGAAATAAGGGTAGATAAACTTTTAGCGTCTGACATTATGTTCCGCCAATATTTTATTCTTTGCCGAAATATTTGTGCTTCAGTTTTACTTCGCTGTAAATATTTATTGCCGATATTACCGCGTTTGCCGTTTTAAAAAGTTCCGATAATTCTTTTACTTTTTCAATATTTGCTTTGAGTAAAAATAAGCCTTTATTTGAAAGAAAAGAAAAAATAATTTCGTTTAATTTTGGCAGGGGAATTTCTTTAACAGGTTCCGCTTTTTGCAAATATTCCTGCGCCGCAGAAACAAGTTTTATTGCGGCATTTTTAATTTCCGGTTTGCTTGCTCCGTTTACAAAACCGCCTCCAAAACTGTAATATAAACTCGCGTCTCCGGTAATATAAGTTATAAGAGTTGCCGTGCCTTCCTCATAACCAATATCCATAACAACGCCAAAAACAGAAATGTCTTTTTTCGGCAGATTTTTAATTCCCACCTCTTTCGGATTTGTCGAAAGGGCGGCAATTCTCATTGCAGACCAAAGTTTATCTTCAGACATAAAATATCCTCATTACAAATTTAAACTTATTCTGTTATATCTTTTATTCATTTGACAAGAAATTCAACATATTTTATAGTATAAAAAGTATTTTTATATATTTACTCACAATAAGCATTTTATCTAAATTTAATATATTTGTTTAGGCTCAAATGCACCACAATATTATTTAAAGATTTTCTAAAATATTGACAGAATAAATTAAAAGGATTCTATGCAAGTTTTAAATAAGTATAAAAAAACTATTACTGAAAGCTTGCTTTTCCAAGATATGTCAGCGGCGGAAATAGGGCAGTTAATGCCTTATTTATCCCTTGAAGGCTACGAGTATACAAAAGGTTCATTTATTGAATGCGATAATGAAAAATTTTCGTATACTGCCTTTTTACCAAAAAAACTTTATATTCTTTTAGAAGGCCTGGTACATCTAATTATCGAAGACTCTTACGGCAGGCGATTGATGGCGCAGCAGTATGAAGCCGGAGACGTCTTGGCCGGAACGCTTTTTGACGTGCCTACGGAAAAATTATTTGCCGGATATCAGACAATAAAAAACTCCGTTGTGGCATCGGTATCTTTTGAATCGATAATGAATATGCAGGATTTGCCGAATAAAGTCACTATTAAGATGTTAAAAAATTTATGTTTATTTTTTGCCGATGACAGAATAAAACTGTATAAACGGCTTGAATGTGTCAGCAGAATATGCATAAGGGAAAGAATAAAATTTTATCTTTTAGATCAAAAGTACAGAGCCGGCAAAGATAAGTTTGTGCTGCCTATAACTAAAAATGATATGGCAAATTATTTGTCCGTAAGCAGAAGCTCAATGACAAGGGAGCTTGCCGCGATGAAAAAAGAAAAACTGATAAATTTTAAAGCCAGGGAATTTACTTTGTTTTTTAAATAAATGTAATGCCAAAAGGAGGTCTTATGGCAAGTCTGTCTGTAAGAAACCCAAAAGAAGATTGGCTTATCTCTCCGAAAAATGCCGCGCTTGTAATTATTGACTACCAGCCTACACAGGTAAACTCAATAAATTCTATGAGCCGCGCGCAACTTGTAAAAAATATCGTTATAGTTGCTGAAATTGCAAAAATTTACGGTCTGCCGATTATCTTGTCTACCGTTAATGTTAAAACGGGAGCAAATAAAGAGACTATTCCTTCGCTTAAAGAAACTTTGGGCGGTATTCCGTCTTACGACAGAACTTCTATTAACGCATGGGAAGACAAAGAATTTTACGAAGCTGTAAAAGCGACAAACCGCAAAAAACTTATAATGGTCGCATTATGGACGGAAGCGTGCCTGACCTTTCCAACGATTGACGCCATACGCGAAGGCTTTGAAGTTTATCCCGTAGCAGACGCTGTCGGCGGAACTTCCGTGTCGGCGCATGAAACGGCTCTGCGCAGAATTGAGCAGGCGGGAGCAAAACTAACCGGCATAGCACAACTGGCCTGCGAACTGCAGCGCGACTGGAGCCGCAAGGACACAGTCCCGGATTTTTTAAAAATAATGTTTGAAGCCGGAATTTTTTTAAAGCTATAAAAATATTTTTAAAGGAGAGGTTTATGATAAAGCATATAGATCACAAAAAGATGGGACGCGGAGAACATTCTTGGCTTACTTCCATACATCATTTTTCTTTTGCAGATTATTACAATCCCGATAATGTGCAATTTGGAATTTTGCGTGTTTTAAACGACGATATTGTAGCGCCGGACACCGGTTTTGACACTCACCCGCACAGAGATATGGAAATAATAACTTATGTGATTGACGGGGAAATTACCCACGCCGACAGCATGGACAACAAAGGCACGCTTAAGCGCGGCGAAGTGCAGTATATGAGCGCAGGTACAGGCGTACTTCACAGCGAACATAATTTTGGCAATGATACGCTGCGTTTTTTGCAGATTTGGATTTTGCCTGACGCGCCGAATTATGAGCCTAATTACGGAGACTACCGCTTTAAATGGAAAGATAGGGAAAACAAATGGCTTGCATTGGTTTCTTCAACAGAAAATAAGAAGAGCGCGGCGCCTATAAAAATACATGCCGACATTAATATTTATGCAACGCATATTACAAAAGGCAATGAAAGCATTTTTAAAATCGGAAAAGACAGGCAGGCGTATCTTGTTTTGATTGAAGGAAAAGCGGCTGTTAACGATATCGCCAAACTGACGGCTAAAGACGCTTTGGAAATTGTCGCGGAAGATATTGCCATAAAAGCCGATTCCGACGCTCATATACTTATTTTAGAAATGGCAGAGCCCAACAGTGCTCAGTTTAACGGTGAATAACTAATGGTATAGAAATAACTTTTAAGGGAGTTTCTATGAAAAAAATTAAAGTTACAAAGAACGGGCCATATATTGTTTCAGGCGAAGTTTCTTTATATTTAAAGCAAATAGCGGAAGAAGACGGAATAAATGTTTTAAAAACAATAAAAAAATTTGACACCCCTAAAACAGGCTATGCTTTATGCAGATGCGGAAAAAGCAATAATCCTCCTTTTTGTGATGCCATGCATCAAAGTGTTGAATTTGACGGGACTGAAGACGCAGGGCACGGCAAATACGCGGACAGAGTAGAAGTTTATAAAGGCGGGGGTATGGATTTACTTGATGACAATAGGTGTGCCTACGCCAGATTTTGTCACAAACATCTTGGAGATGTATGGACATTAACTGAAAATTCTGATAACCCCCAAGCAAAAAAACAAGCCATTGAAGCCGCTTCACAGTGCCCTACAGGAAGGCTTACAGCCGTGCTTAACCAAAAACTCTTCGAGCCGGATTTAGAAGACAGCATAAGCATAGTTGAAGATTTGCCTAAAAATGTAAGCGCCGGAATATTCGTTACAGGTAATATTATTATTGAAGACGCGGACGGTAAAACATATGAAGCAAGAAACCGTCAGGCGCTATGCAGATGCGGAGATTCAGAACTAAAGCCTTTTTGCGATGCGAGTCACGTAAATGCTCATTATAATGACGGCATAAAGAAAAAAAGCGGCAAAAAAGCCTAAATTGATTGATGGATTGTTGTAATTTTGGTTTAGTCGAATATCAGCAATAAGGCGGTCGATGGCAGGGATAAGAGTGTGAAACTATAATAACGCTTAGCAGTGATCAGATATAAGCCTTTCGAACTCTGTATGTGACTCGGAGTTTTTGCTTTGGCTTTGAAGTTTTTACATCCTTGTATTTCGCCTCGCTTATGTTCAATTAATTACAAAAGACTTTATAAAAATTATTGCCAGCGGTTTTTGGTTAACACCCCTCTGACCATGACCATGTCGGAGTTGAGCACCTTTGACCATTATCATATTCTCTTTGATGCTATAATAGTTAAAATTTCTTCTAAATCACAATCACTTAATAACCCTTTTGAAACTTCCGATTCAACCTCAATAAAATCGTTATTCAAAAGAAATTGCTTAAATTTTTTCATTTTCTTTGAAGGATTAGAAGCCAAAATATTTCTTATAGCATTAGTATTATCGTTCATTTTTCCCAATTTCAAACAGTATTTTTTCAAATCTATGCTATTAACTAATATTTTATCCAACTCAGTTATTACATCATGTATACTTTGGATAATAGAAGCTACCTCTTTAAATTTGGGAGATTCTTTTTTGTCGAAGTGGCTAAGCAGATCTTTTAAATCCAAACTACAAAACCTGTTAGATACATCAGGTGCATTTATAGATTTCTCTATAAAATTTCTATACTTTGCCTCAAGCTCATTATCCGCATGATAATGGATAAGATTGTTTCTCCATTGAATGCCCAAATGAACAATAGCTAACGACAAATTCGTTGAATATTTGCAAAAATCAGTAATTGTTTTTAATCTGCAATAAATAGACCTTTCTGACAGTTTATCTTGTATATCTTTTGGAAAACTAAAAGGATCTTTTTTTAAAAAACCCAGATATGAGTCAATGGAATCAATAGCCCAAGATAACCCTGCATTTCTGGCAAAACGTCTGCTTCTTGTCACGGAATCTTCTATACTTTTAGGATTCCATTTTACGTTAAAAGACTCATCTTTGGAAACCTTACGCAATCTCACGCCTTCTAGTCCAATAAGAATAGTAATTAAATAATGATTATTTTGCCCTAAAAGGTTTTTAAAGTGTTTGAGTCTTCCTGTTTCATTTAGTTTTAACATAATTAAAAAACGCTCCCAGCCAGATTTGAACTAGCTCCTCCTGCTTTAAAATAATTTTTTGAAGGCAGGCGGCTCAACCATTCGCCCATGGGAGCAATAAATTTTTACTCCGTAATATTTACTATTTGTATAAAAATTTTATCAAAAAGTTCATATTTCTTTCAACCATTTGGCCAATGGGATGAGGCATTGATCAAGAATGCAACCCTGAAATTTGAAAAATTAGTATATTTTTGATATCATTTGTCTGTAAATTTTAATTTCCTCACCTGATTGGCAGTATTAGGTGAGTGTTTTACTTTATCGTTAAGCAAGGCTATATATGAAAAATTTTTCTGCGGTAATACTTGCGGCTGGCGCCGGCACTAGAATGAAGTCGTCTTTGCCGAAAGTTATGCATAAACTTTCAGGCAAACCTTTGATAAACTGGGTTATCGGTTCGGTTAATGCTCTGAAGCCTGACAATATCGTCGTCGTTTTGGGACATAAATCGGAAGCGGTTGAAGAAAATTTAAAAACCCTCAAAAATCCCAAAATAAAAATCGTATATCAAAAAGAGCAGCTCGGTTCGGCGCACGCTTTAATGCAGGCGCGGAAAGCGCTTAAAAATTATCGCGGCGGAATTTTGGTTATAAGCGGCGATGTTCCGCTCGTAAAGCCGCAGACTTTGTCGGCTCTTGTAAAGTACGGCAAAAAAATCAATGCTTCGGTCGCGGTTTTGGCGGCTAAAGTTGATGATCCGTTTGGATACGGCCGTATACTAAAGGCAGGAACTGCCCTTGAAAAAATAGTTGAAGAAAAAGACGCGACCGCGCAGGAAAAGCTGATAAATGAAATCAACAGCGGAATTTACTGTTTTGACAATAATATATGGAAAGCTCTTTTAAAAGTAAAGCCCGATAACGCGAAAAAAGAATATTATCTGACCGATACTATAGAAATTCTTAAAAAATCAGGGAAAAAAGCAGTTTCGCTTACGGCTGAAAATGCTTCTGATTTGAGAGGCATCAATAACCGTTTAGAGCTTCATGAAGCTGAAATAGCGCTGCAGGAAGCAAAAATAGCGGAACTTTTTGAACAAGGCGTTACTATTATAGACGCGAACAATACGTATATTTCGTACGACGCGCAGATAGGCCGCGACACGATAATATATCCCGGAGCTTTTATAGACTCGGGGGTCAAAATCGGAAACAGCTGCGTCATTCAGGGCGCAAGTTATATAAAAAATTCCGCAATTTCCGATAATGTTTCGATTTTATATTCATACATTAACGGAGCGCAGATAGGCAAAGATTCAAAAATAGGTCCTTTCGCGCATCTAAGGCCGGGCTCGGTTTTAAAAGATAACGTGAAAGTCGGCAATTTCAGCGAAACAAAAAAAGCGGTAATATCAAAAAATTCAAAAGTTAACCATCTTTCTTATATAGGCGACGCCGAAATAGGCGAGAATGTAAATATAGGAGCAGGAACCATAACATGCAACTATGACGGAAAAAACAAGCATAAAACCGTTATAGGAAACGATTCTTTTGTTGGTTCAAATGTTAATTTTGTCGCTCCCGTAAATATAGGAAAAAGCGTTTTGGTTGCCGCGGGTTCAACAATAACGAACGATATCCCTTCAGGAAAACTTGCCATAGCAAGGGCCAGGCAGGAACTTAAAAATAGAAAAAATAAAGTTTGAACTTTAAACTTTGAAATTTGCCGTTAAAAGGATTTTTTATGAAGCTTAAGATTATTTCCGGAAATGCCAACATTGAACTTGCAAAGCAAATAGTCCAGAAGCTCGGCGTAGAGCTGAGCGAAGCTAAAGTAGGACATTTCAGCGACGGCGAAATACAGGTCAAAATAGTTGATAATGTAAGAGGTGCGGACTGTTACATAATACAGCCCACATGTTCTCCTGTCAATGAAAATCTTATGGAGCTTCTTATCATAGCCGACGCTTTGAAAAGAGCTTCGGCCAAAAGAATTACGGCTGTTATGCCTTATTACGGTTACGGAAGACAGGACAGAAAAGCCGAACCCAGAGTTCCTATAACGGCAAGACTTGTAGCTAATCTGCTTGCAACTTCCGGCATTACCAGGGTTTTGACTATGGATTTGCATGCAGGCCAGATTCAGGGATTTTTTGACATACCCGTAGACCATCTTTACGGAACGCCGGTGATTTTGAGTTATTTTCAGGAAAAGAAATTTTCCGATACTGTTATAGTTTCTCCGGATGCCGGCGGAGTGGAAAGGGCTAGATCTTTCGCCAAACACTTTCACGCCGATTTGGCGATTGTCGATAAAAGAAGGCCGCGTCCAAACGAAGCGGCGATTATGAATATTATCGGCGAAGTAAAAGATAAAACATGTATAATTTTGGATGACCTCGTTGATACCGCCGGAACTCTTACTCAGGTTGCCGAAGCAATAAAAGCTAAGGGAGCCGCGAGAGTTTTTGCAACGGCTTCGCACGGAGTTTTGTCCGGCGCTGCAAAACAGAAAATTCAGGATTCGTGCATAGAAGAGCTTGTAATAACAGACTCGATTCCTTTGGCTCAAAACGGCCCTACGGAAAAAATTGTCGTTCTCAGCATTGCGTCCATTTTAGCGGAAGCGATTATGAGAATTTCCAATGACGAATCCATTAGCGCTCTTTTCGTATAAGAGAGTTTTTTCATTATATAAGAGTTTGATTTTACGGAAAGTTCTTATATATAATATATAAATTGCAGTATAATAACGGAGGAAGGAAATGAAGGAAGTAATTTTAGACGCAGAGACAAGAGAAATCGGTTCGAAAAGCAGCTTGGAAAGTTTCAGAAAACAGGGCAAAATTCCCGGAGTAGTTTACGGAAAAGATATAAAGCCGGCGTCAATAACCGTTGATTTAAAAGCTTTTATGTCAATAATAGAGGCAAACGGCTCGAACGTAGTTATCAATCTGAATATGAAAAGCGGTAAACAGGCGGCCATAGTGAAAGAGCTTCAGAGAAATGTTCTGACACAGTCTCCCATGCACATAGATTTTCAGGCTATTTCTCTTAAAGACGCAATAGAAGTTATGGTTCCGATACATATAGACGGAGTTGCCGACGGAGTTAAAAATTTCGGCGGCCTTATGGAATTTATAGTCAGAGAAGTTAAAGTTTCATGTTTGCCGACAAATATTCCGCAGAAAATAAGCGTTGATGTTTCGCCTTTGGGATTAGGACAGGGAATTACCGTGGCTGATTTGCCTAAACTGGACGGAGTTTCTTATCTTCAGGATCCTTCGACACTGATCGTGCATGTTGTCAGCGTGACGGTTGAAGAAGAAAAGCCGGCAGCCGTGCCTGGCGCGGAAGCAGCGCAGCCTGAAGTTATTTCCAAAGGTAAAAAAGATAAAGAAGGCGAAGGCGCAGCGCCTGCGGCCGGAGCTAAACCTGCGGCGCCCGCAGCAGCCGGAGCGAAAAAATAGTATAAAGGATGCAGAGATGCAGGGATGCAAAGACGCATAGTAACGGCTTTAAAGGCAGATTTTCTTCATCCCGGCCTCTTTTTCTAACTGATGATTAAACTTTTTGTCGGGCTGGGAAATCCAGGAGACAAATATAAGAATACCCGCCATAACCTTGGATTTATGGCTTTGGACGCGATAGCGGAAGCTAAGCGTCTTGAGTTTAAAAATAGGGATAATATGGCGGATATTTCTTTTTATGAGACTGACGGCGGAAAAATAATTCTTGTAAAACCGATGACTTTTATGAATCTTTCAGGCGTGCCTGTTTCGTCGATAGCGAGATATTATAAAATAAAACCGGAAGAAGTTTTTGTGTTTTATGATGATTTTTCCGTGCCTCTGGGTGAATACAGGGTAAGGCTTTCCGGCTCTTCGGGCGGACATAACGGAATAAGTTCTTTAATAACGCATCTGAACACGGATAAATTTGCCCGTATGAAACTCGGCATAGGGCCTTTACCGCAGTTTATAAAAATGCCGGACTTTGTTCTTTCCAGATTTCATGAAGAAGATAAAGAAAAAATAAACGCGGTATGTGAAAAGGCAGTTAAGCTTTTTGACGAAATAATTAAAAACGGAGTTGAGAAAGCAATTTCAAACGGCGGAAGGTAAGATGATAGGAAGGTATGAAGATAGGTAACGGCAAAGACAAAACGACCACTCTTCTCTTTTATCCTCCTATCTTCTTATAATAAACTATGATAATAACAACAAAAAAAAATCAAGAAGAAGTATTAAATAACCTTAAAGGAAGGCAGACTGTTTTTATAGTCGGCTGCGGCAGCTGCGCCTCAAAGTGCGGCACCGGCGATGAAAAAGCCGTCGCAGAAATCAAAGAGTTTCTTGAAAAGAACGGAAAGAAGGTTTTAGGCAGCGTAATATTGGATTCAGCCTGCGATATGCGGCTTGCAAAAAAAGATTTGGTTAAAATTTCCGATTTTCAGGACGCGTCCGCCGTCATTATGCTTTCCTGCGGAGCCGGAGGACAGTCAGTTGAAAAAATAAGCGGAAAAGATATTGTTTCCGCGCTTGACTCAAAATATGTGGGCAGCACGGAAAGAATAGGCGTTCACCGGCAATTCTGCAGTATATGCGGCACATGCATACTTTCCGAAACAGAAGGAATATGCCCGCGCACAAGATGCGCGAAAGGGCTTTTAAACGGACCTTGCGGAAGTTTTGTGAACGGTAAATGCGAAACGGACCAGACAAAAGATTGCGCATGGGTTTTGATATACGAAAAGTTGAAAAAGAACAACAAACTTGATAAATTTTTGAAACAATATATACAGCCTAAAAAGCAGAGTGAAGTTTGAAGTGTGAAGAGTGGAGTTGTTGTGTTTCGGCGGAACTTAGTTCCTGCCGAAACCTGTTTTAGGTTTTCGCTTTGCGAAAACACATTAACTTCACACTCCACACTTCAAACTCCAAACTCAAAGGAAAGTTTTTGAAATTTAAAGATAAGTTAAAATCAGATAAGTTTTTAATTACCGCGGAATTGTTTCCTCCAAAAGGGACGGATATTTCGGTTTTTTTAAAAAGAGCCGCGTGTCTTACCGGTTTGGACGCTGTGAATGTTACGGATAACCAGCGCGCGTCAATGCGCGTAGGCTCTTTGGCAATGTGTAAGCTTTTGCTTGAAATGAACATAGAACCTGTTCTTCAGCTTGCAAGCCGCGATAAAAACCGCATAGCTTTGCAGTCCGAGCTGCTCAGCGCCGCTGTTTTAGGGATAGAAAATGTTTTAATCATAAGCGGAGACCACCCTAACGCCGGGGAGTATGCGGGAACAAAAACCGTTTATGATCTGGATACAATACAGCTGATAAAAACAGCCAGACTGCTTGAAACAGGCGTAGATTTAGCCGGAAAAAAACTTTCCGGAAGTCCGAAATTCTGCGTAGGGGCAGTCGTAAATCCTTCGGCAGAACCGCATGAACTTCAAGCGCTGATGTTTGAAAAGAAAGTTAACGCGGGTGCCGAATTTTTCCAGACGCAGACAATATTTAACACCGCTCAATACAAACTATTCTTAGAAAAAATAAATCATTCGGGCGTTAAAGTTTTGCCAGGAGTAACGCTCATCAAATCTCCTAAATTTATGCAGTTTCTTCAAAAACTTCCCGGAGTAAATATACCGCAGGAAGTGCAGGACAGAATAAATGGCGCTTGCGACCCTCTTGCCGAAGGCATGCGGATATGTTCGGAGACTATCAGGGAGCTTCGCTCCTTTTCTGACGGCGTGCACATTATGGCAATCGGCATGGAAGAATATATTCCGGAAATAATTAAGAATTCTCTTTAACGGCAATTACAAATTACTAATTACGAATCAACTACGAAATGCGGAACTACAAAATGAGAATAAAAATAATATTCATGGTTTTGAGTTTGTCATTTTTTTCAGCCAATGCTTTTTGTGAATCGTATTGGCAGCAGTTTAATGCGCTTTTGATTAAAGGCGATTTTGAAGAACAGCTTAAGCTTCTCAAAGAATGGGAAAAAACTGACGCCGCCGATGCCGAACTGTATGTGGCTTATTTCAATTATTACGTAAATAAAAGCAGAAAAGAGATTGTGAGGTTTGGAAATGATCCGAAAGTCGGGGCGCTTGCGGTGACGGAGGCCGGCAATAAAGAGCCTGTGGCGTATATGTATTCCGAAATAAGTTATGATCCCGACCTGATGAAAGAAGGCTATAAAAAAATAAACGCCGGCATTGAAAAATATCCGGAGCGTTTGGATATGCGCTTCGGAAAAATTTATATGTGCGGCGAAACCGGAGATTATGAAACTTTTACGAAAGAAATTATCGATACCATAGAATACTCCGGTAAAATTCAAAACAAATGGATGTGGACGGACGGAAAAATTTTGGAAAATCCGCAAGAGTTTATGCTTAGCGCCATACAGGATTACCAGGTTAAGCTCTATAATACCGAAAATGACGATCTTCTTGAAAATATGAAACTAATAGCCGAAACAATCTTAAAATACTATCCGGAACATGTTGAAAGCCTTTCAAATCTTTCTTTGGTACATTCTCTGCGTAAAGAATACGATAAAGCTTTGGAACTGCTTCATTCTGCGGAAAAAATTGCTCCGCAGGATGTGGTAGTGTTAAGCAATATCGCGCAAATATACAAAATAACCGGCGATATTGAAAAATCAAAAAAATATTATGAGCTTGCAATAAAATACGGCAATGAAAATGAAAAAAAATATGCCCGGGAACAGATTGAATCGTTAAAAAATAAGTAAAACCGAACCTGTTTTGAAAAAAATAATAAAAATAGATACAATATCGTTGTCATTAAATTTTAAGGAGGATGTAAAAAATGAAGAAATACGTTGCGGAAATGTTGGGCACAATGTTTTTAGTTTTGATGGGCTGCGGCAGCGCGGTATTTGCCGGAGATTATGTGGGTTTCCTCGGTATTGCTTTTGCATTCGGTCTTACCGTTTTGGTAATGTGTTATGCTATAGGGCCTATTTCCGGATGTCATATTAATCCTGCGGTCACAGTGGGCGTTTTTATTAACGGCGGAATAGAAAGAAAAGACGCGTTAATGTATATACTGTTTCAGTTTATCGGCGCGGCAATAGGCGCTTTTATCGTTTATACCATGGCTTCCAACTTTTTTACGGCAGCGGCAGCGGCAGTCGGGCAGAACGGTTACGGATCATCAGCTTCTCCGGCAGGTTATTCAATGGGAGTAGGATTCGTCGCCGAGACTGTGTTTACTGCATTGTTCATAATGGTTATTTTAGGCGCGACAAATCCTAAAGCCAATGTGAAATTTGCAGGCCTTGCCATAGGACTTACGCTTGTTTTAATACATATTGTATGTATTCCTATTACGGGCACATCGGTTAATCCCGCAAGAAGTTTTGGTCCGGCTTTATTTGCTGGCGCAGTTGCTATGGGGCAGCTTTGGCTTTTCATAGTCGCGCCTGTTCTTGGCGCGGTGTTAGGCGCTTGCCTTTGGAGAATTATCTCTCCGGGAAATAAAGTTGCATAAATTGATGAAGAGACTCTAGATATTTCAAAAGGCCGCGGATTTAAATTGCCGCGGCCTTTTTTATTTTGTAAAAATATGTGGTAAAAAAGAACTGATATAAGTATAATGAGTGCACAATGAGAAAGGCAATTGCCGCTTTATTAATAATTTCATTTTTAAATTCTGATTTGCTTGCCGCGGCGGCGGGAACAACTCTTTTTAATTTTTTAAAGATTCCTTTAAACGCTTCCCAGGCGGCAACTGCGGGAATCAATGCTTTAAATATCCATTCCGCAGGCTCAAATCCGGCAATGATTCCTTTTTTTGACAGAACATCTCTTTCCGCGTCTTACGCGGCATATTTTCAAGATACGTCTTTTCATTCATTAAGCTTAACAATTCCTTTTAAAGGAGACTATCACGGCGTAAACATTGCTTACGGAGGATTTGATTACGGAAAAATGGACGCGTATCTCGAGGATTCCGCCGGAGATTATGTTGCAAACGGAACATTCGGCGCAAGCGACGCTTTTTTCGGCGCGTCTTACGGCAGGAGGATAACAAATGCAATTTACGCGGGAGCCGGAGTAAAATATGTCCGCCAGAAAATTGACGACAGCGATATTTCCGGAACAGTCTTAAGCGCCGCTGCAATGTATATGTCTGACGAAACATGGTATATGTCCGCCGGAGCGGATAATATCGGCTCTGCCGTTGACGGATACCAGATGCCTTCAAGTTTCTATATTTCAATCGCGGATTCTCCGCAAGAGCTGAACTCCATGTTTATGTACGGCGTTGAACTCAGAGCTTTTTTTGACGAAACCGTATGGCTTAAAGGCGCGTGCGAATTTAATTATGAAAAAAAGCTTTTTGCAAGGCTTGGCTACAGCTGTCCTTTAATTAATAATAACAGCTCTTTGAGCGAAAGCTGGTACGGCAGGAATCTGTCCGCGGGATTCGGCATAGAATACGGATTTTTTTCCATAGATTACGCGTGGCTCCCTTTCGGAGACCTCGGGAATACGAATATGGTTTCGCTGCAAATAACTTTTTAGCCAGGTTAAAAAATGAAAAAGAAATTTAGTTTTATACTGCTTCTGATATTTTTATTCTCAAACGCGCTTTTTGCGCAGAGCGGCGGTCCGCAGATAAGCGAAAGCCTTCTCAAAAGGGCGTCGCAGGTAAAAAGCATTGCTAAAGCAAAAGCGGTTCCAGAAGAAAAAATCGGCGTGATTTTTTACCCGCAGGACGGCAATTCCGATAATGCCGACGTATCTTTTTTTCAGTCGCGCGCAATAGAATATATAAAATCAAGAAACTTTTTAAGCGCTAAAGTTTCCGCGGATATGATTCCTTTGCTTGGTAATATTAAAGGCGTTGAAAGAATTGATTTAGATATAAAAATCAAACCCCGCGTGGTTTCGGAAGGGCGTGACGCCGTAAACGCTACGCCGTATTATTATAATAATATAAGAGGCGCGGGCATTAAAATAGCCGTTATTGACGTAGGGTTCGCGCAGTATTCGTCCCTGCAGAGCAAAGGGGAGCTTCCGTTAACCCTTATAACAAAAGATTTTACGATACCCGGCCAGCCTCCGGTAAATGCTTCGTCCGAAACCGAGAAGCACGGCAGCGCGTGCGCAGAGATAGTTTATGATTTTGTGCCTGACTCGCAAATGTATCTGCTCAAAGTTAATAATTCGACTACGCTGCAAAACGCTTTTACTTACTGTAAATCCGAGGGAATAAGAGTAGTAAGCGGTTCAATAGGTTTTGACTCCGGTTTCTGGTGCGACGGAACCGGAGATTTTGCTCAAATGGCTACGGATGCGTACAACAACGGCGTTCTTCCGGTTTTTGCGGCCGGGAATGAGGCTCAGCAGTCGTGGTTCGGCATGTTTACCGGCGATGCCGGCAATTGGATGATTTTCCCCGGAGGAAAAGATTATCTTGAACTTAATATAATTGCCAGCGGCGAGGTAGCTATGATGTGGGATGATTTTACCGCGAGAAATAAAAAATACACAATGTATATGTATGACAGCGCTTCAAACGCGCTGCTCGACTCGTCTGCTTGGAGTACGGGCAACACTCCGAGCGTTTATGTTTCAAACGGATTTTATTCGAGAAAAGTGAAGATAAAAATACAAAAAGAAAACTCTTATGACGATGTTAATATAAGATTGTATTTTGACGGCTCTTATGTAAATGCGTCGGATATAAGGTCGGAATCAAGCCTCAGTTCGCCGTCCGACTCTAGGGAAGCTGTTGCCGTAGGAGCGGTCAACGTCACAAACTGGAGTAACGGCCCGATAGAATACTACAGTTCCTGGGGGCCGACAAGAAAACCTTCTCAGCCTTCAACGGTTTTGCAAGAGGCTCGCAAGCCTGATATAACAGGCCCGACCTGGGTTACTACGGTATCATACGGTCCGCGCGGTTTTAACGGCACTTCCGGGGCAACTCCGCATATTTCCGGCGCAGCGGCTGTGCTTCTTTCTTTGGACAGCGCTATGACTGTAAGCCAGCTTAAAGATAAATTGTTATCTTACAGCAGTAAAATAGGCACGTCTCCGGATAATATCTACGGCAGTGGAAAACTTGTGCTTGGAACAGAGTCCCTTCCGGACCCGTATGTCGGCGAGATTGTATGTTATCCAAACCCGTCAAGCATAAGTAAAAACGGGCATGTTAAAATAACAAATTTGCCTTACAGCGCTCCTATAAGCATAAACATTTATACTGTCACAGGCGAGTTTGTAAAATCTTTTTCACAATCGGATTTGCAATCGAAAAGCGGAAGATTATATATTGAGTGGAATCTGAAAAACCAAAACGGTTCGCAAATTGCTCCCGGAGTTTATTTTATTACGATAAATAATACGCCGTTCGGCAAAAAAGTTAAAAAAGTTGCCGTTATAAAATAAAAAAAAGAGAGATGCGTGAAAACTCATCTCTCTTTTTTTTATTCAAAATATACTATTCAAACTTAAATCCGGCATAAATTGTAATAGTCGAATACTTTTCGTCATAAGTCCTTCCTGTTGAGGCTATCGTATAGCTGTAATTGCTTACCGAATATACCGCTTCCAGTACCAGATAGCTTAGGCTTACTCCAAGTCCTGCTCCGCAATAAAGTCCTCCTGAAGAAGTCCTTATCCCTGGCATATCGCTATACATAAAAGCGCTGTATCCGAGTCTTCCGGCAAAAAAAGCGTAATTGTTATTGAGCCCTTCAAGCGGAGTGCGCAGTTTTACTCCGACATACATAGGCACAAAGCTTATGCTTCCGTCAGCGCCGCTGTCTTTGAATTTTCTCGGGAGATCGTATACGGCTCCGGCTCCGGCGGCAAATATATTTCCAAAATATTTAAAATATTCGAAACCCATGCTTATTCCAGGGTTTGTGTCATATTTTTGGCCGTTAATTGAAGCGGTTGCCTGCGGCTGCACGCCTACTTTGACAATAAATTCCTGATCGTCTTTTGAGTTAGAGAAAGCAAACGCTGCTCCGGACAGCATGCTTGTCAACATTACTGCTGCTAATAATTTTTTCATAACATCTCCTTTTTTAGAAGCTCAGAAGCAAGGATGCGCGGATGCGTGGAGCAGCTATGGTCGTTTTGTTTTTGCCGTTACCATGCATCTATGCCCCCATGCGTCTATGCATCATATTCTTACTTTTCGCTCTTTTTTATTTTGCTTATTTTGTTATATAATATATCAAACTAAATATCAAATTAAAATACAAGCGGTAAAAAATGATTTCATTTATATACTCTTCTGCGATAAGCGGCATAGACGCGAATATAGTCGAAGTTGAAACGTACATATCATCCGGCATGCCGGTTTTTTCCATAGTAGGTCTTCCCGACGCTGCAGTCAAAGAGTCGCGCGACAGGGTAGCGGCCGCGCTGAAAAATTCAGGATTCGACTTCCCTACAAAAAAAATTACCGTAAACCTCGCTCCGGCGGACATAAAAAAAGAAGGCGGAGCTTTTGATCTTCCGATAGCTTTGGGCATACTTGCCTCAAGCGGCAAAATAAAAAAAGAACAGCTGCTCGGGTTTTGCGCGGCGGGAGAACTTGCCTTAGACGGTAAAATAAGAAGAGTTAAAGGCATTTTGCCGATAGCTTTAAGCTTGAAAAAACGCAAAGTAGGAAAGTTTATCGTTCCTTTTGATAACAAAGAAGAAGCCGCGGTTTCCGGAACGGTAAAGGTTTATCCGTTTAAAACGCTTGTGGACGTTGTCAAATTTTTAAAAGGCGAAACAAAGCAAAGTCCGTTTACTTATGACGCTAAAACAGATTCCGAAGAATGTAATTTTAATGATTTTGATTTTGCCGATATTAAAGGACAGTTCGGCGCTAAAAGAGCAGCTGAAATTGCAGCGGCCGGCGGGCATAATATGATAATGTCCGGGCCTCCCGGTTCGGGCAAAACAATGATAGCAAAAAGAATACCGGGTATTCTTCCGCTGATGTCTTTTGACGAATCCGTGGAAACTACAAAAATATGGTCTGCTTCCGGACAGCCGTTTTCCGGCGGGCTGATTAAACAAAGGCCTTTCCGCAGCCCGCATCACACTGTTTCATCGGTTGCTTTGGCGGGCGGAGGAGCATATCCGAAACCGGGCGAAGTCAGTCTTGCGCATAACGGCGTTTTATTTTTGGACGAATTTGCCGAGTTTAGAAGGGACGCGCTGGAAGTTTTGAGACAGCCGCTTGAAGATAAATGCGTAACCGTTTCCCGTGCCAAAAACAGTATAATATTTCCGGCGTCTTTTATGCTTGTAGCTGCAATGAATCCCTGTCCGTGCGGAAATCTCGGAAATAAAGAAAAACAATGCGTATGCAATCCAAACCAGATACAAAAATACAGAAATAAAATATCAGGTCCGCTTATGGACAGAATCGATATACATATTGAAGTGCCCGCGCTGAAAGTTTCGGAGATTACGGATATGCCTGCCGGAAGTGAAAATTCAAAAAAAATTAAAGAACGCGTTGTTAAAGCAAGAGCTTTACAGCTGGAAAGATTTAAAAATTCGAAGATACACGCCAACTCCCAAATGAGCGTTAAAGATATCAAAAAATATTGCGTTTTAGATGATGCCGCGAAATCTATTTTAAAAAATGCCATTGAGAAACTCGGTTTATCGGCAAGAGCTTACGACAGGATTTTAAAAGTAGCAAGAACAATCGCGGATTTGGACAACAGCGAAAACATAAAAACGGCACACATTGCCGAAGCTATTCAATACCGCGCTTTTGATAGACAATAAAGACAACGGCGATGCAGGGATGCAGTGAGGCAGAGATGCAGAGTTACTGCTGTTAAAGGAAGAAGAATGAAAAAGTATTTAAAAGAGTTTGAGAAGCTTGTAGGCATTATGGCAAAACTGCGTTCAGAAAACGGCTGTATTTGGGACAAAGAACAGACGCATGAGTCGCTTGTAAAATATCTTATTGAAGAATCGCAGGAATTAAAAAAAGCAGTGCGTAAAAAAGATATGAAAAACCTTGAAGAAGAGCTCGGAGATATTCTTCTTCAGGTTGTTTTTCACGCGCAAATCGGCAAGGAAAACAAACAATTTGATATAGCAGGCATAATAAGCATATTAAACAAAAAGCTTATCCGCCGTCATCCTCACGTTTACGGAAACTATAAAGTTAAAACCACAAAAGACATAGAAATTATGTGGAAAGAAGTTAAAGCAAAAGAAAAGGCGCAAAGTTCCAAATCAAGGAGAGGGAAATATAATGAAAGTATTATTGATAAACGGAAGCCCAAGAGAAAAAGGCTGCACTTATACCGCGTTAAATGAAATAGTAAAAACTTTGAAGGAAGAAGGTATAGACAGTGAAATATTTCATATAGGAAATAAACCGATGCAGGGTTGTATCGCGTGCAGGAAATGCGCAGAACTCGGCAGATGCGTTTTTGATGATGCGGTAAATGAAATTGCCAAAAAAGCAAAAGATTTTGACGGTTTTGTTATAGGTTCACCCGTTTACTATGCCGCTGCAAACGGTTCGCTTCTGGCTTTTTTAAACAGATTGTTTTTTTCAGGCGGTAAAAATTTTGCTTATAAACCTGGAGCCGCGATTGTTTCAGCCAGGCGCGCCGGTACAACAGCGGCTTTAGACCAGCTGAATAAATATTTTACCATATCAAAAATGCCGGTAGTTTCTTCGCAGTATTGGAACATGGTACACGGCAATTCGCCGGAAGACGTTTTAAAAGATTTGGAAGGGTTACAGACTATGAGAGTTTTGGCAAGAAATATGGCTTGGATGTTGAAATGTTTTGAAGCCGGCAAAAAATCCGGAATTCCTTTCCCTAAAGAAGAATCAATCCGCGAAAGAACTAATTTTATAAGATAATTATGAGAGAGGCAACCCGGTCGCATTTTGCGACCGGTTCAAAACTTTTGTATAATCTCGGTATTAATCTATCTAGTCGCTGCCCGGACACATTTGCGGCGGTTTTATCGAGTAAGCCGTGCAGGTAAGTATAAAAGCAATCATATGAAAATAAAAAAAATTAACGGTATAAATTACGTGGATTTTATAAGCGATATAAAAACTCGCATTCAAAAATCTCAAATTAAAGCGGCTTTATCAGTAAATAAAGAGCTGCTTACGCTTTATTGGCATATGGGCGAAAGAATTGTCTTTGCTCAAAAAATCGCAAAATGGGGCGATAGCTTTTTACAAAAAATGAGCGAAGACTTGTTGAAAAGTTTTCCGGAGATGAAAGGATTTTCATATACAAACTTGCGTTATATTAAGCAATGGTATTTGTTTTGGCAACAACTTGCTGCCAATAAGTTAATTTGCCAACAAGCTGTTGGCAAATTAACAAGTATACCTTGGGGACACAATCTTGTTATTCTTGCTAAAACCGCAAGTAAAGAAGAAGCCTTGTTTTATATCAACAAAACAATAGAGAACAATTGGTCGCGTTCCGTTTTAACGCATCAGATAGAAGGGCGTTTGTATAAGAGAACGGGCAAATCTATAACAAATTTTAAAGCTAAATTACCAAAGCCTCAAAGTGATTTGGCTTCACAAATAATAAAAGACCCGTATAATTTTGATTTTCTTACCATACGGGATAAACACGATGAAAAAGAACTTGAAAACGCTCTTTGCGGGCAGCTTTCGAAATTTCTCTTGGAACTTGGAGCAGGTTTTACTTTTGCAGGCAGACAATACAAAATAGAAGTTGATGAAAAAGATTACTTTATTGATTTGCTGTTTTATCATACCCGCCTGCATTGCTATGTCGTTGTGGAGTTAAAGTCTGTGGATTTTAAACCTGAATTTGCGGGCAAGTTAAATTTTTATATATCCGCCATTGATGACAAATTAAAAACCAAACAAGACAATAACACCATCGGTATTTTGATTTGTAAAACAAAATTGAAAACAACTGTGGAATATGCTTTAAGAAATTTAAAAACCCCGATAGGTGTAAGCAACTATCAAATCACTCAAAATTTACCAGCTGAGTTCAAAAAAACTTTGCCAAGCATTAAAGATATTGCAAAAGAATTAAAATAGATGTTTATAAAGGAAATGGCAACATTACAATTTGTAATGTTTTTAAAATGCTAAAATACTCGGCATAGAGAAATAAAGAAATTGAAATAGAGACATGTATATGGGCTTAGGAAAGGATAAATAGTATGAATAGAAATAGTAATGGTTTATCAGGGGAATTTTATGTTTTATCAAGATTGCTGAGAAAAGGATTAGATGCTTCATTAACATTTGGCAACACAAAGGCCGTTGATATATTTGTAAGAAATCCAGAGACAGGAAAAAGTTTTAATGTAGAAGTTAAAACTACAGCTTTAAAAAAAGAGTATGGTGGGAAATGGGGGAAACATTTATTTTGGTGGTTGAAAGAAAGTATTTTGAAACGGAAAGAGTATAGGGATAAATCTTTTTATTTTGCTTTTGTTTGGTTGCAACCTTATGATAACTATGAAGTTTTTATTGTTCCTGCAGAAAAAGTAGTAGATTATGTTCTGTTTGCTATAAAAAAATCAAAGCAATTAGGATTAAAAGAAAATTATGACGTTCGTGTAGGAGATAATCCGGAATATACGCTTGATAAAAAGAAGTACAAAAATAATTTTAATCCGTTTCTTTAAAAAAATAACACTTTTTCTGTAGTTTTTGCCGTATAAATCGATAGTTTTTAGCAAAAATAGTTGAGTCGTTCGCTGCGTCTTTAGGCTTTAAAATTTTTAGTGAGGCGAGTCTTGCGACGGCGATGTGTACGGAAGTAAAGCAGAGCGAACGGTACATGAGCTGGAACGTAACGAAGCCGCAGCCATAAATTTAAAGCCGTCACATCTACCACGGCATAATCTTTCTCCACCACGGCCGGTTTTTGCTTTCCAAAACTTTAAGCAGAGTTTCGCTTTTAATTTTTGCTACTCCGGTTATGGAAGGGGCGTAGTGAAGGTATATTTCAAAATCATCATTTTTTGCGGTTATTTTTTTTACCATTGCAGGAAGAGGGATCATATTGCCGTCTTTTCTTCCGCCTATGAGATGTGCCAGATAATGCGCAATGTCTCTTTCATCGGTTATCATGGATAAAACAGTATCGCCTTCCGAAAGCCTGCCTGCGGGTTTTCCGTTTAAATCTTCAAGAATTTCAACATCCAGTCTTACAAACCCCAAATCATATCCTGTAAAAGAAGTTTCATTTTTATTTTTGTCGTAATCCGGAAGTTTTTTAAACTGGGTGAGCGTAAGCTCTTCGCTTACTATTTCAGTATTTACCGTAGTAGGAGAAAAAAATAATTTTATGATTTTTGATATTTCTTCGCTTGAAATTAAAGGTCTGAGCTTTAATTCTTTTGAGATATGTTCTTTAAGTTTTTCCTCGATGTTTTGCGTATAGTCTTCCATAGCTCCGGTATCGAGGCGGCAGGAATAAACCGCTTTTTCAAAAGAAAACCAGTCCATTGAAGCGGAGTTTTCATAAACAGACGGATTATGCGAGGCTACCATGCTGAAACGCAGAATTTCGGCGGTTTTCATATTTACCGCGATATGCATAAGCCCGTAAATATTGTCCTGCGGAAAGATTAATTTGATTTTAAAAGCCGTGATGAACTTAAGGAGAATTCCGATTTTCGTTATGGCTTTTTCCAAATCATTGTCGGACAGAATCAGAGCAAGTTCAGCCTCGCCCTGTTCACAGCCGGTTTCTTCCATTAAAAGCAGTACGTTATCTTTCATATAAAGACAATTAATAATTAATAAATAACAATGAACAATGTTGGAGTTTCGCGTAAGCGAAACATATTAATAGGTTTTTGCTTTGCAAAAACACAATAATTGTTAATTATTAATTGTTAATTTCCGTTCCGCCTTTTGTCGTTAATTGCCGTTATCACTTTCTCGGGTGCGCTTTTTCATAAACTTTTTTAAGGCTTTCTATGGTAACATGCGTATAAACCTGTGTTGTCGAAAGATTTTTGTGCCCGAGCATTTCCTGCACGCTGCGTAAGTCGCAGCCTCTGTCTAAAATATGCGTCGCAAAAGTGTGTCTTAAAGTGTGCGGGCTTACTTTCTTTTTAAGCCCCGCCGTAATAAACCATTTATGCAAAATTCTTCTTGCGGTTCTTTGCTCAAGCCTTTTTCCTCTGTCTCCGAGAAAAGCAGGGGAATGTATGTCGGAATGCAGCCCTGCGGCGCGGCGTTCTTTTAAATAATCCATCATTACGGCAAGACATTTATCTCCGGCGGGAACCACTCTTTCTTTGTCGCCTTTTCCGCGTACTTTTATAACATTGCCGAAAAAATCTATATTATTTATATCCAAACTCATCAGCTCTTCGATTCTGAACCCGCACGAATAAAGAATTTCTATCATTGCCCTGTCGCGAAGTTTCATGTCTGGGAGATTAAAAAGGTTTTGTATCTCTTCCACGGTAAGAAATTCAGGAACCTTTTTCTCTTTTTTTGGACCGGTCATATTTTCAAGAGGACTTTTTTCAATTATATTGTTTATTATCAGAAATTTATAAAAAGTGCGCAGCACGGCGAATTTTCTTGTCAAAGTGGCTTTGCTTAAATTTTTCTCATTCAGAATACCAAGATATTCGCGTATTATATATTTGTCTGCCTGCGCAAACTCCATGCTTTTATTTTGGCAAAAAAAAGCAAAATCAAAAATATCGGTCGTGTAAGCCCTTAAAGTATGGTCTGAAAAATTTCTTTCCGCTTTAAGATACTTGCCGAACGAATTTATTTGCTCTTGCTTTTCTTTGGAAGCTTTGCTTCTTTCGAGAGATTCGTTTCTTTTTTCGAAAGCTTTGCTTTTTTCTTCGCGGCTGGTTTTTCCGTTTTGATCCATTGTAAATTCCTGCATTTCGGAAATGCCGAACATGTAAGGAAAGGGCCTCTTTTGCCGATTCTTTTAAGCATCATTGAATTGCACTTTTCGCACTTCAGGTCGGTTTTTTCAGGTTCGGGTTTTAAAACTTTATTTCCGTTTTTATCTATATTATATGTGGTTTTACATTCCGGATAATGTTTGCATGCAAGGTACGATTTCCCTTTAAAACCGGCCTTTTTAATTAACGGGCTGTTGCATTTATCGCATTTCATGTCAGTCTCTTCCGCTTCCGGGGCGGCTTTTCCGTCTTTGCCCAAACGCATTGTTGTTTTGCACTCAGGATAGCTGGAACATCCCAAAAACTGCCCCATTCTGGAATCTCTTATAACCATATGTTTGCCGCATTTAGGACAAAGTTCGTCTGATTTTTGCGCTTCGACTTTCTGTCTTTCAAGATTCTGTTCAGCTTCTTCCAAATCTATTTCAAACGGCGTATAGAATTCTTTAATTACGTTTTGCCACGGCGTTTTATCATCGGCAATGGCGTCAAGTTTTTCTTCAATGCCCGCAGTAAATTCAACGTTTACTATGTTTCCGAAATGCTTTTTCAATACGTCGTTTACGACTATGCCCAAATTTGTGGGAACAAACTTTTTTCCGTCAAGGCGGACATATAATCTGTCTAAAATCGTTTTGATAGTCGGGGCATATGTAGAAGGCCTGCCGATGCCGTGTTCTTCCAAAGCTTTAATAAGGCTTGCTTCATTGTAGCGCGGAGGAGGTTCTGTAAAATGCTGTTCCGGCAAAAGCGCTTGCAAATCAAGATTTTCGCCTTCTTTCAGTTCCGGAAGTTTCGTATCTTTTTCATCGTCTTCAATATTGTAAACTTTTAAAAAACCTTCAAAAGCGAGCGTGCTGCCGGAAGCTCTGAAAATGTAATCGTTTGCCGCAATATCCGCTCCGACAGTGTTGTAGACCGCATCAGTCATCTGGCTTGCGATAAATCTTTTCCATATTAAATCATAAAGTTTGAACTCGTCATTGGATAAATACTGTTTTATTGACGCCGGAATTCTGTGAGGGGAAGTCGGCCTTATTGCTTCGTGAGCTTCCTGTGCGCCTTTTGATTTTGTTCTGTAAAATCTTGGAGTATGCGGCACAAAAGCAGCACCGTAGTGCGTTCCCAAAAATTTTAAAGTTTCGGACTGTACGCTCTTTGCGATATTTAAAGAGTCCGTTCTCATATAAGTAATCAAACCCGCGGAAGGCCCGGCGCCTACATTTATTCCTTCGTAAAGCTTCTGCGCGATCATCATTGTTTTAGAAGCTGAAAACCCCAAACGCCTTGAAGCGTCCTGCTGCATGGTAGAAGTCGTGTACGGCCCGTAAGGCGAACGCCTGCGCTGTTTTGTTTCCACGGTTTTTACCGTGTACTTTGCTCCTTCAAGTTCTTTTAATATTCCGTCGGCCTGCGCTTTATCTTTTATTGAAAGTTTTTCAAACTTTACGCCGCTTTTGGACGCAAGCGAAGCTTTAAAGGCGGCTGTGCTGCCGGCCTGCTTTAAAAGTTCGGCGTCAATACTCCAATATTCAACCGGAACGAAGCTTTTGATTTCTTCTTCCCTGTCGCATATAATCATTACGGCTACGGATTGTACGCGTCCAGCGGAAAGACCGATTTTTATTTTTTTCCACAGCAAAGGCGAAAGTTTGTAGCCTACAATTCTGTCCAATACTCTTCTTGCCTGCTGGCTGTCAACAAGACCCATATCCAGCGTGCGGGGGTTTTCAACGGCGTCTTTTATCGCTTCGGGAGTAATTTCATGAAATGTTATTCTTGCTGTTTTGGAATCTTTGAGGTCTAAAGCTTCTTTCAAATGCCATGCAATCGCTTCTCCCTCGCGGTCAAAATCGGTCGCGAGATAAACTTTATCGGAAGCCGCCGCGCTTTTTTTCAGGTCTGCGATAAGCTTTTTTGCTTTTGCGACATTAATATATGTCGGCTCAAAATTATGTTCAATATCTATTCCGAATTTGCTTTTCGGCAGATCTCTTATGTGCCCGTAAGAACTTTTGACAATAAAATCTTTACCCAATATTTTAGATATTGTTTTTTCTTTAGCCGGAGATTCGACTATAACAAGATACTTTGACATTTAATAATCCTTTTTTAGAAGCGCAGAAGTTTGGCAGCTCAGCAGCTCGGAGGAGCTGTGTTTGTTTAAACCGTTGCCGAGCTGCTGAGCTGCCGAACTTCCGAGCTTCCGAGCTTCGTCTTTATCATCTTACTTTTACGTATAACTGTCCCGGCATAGATTTTATCAGGCCGTTTAGTTCAAGCTTTAAAATTATAGCCGCAATTTTTGAAATTTCAATATTTAACTTCTGCGCAATTTCGTCAGTATGTATTCCTTCGTCATTTTTTGATATTAAATCCAACACGGACTGCTCTTCATCATTCATAGTATTTGAAAGCTCTTGCTGTTCCGGCTGCGACTCATATTCGGAGAATTCGAAATAAGGCGTTTGTTTTGCCATATCCTCAGGGCTTAAAGCAATAAGAGCACCGTCTCTTATAAGCGAGTTTGTGCCTTGCGAACACTCGGAATATATGCTTCCCGGAATAACAAAAACATCTTTTCCGTATTCGGCGCTGCATCTGGCGGTTATCAGAGCGCCGCTTTGCAAAGCGGCTTCTACCACAAGCGTAGCTTTTGATATTGCGGAAATTATTCTGTTTCTTCTGGGAAATGAACTTTTATCTGGCTGTTTTGTAAGTGGATATTCGCTTATCAGAGCGCCGTTTTCCGGTATTTTAGCCTGTAAAATCATATTTTCAGGAGGATAATTGACAAGAAGCCCGTTTCCTAAAACGGCAATAGTCCTTCCTTTGTTTTGTATTGCCGCTTTATGCGCTTCCGTATCTATGCCTCTTGCAAGCCCAGACACTATGGTTATGCCTTTTCTCGCAAAATATCCGGCAAAATCCGCTGTTACGGATTTACCGTAATTTGTCGATTTTCTGGAGCCCACTATCGCAAGAGAGTCGCAGTCTTTTGCAAAAAGAGTTCCTTTTACGTACAAAACCAGAGGCATATCCGGATAATTTTTGAAAGGTTCTGGATAATCTTCGTCATTAAACAAAATGATATTGATATTATTATTATTTGCCGAAACAAGCTCTTTTTCGGCTTTGTCGGAATCTTTCATTTCTATAATCGATTCTGCAGTTTTTTCGCCTATGCCGGCAATATTCATAAGATCAGCTTTGGAAGCGTCAAGAACATTCTTTGCTCTTCCGAACTTTTCCATAAGCTTAAAAAAGCGTGCAGAGCCTATATCTGCCGCCAGAAAAAGCTTTAATACTGCAAGGTTTTCTTCATTCATAGTTATAATTGTAACTAAATTTTCAATTTTTTGTCAAAGGGATATTTATAATTTGTAATGCCAAACAGAAGCCGGAAAGGCGTAAAGTTGAGAAGGCAATAACAAAAAAAGTCTTTGCCTTTGTCCAACTTTACAGCCTCTCAACTTCTCAGCTTCTAAACGTATTGACTTACAGTAACAAAAGATATAGAATCTACATGAAAAATCAGTGTTTTAATGAAAAATATAAATATTTGGAGGGATAAATTATGAGCGAAAATTTAAGCTCAAAAATGCAGGGCGCAAATAAAAACAGTCAAAAAAATCAATCGGGGCTTCCTTCAAATTATGGCGACACTAAAGCGGTTATGCTTCCCAGAGATCCGATATGGATATATGTATATTGGGAAATAAATAAAAATACAATTGAAAACTTAAAAAACAAATACGGACATGATTTTGACCCTTCAAATCTTACTGCCAGAGTATATGATGTTACCGATGTTGATTTTAACGGAACTAACGCGAACAGATATTTTGACATTTCCGTAAATCCAAACGCGATGAGCTGGTATATAAACGCCGGAGAGTTTAATCGTTCATGGTGCGTTGACATCGGATACACTTTGAAAAACGGCGAATTTATAACCGTTGCCAGAACAAATTCAATGGCAATGCCCAGACACGGCGTTTCAAACGTTACTGACGAGCAGTGGGCGCTTTTGCAGCTTGAGTTTGAAAAACTTCTCAGAATTTCCGGAGCGGGGCATATAGGGCAAAGTTCTTATGACCTTGTAAAACTTATGAGAGAACGCTGGGAAGAGCTTACAAAACTTCCTACAAGCGGAGTTTTGGGCGGTGCAAGCTCGTCTTTTAAACGCGGCGAGTTTTCTTCCGCAAAATCTGGAGTTTCAAAAGAAAAATCTTTCTGGCTTAAAGCCGATACTGAAATAATAGTTTACGGAGCAACGGAACCGGATGCAACTCTCACCGTGCAGGGGAAAAATGTGCCTCTGGCCGCGGACGGTTCTTTCACTTTAAGATTTTACCTTCCTGACGGGCAGCAAAGCTATCCGATAGAAGCTGTTTCTTCCTGCGGCACTATGAAGAAACATATTACGTTCAACGTTCAAAAAGAGACAAAATGACAAAAGTGACAAAAGCAGGTTTTCATTCCTCTCTTTTGTCATCCCCGAGTGTTTTAATCGGGGACCCAGAGAGGTTTTTAATTCCGCTCTTTTGTCATCCCCGAATGTATTAATCGGGGATCCGTGTTAGCAGTCAAAAATATAATTTTAAGTTGCGATAGGGGAAAAAATGGATCCTAAAGGTTACTGGTGTCTCCAGCTTCACGCTCATCTTCCGTACGTAAGACATCCCGAATATCCTGATTTTTTGGAAGAAGACTGGCTGTACGAGGCTGTTTCTGAAACGTATTTGCCGCTGCTTTCCGTATTTGAAAAATTTGTCGAAGACGGCGTTGATTTCAGGCTTTGCATGACAATAACGCCTTCTCTTGCGAACATGCTTGCCGACCCGCTTCTTCAGTCCAGATATTATGAAAGATTAAACAGGCACATTGAATTCGCGGAAAAAGAGCTTTGGCGCACGAGAGCTTTGCCTGAATTTCAGCCTGCCGCTCAAATGTACGACAAGCATTTTAAAGAGTGCAGACGCCTTTGGGAAAAATATAACGGTAATATTCTTACGGGCTTTAAAAATCTTCAGGATATGGGAAAACTGGAAATAATAACATGCTGCGCGACGCACGGTTTTCTGCCGCTGATGAATAACGAGAAGGCGCAAAGGGCGCAGATAAGAGCCGCGGTAGAAGATTATGAAAGGCATTTCGGAAGAGCTCCGAACGGAATCTGGCTGGCTGAATGCGCGTATTACCCTGGAATAGATAAGATTTTAAAAGAGGAAGGCATAAGATTTTTCTTTCTTGAAGCGCACGGAATTCTGTACGGAACGCCCCGTCCGAAATTCGGCGTTTTTGCGCCCGTATACTGTCCGAGCGGAGTCGCGGCATTTTCAAGAGACATGGAAACCGCTCATCAGGTTTGGAGCGCTGAATCCGGTTATCCCGGAGATCCCGATTACAGGGAATTTTACAGGGATTTAGGATATGATTTGGAATATGAGTATGTGAGACCCTATCTTCATTCCGACGGAGTAAGAAGGAATATAGGAATAAAGTATCACAGAATAACAGGCAAAGTCGCTCTTAGCGACAAACAGCCGTACAATCCGCAATGGGCTAGAAATAAAGCCGCGGAACATGCCGGCAACTTTCTTTTTAACAGAGTAAAGCAGGTTGAGTATCTTGCCGAAATTTTGGGAAGGCCGCCTTTGGTTACGTCAATGTATGACGCGGAACTTTTCGGGCACTGGTGGTTTGAAGGTCCGGATTTCATAAACTTTCTTTTCAGAAAAATGCATTATGACCAGAACATAATAAAGCCTATTACGCCGGTTGAATATCTGGACAAATTTCCGGTCAATCAGGTTATTACCCCGTCGGCTTCATCGTGGGGGGACAAAGGATATTACGAAGTCTGGCTTAACGAGGCGAATGATTATATTTACAGGCATCTGCACAAGGCGGCCGAAAGGATGGTTGAGCTTGCCGAAAAATTTCCCAAAGCCGGCGGCGTTTTGGAAAGAGCTTTGAACCAGGCAGCGAGAGAACTTCTTTTGGCGCAGTCTTCGGATTGGGCGTTTATAATGACAACGGGCACCATGGTAGAGTACGCGGAAAAACGCACTAGAGATCATCTTGTCAACTTTATGAATTTGCACGGCCAGATAACCGGTAATTCCATTGATGAGTTTTATCTGGGCGATTTGGAAAGCAAAAACAATATTTTTCCGAAAATTAACTACAGGATTTACAGATAGTTGGCAGTGCGCAGCGAGAATTACTTGCTGTCTTTAAAAAAGGGAATTAAAAAATATGTTTAACGAAACAAGTTTTATTATTTTTGGCTTATTGTTCGTTATTTTATTGGTTTGGGTTGACAGAACCCGCCGTAAAATTACAAAAAGCGAAGAAAAGGACAAAGAAAGAATCGCGGAGCTTGAAAATAAACTTCAATCAAACTCCATGGATCTTGATAATCTTTTGGTTATGCTTGCAGGTCTTCACGAATTCGGAATGTCGGCGACAGGCATAATGAGCAAAGAAGAGCTTGCTCAATCCGTAACAGACGTAGCATGTAAACTTATGCACTCTGATGCCGGTTCTCTTATGCTTATTGATCAGAATGATAACGAGTTATATATAGCGGCTTCGAGAGGCCTTCCTGCTGATGTCGCCGCTTCTACAAGAATAAAAATCGGCGAAGGAATAGCGGGAAAAGTCGCGCAGACGTGCAAGCCTGTTTTTGTGGAAAACATAGAAAACGATATAAGATTTTTGAGGCCTAACAGCACTGAGAGGTACAAATCAAAGTCTTTTATTTCCGTTCCGTTAAGGGTTAAAAACAGAGTAGTCGGCGTCTTAAACATAAACGCATCGCATGAAATTACGAACTTTGAAGACAGAGACGTAAGGCTTCTTACGATACTGGCTGACCAGGCGGCGATGACGCTTGAAAATATAGAACTTTACAATAATTTGCAGGATTTTTACTTTGAAATGGTGCAGTCTCTAGCGAGAGCCATTGACGCGAAAGATTCCTATACTTACGACCATGCCGACAGGGGAAGACACTACGCGAAACTTATAGCGGAAAAGATGCATCTTCCGCAGGCAATCGTAAGGCATGTTGAATACGCCGCGCTGATGCATGACATAGGAAAAATAGGCATTGAGGAACAGATATTGAGAAAGCCCGGAAAGCTTACTCATGAAGAACAGGAAACCATAAAAAAACATCCTACAATAGGAAACAAAATTATTTCTCCGATAACATTTCTCGCTCCGGTAGCTCCGATGGTTTTGTATCATCAGGAGTGGTATGACGGAAACGGTTATCCCGAAGGACTTGCCGGCGAAGAAATACCGCTTGGCTCGCGCATAGTCGCCGTAATAGATGCTTATGACGCGATGACGTCGGATCGTCCTTATAGAAAAGCTCTGCCCAGAGAGTTTGCCGTTTCCGAGCTGCAGAAAGGTTCCGGCACTCAGTTTGATCCGCAGGTTGTGGATGTGTTTGTAAAAATTTTAAACGAAGAAAATACAAATATAAACTAATGACAGTTAGCAGTCAGTAATGAGTAGTGAGTAGTTGTTTTGTGGGGCAAATCCCCGCTGATTATAGGTGCGCGAAGCGCGCTCCATAATTATACTCATTACTCACTATTCACTACTAACTGCTTTTTTAAATATGAACGGCATTTTATATATAGTTCCGACACCAATAGGCAATCTTGAAGACATAACTTTAAGAGCTTTGAGAGTTCTTAAAGAGTGTGATTTAATAGCCTGCGAAGATACAAGGCATAGCCTCAAACTGCTCGCTCATTTTGAAATATCCAAACCGCTCATAAGCTTTTACTCTTACAACCAGCAGCACCGTTTGCCGCAAATTATCGATAAGCTTTTAAACGGCAAAAAAGTCGCTTTGATTTCCGACGGCGGCACTCCTGCGGTTTCAGACCCGGGATACGTTCTCGTTAAGGAAGCGATAGGTAAAAATATAAAAGTTGAAGCTCTTCCGGGAGCGAGCGCCGTTATAACGGCTTTGGTAGGGTCTGGTTTGCCTACGGACGGATTTATTTTCTGCGGTTTTTTAAAAAGAAAGCCCGGAAAAATGAAAAAAGAACTCGCAAAATGCGCGGAGCTAGGCAAAACTGTTATATTTTACGAGTCCCCTCACAGAATTCTTAAAACGGTTGAAATATGCGCGGAAGTTTTCGGGGAAAACGCGGAAATTTGCCTTGCAAGAGAGCTGACCAAAAAGTTTGAAGAGTTTGTAAGAGGCAAAGCCAAAGAAGTTTTGTCGGAGATTTCCGCCAGAAAAGAAATTTTAGGGGAGTTTGTAGTTTTAATTTATCCCGGAACAGCAGATGAATAGATGCATGGATGCGTAGACGCATATCAAATACAACGACAAAAAGTCGTTGCCATGCATCCGCGCATCCATGCATCTACGCGTCAACAAGGAGTTCGCAATGATTAAAGTAGGAATAGTAGGCATAACCGGTTACACCGGAGAAGAGCTTTTAAAAATTCTTTCAAAACATCCTGAAGCCGCAATAACTGGGCTTTACGGCAGAAGCGCCGCGGAAACTAAAGATTTGAAAGAAGTGTATCCTCAATTTGACTCTTTAAATTTAAAAGTTGAAGCTTTGGATGTGAATAAAATAAAATCAGCCTGCGACATTGTGTTTCTCGCATTGCCGCACGCCGTGGCATTTGAAGTTGTGCCGCAGCTTTTGGACGCGGGAGTTAAGGTTATAGATTTATCGGCGGATTTCAGGATAAAAAGCTCTGAAATTTATGAAAAGTGGTATAGCGTAGAGCATACGGCGAAAGATTATATAACCAAGGCGGTATATGGTCTGTCGGAGCTTAATGAACCTTCAATAAAACAAGCAAAGCTTGTGGCTAATCCCGGGTGTTATCCCACTACGGTTCTTTTGGGCTGCGCCCCTGCGATTAAAAACGGTTTGACAGACATGCAAGGCATAATTGTTGACGCGAAAAGCGGAATATCCGGCGCAGGCAGAAAACCCACGCAGGAATATTTTTCTAAGGAGCATCCTAATTTCCGAGCGTATAAAATTGCAGGCGGACACAGGCATATACCTGAAATCGAGCAGGAGCTTTCTAAACTTTCAGGCGAAAGCGTTACTCTGACTTTTACGCCGCACATTATTCCGGTGGAACGCGGAATGCTTTCAACCATTTACCTTAAACTCGGCAAAAATATTGAAACTTCCGAAGTTGTAGCTATGTATAAAGAATTTTATAAAGATAAATCTTTTATAAAAATATTGGATGAAGACGTAATGCCGGGAATAAAAGATGTTAACAATACAAATTCCTGCGAAATATCTTTAAAAGTTGACAAAAGGACAAATATTCTTATTATAGTTTCCGTTATAGATAATTTGGTTAAAGGCGCAAGCGGACAGGCTGTGCAAAATATGAATATTATGTTCGGACTGCCGGAAACCACGGGATTAATATAACGGCAATTACGAATTACGAATTACGAATCAACGGCGAACGACAAAGACAAAAGTATTTTCCCTCGCCCCTTGCGGGAGAGGGACTTGCGAAGCAAGAGGGTGAGGGGTTGCCTTTGATTCGTAATTCGTAATTGCCGTTAAGGGGTTTTTATGTTAGATAAAGATGTGCTGAAAAAACAAATACGGAACCTTGAAATACGTTCTAATAAACTTGTCAGCGAGGTTTTTGCGGGGCAGTATCAAAGCGTGTTCAAAGGCCGGGGCATAGAGTTTGCCGAAGTGAGAGAGTATCAGGTCGGCGACGATATAAGAACCATTGACCGCAATGTTACGGCCCGCTACGGAAAACCGTTCATAAAACTTTTTACCGAAGAAAGAGAGCTTGCCGTAATTTTTCTTATCGACGCGTCGGCTTCTCAGCATTTCGGCAGCACGGATAAACTGAAATCGGAAATAGCCGCGGAAATTGCGGCTATTTTGGCGTTCGCGGCTTTAAGAAATAATGACAGGGCGGGAATGCTTTCTTTTACCGATAAAGTTGAAAAAATCATTACACCGAAAAAAGGCAAAAATAATATTTTAAGAATAATAAAAGAAATTCTGGATTTTAAACCGTCAGGACAAAAGACTTCAATTTCAACGGCGTTAAAAGCGATAAATGAAATCTGGAGAAAAAAATCCGTGGTTTTCCTTATATCGGATTTTCAGGATTCCGGATATGAAAGAGATTTGGCCGTAACCGCGAAAAGGCACGATTTAATCTGCATAAAAATTAACGACGATAAAGAAAAAGAACTGCCTGATATAGGGCTTGTGGAAATGTTTGATCCCGAAACAGGCAAAAGTCTTACAATCGATACTTTTTACGATAATGATTTTTTGAAAGAAAGAAGCTCGGCTTTAGACAAAGCTGATGATACTATTTTCAAAACTGCAAAAGTTGACGCTATAAACCTTAATACAAAAGAATCCTACATAAAGCCGTTAATAAGATTTTTTAAAGAAAGAGAAAGAAGGACAATGCTGGGGTAGATGAAAAAAATACTATTAGCTTCATTAATAATAAGCTTATCTGTACTGAACGTTTTTGCCGCTTCAAAAGATCCGGTTGTTAATGTGTCTTTGGACAGGGAAAATGCCTATATCGGTGACATTATTAAGTATATCGTAATAGCCGAACTTCCTGAAGCTTCATATCTTACGGTAAATAAAAATATTATATTTGAAAATTTTGAAACCGTTAATATTTCAGCCGAACGCATTTCAGCCGAACCGAATGTTTATAAAATAATTTTCGAACTTGCGGCTTATAAAACCGGTATTTTAAAACTTGAACCTGTCGGAATCGCGTACGTAAACACTGCCGGAAACAGAAAAATGTTTTTTACTCCTCCGTCAAAAATACTGATCAACAGCGTACTTAACGCAAACCCGCAAGATATAAAAGATATCAAACCGTTAAAAAAAATGAGCATTAAGCCCGAGTATGCCGCCGGGCTCGGGCTGATTTTTACGGTTTTGGTTATTTTAATTGTCTTATCCGTAAAGCATGTTATTAAAAAAACTAAAAAAGCGGCGGTTATTGTCGACCCTCAAACGGAAGCTTTGGTTAATCTTGATAATCTGCTTGAGTCCGGAGCGATTAAAAACGGCGACGCGCGCTTTTTTTATTACCGAGCCGCCGAAATACTTAGAATATACATATCGAAAAAATATAATTTTAACGCCATGGAAATGACGTCAACCGAGCTGTTAAAAAAACTCGAAAATATCGTTTTCGTTTCGCTGACAAGAAAAGAGATGAAAGAGTATTTGAAAATTTTTGACCTTGCCAGGTACGCTCGTTTCAAACCGTCCGAAGACGATATGACCGCAAGTCTTGAAAAGACAAAGGAATTTATAAGAAAGTTATGAGATTTGCCAATCCGGAATTCTTGCTTTTGTTTTTATTGTTTTTGCTGCCGCTGCTGAAAAGTAAAGGCTCAAACGCGTGCGGCGCTTTCGTTGTTTTTCCGCGCGGAGTAATTTTTGAAAAAGAAAGGCGTTCGCTGAAAGCGTATTTGCATGAAATTTTGAAAATTTTAAAATACATTGCTTTAGCGTTAATAATCATAGCTCTCGCGCGTCCGCAGGAAGGCAGGAACTTTGAAGAAAGCAATGAACGCGGAATAGATATAATGATAGCTTTGGATATTTCAAGAAGCATGCTTTCATTAGATTTCAGCCCTTTAAACAGGCTTGAAGTCGCAAAAAATGCCGCCGTCGAATTTATAAAGGAAAGAAAATATGACAGGTTAGGTCTTGTTCTTTTTGCCGGAATGGCGTTTACGCAGTCTCCGCTTACGACAGATAAAGAATCGCTTTTGGAGTTTGTGAAAAAAGTAAGCGTGGAAGATATTAAAATTGACGGAACCGCTATCGGCTCGGCTATAGTTACTTCAGTAAACAGACTGAAAGAAAGCAGAACAAAAGAAAAAGTTTTAATACTTATTACGGACGGCAATAATAATATGGGCGAAGTGGATCCGGTTACGGCGTCAAAAATAGCCGAGAATTACGGAGTCAAAATTTACACTATAGGAGTGGGAAGTATTGAGGGCGCCGTATATGAAGTTAACGACGTTTTTTTCGGAAAAAGGCTTGTAAGAGACAACAGGGAAAAGCTCAATGAAGATATCCCTAAACAAATTGCCGCCAATACCGGAGGAATGTATTTCAGGGTTACGGATACGCAATCGTTTAAAGACGCTATGAAACAGATAGACAATCTTGAGAAAGAAGACATAAAAATCAGAAAATTTACAAATTATGACGAACTTTATAAAAATTTTGTTCTGGCTGTGCTGATATTGATGTTTTTTGTTGCTATGTTGGAAAATACTTGGCTTAGAAAATTGCCGTAACGGCAATTTTCAATTAACAAATAATAATTGATAATTATTGTGTTTTCGCCTTGCGAAAACTTATTAATAGGTTTCGCTTATGCGAAACTCCATAATTGTTCATTGTTATTTGTTAATTGTTAATTGATATTTTAAAGGTTTAATGAAATGTTTGCAGACGAAAAATATTTATTATTGTTATTGTTTATTCCGGTTTTGGCTTTTCTTTTTTATTTGTTTTACAAGAAAAGGAAAAAGGATTTAAGCCTTTTGATAAGCAAAGCAAATCTTCCGGTGTTGAGCAATATCAACTTTAATGCGTATAAAGTGAAAAATATCGCTTTGTTTGCAGGATTTATTTTTCTTATACTTGCTTTAGCCCGCCCGCAATACGGTAATAAAGACACGGAGACAGAAAGAACAAGCTCTGAAATCGTGCTGGCTTTGGATGTGTCAAAAAGCATGCTTGCCGAAGACGTAAAATCTAACAGGCTTGAAAGGGCAAAAGTGCTTATGTCCAGGATAATAACAGAGCGTGAAGGCGATAAAATCGGAGTTATTGTTTTTTCCTCTATGGCAATGTGGCAGTGCCCAATGACTTATGACATTGAAGCCGTTAAAATGTTTTTGCAGAGAGTGAGTACGGGAGATCTTCCTATCGGCGGTACGGAATTCAGCGCTCCGATAACGCTTGCCGTTAAATCTTTAAACGGCAAACCGTCAAATTCAAGAGTAATGATTTTAATTACCGACGGGGAAGACCACGACGAAAAAACAAAAGAGGCGATAGAGTCGGCAAAGAAAGCCGATTTAAGAATTATAACCGTCGGCATAGGGACGGCTCAGGGCGCTCCCATACCGGAAAGAGATTCTTCCGGAGCATTGATAAGGTATGTAACAGACAGTAACGGTAAAACCGTTATAAGCAGGCTGGATTCGGCGCTTTTACAAAAAATCGCATCGGAAACCGGAGGTAAATATTTTGAGATTTCCGGCAGCGCAGATGTGTTTGCCGATATCATAAAAGAGCTGCAAACTCTCGGCAAGGATTCTCAAGGCAAAGTAAAAGAGAGCGGCAGGCATGACAGGTTCCAAATATTTCTGTTTTTAGCGTTAATTGCCTTTATAATAGAACTTGTTTATCCGAAAACGGTTAAGAGTAAAAAATGAAGATAAGAATATTAATTATCATTTTTTTGCTGGCGGCGTTTACGGCGCTATATCTTTTTTCGTCAAGAGGCGTGAAAAGCAATAATGCCGGCGTGGACGCATTCAATAAAGATGATTTTGCGAAAGCGTTTGAAATTTTAAATAACGAAGCCGCAAAACATCCCGATAATATTAATATAGTAAAAAACGCGGCGGGAGCCGCGTATAAAAGCGGAGATATGGAAACAGCCGAAAAACTCTATGAGAGTTTACTGCAAAAATATAATCTTTCAAATTCCGACAAAGCCGAGATACTGTATAATATCGCGAACGTAAAATTCAGAAATAATGAATACGGGGAAGCGGAAAAATTATATAAAGACGCTCTTAAAATAAATCCGTCGGATAAAGATTCCAAATATAATCTTGAATTTTTACAGAATTTAATGAAACAAAAAAATAAACAGCCGCAGCAAAGTAAAGACGAAACCCAAAAAAATCTTGATAAAAACCGCCAGCAGCAGGAAGAAAATAAATTTCAATCTGACAGGTCAAAAGAGAAGGAGCAGGAAGCCGGGCAAAAAAAGAGCGAAAGCAGGCAGGAGAAAGAAGAAACAAAGAAAAACAGGGAAGAACTTCAGAAGCAGATGGATTCAGAAAGAAGCCGTCAAGAACAGGAAAGTCTGAAAAAGGAAATTGAAGAACAGAGAAGCAAAGAAGAGCAGGCAGAACGGAAAGAGCATGAAAGCGCTTTAGCGAAACAGCAGGAACAGCAAACGCAGCAGGAGCTTGCAAAAGAGAGCAAGCGTCTCAAAGATGAAGAAAAGAACCTTGAAAAGCAGCTTAAAGAGGCGCAGCAGAGAGAACAAAAAGAGAATGCGCAAAAGCAGAAAGCAAAATCTTCATCCGAGCCGTCATCAAATGATAAAAGCGCGGAAGAAAAAATTGATGATAACGCTAAACAGCAAAAACAAAACGAACTTCAGAGAGAAGAAGCCATGCGTAAAGAAGCGGAAACCGCGGCTAAAAATAAAGAACTTACAAAAGATAAAACAGCTTCGCAGCAGAGACAAAAAGAACTTGAGCAGCAGCTTAATAATTTAGAAAAGGAAGATGATACTCCGGAAAGCAGGCGGATAAAAGAAGAGCTTAAAAAAGAGATAGAGAAACAAAAAGAGATTCAAAAAAATATAGATAGACAAATACAACGGAATAATGCGAAAATTTCAGAGCAGTGGCAGAAACAGCAGGCTTTAGAGAAAGAAAAGCAAAAGCTGCAAAAAGAAAAAGAAGAGCTTAATAAAGATGCGCGAAAAGAGAACGCCGGAAAAAAGGAAGAAGATAACTATGCGCATATTGATACAATATTAAATTATTATAATGAGTCAGATAAGAATGCCGACAAAATAAAGAATAAACCTGTGAGGACGGTTCTTGAGCAGGGCGGGAAAAACTGGTGATAAACGGCAATTACGAATTACGAATGACGAATTACGAATCAACGACAAAAAAGTATTCTCCCTCGCCCCTTGCGGGAGAGGGCGAGCGTCCGACGAATAAGGAGGACGTGTCTGCGAGCGGGCGCGAGACGGTGAGCGCCCCGGCTC
>JGI24705J35276_12238784_pt1 | contig 66648 bp, 53 predicted proteins | sample TergutNt197P4_FD_35276 | JGI IMG/M metagenome (IMG submission 35276) | reverse complement strand
TTGTTGGCAAGACAGGTAAACGTGCCTTCGATAGTAGTATTTTTGAACAAATGCGATGCGGTAGATGATAAAGACTTGTTGGACTTGGTAGAAATGGAAGTGAGAGATTTGCTTACAAAGTACAACTTCCCCGGAGACAAGACGCCTGTAATCAGAGGCTCGGCGCTTCAGGCCTTGCAGGGAGTAAAAGAAGGGGTAGACTCAATAATGGCCTTGATGGACGCGGTAGACACAACAATACCGTTACCTGCAAGAGATATAGATAAACCGTTTTTGATGAGCGTGGAAGACGTATTTTCGATAACGGGAAGAGGAACGGTAGCTACGGGAAGAGTGGAAAAAGGGAAAGTGAAAGTAGGGGATAACGTAGAGATAATAGGAATAACGGATACGAAGAAATCGGTAGTGACGGGAATAGAAATGTTCAGAAAACTGCTTGACGAAGCGCAGGCGGGAGATAATATAGGTATGCTGCTGAGAGGAATAGAAAAGAATCAGGTGGAAAGAGGGCAGGTAATAGCAGCTCCGGGAAGCATAAAGCCGCACAAGAAGTTCAAAGGGCAGGTATACATATTGACAAAAGAAGAAGGCGGAAGACATACGCCGTTCTTTACGGGATACAGGCCGCAGTTTTATTTCAGAACGACGGACGTGACGGGGATAGCGAATTTGCCTGCGGGAGTAGAGATGGTGATGCCCGGAGACAATATAACGATGGATATAGAATTGATAATGCCTGTAGCGATGGAACCGCAGTTGAGATTTGCGATAAGAGAAGGCGGAAGAACGGTAGGTTCTGGCGTTGTAACGGAAATAATAGACAAATAAAAATCAAATTACGAATTACGGATTCAAAGATTTTTTGAAGTTTACCCGTAATTCGTAATTTATAGTTTGTAATTAAAATAAAGGAAATATCGAAAATGGCTGAGAGATTTATTATTACTATGGCTTGCAGCGTATGCAAAAACAGAAACTATTATTTTGATAGAGGCAAAAAGCAGGAAGGAAAACTTGCTTTAAAAAAGTTCTGTAAAAATTGCGGTAAGCGTACCGACCATAAAGAAACGAAGTAAAATTGTAAATCGGTTGCAGCGGGAAATGAAGTCAGATTTTTTGAATAATAGAAGCTTGGGGGCATAAGCTAACGGTAAACTGCTGGTCTCCAAAACCAGCTTTGGAGGTTCAAATCCTTCTGCCCCCGCTTTAAACGGCAGAGAAGAGAGAAAACAGCAAGTAGCTCGACAATTACGAATCAACGGTAACACTGCCAAGTTTTAGTTTTGTTTTTTATTCGTAATTCGTAATTAGTAATTTGTAATTGCAGTTAAAAGAGGGTGTAATATGAATTTTATAAAAAATGCCATACAATTTTTCAGAGAAGCTTATTATGAGCTTACGAAAGTTACGTGGCTTGGCAAAAAAGAAGTAGTCGGCACGACATTTATAGTGGTAATATTTGTTATTATAATGTCTCTTTATGTAAGCGCTGTCGATATGATTCTCGGAAGAATAATAGGTATTATATTATAAGTTTGGAGTAAAAAATGGCTAACCAATGGTACGTTGTCCATACATATTCGGGACATGAAGATAAAGTAAAAAAGAGTTTGGAGATGTCCGTTGCCAATTTGGGAATGCAGGATGTTATTTCCCAGATTTTGGTTCCGACGGAAGAAGTCGTTGAAGTTAAACAGAATAAAAAAAGAATAAAAAAGAGAAAATTCTACCCGGGTTATGTTTTTGTGGAAATGACAATTAATAACACGACATACTGGCTTATAAGAAATACAGCTGGTGTTACAGGTTTTCTGGGCGGCGTTAAGCCTGTTCCGATGGCGCAGGATGAAGTTGCAAGCCTTCTGAACACTATCGTTAACCCGGAAGCTTCTAAACCTAGACCGGCTGTTTCTTTTGAGAAAGAAGAAAATGTGCGTATTATTGAAGGCCCTTTCAAGCATTTCATAGGTATTGTTGAAGAAATCAATCAGGAAAGAGGGAAACTTAAGGTTATGGTCACGATTTTCGGAAGACCTACGCCGGTAGAACTTGATTTCCTTCAGGTTGAAAAAATCTAAATAAAATAAGAAGTTGGGATGCGGGGATGTAGGGATGCGGAGCAAAGACAACGGCAACGTTAAAGACAAAACTGCCACAGCTCCTCCCGGCTTCTCAGCTGCTCAGCTCTCTCATCTTCTAAAATAGGAGTAAGTAAAATGCCACCAAAGAAAATGAAAGCAATGATTAAACTTCAAATTCCGGCAGGAGCAGCAAATCCTGCGCCGCCGGTAGGTCCTGCGTTAGGCCAGCAGGGCGTAAATATAATGGATTTTTGTAAACAGTTCAATGAAAGAACAAAAAAGACCGAACAAGGTATGACAATACCTGTAGTTATAACAGTATATGACGACAGATCATTTACTTTTATAACAAAGATGCCTCCGGTCGCTGCCTTGGTAAAAAAAGCGGCGGGCGTAGCAAAGGCTTCTGGCGTGCCAAACAGAAATAAAGTCGGAAAAATAACGGCAGCGCAGGTCGAAGAAATAGCGAAACAGAAAATGCCTGACTTAAATGCAAACGGCGACATCAATGCCGCAAAGCTTATGGTTGAAGGAACTGCCAGAAGCATGGGAATAGAAGTAGTTAAATAAAGACAATTACGAATTACAAATTACGAATTACGAATCAACGACAAAAAAGTATTTTTCCTCGCCCCTTGCGGGGCGAGTGTGCGACGAATAAGGAGCACGTGCCACGAGCGGGCGCGAGATGTGAGCGCCCTGGAAGTAGCTTGACTACTTGGGACTTGCGAAGCAAGAGGGTGAGGGGTTGAAGTTGATTCATCATTAGTAATTCGTAAATAAATAAAAAGATTTGTGGGAGCAAAATAAAATTTTGCGCGTAACCACAGGAGGAAAAAATGGGAAAAAGAACAAATGAAGCGGCAAAATTAGTTGACAAGAACAAACTTTACATGATTTCGGAAGCAGCCGAACTTGTAAAGCAGACTGCAAAAGCAAAGTTTGACGAAAGCGTTGAAATACACATCAGGCTTGGCATTGACCCAAAGCAAAGTGACCAGATTGTAAGAGGAACGATAACTCTTCCTCACGGCATCGGTAAAACAAGAAAAGTCGCGGTTATAACAAAAGGCGAAAAACAGAAAGAAGCTAAGGACGCGGGCGCTGACATGGTCGGCGGCGATGATTTGATAGAAGACATATCAAAAGGCAACCTTGATTTTGATATTTTGGTAGCGACTCCGGATATTATGAAAGATTTGAGCAAAGTCGCAAAAATTTTGGGACCTAAAGGTCTTATGCCTAACCCAAAATCAGGAACGGTCACATTTGAAGTAGGCACGGCCGTGAAAGAACTCAAAAAAGGCAGAGTAGAATACAAAAATGACGCGTACGGAATTATTCACTGTTCCGTAGGCAAAGTTTCTTTTGATAAAGAAAAATTAGTTGATAATATAAAAGCTTTGTTTGAAGCAGTTTCAAAAGCAAAACCTTCAAGCTCAAAAGGCCAGTATATAAAGAGCGTTTCCATCTCTTCAACAATGGGGCCCGGAATATACGTCGATCAGAGAATGTAAAAAAATAAAATAAAAAAAAGAACTGCTGCTAAAAACGGCAGTTCTTTTTTATTTGGTATATAAAGCCATCAGCAGTGCCGGTGGTATCAAAAAGCTTTGGGATATAAAAGTTTCTAAATAAGCAGGTTGTTTTTAAATGGAAGATTTGTTATTTTGATTGATTAATTTAATAGTTTTTAATATTTTTACAATATTTTTTTTATCATTTTCTGAAAAAGATTCAATAAGATTAATGACAGTTTTATCTATCAAGTTATCGTTCTTTTGTTTTTTAAAGATATCTTCTAATCCTATATTTAAAGCTTTAGCTATCTTATTAACAGTTGCTATTGAAGGAATCCCATTTCCTGTTTCTATCCTAGCCAAAAAAGACCAATCCGTGTCTGTTAAATTTGCAATGTCTTGTATAGTAAGACATTGGTCTTTTCTATTTTTGCGTATATTATTACCGATTAATTTATATAATTCTTCATTTTCCATAACTATACCTTTATGCTGTAACAAAACTTTTCAATAAAAATAAAACTTTAAATTTTTTTAACTTTACAAAAGAATAAGGTTTTTTTCTATTGTTTATTAGTCTTATTTTTTATATAATATAAGTCTGATTAATAATGTATTGCAAAATGGAAATTTTAATATATGAAAAGAGATAATACGTTCGTAAAATGGTTCATACAGATTCAAAAAGCAAAAACTTATTACAAGGTATTTATTACTTTGGTTATAAGCTCTCTTATTCTTTCCATATTAAGTTATGCATTCCCTTGGTATTTCAGCTTAATCATAGATAATTTAATCATAAGAAATACAACTATAGTATATACTGCAATCTTATTAAGTTTTTTTACAAGTATGTTTATGATTGTACTTACGTTTTTTAGAGCATATTTACAAGGATGGCTGCATAATAAATTAATCCTGAGCCTGAGAAAAGAATATTATGAATATCTTTTAAAGTTGCCAATTTCATTTTTTACCGATTTCCCTACCGGAAAAATATCCCAAAGGATTTTTGAAGACGTAGATATTGTTGCGGGGACGATAGTCGGGACAATTATAAACATATGTGTTGAAGTTACAAAAGTTGTAATGATAGTTATAATTTTATCCTTTATAGGGTTTAAGTTTCTTATTTTATTTGCTCTCATGTCGGTTTTATATGTTTTAAATCTCACATTATTTAAGAAGCCGATAGAAACTTCTTCCCGTGCAATCGGAGTTAAAGTAGGCGAGTTATATTCAAAAATATATGACGTAATTCCAGGAATTAAAGAAGTTAAGAATTATACTACTGAAAAGCATGAAAGTAAAATATTTGTCAGCGAAAACTGTTCTTTGTTCAGACTGAGAATGAAAAGCTTTGTAATATGCAGCGTTATGAATATATTTGCCGAATCAATACCTGCGATTGGAATATGCATAGCTTTTTTCTTTGCCGTAAGCGAATATATGAGCGGAAATATTTCGCTGGGGTTTTTGGTTATGGTGATGTCATATTTGCAAATGGTCAGAGGACCTATAGAAGCTCTTGTAGGAGTATTGACGAGTTTAAAACAAGGCAGGCCCGCTATAGACAGGATAGAGGAAATATCTAACATAGAAACAGAAGATAAGATAATGGGAGTAAGTGCTTGCAATATTATTAACAATAATGACTTTATTCCCAATATAGAATTTAGAAACGTAAGTTTTTCTTATCCAAAATCAGATTCAAAAAAGGTTTTACAAAATATTAATTTAACTATAGAAACAGGCAAAAATGTGGCTTTGGTAGGTCATACAGGCGCAGGAAAAACAACTATTACTTCTTTAATATTAAGATATTATTTACCGGATTCTGGAAGTATTTTAGTATCGGGGCGCGATATAAAAGAGTATAAAGTTAATGAATTAAGAAAAAATATAGCCGTTGTTCCGCAGCATCCGCATATATTTTATACGACGTTAATGAATAATATAAGCTATGGTCATAGAATTTCCAGAGAGAAAGTTGTTGATATTTGCAAAAAAATACATTTGCACGACTATATAATTTCCTTGCCGAAAGGCTATAATTCTATGGTTGGAGAAAACGGTGTGAAGCTGTCCGGCGGGCAAAAACAGTTGATTGCGATAGCAAGAGCGATGATTAAAAATCTGCCGATACTTATCTTAGACGAAGCAACTTCATCGCTTGATTCGCAGACTGAAACGGTCATAAAAGACGCTATAAGCCAGCTTGTAAAAAACAGAACGACAATAGCAATAGCTCACAGATTGTCAACGATTATAAATTCCGATGAAATTATCGTTTTGGAAGCTGGAACCGTAAAAGAAAAAGGCAGACATTCGGATTTATTAAAAACTGGCGGATTATATTCAAAATTATACAAAGAACAATTTAAGCAGGAATATATTCAGAATGTCATATAAATAACAGAGCGTTTGAAATGATTATTAAAAGCATCCGTAAAATAATATTTGCAATAAATAGTTTGTTTATAATACTTGTAATCGCGATAGTTTGCATATTTTTCTTTTTTAAGAAAAACTTTTTTGTTTCGGGATATGGTTTTATAGAGCCTTATAATCAGGAATTAATAAAAGCTCCTATAGACGGAATCATAGAAGATGTTTACATTGAAGAAGGCGGTCAAATAGACAAAGGCTTCCCGATGTTTAATATACGCGGCGTGGATGAGGAAATTAATAATGAAATAGCGCTTGAAGATTATAGACTGCAAGAAGAGATATATACTAATTTAAAAGAACTCTATCAGAAGGATATAGTATCCAGGAGGGAGTTTTTAGAGGCGGAGAATAAATACAAAATCGCAAAAATAAATAAAGACAGGATAGCAAAAACTACTATTAAATCGTCAATGGCCGGGTTTGTAATTAGCAACACCGAATTAAAGTTAAAAAAAGACGATTATGTCCAAAAAGGAACCATTTTGGCAAAAATGTCCGATTTAGACGAATATGTCGTGCGTTTGAACGTTCAAGAAAAAGACGTTTATAAAATAAAACTTTCGCAGAAAGCGATAATACAAATAAAAGGGTTTTCAAATTACAGAGCCGTCTTAAACGGAAAAGTAATTAAAATTTTACCGGAGGGAAAAATAGACGGAGATAAAGGGGTATTTGAGGTTATCGTTTTGCTTACGAATTTTATATCTCCGAGCGAATATATGCAGCATATTAAAATGTTTCCGATGATGAGCGCTAATGTGCGGATAATGTACGGTCATATGACATTTTTTGAATATTTAATTAAGGAAACAATAGGCAATGAAAGTAATTAGTATCTTGCTGTCAATTCTTTTATTGTCTAATAATTGTTTTGCCGAGAAAATAAAAGAAATAACGTTAAACGAATGTGTAGATACGGCCATACAATCGTCAAATTATTTAAAGATAAAGTTGTATGAAATATCAAATTTGAAATTGGAAATTAAGCGCGCAAATGCAATATTCGAGCCCTATTTGTGGTCAAATGTAATGCTTAATAATATCAATACTCCGGCAGATTCGACTTTGGACGGCGTGGATATCTTAAAAATTACGGATTTATACGCTGACGTAGGCCTTACAAAACAATTAATTACGGGAACACAAGTCGATTTCGTGTTTAATAATTTTTATGAAAACACGAATATAGTAAATCAAGTAATGAATCCCCTATACAAAAATTCAATAGGTTTCAATATTAGGCAACCTGTGTTAAGCGGGGCAAAAGTAGCTGTTATAACACAAACTATAGAAACGGCAAAAATCAATTTAAAAATTGCAAATGATGAATATGAAGATTTAAAAAATCAAATAGAAAACGATGTAAAGAAAGCATATTTTGAACTTAATTACACTTATTACGGTTATAGATTATCACAGGAAACGCTGTCTGCTATAAAAGAAATAGAGAATAATTCGTTAGCTAAGTTAAAAGCGGGCGAAATATCCGGAATAGATGTTTTAAAGGTCAAAGAAAAAGTCTCAGAAGAACAAGCTTCTTGCATTGATATGAAACGGCAATGTATTGAAGCCGAATTCATATTAAAAAAACTGATGAACATAAATTACGACGATGAAAATTATAATACGAAATTGATACCTCAGGATAAATACGAAACATATATAAATAAATACGATTTTGAATATGTCCGCAAAAAAGGACTGACGCATAATTATGAATACATTAAACAGCTTAAAGAAATAGAAAAAAGAGAAATCACGCTGAAAGTTGCAAAAGCTACTAATATGCCGATTCTAAATGCCATAGCCGGCGCAAAAATTAACGGAATGGAAAGAAATTTGTTTGATTCTTACGCGCAAACTGCAAAAGCGGATCACTATACCTGGCAGATAGGAATTGAGCTTGCGGTTCCTGTCGGGAATAAAGATAAGCAAAATACATACGAGCAGGCCAAAAATGAATTACATAAGGAAAAAATCAAACTATCCGATCTGGAAAAAGATTATTATTCGGATGTCGCGTTGAAGATAAACCGTTTGGAATTTCTTAATAATCAAGTTGAAGCATTAATACAAACAGTTTCTCTTGCAAATAAACGGTTTGATGCCGTGAAAGAAAAGTTTAAGCGCGGAATGGTATCAAATAACGATATTTTAGAAACCTTATATGAAATGAAAGATATTAAAGAAAAATTAAATAAAGCAATTTTTGAAAATAATTTGACAGCCATAGAAATAGAACGACTAATAGGAGAATAAAATTGTTTATCAGCGTTGTTATACCTACGTGTAATAAAAGTAAATTTTTAGATGTTACTCTTGCTTCTTTGTCTAAACAGAAATTATCAAAGGAAGATAGTTTTGAAATTGTAGTAGTAAACGACGGGAAAGAAGAAGAGACAATAAAAGTAGTCGATAGTTGGAAAGATAAGCTGGATATAAAATATTGTAAAACGACGGGAAAATCAGGAAGAGCGCGCGCGAGAAATCTTGGCGCGGAAAATGCTAATGGCGAAATATTGATATTTCTTGACGACGATATGCTTGTGATGCCGGAATTGATAAACGAACATATATCGGCTCATTCTAAACAAAAAAATATTGTCGCAATAGGTTATAGATACAGGCTTGAGCAATCCACTTTAGAACTATTTAATTTCATAACCCCGGTAAAAGTCGCCGCAAATATAGAGCATATAAAATATCTGCCGTCTTTGCTTGATGAAAGAGAAACCGTATATAAAATGTGCGATGACAACATTGAAAAATATTTTACGCCTTGGGTATGTTTATTTTCAAACAATATGTCAATCGGAAGAGATATTTTTATTAAACATAAATTTGACGAGATATATCAGAAGAAATGGGGAGTTGAAGACGTAGATTTGGGATATAGATTATATAAAGCAGGAATACATTTTACGCTGATAAGGAAAGCAAGCGCCTATCATTTGCCTCATCATACCAGCTGGCGCAAGAACTTGAGTGAATTAAAAGAAAATCTTGTGATATTCCATAACAATTTTAAAGAGTACGAGATTGAACTTTATGCGGACCATTTAAAGGTAGGCTTATTGAAATATATGGAATGCATAAAAAATATTAAAACAATGAATTATAAAATATCAGATAGCGGCATAAAATCAAAAGTCTTAGAGTTTTATAATGAAAATATCAAAAATAAAAATAAAGTTTTTATTTCAGGTATAGAAGATTTAGATGTTATTGATAAATTGAGATTAAATAATAAGTCTATAGCGTACTCAAATTTTGGCGGATTAATAGGTGCAAGGACAGAATATGCAGACAGTCATTTTGAGCAAGTTATAATAGGTTCAGGCACGAATAAAATCATTTATCCGTATATGTCTTTGATCCTTAAAGAAGCGCTGCGTATTTCCAAGAGTGTTTTGTTTGTCATTGATAGAAATGATTTAAGGAACATTTTTGAATTTTTTTCAATCGGAAATATTAAAGATTATAAATATGAATTAATAAAACTGCTTGAACTATTTGGAATAAATGAACAAAGCTTTAGCATTTCTGAAGATGCGGATATATTTTCTATAAAAATTGACAAACAAAATGGTATTTTAAAAGAAAGCAATATAAATATTTCTTTTTCAATTGATTTGGAAGTGCCGTATGAGAAAACAGTTTCAGCTTTAGAGTTTGCAATAGCTTTAAACAAACAGGGCATAAACGTCCATATTCAAAATACTGAGCATTTCATAAAATATGACGAAATTAACAGAAGTAAAGTATTCGCTAATGACGACTATCTTTATGAAGAAGAAAAAGCGATAGTTTCAAAAATGCTAAGCAATGATTTAAAGCTTTTGAGCAGTAATTATCATGAAATACCTATCGAAAGGCTTGAAAACTATACGCCTAATATTATCGGATGGTCTGACGGTGAATTGGTAGGTTTTCCGTTAAATGAAAAAATAGAATTTATAAATAATGAACTGGGAGTTTTGTGGCACTATTCTGAATATTTAATGGATTTCTTTATAAAACAAGGCGGAGATAAAAAAAAATCTTTTGTAGTGCCTGTAGGAGTAAATCATCAAGTTTATAAGCCGGTGTTAAAAAATAACGATAAATTTATTTTTATGGCAATGGGTTCTGTTTTTAAAGAAAGCGGAATAGATATAGCGTTAGAAGCTTTTAAAAGCGTGTTTAGCAACAATGATAATGCGGAGTTTTATGTTTATATAGAACCTATACGGGCGGTTTACGAACGCGGATTTTTTCAAACGGAAATAAGTTATAAACAATATATGAAATATTATGAGCAATATAAAGAATTATACTATGCAAAGATCAATAAATTCAAAAAACTGTATGAAGATACGTCTTCCAATATTAAAATACAGTTTGCCGATTTAAACTCCAGAAAAAGAGTGGAGAATTATCAAGAGTGCGATGTCTATATGCATTTGCATAGAAACGATTTCCAAGCAGGGAACGTAATGAAAGCAATGTCTTGCGAAAAAAACGTAATAACGGTTCTGCATTTCTTTCCCGATAATTTATGCACGCAAGAAAATAGTTTTCCGGTAAAAGCAAATATAGAATCCGGATGCGAACACGAATACAGCACGTTTTCAGAATATTCTTTATGGGCTGAACCGGATATTGAAGACGTAAAATCAAAAATGTTATATGCATATCAAAATAAACAAATTTCAAAACAAAAAGCTAAAAAAGCCAGAGAAGATATTGTTACAAAGTGGACATGGGAACATGCTGCAGAGAAAGCTGTTTGCAGTATTAAATTAAAAACTGAGCAGGAAGCATTGAGTTTGCCGGCTTGAAAAGTCAGGTTTACAATAAGGACTTCAAAGGAAATAAAAATTAGGAGAAATAAAAAATGATTGAATGGCCAATAAAATCACAGGCTATAAAAGAAAATCTTCTTAAAGTTATAGATAATAATGTATGGTGGAGCAGGGAAGGGGAGTTTGTATATAAATTTCAGGATAAATTTAAAGGTTTTTTAGATGTAACTTACTGCTTAGCGTGTACTAACGGAAGCCATGCTTTGAAGCTTGCGTTAAGGGCTTTAGATATAGGCTATATGGATTATGTAATAGTACCGAGTATTACTTTTATAGCAACGGCTTTTTCTGTTTTAGACGTAGGTGCAATTCCTGTTTTTGCGGATGTTGATTTAAAAACTTCATGTATTGATATAGAGTCAGTAAAGAGGCTAAAGGAAAAATACGGAGAAAAAGTGAAGTGTATCATCCCAGTTCACATGGGCGGACAGTGTTGCAATATAGAAGAGTTGTGCAATTGGGCAAAGAGTGAAAAAATTGCTGTAGTTGAAGATTGTGCTCAGGCAATAGGCACGGAATATAAAGGAAAATATGTAGGTAATTTCGGCGATATAGGATGTTTCAGTTTTCAAAATAGCAAAAATATAACTTCAGGGGAAGGCGGAGCCGTTGTTACAAATAACAAAGAATTGGCATATAAAATAAGTAAATATCTTGATTATAATCATTGGTTCGGAATTCTTCATAATGATGTTTTATTGGGTGGAAACTACAGAATAAGCGAATTTCAAGCGGCAGTACTTGAAGCTCAGGTAGACGGTTATGAAAAACAAAATGCATTAAGGGAAAAAAATTATTATTACCTTGCGAATATACTATCAAAAATGGAAGGTTTAACTTTGATGGAGATTCCCAAAGGCTTAACAAAACACGGCTGCCATCTTTTTATGTTCAGATATCATAAGGATAAATTCAACAATAGAACAAAAAGTGAATTTATTGAATGTCTCAGATTGCATGAAATCCCATGCTGGGGCGGATATGACGATATCCCGCTGAATAAATATCCATATTTCATGGATAAGGTATTTTTAAAAGAAGATCCTTTATGGAGCAGAATGTACAAAGCAAATCCGTTTCATTATCCTGAAAGCGACGATTGTACAAATGCCGAGAAATTAGCCGAAGAATTTGTATGGATACCTCAGTTTTTTTTGTTAAGGGATGAAAAACAGATTAATGAAATAATCATAGCGATAAATAATTTTAAAGAGCTTTCAAAATAAAAGGCGTAAGAAAGATGTCTTCTAAAAGGTATAAAGTTTTCAATAAGGGGATACAGTTTTTACTGCTTGATCTCTGGAACTATTTTAATAATGACGGCATTTCGTATGACTCATTAAAATGTGACGGAGCATTTGATGGATCCGGTGCGACATTTCCTGCGGAAGAGCTTCCACAGTCTAACTCCTTTATATCTGTTGACGGAATTCCTTTTTTATTTCCTTCTAAGGAAAACGGTAACAAGAACAATATGATTATAAGAAAGCAGGAAATGCTGCTTGATGAACAAAAATATGACAAATTATATATATTGGGGGCATCGGAAGGACAAGCCGGAGATAACTTAAAAGAAGAAATCGCCATAATGAACGGAAATAAAATAATCACGATTGCATATGCAGGGTTAAGCAATTGGCTTTTAACATCAGTGTTTGATGAAAAAGCAGCTTTTTGCTGCAGTCATTTTCACATTCCTGATTATATGCAAAAAGTTAACAGAAACCTTTTTACAAAAAACGAACTGCAAGAATATGATACGGCATCGGATCCTGTTGAATATTTTTCTGAAGTTTTTGACAAGGCTGTTTTTGACAAGCTGCCTTCAGGTGACTGGAAGCCTAAGATATGGTTTCAGGAGATTGTGCTCCCTTACTCACAAGCAGTAAATAAGATAAAATTTAAAAATGAAAATCTTAACTTTCATATTTTTGCAATGACTTTTAAAATAAACGAGGCAGTGTAAAGTTATGCAAAGAGAAATAAAAAAAATTGTAATCAAACTGACCGACAGATGTAATTTAAATTGCGTAATGTGCGGACAGCGGGTGAGGAATGAAGGTGCTGCCGGAGGAATATACATAAAAACGGAACTTTTAAAAAAATTTTTTCAAAACATTCCTGAAAATATGCAGGTTTATCTTTGGGGTGGCGAACCGCTACTTCATCCTGATTTTGAAGAGATAGTAAAATTTTTTATTTCAAAAAAAGGAAAGGTTTCAATAAATACAAATGCTTTTTTATTAGACAAGTATCTGGATTTTTTAATTGAAGCCCCCATAGAATCCATGATTGTTTCAATAGACGGGCTCGGCGATGTCCATGATTCAATCAGAAGAACAGGCGGGCTTTTTAAAAAAGTTAAAGAATCACTTTTCAAATATATAGAAGGAACTAGAAAATATCAACGAAAAAACGTGGTAATTAATTTTACGATACTTAAGGACAATTACTTGGACATAGAAGAGTTTTGTGATGAAATTAAATCTTGGGATGTTCATTCCATAACAATGAATTTTTTGATACTTGTGGACAAAAAAAAGGGCAATGAATTTGCTATGGAAGTTTTTGAAAAATGCGGTAAAAAACTTGAATCATGGAAGGGATACAGCGGTGATTATAAGAATATATTTGATTATGATAAGCTAGGGCAGATTTGTGAAAGTATAGTAAATAAGCACGGTTTTTTTGTCAGATGGTCAAATGAAAATTTCATACCTGATAGTAAAAATCTTGAGATATACTATGAAAAACCGGATACTTTGCTGGAAAGTCTAATACCTTTAACTTGTGAAGCTATAAACAAACCCTGTTCCGAAATTGAAGAATCGCTGGCAATTGATTCAAACGGAAATATTGTGATATGTCCTGATTTTCCCGACACTGTTATAGGAAGTATTGAAACTAGTAAGTATGAAAATTTTTACAATAGGGAAATTTATTCTTTATATGGTTTGGATAAAGAGTATAAAGCAACATGTTATAGGTGTGCACACAGGAGTAAGTATTAAAGTTAAATAAAATCTTTTGAAAAGCTTATACTTTTTGTATTGTTGTTAGATGGAAATGCTTGTAGAATTTTGTTGAAGTACTGTCAGACTATAATTTTTTGTTAGTTGGTATTATCATGAAAATAGAAGAAAAAGAATTTAATAAAAACATAATAAATATTAAACAAATGCTAGCAGCATCTCTTAATGTACCTTATTATAGATCATTATATAGAAAATGCAATATTGATATAGCAAATATTAAAAATTATGAAGATTTTAAAAAAATTCCAATTACTACTAAACAAGATTATAGGAAGAATATCTCTGATTTTATTAATGAGGACATTTTGGCGGCAGGTTTTAATTTAGAAGAATCGCTTAAAAAAAAATTTCCGAGAGCATATTTTAAAAAACACAACATCGATTTAGTTATGTCAAGTGGATCCACGGGGGAACCATTAACTATAGCTAAACATCATAGAGATAGCAATAATGCATTTTTATTGTTAAACATGCATAGAAAGAAAAAAAATGACGATATTCTTAATATGCCATATATTTGGATATGGCCTGTTAATCCAATCACTAGAATAGAAAGTATTGGTTGTAAAAATGATTTTGAACAGATTAATCAATATGGAAATATATATTACTTATACAAATATAACGATATGGTTTTTGAAAAATTATTTAAATTTATGTTAAAGGAAAAAGTAAAATGGATAATAGCTGCTCCTTCAATTTTATCTTATTTTTCAGACTATATTATAAAAAATGCCAAAAAGAATATTTTGGATATAAGATATATAGAATGCCAAAGCGAATATATGTTTGATTGGCAATCGCAGATAATTAAAGAAGCTTTCAATATAATACCGACTAATATTTATGCTACAAATGAAGTTCAATTTATTGCTTCAACATGTTCAAAAGGTAAAATGCATGTTTTTACAAAGAACGTTTTTGTTGAGCTTCTTGAAACTGATAAGAATGTTAAAGAGGTTGTTATATCAACAATGTGCTATAAACAAATGCCATTGCTTAGATATAAGATTGGCGATTGTGCCGACTGGGAAGAAAATTCTTGTGATTGTGATAATACAACTCCAGTTATAAATTTGAAGCAGTACAGACTTAATGATTTGGTAGTAGGTAAGAATAATTATTATGAGCATTGGATAACTACCGATGCAATGCTTGCCTTACAATTAAAGAATATATTTGAGTTTAGCCAATATCAAATTATTCAAGAAAAAGTTGATGAATTTCAATTTAAGTTTAGAAGTTCTGAAATTCCTAATTATGTTATTATGGAAGAAGTGAAAGTATTTTTAAAAAATTATTTAGAAAGAGTTTTAGAATACGAAATAGGGATTAAAATTAATATTTCTAAAGAACAAATTCCAAATGATCCGATAAGCGGTAAATTTAAATTTTTTTATTGCAAGATAAAGGATAAAATTAAGGAAGAAAATGTTTATTAATAATACAAATGGTAAAAAAATAAAAAAATATCTGCATGAAATAGTAGATATGGGAGTGGATTTTAAAACCATGGATTCCATTACAAAAGTAATGCATCCCAAATATTTCAAGGGTTTATTATTAGAACCCATACCCAATACTTCTATGTCTTTAAAAAAACTGTACAATGAATTAAATAATAAAATTGTTAAATTTTCTACAAACTTTGCGTCAAAAAAATTTTGTGCTTTTCCTGATTCAGGCAATTCTGTTTCTTCAATAGCAGCAGCGTTGTTAGTTCCACTCCTTAACCAAAATATGATAAATGCCGAACACTGTTCTCCTGTTGCAAGTTTTGTTGAAATGTCAATTATAAACTGGCTTAGAGAAATTTTAGGATATGAAGTCAATTATGACCCTGAAAATATTTTTGATATTGGCGGAATTGTAACTCTCGGAGGAACGATATCTAACACCATTGCTATGATGGCTGCAAGAAATAAAGCTTTCCCTATGGTCAGAGAAAATGGAATTACTTTCGATACTTCCAAAGTAAAAGTAATTCTGCCTAAATATATTTCTCATTATAGTATAAGATGTGGATTGTCATGGATAGGCTTAGGAGAAAAAAATATTATTGAGGCTGATATAACGGATGAATATAAAATCGATTTGGTAAAGTTAAAACGCAAAATACGAGATTATAGATGTGACTATAAAATAATATCTTTAGTTTGCTATGCTGGAGATAGCAGGGCGATGTCAGTAGACAATATTGAAGCTTTAAGTGATATAGCACAAAAAGAAAATTTATGGTTCCATGTGGATGCATGTCACGGATTTCAGCTTGCTTTCAGTGATAAGCTGAAATATAAAATACATGGAATTAGCAGGGCTGACAGTATTACGTTGGACCCTCATAAAGTATTATTTATGCCGTATGTGTTAAGTTCATTACTTTTTAAAAACCCTAAAGATTTTAAATTAATAGCTAGTAATTCAGATCTTATTATGAAAGAAGATTTTGCTTTTGGGCAGATTACCCCAATGATAGGAAGTAAGTCTTTTGATAGTTTGAAATTGTGGGCTTCTATAAAATATTTTGGGAAGAATAAAATTGGAGAAATTGTTGACAAGCGTTATGATTTGGCTAAATTTCTTTGTAAAAAATTACAAGAGAGAGATAACTTTATTGTTTTGAATAAAAATACCGATATAAATTCAGTGATGTTTATGTATGTGTCTGCAAAAATTAAAAATGAAATCAATAATAACAAAGATATTTCAGCTAAAGAGGTTGAAAAAGTTAATGCTATTAACAAAAAAATACAAGAATATTTATTTAAAAATAATAAATATTATCTGCATACATTTCCATTTTATGACTTAGGGGAAATATTTAACAAAAATATAAATATTTTATACCCTATGCGATATATGAGTGGAAATCACCTATTAAAGAAATCTGATGTACTAGAAATGATAAAACACATAAAAAAAGTAGGGGATCATTTAGAAAATGTGGGAATGTATAAATGTTGATTCTGATATTTTAGTCTTTCTCGTTAGTTATATGTATTTCCCCGTCTATGCAATTTATTTATTGTCAGTTTTAGTCAGACATGAGAAATGCCTTTTACTATACCAAATGGAGTTTCGTCCCAAGTAGGTAATTCCATGGCTTCTCCTTGTACAGCCAAAGATATTATTCGTTCATCAATTTCAATGATGAGATTGTTTTCTTTAAGCATATCAATGCATTCGTTAACATCTTTTGGTTTAGCTTCAAAATGAAATTGTTCTTTTAGTAATGAAGATAGAGATTCCTTTAAAGGCGCTTTATCACATAATAAATAAATATAGCGAGATAAGCCTTTGATAGAAAAATTCTTTTTACAAGAAGATTTTCTAGTATCAATAATATCTATTGAATTGCCGTTATCTACCATATTTAATATTGGTTTTGTTTGAATCCAAAATGCTGATTGCCAATCTCTAATAGCTTTTCTTAATGCAGATACCCCAACTTTTTCATTAGCTAAATTTTCTTTTTTTTCAAAAATACTATTTTTTTCAACAAAAAATGTATACGTAAGACTTTTTAACTGTTCCTGCGATAAAGGGTAAATATATTGTAATGCAGGGTGGGGTATTAGTGTGATGTCATATTTTTCTGGGTTGTTATAGTAATCACTATATCTATGATATAACAATTCAGCAAGTCTAGCTGGCGGATGAAGGTGTTCAAGCATGGGAACAAATTTGGACATCTCTAAATACCATTTATCATCTTCTCCAGGGAAATTCCACATGATATTCCAATAAGTGCGCACTCCGTATTGTCTGGCCCATTTTAATAATTGTATGTTTTGCCATGCTTTAACGCCTTTATTCATAAACTTGAGGGGATCAGAGTGGAGGCTTTCAATGCCAGGTTCTATCCATTCAACTCCGGATTTTTTCAACATTTCTACTTGTTGTTTGCTAAGATTTGATTTAGTTTCATAAAAAATACATCTTTTTTTTCCGTCAGATGCCAAGTCTGGAAGCAGACTGTTAAAATATCCCATATCAAGGATATTATCTGCCATTAAAAGTCGGTTTGTTTTGTACTGGATTTCTAACGTTTTTATTTCTTTTAATGCCCGTTCAGGAGACTTTACTCTGTAACAGATATCGGCGCCGTTTAATCCACAGAAAGAGCATTGATATTTTTGTCCCCACCAACATCCTTTTGATGTTAAAAGTATAATGCCAGGAACAACAGATTCCTTTATTGACGATATATTCAACGCGTCGAAATAATCTGTAAAATCAGGAATAGGAGAGTTATCAATATTTTTAACTGTTGCGTAATATTTGCTTCCAATTTTATCATAATGGTTTTGTTCTCTATGCTTAGGCCCAAATACGCCAAAAGGAAGGTTTTCTATGTCAAGATTCGTTCCGTAAGCAAGAATATCTTTACATAATTTTCCAATTATTTCTTCTCCTTCTCCAGATACAAGAAAATCTATCCAAGCAAAACTTCGGTGAGTTTCTTTTCCCATATCTGCTGAACAATTCGCACCACCTATCATGGTTATTTTTGACGGGTCAAGTTCTTTGACTTTTCTTAACAATGCAATCGAAGAAACATGTTGTCTCAATGTAGAAGTGCAGGCAATTATTTTAGCGCCTGTTGCAATAGCTGCTTTAGCGGTTTCTTCTATAAAGTTTTTAGTGGCTTTTCTTACTTCCAAACAACTTCTTATAAAAGTTTTTAATTCTCCTGGATAATGTTCATAAAATTTTATGGAACTATAAATTTTTCGCAGATATGACAAGTCATTTCTTTTCATGTTGGGAAAGGCAACTTGAGAAAAAGTCCAATCCCATATTAGCATATCGTCACCTTTGCCTACATACGCAATAAGTTGATAATTTTTTAGGCCTATTTTTTCAGCAAAACTGATATTTGAATATAATATTTTTGTAGATATGTTTTCATCTGAAAGCGCAACCTTTAAAAGCCCAAGAGCTAGAGAGGGCTCAGTGACTTCAGCATAAGGCATGTTGATAAGACAAACGTCGATGTTTTTATTTTTCATATGCTATTAATGTGTATACGGTAAAATTTTTATATCTTTAGCAAGTCTTTCAGTTAAATGGTTCATAATCTTCTCGGAAAATGGACAAGCAAAATTGTTGGATGATCCTTTGTTTATACAAGTTGCCATTGCTATAGTATCAGCTCCTTTTTCTATCATTTTCATTGCCCGCATTGTTATTTTTTTTCCTGGACATCCTCCGCAATTTATCATGCCAATAATTTCTATATCGTCTTTAATGTTTTCAAAAATACCCGTTTTGTTTTTTATTGCCCTAAAATCTGCTGTCCCTGGACAATAATCTTCTGTTTGCATACAGCGTATAATCCCTATTTTCATAAATTTTCTCCTCTTTTTTTAATGTCCATTATAGATTTAGTATCGCTTATATCGTTATTATACATTCTAATGGTTAGAAAGCAAATATTTTTTTATTATCAAATAAAATTTTAAAAGCTGTAAAAGAAAACTGAGGGGAAAGAATAATCTTTTCCGGTATTTCACCATATTTATTAACAAAATTTGCATTAATGTCTAATATAAATTTATTTAAAAAGCTATTTTGAACAAAAGATTGTCTTTTATTTATAAAATTAATTAAATCTGTTTTTGGAACTTTTATTATCGCCGGAATCTCATCTTCATTGATTCTAAAAGGCTTGGATATATACCCAATGTATAGAAACAATTGTAAACATGATTTTTCCCAATTATTTTTTTTAAATATAACGTCTTTTCTTAAAGGAAGCTCTCTTTCAAAAATGCATAGCGGAGCAGGAATGGCATCAGGAAATGATTTTTCTAAAATATTTGAATCCTTGTCTATAATATATGTTATCCTAAAGGATTTGATGTCTATATCAGAAATGGTTGAAGTTATTTCTTCTTTTATCTCTCTTGCTAAACATTGTATAGGGGTTTCATTATTTTCTATCGCTCCACCTATTGCTGAATATTTTATTTCATACGAAAAGGCATCTTTCTTTTCCCATTTTCTTTTTTTATTTAATAAAAGATAACAAAAGTTATCATCAAATAAAATTATTCCTGCGCTCTGATTGATTTGATAGGTTGAATTATTATATTTTTCCTTAAATGACATGGCGAGATTCTCTATTTTAAGTGGCATTTGATAGCCTCTACTAATTTTGTATTCAGATAAGTATTATTTACGGATATTCTTATCCATTCACCAGGAAAATCTTTGTAATGTGTAGTTAATTCACGAATATAAAATTTTTCTTTTTCCAAATTAGAAATCAAATTAACGGCAGAGGATCCATTTTTTATTTCACATAATATGAAATTTGTATTACTTGGAATAACTCTTAATTCTTTAATAGTTTGTAGCATTTTTATTAAAGATTTACGTAAATCATGTAATTCTGTTCTTGTTGAATTAACAAAATTTCTGTCTTTTAGCGCCAAAGGAAAAAAAGCTTGAGCTAATGTATTTAATGAATACGGTATTTGCCAGTCTTTAAAAAGCTTGACTGTATTTTTATTTGATACCATAGCTCCTATTCGGCACCCTGCGACAGAAAACATCTTTGACAAGCAGTAAATAAGCGTAACATTCTTTACATTGCTGAAATTTTTAATATGATTTAATAAGCTTAACTTCATGTGATTGTTTTTTAATAGAATGTGTGACTCGTCAATCATAAAATGACAGTCTTTATATTTTTTTATTATTTTCATCAGTTTTTGGGGATGTATGAATGAAGAGGTAGGATTATTAGGATTACATATATATATTAAATCGCATTCTTTAGCTAATTCATCAATATCTTGAATATTATATTTTAGGTTGTTATCGATTTTCAAAAAGCTTTTTTTTAACGGTATATTTAGTTTATTAATTATAAATTCGAACGCCCAGAAAGTTGGTACGATTACGCCGGCTTTCTTGGTTTTTAATAATTGCGGAATAGCAAAAATAGCTTCCATAGAGCCATTACATACTACAGTGTTTTTATTAGGTGACATTATAAAATCAGATAAATGTCTGTTGATTTCAATGTTTTTGTAATCAGGATAAATATTTGCATATTTTGAAAAAAACTTTATGCTGTCACTCATTATGCTTGACGGCCCTAGCGGGTTGGCGTTTTCTGCAAAATCAAAAGTTTGCAATTTTTTATATGAAGAAGGCAAGTTTTTTCTAATATTTGTATTCGATGGTTTATTATACATATTAAACTTAAAGTCTTCTAAACTGTCTTCTGTAAATTTATATGCGTTATTGCGTAATTTAAGCATATGTTTTTCATTATATAATTCAACAAATGTCGTTTTGATGGACGATTTTAAATATTTAATTAGCGGAAGTCGGTTTTTATATCCGATATACATTTCGGCTCTTCTAGACGTATAAGGATCTTTAAGCAGATACTGTAAAAAAGTTTCTTGCGTTATAGGAAAATTATAAGTATATGCGAAAATTGTTTTTACAAGAGTTTTAAATGCCAAAGATTTATACATATTAAAGATATCATTGTTCCCTAGAATAAGCAAAGAATCTGAGGTTAAAACGAAGAAAAGCAATCTAAGTTTAATATGTAGAGATTTTAAGAAATCTTGTGATTTTTCTATTTTTTTTATAACAATGTTATCTCCAACTATATCAAAAGGGGAAAAATCTATGACATTCAGTATATCTTTAAAAGAATAAATGATTTTATTTTCGTAAGGCACTTCATATTCAAGCTTTAAACTGTTGTCTTTATGAAAATCAACAATAATTTTTTTCAGCAATTGAACGTCTTCTTTTGAATATGTGTGCAAAAACAAACATATGTCAAAGTCACTGGTAATTTTTCCATGTACTGCGGAACCGTACAATACAAGATAAGGGTCTTTTGTTTCAAAAGCCTTAATTACCCTTTCCTTTAAATCCAAAATAAGTTTTTCTGTCTTTTGCATAAGTTTAATCTTGGGAACCAAATTTTTGTTTGTACTTTTCTACATCTTCGGGCAGAATGCGGTTAAAAAGCAGTATCCCTGGATCTTTTATTTCTCTTCCAGGGACAAGACTTTTTAATTCTACAGAGATATCATCTGTAGTCCATGCTCTTTCATTTTCTAATAAACTTAAGTTGTCTGCTGTTATTTTCGCGAATTCCGGTATAAATGGGGCGCTTAATATGCTGATAATTCTTTGCATATTAACAAGGTAACGCATACAAATTGCAACGTCTTCCATACGGCCTTCCTTGGACGCTTTCCACGGTGCCCTTGCGTCACAATATTCATTTGCCAGCTTCCATATATTGCGCAATGCAATTGCAGCTTTTCTAAATTCCAAGTTATCTAAATGGTGTTCATATTCTTTTTTAAAATCACATAAGCCATGCACTAATTTTTCTTCATGTTCCGATTCAGTTCCTCCTTCAGGAATAACAGTACCAAAATATTGAGATAACATTTTAAATGAACGGTTAAAAAAGTTTCCTAAAACTCCGCATAAATCTTTGTTTACACAAGAAGCGAATAATTCCCATGAAAAGCTTACATCATCGGTTTCAGGTATGTTGCTCATCAAATAATAGCGCCAGTAATCTGAAGGATATAAATTTATTGCTTGATCCATAAATATTCCGCGTTTTTGGCTTGTTGAAAATTTGCCGCCGTAATAGTTAAGCCAATTTACGCCTTTTATATAATCAGGAAGTAAAAATTCTTCGCCTGACCCTATTATTGTAGACGGAAATGTGATTGTATGAAAAGGAATATTATCTTTTGCCATAAACTGAGTATATCTTACATTCCCTTGTTTTTGTTCCTTGGAGTCCCACCATTGATGCCAATCTTGTCCATTGTGTTCTGCCCAATCCTTTGTTGTGGAAATATAGGCTATCGGTGCGTCAAACCACACGTAGAAAACTTTGTTTTCAAAACCAGGTTTATTTATGGGTACTCCCCATTTAAGATCTCTTGTTATTGCTCTGTCCAGCAAGCCTTCTTTAAGCCATTTGTCTGCAATTGAACGCACTAATTTGGGCCATGAGTCTTGTTTGTGCAGCCATGTTTCCAATTGATCTGCAAGTTTCGATTGCAATAAAAATAAATGTTTTGTTTCTTTGAGTTCAATATCTGTACTGGAAGATATTGCTGAGCGGGGATTGATAAGTTCTTCAGGATCAAGAACACGGGTGCAGTTTTCGCATTGGTCTCCTCTAGCATTCAAATATCCGCAATGCGGGCAAGTTCCTTCCACATATCTGTCCGGCAGAAACATTTTATCGGTATTGGAATAAAATTGTTTTATTGTGCGTTCTGCAATGTAGCCGTTTTCTTCAAGTTTTTTTGCGATATATTGAGTTAACAGTGTGTTGTTTTCGCTTGAACTTCTACCAAAATAATCAAATGATAGCCAAAAACGTTCTCCAACGTTCTTTTGAAGTTCATGTTGAATTCGACAAAATTCCTCAACGGGAATGTTGGCTTTAGCAGCTGCTATTTCTGTTGCAGCGCCGTGCTCATCTGTTGCGCATATGAACAAAACCTCATTATCGCGAGACCTTAAATAACGCGCATAAACATCTGCAGGAAGCATAGAGCCGACAAGATTTCCTAGATGCTTAATTCCATTGATATATGGTAGAGCGCTAGTGATTAAATGTTTCATTTTTTGTTTCCTATGAATTTAAAATTATTTTATATATGAAAATATACAAATTAACTGTTATAAAAAAAAGCTATTTTTTGTAATAATTGTTTATTAGATGCTTTGTCATCAATATTATAACATATAGCGTTCATATTAACCAATTGGGCATTTTTTACATTTTCAAAGTCATCATCAATATATAATATATTTCCTGGAGCAATATCTAAAGTATTTAATACGTTTTCAAAAACTTGTGCGCCATGTTCTCTTTTTGAAAACCCTGTTTTATAAGAAATAAAAATGTTATTTTGTGGAAAATGAGAAAAAAAAGATGGGTACTCTGCGGTTATTATCTTATAGGGAACACACCATAAGTCAGATATAATCCCATATTTAAATTTATCGGAATAATTGCGTATTATTTCAAATAGTTCATTATTTATTTGAATCCAAGAGTTCTTGAATTTAGTCTCTTCATAAAAGGCAAATATGTCCTTTCCTGCCAATTTGTTCATGGACATAATAATATTGTCTTCTGGTGCTTCCCCTAAAAAGGCCATATCAAGGCAATTTAAAAAACTTTCATCAAGCTCTGAATTATTAAAAGCTTTCAGAAAGGACATGAGTTTAAATTTAATTAATACATTGCCTATATCAAAAAAAATATGTTTCATTTGGGTTCAATAACTTAGTAATTTAGTATTTTTTTATAATTTTCTGTGTTGTAGACAAGGTCAAGAAATTGTGAATAAGATACACCCGGTATTTCATTATTTAAATATGTCATTTTATCGAAAGCCATGATCTCATCAAAACTTAAGTTTTTTGTTGAGTCGGCATCCCATTCTCTTATGTATTCTCTAGGAGAGTATGCCGAAGCTCTTATGTTTGCTCCCCATTCTTGAAGTTTTGAAAATGATAAACAAATATTTTCTCTTGTTTGCCCTTTTATGCCAAGCATCATAAGAGAATTAATTTCTACCTTGTTTGAAGTAAAAAACTTAACCGTGGATTCAGCTTTTTCTAAAAAATTAGCCTCTTTGTGCTTGCTTAAGACATGAGAGGAGTCCAAATCTAATGTTTCAAAGCCTATAGCAAGCTTATAACATCCGCTTTTTACAATAAGCTTTTTCATTTCATCGTCATTTAGTGTGTCTATTCTTGTTGTTCCGCACCATGGAATATTTAAATTTTCTTTTATCAACATAGAACAAAAAGTTTTAACCCATTCCGTGTTATAGGTTAATGTAGGGGAAAAAAGTTTGAAAGATTTGAATTTCTTGCTGTTTTCTTTCATATACGCAACGATTTCTTCAGGTTTTTTTCTTCTGTCTTTTAATCCAAACGTAATAACTGCCGTGCAGAATTTACAATCAAATGGACAGCCTCTGCCAACAGATAATGTTATTTCATTATTTGTTATAGTATTATAAGTATTTAAGTCAAATAAATATTTGCTTTGCGTATTTGGAAGTTCCCAGTCAGAAACGTAATTGCCTTTTTTATGTGAATGCCAGATGCTGGATTGTTTATAAGTTATCCCTGTAACTTCATCCAGCTGTTTTTTGCCAAAAATATAATCTGCATATTCAGATATTGATATCTCCCAATCTCCGCAAGTGACAATGGCATCAATATTAAGATTATTTTTGAAATAATTGGGGGCATATGCGCATATGTCACCATATAATAGGATATTGGTATTTGGCAAAATCTTTTTTATTTTATCTGAGAGAAATGAAACTGAAACTATATTCTCAATTCTACTAACACAAATAACTAACTTATATTTATTTTTTGCTACTAATCCCATAACTTCGCCTATGCTAAACTTTGGATCCAAGCAGTCTACAACATCATAAGAATATTGCGTGAATTTTTCTAGATAAGAAACTATTTCAATTAAATATGCCCATCTTTTTGGAATCTTTGTATGGGTTTTCATCACATATTGTTCATCTGGCCATACTATTAAAATGTCTGACATGATACACATCCTTATTAAATTAAAGTAATAAAAATCAAAAAAAGCTAATAAGCATTCAATTACAAAAATACATTATATGACTAATAATATATACAAAATAGGACTAATAATCAATATTAATTTGCAAAAAAAATGAAGATTGTCATGTTATTCTTGAATCTACGTTAAATATTTGTCCATTTATATGGTTGCAATAGTCAGAAGACAAATAGATAATAAAATTTGCAAGTTCTTCCATTTTTTGAATATTTTCTTTACTTGATTTCATTTCTTTAGTGCATTTGTTTAAATCTGTCGCAATAAATCCGGGACATATTGCATTTACGCATATATTGAATTTTGCCATTTCTTTAGCCATTGATTTTGTAAAACCTATAACTCCGGCTTTAGAAGCGGAATAGTTAGAAAGGCTTTCTTTGCCTGTTTGCCCAAGTAAAGAACTTATATTTATAATTTTACCTCTTTGCTTTTTTATCATCTCAATACCAAATATACGACTTGTTAAAAAAACGCTTTTTAAATTCGTATCTATAACTTCTTCCCATTCCTCTATTTTCATGATGGGGATTGGATTGGCTGTTGATACTCCGGCATTATTAATTAGAGTGTCTATGCTGCCGAATCGTTTGATAACTTTATCTCTAAGTTTTTTAACATCGGTTTGATCGGAAACGTCTGCCTGTATTGCTATGCAATTTTTATTAAATGAGTTCAATTCTTTTATAAAATTATTTGCGGCATCTGTTGAATTTTTGAAATTTACTATGACATTTGCTTGCTCTTTCGCAAACTTATAAGCCAAAAATTTTCCTATTCCTCTGCTTGCTCCTGTGATTACTATTGTTTTTCCTTTAACAGAAATATTCATAACGAACTCCTACGAATTTTTTAATGTTGTTTTTATACAATCGCATAAATTTTTGAAGTTGGAAATGATATCTATGGAAAGCATATCGTAATTAAACGTTATATTAAAAGTTTGCTCTATGTTTACTATAAGTTCTATAAGCGATACGGAATCATATCCAAAATCGTTAATTAGATCTGAGTTATCTGATATATTTGCCACTGAGGTTTTTAATCTTGAATTTTTTACTATTATTTTTTTCAACTCATTATTGATATCCTTATTTAACATTTAAACTCTCCGTTCTCTTAATTTTCATATTATTCGTATATTGTAATTTATCGACAAAAATTATTTTGGCCGGTATTTTATAATCCGAAAGTTTTTCTCTACAATATTGTAACAGCTCCATATCGCTTATGGCGGTTTCTTTTTTTATGACAATTTTTGCCTCCGGGATTTCTCCATAAGTTTCGTTCAATATGCCGTAAACATAAGCTTGCTCAACCGCATGGTGCGACATTAATACGTCTTCTATTTCTTCTGGATAAATATTAATGCCGTTTGAGATTATAATATTCTTCTTTCTTCCTGATAAATATATAAAACCCTCCTCATCATAATATCCGATGTCTCCGGTATGCAGCCATCCGTCTTTAATCGTTTTTGCCGTTTCCTGCGTATTTTTATAGTATCCTTTCATTACATTATCGCCTTTTAGCGATAACTCGCCTTTTTCATATTCTTTCGCTTCATTTCCGTTTTCTAAAATAATTTTGACTTCTATTCCTTTCATAGGTTTGCCTATTGAAGCTGTTTTTGTACGACAATCTTTACTAAGCAATGTTGATACTCTCGGAGAAGCTTCGGTTAAACCGTATGTTTTTATAAATTCGATATCTTTAAAAGATTCGATTAATTTTTTAAAAGTTTCATTGTCAATCGGAGCGCCGCCGATAGAAATCCATTTTAAAGATTGAATAGTTTTTTGATTAGAATAGTTTAACAGTGTTTTTATTATTGTAGGAACTGTCATAAAATTTGTAATTTTTTCTTTCTCTACAATTGAAAAGAATATATGAGGTAAAAAGATAGTATCCAGAATGACTATTTGAGCGCCTACGTACATATGACTGAGCAATTGAGCTGTATTGCAATATGAAAAATACATAGGTAAGGATATTAAGGTTTTGTCATTTTCTTTAATATTCAAAGCTTCAATATTAGCTTCTATATTAGAAATTATATTTCTATTTGTAAGCATTACTCTTTTTGGTTTGTCTGAACTTCCGGAAGTGTGCATCAGCATAGTCACATCGTCAAAATGTGTTTGTAAATCACATTTAATGCAAGACTGGCTGTTGATTTCCAATGTGTTTGTTTCAATATCAAATATATTAATATTTTCAACATCCGTAAGTAATTTTTTGTGCTTGGTATCCGTAATAATCAAATTTATATCGCAATAATTAATAATGTTTTTAAGTTCCGATTTTTTTATACTTGCTTCAAGAGGAACTGCCGCCTTGTCCAAAAATAATATAGTAAATAGGCCTATTATATAGTTTGAGGAGTTCGGCAACAATAATCCTATATTATGCGAATTGCTTGCATATATTTTTAATTTGTCAGCATTTTTTTGCACAAATTCAAATAATTGTCTATAGGTTAATTTTTCTTTGCCGAAAGTAACCGCCAGATTATCATTACTTTTTTGTCTTAGTAGTATATCTTTTATTAACATAGGTTTTTATTTTTCAAGAGTCATAGAAAATATATGGAAATTTATGTTTTCCATAAACGTTAGAGCGACTATTTCTTGTTTAAATTTAAATGTTGTTTTTTGCAACCAGATTCTCGGACGCCAAATATTTTTGTTAATATTTTCAATATCGGATTGTTTATCGTATTGCGTTTGATAACTGATGTTTCTGTCATCGATATATGTTTTTATATTTTGGATTTTAGTGTTGGCATTAGGAATTTGTCCCATATCCGGATAATGCAAGTGGCTGCAATAAAAAGCTGGGATTTCGTTATACTTTGCAGGTAACAGCCAGTTACTTAACTTTAAAATTACCGTTTTATATGTGCCGTTTTCAAAAGAAATTGTTACTTCTTCCTCATACACTTCGCCACCGCTTCCTTCAACAGCTCCTAAAATATGTATACATTTATATATATCGTTTGGGATGCAAATAGTTTGTCCATTTAGAGCCATATTATTTAGGAAACCGTCGTTTTTAGAAGGAAAGAAAAATGGTATTCCATTATTGCATATAATTGAATTAGATCTTGGTAGTTCTTCTGCGGGATAAGTTGCGCCGCCTGAATCAAAATTTCCATCACATTTCAGATAATCATGCGAAAATGCATCATTGTTAAAATACTCTCTTAAATCTACTAAAACAAATTGATCTAATACGGTAGTTAAATTTTTAATAGCCATAAGTTTATTATCCTAATTTAAATATATTATCCAACATTTTTAATGCTTTTTTTTCTTCTTGTAATAAAGTATTAAATTTATTTATTATCATTTCATTGCTTATATTATTGACTAAAGTTTTTTTTAAGCATAAACTTCTCAATATATCCCAAGAGAACGTCAATTTTTTATATAAATTTATTAAATCTTTTGTCTTATATAATTTTGTTTTTGATATTTCATAAAGGAAGCATAAATATCTTTTGCGTTCTTCGACAATAGTTTTCGATGACTTAAAAATATTTCTTAGAAGTTGATCAATCTGATTCTTTTCCAGATTATTAAAAAAATAAGTTAAGTCTTCTATAAAGTTTGTCATTCCTTGAATGCCGTAGTATTTATTATCATTGTTATTCATTGATTTTATGTTTATCTGTATTGCTTCAAATATATATTTGCGAAGATTTGTTTCCTTGATATTTTCGTTGAAATTAATCAGTTTAAACCATTTGTTTTGAATCATAGTTGCGCTTATATTTGAATTTCTTGCAATTTCTAATTCTTTTAACGGTATCCAGCCTCTAAAAGGTTTTGAACAGGTTATTAAAACTTTTTGACGAGCTTTATCAATTTTTTCAATTATAAAAACATGTATGTCATGTCCTACTCTTTTAGGAAAGAATTTTAGAAAGAATGTATCTCCGCAAACCATAGCTGGCTGATTCTTTTCAATATATTCTATTAGGCATTCTTTTTGTGAGCTTACGATTTGGAATTCAATTTTTTCAAGCATCTTTAATGAATTTAATACATCGTCAAATGTTCCATATGAAATATTTACTGTCGTATAGTCCATATTCTTGATGTGATATATAAAATTCCAATGTCTGTTTACTATAAAGTTACTCCAAGAGCGTCCTATTTTTCTCTTTAATATTGTTTGCAGAGATTCAAAAAAACAATTTTGATTATGGTTGTAGGTTGTTAAATTATTACTCATAAATATAAATTGAAATTTCCATTTTCCGTAAATTTTATATAAAATATTAATAGGACTTATAATATATATAATATATGACTAACAGTCAATAAAAATCAAGCTGAAAAGAATTTGTCTCATAATACATCAAAGAGGAGTCTGCGAATGAATTATTTTATCAAGATAGTATTTATTTTAGGAGTTTTTTTTAGTTTTTGTATGACAGCTTGTGCATATGAAAAAATAGAAAATCAGGAAGAGAAATATTTTATTTATTTGCCAAAAGCAATAGGGGATAATCCTTCTAAAGTACTTGTGGTATTTCATAGTTCGAAAATGTCTTTCAAAGAAGAAGCTCAACGCTGGGAATTCAACGCGGAAAAGAAGAAGTTTATTATTATAGGATTTGATATCGATTATAAAGGCATAAAAAACGACGCTGATATTGAAAATATATATAATAAAATAGAAAAAGCAATAGGGGAATTAAATACAAAATACAACATTGAAGTCGATAAAGTTTATACGGTAGGTACGTCGCTAGGCGGACTGTTTGCCATAGACCTTCTTTTGCGATATCCGGATTCATTTTATGCCTGTGTTTCAGTAAGCGGAAACAAGCTGTTTTCCGGATCTGAGCGCTATATTGGCAACGCCAAAGAGAAGAAATTTTATTTTTTTCATGGGGATGATGACAAATACATTCCAATTGAGGAAGCATATATTGCGGAAAAAGAACTTAAGAAAAATGGAGGTATAGTAGAAATGTTTATTTTTAAAAATGGCGGACATACATTAACTTCAGATGCATATTATAAGGCTATAACGGAATTATCAAATATTAATTAGGTTGCTCGAAAAACTCTGTTTTTAATAGAATAAAACAATAACACTCGATTAAGACATTCGAGTGCAGGTTGCTGTGGAATAAGGTCTTTTTAACAAAATACCAGTTAGGCAAGCCTAACACCGCTTTTGAAAAAATGGGAATATTTTAGGTTTACAGAGACATCCGTTTCATAGAACATATCTGTTTGCGTTTAAATCTTGAAAAATATTAAATTTTAGAGAACGGAGGTTTAAATGGCGGAGTCTTATTTATCAAGAGGCGTATCACCGACAAAAGAAGACGTTAAAGAAGCGATTAAAACGCAAAATAGAGGTTTGTATCCGGGAGCTTTTTGTAAGATAGTTCCGGATATAGCCGGTGATGAAAATTATTGCTCCGTAATACACGCAGACGGAGCCGGAACGAAATCAATATTGGCATATTTATATTATAAAGAAACAGGCGATGCTGAAATTTTCAAAGGGATTGCTCAGGATTCGCTTGTAATGAATATAGATGATATGCTTTGCGTAGGAGCGGTAAATAATTTTATAGTCTCAAATACAATAGGAAGAAACGCTCATAGGATTGACAAAAATATTTTAAAAGCCGTAATAGAAGGATATGACGAGGTTATTCAGCGTTTAAAAAAATATAATATTAATATTTATATGGCCGGAGGTGAAACTGCCGATATCGGAGATTTAACGCCGACTGTAATTGTTGATTCTACGGTTTTTGCAAGGATTGAGCGCTCTAAAGTTTTGACTTGCGACAATATCAAAGAGGACGATGTTATTATAGCATTGGGTTCATACGGAAAGTCAGTTTATGAAAATTCTTATAATTCCGGAATAGGATCTAACGGTTTTACTTTAGCAAGACATGTTTTATTGTCGTCTTATTATAAAGATAATTATCCCGAGACGTATTCGACAACGATAGATAAAGAGAAAATTTATTCAGGTAAATACAGATTGACTGATAAAATAAGCGCCTCTAATCAAACGGTAGGAGAAGCTTTGCTTTCTCCTACAAGAACATATTTGCCGGTAATTAACGAAATATTAGATAAAAAATTTAATGAAGTTCACGCTATTATCCATTGCACCGGCGGCGGCATTATGAAGAGTAAAAATTTCGGCAAGGGATTGGTTTATATAAAGGATAATCTTTTCGATGTTCCTGAAATATTTAAAGAAATACAATCTGCAGGAAATATTCCGGATAAAGAAATGTTCAGCGTGTTTAATATGGGACATAGAATGGAATTATACTGCAATGAAAATAATGCCGATGAAATTATCAATGTAATCAAAAAATATAATATAGATGCAAAAGTTATAGGAAAAGTTGAAAAGAATGATAATCCGACGCAAAATAAAGTCGTTATAAAACACAACGGCAATTCATATATTTATTGATACGAAAAATAAAAAAGGTAATATATGACTAATAATAAATAAAAAGTAAGAGGGTATCGAAAAGAATTTATCGCATAATACATCAAAAATATAAACAAGGAGCGTGCATGTGAATTATTTTATTAGGATAGTATTTATTTTAGGAGTTCTTTTTAATTTTTATACGGCAGGTTATACGTATGAAAAAATAAAAAATCAAGAAGAGAATTATGTTATTTATTTGCCAAAAGCAATAGAGAATAATCATGCGAAAGTTCTTGTGATATTGCATGGTTGGGGAATGTCTTTTAAACAAGAAGTAGAACGTTGGGAATTTAATGCGGAAAAAAAGAAATTTATTATTATCGGGTTTGATATTAATTATGGCGATATCAAAACTGATGCCGATATTGCGGATATATACAATAAAATAGAAAAAGCGATCGGAGAGTTAAATACAAAATATAAAATTGACATTGATAAAGTTTATACGGCAGGCACGTCGGCAGGCGGAATGCTTGCAATAAATCTTCTTTTGCGCTATCCCGATTCGTTTTATTCCTGCGCCTCAATAAGCGGCAGTAAGTTGCGGCGCTTTGATTCCGGACAGTATATCTTTAATGCCAAAGGGAAGAAATTTTATTTGTTTCATGGAGATAAGGATAAAGTTGTTTCTGTTAATGAAACATATATTGCGGAAAAAGAACTTAAAGAAAATGAAGGTATGGTAGAAATATTTATTTTTGAAAACGGAGGGCATACATTAAATTCAGAAGCATATTCTAAAGCTGTTACGAAATTGGCAAATGATAATTAAATTTGGAACATCATCTATCGGATGTCCAAAAAACTATTATATACGCTAATATTAAAGCTGTGTCAGATTCAAAATTTAAAATAGAACGGAGCGTGTGCAATGAATAAATTTTTTTTTGTGTTATGTTTATTATTATTTATTTGTATTCAGTCTTGCGGCACAGCAATTATTGCTAATCAAAAAAATAATGAAGAACATGGATATTATTATGCTTTATATTCTGATGAAGATATAAAAATTAACGCTGAAGTGAAAGAAAAAATTTGGGAAAAAGTTGCATGGTATCCTATAAATCAATGCTATGTTGGGACTCCTTCGCCTGATTTTGCAGGAAGATTTAAAGTCGTATGGAGAGATGATAAGATTTTTTTACTTGTAGAGATTAGTGACAAACTTTTAATGAATTGGCTTGAAGATGGTTTTGAGAATTATTGGCAGGGAGATTGTGTAGAAATTTTTATTGATGAATCGCATAAAGGCGGAGATCACCATCAAAATAATAATGCTTTTGCGTATCATGTTATGCACACCGGCGAAGTGATAGATATTGATTCCGACGGTCAGCCGAAAATATTTCCTGATTCGGTGAATTATGTGATATCGAAAAATGGCGATAAATATGTTTGGAAAATGGCTGTAACAGTCTATTCAAATAAATATGATCCTAAATCAGAATCAAATGAGAGCAACAAAATAAAACTCTTTGCCGGTAAAAAAATGGGATTTACCGTAGCTTACGGAGATAATAACGGCGAAGGAAGAGAATGTTTTTATGGAAGTACTCCCGGACAGGGTGATACCGGCTATATGAATTCTGATAAATTCGGGACATTGGAATTAATTAAGCGATAATTTTTATGAGAATCTAAATATGAACAAATATATTCAGAATGTAAGATATAACAAAATTTATTATTATGACCGTTTTTGTAATGTGCCGTTTAGAGACTTAAAGATAAAAGATAATGGCGATATATATTTTTGCGCTTGGTCTGACCAAAACGGTATGCCGCCTTTGGGAAATATTTTTAAGACTAAGAATTTAATTAGAGATATTTGGAACGGCAATATGGCTAAGCAATTTAGAGAATCTGTTTTAAACGGTTCTTTTAAATTTTGCGGGGACTATTGTTGTCATTTAATATCAGGTACAGGGCCTGTCTCAATTAAAAATGATAAGGCAAAAATTTTAAATGATTACTTTACTCAAGGGATAAATGAGCATGAGCATAAGTGTATAGAAAATAAAATTACTACGCTTGAAAATTATCCCATAAACTTAACTCTTGCGACAAGCTCAAAATGCAATTTAAAATGTACATCGTGCAGGAGTGATTTTATTACAAAAGATTCTAAAACCGAAGAAGAATGGAAATTGCTTGAAACCCGCAGAATGCAATTTCTTGAAAATGCGGAAACTATTTTTTTAGGTTCGTATGGAGAAATAACGGTTAACGAGCTTGATACGAAAATGTTACGTAATTATATTGAAAAAGAGCTGAAAAATATTAAAAGTATCGTAATACAAACGAACGGGGTGTTATTTACAAAAGAGTATTGGGAAAAAATTAACGATTTTATTAAGAGAAAAATAACAAGAATAGAAATATCGGTTGATGCGGCTACGGAGAAAACATACGACATAAACAGACCCGGAGGAAATTGGAAGAAGCTTTGGGAAAATATAGAATTTTTGTCAAAATTGCAAAAAACTTGGATACAGCTGAATTTTGTTGTTCAAAATAATAATTATGTTGAAATAATTCCTTTTATCAAGTTGGCAAGGCAATATGGCGTTATGGTTCACTTTCAATTGCTCTATAACTGGGGGACTTATTCTAAGGATGAGTTTAATGAAAGAGATGTGTTAAATCCTTCGCATTATAATTATAACGATTTGTTAAAAAGATTATTATGCGAAGAGTTTGCAGGAAATAATGTAATTAATGACCTTGCGTTAGGTAATAATTTTAACAATGAACTTTTAAAATACAAAAATATTTGCCGTAAGAAAGCTGATTTGCCTTTTAGCGTATATTCTCATCAAAAACAATGCGGATATAAATTGATGGGAGAGAAGAACGGCATATCTTTGTTAATTGATAACCACTGTTATGATAAAGAAGGATTTTATGTTATGAGATTGCATAGCAAGGGCAATGAAAGTTGGGCAGGCATATATTTTTTAGCGTCTGAAATATTTGCTTTAAATGACAGAAGCAAGAGTATTGAATTTATAAATGCGAGCAAAATAAAATTTGTTCTCAAAGCTTCAAAAAATATATTCATTAATGAAATAGGGTTTGGAGAAAAAACAGATTCGCATCACGCAAGTATTAAAGATGTTGAAATCGGAATGGAGTATTGCAACTATGAAATAGATTTAAAAGAAAAGAATTTATCCGATATTAACGGTTTGTTTTATATTTCTACAAAAAGTAATTTTGAATGGGATATTTTCATAAAAGAGATAACAATATATTAAAGTTTATGAATAAATTTATATTAATAGTTATTTTATTAACAGGCGTTTATAATTTAGGTTTTTGTTATGACAATGATATTGCTAAAGCTGAAAAGGCATCATATCAAATAGTGTATGATCAAGAAATAACATATCAGTATAAAACTTCAAATTTAAAATCACGCATTCCTACCGATAAATGGTGGTCATCAGCATTGTCAACCCAATATTCAAGTTATATGTATGCGTATCCTCTATGTTATAAATGTGACAAAACAGGATTGTATATTTCATATCCTGATGTTTATGTAGATGGAGATATCGCATATTATGGTAAAGAAACAGTAGCTCCTTATAGAAAACAGATATTAGTGCAAGGCACATATAATAATAATGTTTTAGTATCATCCGATGTTAAAGTGTCCGGTTATTCGGATTGGGCAATTACAACTAAATGGGTCGATATCAATGACAAATCAAAATATTTTGAATCCACGTTAGGGCAAGGATTTATATTTACATATTTTAATTTCTCAAAAGGAATGAATCCCAGAATAGTTTTGCCTCCTGAAATAAGTGAAGGTAAATTAAAATTATATGATGAAACAGGAATTGAAATATCGGAAGGGGAGAAAATTAGTTGTAATTTTGCAGTTGTAGAATTTGAAAGCGAAGCTCAGGAAAAGAAGGTTTACGGCATATTTCCTCCAAGCGGTTCTGCTTTTATTTTTAGCGGCGTTAATTGCATAGACATAATAATGCCGAAAAATAAGCGTTATTTATCAATAGGCTTAATGAAAAGCAAAGATGATTTAAAGCAATGGAGCAAATATGCATATGCGTTCATAAAAGATACAAAAGTATATTGGAAGATTGAAAAGAATAAAAACGTAGTGCATAGCATATATAGAGTTTCAACGGTTTCAAAACAAAACTCTCAAAAAGCAACAATCCTTGCCATTCTTCCTCATCACTATAAAAATTCTCAAAACAATCAATATTTAAACCAAGAGTTCTATACAATTCGCGGAAATATGAAATTAATTACGGACAATAAGTTTGAAACATATAACAACTTCAACGGAATACTTCCATATTTGCCGAATGTAAATTTATCTAATAAGCAGCATTTAAAAGAGCTGTTGTTATCTGAACAATGCATAACTCTTGACGAAACTAAGATTTATAAATATTGTAAGCAGCTTTGGAAGGTAGCGTCGTTAATTCCAGTGGCAGAACAAATTAATGAGATGCAGATAAGAGATGAACTCATCAAAAAATTGAAGTTATCTCTAATTGATTGGTTTACATATTTTTCCGAAAAAGAAAACAGGTATTTTTCTTATAATTATATTTGGGGTTCTTTGATAGCACACGAGCCAGAATTTGGAAATGAATTATTTAACGACCATCATTTCCATTACGGATATTTTATATATGCTTGCGCGATAGTTGCGATGTATGATAAAAACTTTCAAAAAGAATACGGAAAATTTATTGAATTATTAATCAGGGATGCTAATTCTCCTTTTAGAAAAGATAAATTATTCCCTTTTATGCGTTCAATGGATATATACGAAGGCCATTGTTATGCTAACGGGTTTGCTAAATCTGACGACGGGAATGATCAAGAGTCAAGTTCCGAATCTATGAATGCATGGGCAGGTATATATTTATGGGGGTTGATTACAGGCAATGATAGATATAAGAATTTAGGTATTTGGGGTTACGCTACTGAATACTCGGCGATAAAAGAATATTATTTTGATATAGACAATGACATATATCCTTTAGAATATGACCCCAAATCTATCGGCATACTTTTTGGCGGAAAAGTAAAATACGGAATATGGTGGAAACCGGTTAAGATAGAGTATATTCATGGGATACAATTTCTGCCAATAACCCCGGCATCTTTATATTTAGGATACTGTCCGGATTATGTAAGAATAAACTATGAATATATGATTTATCGAAATAACGGAAAAGAAAATGTTTGGGAAGACGTAATATTGCCGTTTCAAGCCCTGTATAACGCAACGGAAGCATTATTGAAATATAATAATGATATTGCGACTGATAATGGTCTGAAAACTTTCACATATTATTGGATAAATAATTTAAGTGTTTTAGGCAGAGTAAACACAAATATATATTCAAATATTCCGTCGTTTAATGTTTTTAATAATGAAAAAGGCAATTTTTATTATGTATGTTACAATCCATATAATAAAAATAAGACATTTAAATTCTATTCAAGACATAATAATGAATTTTTAGGAAAATTAAAAGTTTTGCCTAAACAAATCAAATTTTCTACGGAATTAGAATGAATTTTGATTTTGTATGATTTACACAATAAATGACGGAAAATAATATTACAAAGGCTTAACTCAATGAAAGCATTTATTTTAGCTGCCGGAGCCAGTACTCGTTTGCGACCTTTGACTTATGATATACCAAAACCAATGGTTCCAATAATAGAAAAACCAGCTTTATACCATACTGTTGAAAACCTAAAAAAATATGGATTTAAAGATGCCTGTATAAATCTTTATCATTGCCCTGAGGTTATTACAGATTATTTTAAAAATAACAAATCAGGGTTAAATGTAATTTATTCAGCGGAAAAAGAACTTCTTGGCACTGCCGGAGCTATAAAAAAACATGAGAAATTTTTCGATAATACTTTTGTAGTTATATCAGGTGACGGACTTACAGACATAAATCTTAAAAAAGTATTAGAATTTCATAAAAAAAAGAAATCCCTTGCCACTGTAGTTTTAAAAGAAATTGATGCTAAATTCGAATATGGAATAATATTGCCTGACTCAAATGGAAAAATAAAGTCTTTTATTGAAAAACCAAAATGGAAAGATATTTTTGTCAATACTATAAATACGGGAATATATGTTTTTGAGCCTGAAATATTTAAATATATTCCGGCAAATAAATTTTTTGATTTCAGCATGGACTTGTTCCCGCTGCTTTTAAAAAATAAAAAAAATATTTATGGTTATGTAATGAAAGAATACTGGACTGACATAGGAAATATTTCGGAATATAAAAAAGGTATTTTCGATGTTTTAGACGGAAAAGTTAAAATAAAAAGTGCATCGTCGTATAATGAACAATCACGAAAAGACGTAAAAATTGAATATCCGTGTTTTATAGGAAAAAATGTTAAAATAGGAAAAAATGTCGTAATAAAACCTTATTCTGTTATATCTGAAAACTGTGAAATAGGTGATAATGTCGTTTTAGAAAAAGCAATTGTCTGGAACGGTTCGAAGATAAGCAAGAATGTAACACTTTCAAATACTATAGTTGGATTTAAAACCATAATTCCCAAAGGAATTTCTCTTTTTGATTCAATAATAATGAGACGATAAAGTTAGCAGTTGTATATTTTTATATTAATTTGTATAATATTTTACGTTAAGGCGGCCAAAAGCCGCCTTTTATTTTTGATACGGGATTTACGGTATGATGAGCAAAACAAAAGCGCTTGAAGAACTTTTGACGCCGGCTGCGGAAGCGGAAAATATTGAGATTATCGACGTGCAATATCTTAAAGAAAACGGCAATTGGGTGGCGCGGGTTTTTATAGATAAAAAAAACGGCATTACAATGGGCGACTGCGAAAGGATGAGTTATGTTTTCGGCGATATGCTGGACGCGAGCGACATATTGAATGAATCTTACGTTTTAGAAGTTTCTTCGCCCGGGATAAACAGGGCTTTAAAGAAAGAAAAAGACTTTAAAAATTTTGTTGGCAGCAAAGCAAGGATACAGACATTTAACGCGATAAATAACCAGCGCAACTTTTTGGGCGAAATACTTTCCGCAAAAGACGGCAAAATAAAAATTAATGACGTGACAAAAGGCGAAGTTGAAATAGAACTTGCCGACATAAAAAAAGCAAATTTAGAAGCAGACATATAAAAATTTACTAAAAGGTTAAAACGGAGGATGCAATGGCAGAAAAGGGCGAACTTTTAATGGCTCTTGAGCAGATCGAGAAAGACAAGAAAATAAGAAAAGAAGATATTTTAAGCGTTATAGAAAACGCTTTGGTATCGGCGTATAAGAAACACGTCGGCAAAAATGTCAACGTTGTCGCCAAGGTTGATACTGAGACAGGCGAAATGGGAGCTTATGTCGTAAAAATGGTTGTCAAAGACGTTACAAATCCTCTTCTTGAAGCAAGCGTTCAGGAAGCAAAAAAACTCGGGCAGCCGCACGAGATAGGTTCAGAGGTTAAAATACCTTTGGATACGCAGGACTTTTCGCGTATCGCGGCTCAGACGGCGAAGCAGGTTATTGTTCAGAAAATAAGGGAATCCGAAAGAGATTCTTTATATGACGAAATGAAAGAAAAAGTCGGACAGATTATAAACGGCGTAATATACCGCATTGCAAATAAGAATATAATCGTTGATTTGGGTAAAACGGAAGCGATTTTGCCTGTCAGCGAGCAGGTTTTCAGAGAAAAGTTTAACGTTGGGCAGCATATAAGGGCTGTTATAATAAAAGTTGAAAAAAGTATTAAAGGCCCGGGAACCGTATTGTCGCGCGCAAGCACTGAGCTTGTCAAAAGGCTTTTTGAGCTTGAAGTTCCCGAAATATATGAGAAAGTCGTAAATATCGTAAATGTTGTCAGAGACCCCGGAATGAGGTCAAAAGTCGCGGTTGTGTCGCATAATCCGAAGGTTGACCCTGTCGGCGCGTGCGTCGGAATAAAAGGCGCCAGAGTGAAACCTATTATAGACGAACTCAGAGGCGAAAGAATAGATTTAATACCTTATTCCGAAGACGCGGCAAAATATATCTCGTCCGCGCTTGCTCCGGCAAAAGTTATTTCCGTTGTTTTAATTTCACAGGAAGATAAAAAAGCCGAAGTTTTGGTTGCCGACGATATGCTTTCTCTTGCGATAGGCAAAAACGGGCATAACGTAAGACTTGCCGCAAAGCTTACCGGATGGCATATAGACGTTAAATCAGAAGGACAGAAAAAACAGGAGAGCGAAGAAAAAGCCGAGCAGCAGACGGAAGCTCTTGAAAAACTCGAAGGTATCAGCGATAAAAATATAGAAATTTTAGTTAAAGCGGGTTTTACGAATATAGAAAAATTGTCGCAGCTTACGATTGACGATCTCACGACTCTTCCCGGAATAGGCCCTAAGACTGCGGAAAAAATTATTGAGGCGGCGAAAAAAAGTATTTCTTAATTTGTCATGTATTTAAGTATAAGGAGAGTGAATACAGCTTATGCCAACAAAACAAATAAAAACCAAAGAATCAGACGCCGAGAAGAGTAAAAAAAAGCCGACGGCTAAAACAAAGGAAACAGCTGCTCCAAAGAAAAAAACGGCTGCGAAAACTGTCGTGACAGCGACGGCTAAAAAAACCGTTAAGGAGAAAGCTGCGCCTAAAAAAGCTGCGGAACCGAAGACGGCAAAGGCAAAAAGCGTAAAAACTGCTCCTGCCGTAAAAAAGACAATTAAGAAAAAAGAAGAAGAAATTAAGAAGCCCTCAATTGTTCATCATGAAAAACATGCAGATATAAAAAAAGCTGAACAGAAAACAGAGCCACCTAAAAAAGAAGAAAAGCAGCCGGTTAAGCCTGCTGTTGAACCGCAAAAAGAGGCTGTAAAACCGCCTGAGCCGGTCAAACCTCCCGTTATTGAACAAAAGCCCGAGTCTCAGAAGCCTGTTGAGAAAAAAGAAGAAGAAATCAAAGAACCTGAAAATAAATATATAGGCAAAATTTCAATAAATGAGCTTATAACCGTCAGAGATTTGGCTGAAAAGATGAAGCTTAAAGTAGGCGATGTTTTAAAAAAGCTTCTTTCAATGGGAAGCCTTGCAACAATAAATCAGCGTCTTGATACCGACACAGCCATTCTTTTGGCAAATGAGTTCGGATATGACGCTAAGCTTGCGTCAATATATTCCGAAGAAAAAGTTGCCGAGGAAGCCGAAGATCCGGCAAAATTGAAGACTCGTCCTCCGGTTGTTACAATTATGGGACACGTTGACCACGGCAAAACTTCTTTGCTTGACGCCATAAGAAAAAGCCAGGTTGCCGAAGGTGAACACGGCGGAATAACCCAGCATATCGGAGCGTATAAAGTTAAAACGGCTAACGGCGCGTACGTGACTTTTTTGGATACGCCGGGCCACGAAGCGTTTACGGCGATGCGTTCAAGAGGAGCGCAGGCTACGGATATAGTTATTTTGGTGGTTTCGGCTGCCGACGGAGTTATGCCTCAGACGGTTGAAGCTATAAACCACGCTAAAGCTGCAGGCGTGCCTATTTTAGTGGCTGTTAATAAAATAGATTTGCCTACTTCCGACCCTCAGAAAATAAGGCAGGAGTTAAGCAATTATAATCTCATGCCTGAAGAATGGGGCGGAGACACTATAATGGTTGATATCTCGGCAAAACAGAAAATAAATATAGATTCTCTTCTTGATATGGTTTTGTTAAAAGCCGAAATGATGGAGCTTAAAGCAAATCCCGACAAAAATGCAGAAGGGATTGTCGTTGAAGCAAAGCTTGATTCCAGAAGAGGTCCGGTTGCGACTGTTTTGGTGCAGAGCGGTACTTTGCGCGTCGGAGATAATCTTGTTGTCGGCACGACTTACGGAAAAGTAAGGGCAATGGCTGATGAGCACGGGAAACGTTTTAACGAAGCTCCGCCTAGTACTCCCGTTGAAATTCTGGGAATTAACGAACCTCCCCAGGCCGGAGACAAGTTTGTCGTGGTTGATCAGGAATCGAAGGCCAGAGAGATTGCCCAGTCAAGAAAAGAAAAAGTTAAAGCAGATGCTTTAAGACCCAGGCATCATCTTTCGCTGCAGGATATAAGTTCGGGAAAAACGAAAGATTTGAGAATAATTTTAAAAGCTGACGTTCAGGGTTCTTTGGGCGCTTTGAGCGATGCCCTTGAAAGATTGTCAACGTCTGAAATAAGCCTTAAAATAATTCATAGAGGCGCGGGTTCGATAACCGAGTCCGACGTTGCTTTGGCAGTTGCTTCGGACGCGTTGATAGTCGGTTTTAATTTAAGGCCTGACGTTACTGTTGAAAAACTTGCGGAAGCGGAAGGCGTCAGCATTAATGTTTACAGAATAATTTACGACTTAATTGCCGACGTGAAAGCCGCTATGGAAGGGCTTTTGGACCCTGATATGAAAGAAAAAGTTTTGGGTAAAGCCGTAGTTAAACAGGTTTTCAAACTTTCAAGCCACGGGACTATTTCAGGATGTTCGGTAATTGACGGAAAAGTTCAGAGAGGGGCAAAAGCAAGGCTTTTAAGAGATAATGTAATCATTTTTGAAGGCAATATATCGTCACTTAAGAGATTTAAAGACGATGTCAGAGAAGTTGAAAAAGGTTATGAATGCGGAATCGGGCTTGAAAACTTTGCTGATGTAAAGGCAGGAGATATAATTGAAAGTTTCACAACCGAAAAAGTAGCAAGGAAGCTTGAGGAAGAAAACTAAAACGGCAGAAGTTGGGATGCGGGGATGCGGAGCAACAGCAACGACTTAACGACCACAGCTTCTTTCATCAGAGGTTAAAATGGGTTCATCATATAAACGTTCGACAAGAGTGGGCGCTTTGATACAGCAGGAAGTTTCGGATATTTTAAGAGATATACGCGACCTGAACGCAGGGCTTGTTACCGTCATGGGAGTAAAACTGACTGACGACCTGCTTTTTTGCAAAATATTTTATTCCGTTTTCGGAAGCGAAGAGGATAAAAAAAGAGTTGCGGGTATTCTAAAAGATAATACAAAAGCCGTAAGACACCGGCTTGCGGTAAATCTTAATTTAAGAAGAACGCCGGAAATTACTTTTGTTTACGACGATACAAATGAAAGCGCTTCAAGGGTTTTTGATATACTGAAAAAAATAGAAGAAGAATAACGGCAATTACGAATTACGAATGACGAATTACGAATCAACGGCAAAGACAAAAAAATAATTAACAATGAACAAATCAATTACTAAATCAGAATTAAAACAGCTTTCCGAAATATCTAAGATAATAAAACAATCGAAAACATTTTTTATTGCGGGGCACGTTAAGCCTGACGGAGACAGTTTAGGGGCCTGTTTGGCTTTATGGTCAATGCTTAAAAGGCTTGGTAAAAAAGCGATTGTCTGCTGTGCGGATGATGTGCCTGATATGCTTAAATTTATGCATGGCGCCCAATCGATAAAAAAATCTGTGTCTAAAAATGCGGTTTTTGACTGCGCGATAATACTTGAATCAATAAATTTTGCGCGCATGGGCGATATTATTTCTCATTCACAGGCTAAAAAAATTATTAATATCGATCATCACTCGATGTTTACGGACTTCGGGAGCGTCAACTATATCGTTCCGCACTCTTCGTCTGTTTCTGAACTTATTCTTAAAATTTTTGAATTTATGAAAATAAAACCTTCAAAAGACGAAGCGGATTGTTTATATACCGGCCTCGTTACCGATACAGGGCGTTTTCAGCAGCTTAATACAAACTCGGATTCTCATGCCGCGGCTGAAAAATTGCTTAATTACGGCGTTTCTCCGAATGACATTTTCAACAAAGTTTATGTTAACAGCACTGCGGAAAGTTTAAAACTTTTAGGGTTTGCGTTAACCGGACTCAAAACTTACTTTAACGGAAAAATGGCTTATATGATTATAACCAAAGATATGTTCAGGCAAAGCAGCGCGAAAGAAGATGAAACCGAAGGAATTGTAAATTACGGAATGATGATAAAGGGCGTTAAAGTAAGCTGTTTGTTTAATGAAATTGATAAAAATACAACTAAAGTAAGTTTACGTTCCGTAAAAGGATTTGATATTCTTGAAACTGTAAAAAAATGCGGCGGAGGCGGGCATAAGAATGCCGCGGGATGCACATTAAAATCGGACATAAATTCCGCTTTAACAATAATAAGCGATGCTTTTAAAGATAAATTAAACAATGCAAAATGACATTTCGGGAATGCTGCTTTTTGACAAGCCTGAGGGCTGGACGTCTTTTAAAGCGGTTAATAAAATCAGAAAAATTTTAAACATTAAAAAAGCAGGGCACTGCGGAACGCTCGACCCGTCGGCCACAGGCCTTTTGCTTGTTTTAACCGGAACATCCACAAAACTTCAGAATAAATTTATGAAGCAGGATAAAGTTTATCTGAGCACTTTTCTTTTGGGCACGATAACCGACAGCGGCGATTTAGACGGCAATATAATTGAAAAAAATGAAGTGAAAGATATAAATCTTGAAAAAGTCATTAAAGCTGCCGATTGTTTTAAAGGTGAGATTGAGCAGATTCCTCCGATGTATTCGGCTCTCAAACATAAAGGGAAAAAACTTTACGAACTCGCCAGAGAAGGCATAACAGTTGAAAGAAAACCGCGAAAAGTTACGATAAAAAATATTGATATTATATCTTTCGACGGCATAAATGTTGAAGTAAGAGTTGAATGCACAAGCGGCACATATATAAGGACATTGGCGGAAGATATCGGAAAAATATTGGGATGCGGCGCTGCTGTAAGCCGGTTGAGAAGGGAAAAAATCGGCAATTTTTCGGTTGATGACGCAATGAAGGAAAGCGGCCTTGAAAATACGGATTTAATAATTAAAAATATTATAAGTATCGAAGATTTAAACGGTATGACAAATGAAAAATAAAAAATCAGCTTTAACCATAGGCACTTTTGACGGCGTTCACAAAGGGCATCAGCTCCTTATAAAAAAAACATTGGAAACAGCGAAAAAAAATAATCTTAAAAGCGTAATTATCGCGCTTAAAAAACCCGTAAAAAGCGTCAAAGGATTGCTGTCTTCAAATGAAGAGAAAGCAGAGTTGATGAAAAGTTATGGAGTTGACGAGATTATTGTTATTCCGGTTCCTTCTGATGTTTTATCACTGTCTCCGGACGAGTTTTTTAAGGAAATTATTATTGATAGTTTTAATGCCTGCCATATAGTTTGCGGCAGTGATTTTGCCTTTGGAAAAAACAGGGCTGGAAATACGGAGTGGCTTCTTAAAAAAGCAAAAGATACAAATGTAACCGTCGACGTTGTAAAGCCCCTCAAAGCAGCGTCTAAAACAGTTTCTTCGTCGTTAATCAGAGCTTCGCTTCATAAAAATGATTTGAATAGCGCTAACAAACTGCTGGGCAGAGAATACTCTTTTATGGGAATGCCTTTTAAAGAAAAAGGCATAGGCTCTAAAATAGGTTTTCCGACAGTTAATATGAGAGTCGGTAAAGATAAAATACTGCCTAAAGGAGTTTTTGTAAGCATAATTTCGCAAGGCGGTAAAACTTATCCTTCAGTAACAAGCATAGGAAACAGGCCTACTTTTAACAGAGGGGAAAATATTGTTCCGGAGACGCATATATTGGATTTTAGCGGTAAGTGGAATAAAAAAACGACAAAGGTCGCTTTGATTAAGAAAGTCAGAAATGAAAAGAAATTTAAAAGTATAGAAGACCTAAAAAAACAAATCTCAAAAGATATTTCCTTCGCAAAAAAATATTTCGGAATTATCCCTGAGGTCACATATTTTGTGAAAAAATAGGTGAAGTTGATACAATAAAACATTGAATCTCGCAGGAAAATAAAAGCCGCAATAATTATAAAAAGGATATAAAAACCATGTTAAAAAAACGTTTCGCTTTACGGTTTGTTTCCGTAATAACAATGATCGTCCTGTTTTCAACTGTCCACGCAAGTTGGTGGGATACAGAGGAGTTCTTTAATGCCGTCAAGTATGGAGATACGCAAGCAGTAACCTCTTCTATTAAAAACGGAATTGATGTAAATATGCTATCAGACTACGGCAGAACTGCCTTAATGTACGCCTCAGGGAGAGGACACAAAGATATAGTTGAACTACTATTGAAATCCGGAGCTGACCCTAATATGCAAGATCAATATGGATTTACCGCCTTAATATGTGCTTCGGAATACGGGCGCAAAGATGTAGCTGAAATATTATTAAAATCCGGAGCTGATCCTAATATAGAAAGTAAATTTCGAAACACTACGGGAAGCGATATCATCCCCAAGTATACATATGGAGATACTGCCTTAATACTCGCTTCAAAAGGTGGACACAAAGATGTAGTTGAAATATTATTAAAATCCGGAGCCCCCCCCATAAAAGGAAATATCGCCTTATTGTATGCCTCAATGAGAGGGCACAAAGATGTAGTTGAACTACTATTGAAATCCGGAGTTGACCCTAATTTGAAATTATTATACGGCAAAACAGCCTTAACACTGGCACTTGAAGGAAACTATACTGAAATTGTCGATATTTTGAAAAAGGCCGGCGCCAAATCGGCGCAGCAAGATTAAGCGGTATCAGCCGTGTGTCATGTGGACCCTTGACCACTCCCCTTGAACCAAGTAATGGATGAATGGGTAATGATAAAATAGTTTGCTAGAATGATTGAGCATAGAGAAATATAGCTTGAGGTTATGTGAATAAAATAAAACTGTTTGAAGATAAAAAAATAAGAACTGCTTGGGACGAAAACGAAGAAGAATGGTATTTTTCTATTAATTTAAAAAAGCGGCTTTCAACGCTTCATTTTGCCGCAATGTTCCCTATTTTAATTTTTCTTTTTTAAACTGCAAGCGTAAAATTGTTTTCTGTCTTTCTATTTCTTCCGCTAATTCTTTTTCCGTAGGTTATGACTCTAAGATGAATTCGCTACACAGTGTGTAGCGAATTCATTCTCTAAAATCATTTCAACTTCTTTACTTCTCTATGTCCAAGTATTTTAGCATTTTTACTGCTGATTACCGATCGTCCTGAGCGTTTTTCAATTTCCTTTCTGGTGTTAGACGCGACAGTTCCGCCTTCTTTGGCAATTGTCTTGCTCTCGCTAAAATTCTTCGGCAGTTTTGTCTTTGATAATTCTGTTGTTGTAGTTTCTGCAAGCATATTGAGCACCAGCTCAAGAGTTGTCATATTATCGCGTAAATTTTCTTTTTTTAAATTTTTATGTTTTTTATATTCTTTAACAGTTTTGCCTGTCCATTCTTTAGTCATTAAGTTGGTTAAAATTGCATATTCCAAACCTTCCTTAACTCCGGAATTATCCCATTCGTCCGTTAGTTCTTTACGAACTTGTATAGATTGAAGCCGTAAATTTATCCAATCATTAGAAAAACCAAGAGCCTTGTATTGTTTCATTGCGCGGTTGATTGTAAGTTCAGGATTTTGGGCTTCATTAATCCTTTCCTGTCCTACTTGCGCTAACCATAGTTTAAATGGTTCTGCTTTTTTGCTTGGGATTGACTGAATTATACGCAAAAGCTGTTTTGGCGCTGCTGCTAAAGTTTTACGAAGTTTTCCGGTGTTTGTAACCATATCTACCTGGGGACAATTTGTCCCTATGTAGACACCGACTATTCTATCTCTCTTTCGTAATTTTTTAAGATAGTCCGTAGGATTTGTACTGTCTGTCAATGCAGAAATAACATCAACAACAGAAAAATACCATTCTTCTTCTTTTTCGTTCCAAACCGTTCTTATTTTTTTATCTTCAAACAATTTTATTTTATTCATATAACCTTCAACTTTATTTTGAACAACTATTATACGATTATTTTACTAAAAGTATATTCTGTTAGCAAATATCGTAATATAGCCTTTGTAATGATGACAAGAGATGATTTATAGCCTGCTTTTTTTCAACACCGAAATTCCGAAGGAAATAAAAAATAGCGCTGCTATTGCGCCGAATACCGCAAGCCTGTTCCTTAATACCAAACATGCGGCTAAGATCACAATGCCGATAATAATATATGTAACTCCTGTTGTTTTCATCATTTTTGACATCTTTTGAGCTTCAAAGGCAGTGAAATCCTTTATCATTTGGAATTCTTCGCTGTTTAGGTTTATTCCGCGCGTTGTGAGAGTTTTTAAGGCTGTTTGATTATCTTCCGAATTGCCGGAAATAATTTGTTTACGAAGGCCGGTCAGTACTTCCGCGTCGCCTCTTTTAGTAAACTCCTGATTTATGAGGTTTGAAAGTTCCGCAATGTTTCTGTTCATAATTTATTCCTTTTAAAGGCAGAGTGAAGATTGAAGAGTGGAGAGTGAAGATAATGAGCGCTTCGCGCGGATATTTAGTGTTGTTGCCGTATCTCAACTTTTCACTCTCCACTCTTCAATCTTTTTTTATTATATTTTGTATCGCAAGATTTGCCAGATTAAGTCCGAAAATGCCGGTTATTGTCGGCAGGCTGCCTAATATTTTTGTAGAGTTTTTTTCAAACTCTTCCGTACCTTCCGGCAAATTTTCAGGATATAAAGGCTTCATTTGCGCGGACTGTTCGGAGAATACGCACGGAATGCCTTTATTTATTCCGCATTTGCGCAGTTCGCCGCGCAGTCTTTCGGCAAGGCGGCAGTGATGCGTTTCAAATAAATCGGCGGTTTTTATTGCCGCCGGTTCGGTTTTCAAAGCAGCTCCCATTGAAGATATTACGGGGATATTATTTTTTACGCAGTATTCCAGAAGCCTTACTTTAGGGCTGAATGAGTCTATTGCGTCAATTGCCAAATCAGGTTTGCTCTTGAAAACTTCATCTAAATTGTCTGAGTTTACAAAAACCTGCATAGTGTTAACTTTACATTTTGGATTTATATCCATCACTCTTTCTTTTGCCGATTCTGCTTTTGCTTTATTAAGCGTTGAATGCAATGCGTAAAGCTGGCGGTTAATGTTTGTTATTTGTATTTTGTCGCTGTCTATAAGCAGAAAATTGCCGACGCCTGCCCTTGCCAGCGCTTCAACCGCAAAACTTCCGACCGCGCCAAGGCCTATTACGGTAACCGCGGCATTATGCAGTTTTTTTAGATTTTCTTTGCCTATAAGTAATTCCGTTCTTAAAAATTGTTCCATGAGTTATCCTGAAAATGACTTTAGATATTTTAGCAAAAGCTGTTATCTTTTCTCTATTATCTATTCTCTGTCTTTTTTATTTTCCTATAATCTCAACTTTCAGCTTTGCGGATGACGCTCTGCCCATATCGTCAACGGCTCTTACCGTGTACTCTCCCGGCTCAGTCTTTGCGCTGAGCACAGTGCCTGACTTGCTTTGACCTATGAATTTATTATTTAAGAACCAAAAAACGTTTTTTGCGTCGCTGTCGGTGTCCGCTTTAAACGGAACGGTTTCATTCTCAAAATTCTCGGCGCGGAAAGTATATGTTATGTTCTGCGTAGGCAGTATTATTTGCGGAGGGTTTCCATATTCCGTGACTTTTGATATTTCCAAGTCGGGCATATATTTCGGCGGAGTTCTGTGAGATATTCCCGCCATTGCGAAAATAGACATAATTTCTGAGTTCCAAAACTCATATACAGCCGTGTTTGTTTTTTCCGGGTCATGGAAAGGAGTTCTTAAACCTGTTTTTTTGTCTATATATACTGGTCTGTGCACATCGCATATCCTGATAGGCGATTTTGCCGGAATAAAATATGTTTCTGTTGTCATATTGCAATACTGCGAAGGCAAATCGCCTGAAACGGAACATACTTCTATTTTGGAAATGTTTAAGCCGTCATCAGATATTTTTGAACCTCTGATTTCTCTTTTTTCGCCTGATATTGATTTAACGATTTCAAAAAATAAAGGAGCTGCAGAAGTTCTTGCAGTGAATGTCTGGCGTCCCTCATTATCAAATTTTCCTACCCATACGACAAGCACATAATCGCCGAAGACTCCCGCTGTCCATGCGTCTCTGTAAGCGTAAGAAGTTCCTGTTTTCCAATATACTTCAAAATCGTGAAAATTCTCGGCGGCTCTGATTTCATTTTCAGGCCTTTTATTGTCTTTCAGCATTACTAAAGTCAGAAAGGCCGCTTCCGGGGTTAAAATATTTTCTTCTTTAACTTTTTCAAATTTATTAAATTTTAAACTTTTTAATATTCCGCCGTTGGCAAGCATGGCGTAAAGCTCTGAAATTTTTTCCATGGAAATTTCAAAGCCGCCGATCGCAAACGAAGAGCCGTAATATTCGGCGTTTTTTAAGTTTCTTACCCCGGCTTTTTGGAGCATATAAAGAAAATTGTCAGGATTTATCCTGATGAGAAGGTCTATTGCAGGTATATTTCTGCTTTGTGTGAGCGCGTCTTTGGCGAAAACCGGCCCAAGAAAATCTCTGTCTGAATTTTCAGGCGCGTAAATTCCGTAATGTTTCGGCGTATCCTTCATTAGAGTCAAAGGATGTATAATTCCTTTATCTAAAGCTATAGCGTAAATAAAAGGTTTTAACGTAGAACCCGGCGAGCGGTACGCGGCGCATCCGTTAACCTGCCCTTCAATCAGCTCATTAAAAAAATCCGCGGAACCCGCATAGGCGCTAACTTCCATTGTTTTATAATTTACAAGCATTACACTTGCATTATTGATGCCTTTATTTATATTTCTTTCCACATAAAATCTGATTCTTTGTTCGATAAGATGCTGGAGGTTTAAATCTAAAGTCGTAGATATAACTGATTCATCGCTTAAAGCCAGCATTTTATTTACGAGATGCGGGGCTTCAAACGGAAGATTCGACGGTTTTTTGATATGGAGCGGCATATCAAAATAATTTCTTTTACCGGAATCCTGCGGATATTTTTTTATCCACATTTCAAAAACTCTTTTTCTTGCGTTTTCAGGCTTTTCTCTGTTTTCAGTATTTGAAAGCGAAAGCCTCCTGAAATTTGGATTTTGCGGTATAACGCACAGAGTAAAAGCTTCCAGTATGGTTAAGTTTTCAACTTTAGCCGAGAAGTAAATCAGCGAAGCGGCAGGCGCGCCTTCTATATTATATCCGTAAGGAGCAATATTTAAATACGCCTCAAGAATGTCGTTTTTACCGTAACACATTTCAAGCCATAAAGCTGCGAAAATTTGTTTTAACTTCCCGGGGATTGACGTACTGTCTATATCGTAAATCATTCTTGCAAGCTGCATTGTTATAGTCGACGCGCCGACCGGCCGCTGTTTTTTTATTATGCTTGTCCGAAAGCCCTTCAGCAGCGATACGGGATTTACTCCCGGATGAAAATAAAAATACTTATCTTCGTAGAGCAGAGTGCCTTTTTTCAAAGATTCGGGCATTTTGGAAAGGGGGATAAAAAGCCTGTATTTTTCGTCATGGGAAATTGTCAGCCTGAGAAGTTTATCGTTTTTGTCAAATACTGCCTGAGAAAAAGAATAATCCGAGAGGATTGGGTTTTTTGGAGAAATTCTTATGATAAGCAATAAAGAAACAACGCACAGCAAAACAACTGCTGTGCGTTTCAAAGCTTTGTTTTTAAAAATATTTTTTATGAACTTCATTTAAAACACCAAATGACACAGCGCTGTTCTTTTAGTTATTCGGATGAGTTATCTCTATTTTCGATTGCTTTGTCATTGCGCTGATTTCAGTATCGTACAACCCTGTTATATAAATTCCAGGAATGGTAAAATTTCCTTTTGTGACAACTTTTACATTGTAAGTAAACTCGCTGATATTTTTTCCGATAGTAGCGTAGAAAACCATTCTGTCTTCTCTCGCGTCGGAACTTGAAAACGGCCCGCTTTGGGAGCCGCTTATTATCTCAAAGCTTGCGGGCAGCAAATCAACAATGACCGCCGTCAAATAATCGCTGGATTTTGTTCTTGCTCTTATGCGCACCGTAATGGTATCTCCGACGTTTGCGGATTTAATTGCCACACCGTTTGAATCAAGATACTCTCTTGATATTTCTACGCCTTCGGCATACTCTTTAAGCGTTCTGTCATAACCCTGCTGCAAAACGCTGTAATATATTTTTCCTAAATTTTCATTGGCAGATATGTTAAATGAATTTGCTTCGGAATCAAATTTAGAAAACGGAAACGGATCCGCATTAAGGCTTAATTCTCTTTCTTTTCCGTCTTTTCCCTTTACGCTTATCTTTATGTTAGCGTCTTTGCCTTCCTCGCTTTTGCCGAATGAAAGAAGCGCGAGAAGCGTTTTGGCAGATGAAATCGTATTAAATTTGCCGTCAGCCAAAACTTTAATCAGTCCGTCCGCAATACTTTGCGCATCAGGATTCAAATTGTTGGGAAAGTGTTTATTGCACAAATACAGGTATGTGGCGTTGCGCTGGGAACTTGAATCGTAATCCGAATAGAATATGAATTTTTCTTTTGCATCGGGTTTAAAAGATTTTATAAGCTCGTCGGCCTTTTTGAAATCTTTCAGCATCGCATAGCAGGAAGCCAGATAAGCCGAAACAATATCTTCTTTCCACTTCTTATGGTTTGAGTTTAAGTAATCTTCAATTCTGAGAAGATTATTTGTTGTTACGGCATTATTTCTTGTAAGAATATAGTTGGCGTAAGCTTTGAGCCTTGCGTCTTCAAAACTTGTGGGAAGGTCTGAAGCAAAATTTTCCAGCCAGTTTCTTCCTCTTGAAAGAATTTCATTGGGAACAGGATAGCCCAGATCTTTAGCATCCGTAAAAAAGTGTAAAGCGTAAAGCGTTGCGTACGCGTGCGTTTGCGCAGCTTCAGGCCATAAAGCGAAAGAGCCGTTGCTAAGCTGTCTCGAGCGTATTCTTGAAAGCGTATGGTTGAAAAGTTCCTGCTGCTCCTGAGGCGTTATAAAGCCTTTTCTTTCGGATGTCGCGCTGTAAAGGAAGGGGAATGTACCGCTTATTATCTGTTCCGTGCAGCCGTAAGGATATTTTTCAAAATACTGTCTTAAAGTTCTAAAAAGCAGCTGCGGGCTGTAGGACGCCGAGATTTCTCTTCTCGCGTATTCGTCGTACATATTTCTGGCAAAGCCGTCAACTTTAGTCTTGCTGTTTTTTGAAATTCCGGAATTAATTGACGTTCTGTACGCGAATGCCGGCCTTACGCTTACGCTGACATTTGCCTTAAAAACTTCATTTTTATGTTTGGCTCTGAACGTCAAATCTCCCGAGCCAAGCTTGTCATTTGTTTTGAGATTAAACCTGACAATCTTTTCGCCGCCTTCTTTTACTTCAATGGTTTGGTTATTTGTTCCGGTTATTTCAAATTTATCATTGCTTTCAAGCCAGACTTCAAGAGAGGCGGATTTTGAGCCTTCAATATTATTTGATACCGTAGCGCTGACTTCAAACGTATCTCCTGCTATTGCAGCAAGCGGAGCCATAGGTAAAATTATTACCGGCGATTTTACTATAACTTCTCTCTCGGCAGAGCCGAACTGTTCCGGGTTTGCGGCTACGGCCATAATTCTCAGGCTTCCGTTAAAATAGTCCGGAATAGTGTATTTGACGGTTTTGTACTCTGTTGTCGAATCAATCATCGTTGACCAGAAGACAACCGGTTTGTGCTGTTTTCTGGAGAAAGGATTTAAATTTCTTTCTATCATGTCAAACCCTTCGCCGCCGCCGATACCCGCTATTTCCCTGATAATTTTATAGTCCGGCAGAATCATGTCAACCGTTTGAAAAGTTTCTATTTCAAGAGCGCCTTTTCTAAAAAAGAAATTTAATGGATTTGGCGTCCTGTACTGCGCAACCTGAAGAATTCCTTCGTCTACGGCGTAAACGATTATTTTTGAATTTCTTGACGTCTTATAAGAAATTTCAAGCTCATCTCCGGGCCTTGCCGTTTCTTTTGAATTTAAGTCTATCTTAACGGTTCTTTTAGCGAGGCTTATTCTAAAAGGCACAACCGCGTAACTGTGCGGGCTTGAAAATATTTCTCTTGAATCCATCGAACGTATAAAAGAAACGTTGATATATCCGTTTCCTTCAATATCTTCAGGAACAGTTATTGTCTGAACCGTGCTGTTTGAATCGGTTCTAAACCATTTATAAGCATAAACTTTATCTTTTTCTATTGTTATAAGCCCGGCGCCGGAATAAGGAGCGGTAATATTTAATGTTATCTGTCTGCCGGGCTCTACATCGTCATTTTGGAGATTTACCATAAGGTTCGCGTCCTTTTCAATTGAAAAAGACTGGTTTGACGCTCCGGCGATAAAGAACGGAACAGATAATATCTTCATGCCGTTTGAATCCGTTATTTCAATTACATAATTGCCGGGATTTGACGTGTTTAAATTTACTCTCGAGCCGTTTGAAGAAACTTCGAAATCCTTTTCTTCGACAAGATTTTCTTTTGTTATTGTCTGATATTTATACACGCCTGAGTTTTGTTTTACGAGCGACGATATGTACTGAATCTGCATCATTCTGACTTTAAGATTTTTCAGGTCTATTGTTTTAAGGTTATTATCCACGGCGATAAGGTCAATAACCGCGGAAGCGTCTTTATTAAGATAGCTGAGTTTTGAAGCCGATTTAAAACCGAGAAGATATTTGTAAGGCGACATTTTTACGCTGTCATAGGCGGAAACGCTTTTTCCGCTGTCTCCTTCAAATCCTTCCGCGGACAATATAAGATTGTAAGTTCCTCCGGCAAATTTTGATAAATCAAAATCATGCGAAGCTTCGCCGTTTTCATCGCTTCTTGCGTTGGGAAAACTTTCGCTCACGCTTTGTATGGCATTTCTGTCGTCTCTTTTAAAAGGGTCGGGGAATCTGTATTCCTGAAATTTGGGGAAACGGAACTCCGTTGGGCTTACGGTAAATTCGGCTTTAATCATTCTGTCCTGCGCCGGCGTGCCGAAAAAATTGCTCAAAGATATTACGGCTCTCAGATTTTCCGGAAGCGCCCATCCGTTTCCGGAAGAGCCTGCTATCTTAGCGGAAATTTTTAACGTATCGGTTCTGAACTCCTCTATTCTTATAGATTCGCTTCCGAGCATAAACTCTTTTTTGTCATCTTTCACAAGATAGGCTATGGCAGTATAAGTGCCCGTAGGAAAAACGTTTTGAGTCGGTATTGCGTCAATTGAAAAAAATCCTGAGCTGTTTAATGTCACTGTTTTTTCAAAAACCGTTTTTGAATACGGATCTTTTAAAACAATTTTAACAGGAATGCCTGATACATTGCTCCAGTCAAAGTTTCTTACTATTACTCCGAGATTAATATCGTCTCCGGGGCGGTAAATTCCCCTGTCGGAGAAAATAAAGGCTTTCATGCCTTTTTCTCTGTTTGACGAATATTCGCCGCTGACGTTAAATTTTGAATAGTCCACGGATCTGTCGTATCTTCCGAAAGGCATAAACGATATATCGCTGCCGCTGGTAACAACGTAAGCCACGGGCTGTTTTTCGCGGCTGTAGCCTTCAACTTTATTAAAAACGGCGCATCCCTGCTCGTTTGTATATTGCGTCAGCACGGGAATTCCGTTTATGCCGAGAATTTCAACTTTCGCGTTGGCGACCGGCCTTCCGTTTTTAATAGACATTACAAAAACGCTGTGCTTATTGCTGTTATCTTTTTTTACAAGAATTCCAAGGTCAGTCGCGAGAATAAATCTTTTATCCGACGGGCCGTCATTTGAATTTGTCGCCGGGTCAAATCCCTGGACATTTACGAAAAATAAACCCGACGAATCCTGGGTTTTCAAAAATTCGCTCAAATCTACGCTTGAATAATTCGCTTTGCTTACGGAAACTTTTAACGGAATAACTTTTGAAAACATCTGGGATATATTATTTTCGTTAAAATTATAATTGCTGAAATAAGGATTGGCAAAAGTTCCGTAAGTCTGCGATATCAGGTGGTTTATCTGGTTCGGCATTACTCTTGCAAGGTCAACTTTTACTCCGCTAACCCCGCGCGTTACAAAGGTAAGCCTTTTTGAGCCTTCAAGAGGAAGTATGGCGCCGTTCTGTAAAAGTTTTACTTCTTTCGGGAATTCCGCTGATACCAAAACATTGGCATAAGGCTTTTTGGTTGTGAAGTCAATTTGCGATTTTATGCCTTCTTTAACTTTTACATAAACATATCTTCTTGATAAATCCGGAGCAAAATATCTGTACATAAAAACGGAGGAAGCGCTCTCTGCAGTGGGCATAAGTTCTAAGTTCAATTTTTCCGATTTTTCAAGAATTTCAGGCGTGACTTCCGGGAAAGACCATCTGTAGCTTACCGGACGGGTTGTTCTTTGCGGCTCTATATAATTGTCGTATTCGTCATAGTATCCTTCGTCGTATTCATTGTCATAGTCATATTCGTTTGAGCTGTTCTTGTCTGACGTGGGATGCCTTAACGGCAGAAGATAAAGTTCGACTTTTCCTTCCATTTCGGAAACTTCAACGCCCGTAGTAAAAGCTATTTCCAAAAATTGTTCCGGTTCTTCTTTGTCATTTCTCACAATCACGGTTCTTGCATCCGAAATTCTGAAAAATTTCTCTTCGGAAGGAATATCTATAGCGCTTCTAATCTTATCTGCCATGGCTTTGCCGCCGGTAGCGGCTTTAACGGAACTCAGTTCTATAACGGCTGTCTGGTCTTTTGCGAGGATTTTTATAGGATCGCTTACCACGTAAGCGGTTCTTTTTACGGCATCATAAGAGATTGTCGTAGTTACTCTTTTTTTATCTATGGTTAACTCAAGATTTTTTTCAAAAAGTTTGGTGTCCACCGAGTGGGTGAAGCTGAATACTGCCTGAAGCTGGTGTATTCTGGGATTTTTAGGATCCTGGTATATGCCGAAACTGTATAAAGAAGCTCTAAACGCCGGCGTTCTAACCTCATAAGAGAAAGTCGTAAGATTAAGTTCGCTGTTAAAAATTTCTCTGGGAAACTTAATCTTATACGTTTCACCCGCGGGCCAATCCTGCGCGGGCGTAAATACCAGCATATATTGATTTTCCCATTTCCATGTTCCTTCAAATTTCGGAGACATGGATATTCCCGATACTTCTTTGCCGACAAGCTCGATATTTGCCGCAGACGAATTAAAATAAAAAGATAAAGGGTCGGGCTTTGCCAGCTCTGCTTCGCCTTTTGAATTTTCCTGAACTCTCGTTATATTCGGAGGGTAAATATATAAGTTTGAATCGCGGTATATGTCCTGATACTGTTGGGACTCTTTCTTTTTTCCTATTCCCAAATACCTGAGCGCTTTTACCGGCTTAGAAAGCATTTCAGAAGCGCTTGGAAAGTATACATAACCTCTTTTTACCAAAAAAGCGCCAAAAACAAATACAACTAAGAAAGCAATAAGTACAGCCCGCGAAATCCTGTTTTTCATAAAATCCTCTTTTAAAAAATGAAATAAATAATAAGTTGAATGGCAGGCAAACATTATAGCAAATTTTGTAAGTAATACGATGCGGATGCAGAAGCTTAGAAGCTCGGAAGTTCAGCAGCTCGGCAAAGACAAAAGATTTGTTGTTGCCGTTACTGAGCTTCCGAACTTCCGAGCTTCTGAGCTTCTACTTGTGTGCCATATTGCACAATCACGTTATATTCGTTATAATTTTCTTATTATACTATTTCTGATAAAAAAGAAAGTTAAGGAACAATTCCTATGAAGCTTATTTGGAAGCTGGCAATTCCACAAATATGTATTGTCATATGCTGCGGTCTTATCAGCTTCATTGTAATCAATTCGTCATTTCGAAGTATCCGTGACCACTACGTTATGGATGTTATCGATACCCGTTTCCAGTTTATAAACAAGCAGATTAAAGCCAGTTCGCTGCTGTCGGTAAGCGAGACTTCAGTATTTGTACGTATGCCTGCTGTGATGCGAGCCTATGAAATCGCGCTGAAAGGCGATATCTATGACCCCCATTCGCCCGAATCCAGGGCAGCCCGTGAATTGTTGTATAAGGAACTCGCTCCGATGCTTAGCAGTTACAACGATTTCATAGGTAAAAAGCTTCAACTGCATTTTCATCTGCCCAGCGGATTAAGCCTTGCCCGCCTGTGGCGGAATCCGGAAAATAATGACGGAAAAGGGAACAATATTTCCGATGACATCAGTTGGTACCGCCCGACAGTCATGGATGTTAACAAAAACGGCGGTGTTGCCATGGGGCTGGAACCCGGCAGCGGAGGTTTTGCCATCCGCGGGGTTATCCCCGTAACCTCGCCTGACGGCAAGCATCTCGGTTCCGCCGAATCTCTTCAGGATTTTAATCCTATACTGGATGCCGCTACCGAAGAAGGCAGGATTTTTCTCTCCCTGTACGCGAATAAAGAACTGCTTGAATTTTCAGTTGAGCTGCAGAATGCGGAAAAATATCCGCCAAAAGGAGATTTTGTACAGGTCGTCAAGGCAAAGGACAGTACGGTTGATACTCTCGTAACCCCGGAAATGCTGTCAAGGGCGAAACACGGCACCTTTTTTGAACACTTCGGTTCCATGACGATCGCGCTTTTCCCGCTGGATGATTACCGGGGATCCCAGGTTGGCGTAATCGTCTTTGCCATGGATACCAAAACAGTCTCCGCTCTTACGCGAACAGCATCGATGATCATGCTGCTAATGCTGATTGGCATGGCTATGCTGCCCACTTTCTCGCTTTTAATCGGGCTGCGCATGCTGGTTACCAAACCGGTGAATCAGATCAAGGCAAATATACAGGCCATCGCCGAAGACCGCGCGGATCTAAATGAACGGATCATCATCCGTCAGCGGGATGAGATCGGAGAATTAGCCAACTGGTTTAACACGCTTAGCGCTAAACTGGACAGTATATTAAGCGAGCGCCAGGCCATGCTTGGAAAGATTCGCGAAGAATCACAGAAATTTGAAACAATGGCCCATTGGTACGGCTCAATTCTTGACTCAATTCCGTTTCTTATTTCCGTGCAGGACACGGAGATGAAATGGACGTTCGTGAACGCGGCGCTTGCAAAACTGCTTGGAAAAAAACGCGATGAACTCATCGGTCTTCCGTGTAAAACATGGGGAATTGAAATTTGCGGCAACGAAAGTTGCTCTATTGCCTGCGCGCTGCGGGGAAAAAAGCAGACGCGCTTTTTATATAAAGGTATGTCATATCTGGCCGATGTTGAAATACTTAAGAATCTTCATGGAGAAGCCACCGGCTATATCGAGGTTATACAGGATATAACGCCTTTGGAGCATTTGGCCAAACAGGAAGCGGAAGCCAAAGCCGCAAACCAGGCAAAGTCCGCTTTTCTGGCAAATATGAGCCATGAGATACGCACACCCCTCAACGCGATTGTCGGTATGACCTCCATAGGCATGTCATCGGATGAAACCGAGAAGATGAAATACTGCTTTATGAAAATTGAAGAAGCGTCAAACCATCTGCTCGGCGTTATAAACGACATTCTGGATATATCAAAGATCGAAGCGGGAAAATTCGATCTTTCGCCGGTGGAGTTCGGTTTCGAGAATATGCTCCGCCGGGCTGTGGGTGTCATTACCTTCCGCGTTGATGAAAAAAAGCAAAAGCTTGACGTGCATATCGGCAAGAATATTCCGCAGAATTTAATCGGCGATGACCAGCGTCTGGCGCAGGTCATTACCAACCTGTTGTCCAACGCCGTTAAATTTACTCCGGCGCATGGCAGCATCAGCCTTGATTCCCAACTGGTCGAAGAAACGAACGATGTTTGTACAATACAGGTCAAAGTAAGCGACAGCGGAATCGGCATCAGCTCCGAACAGCAAAAGCATTTGTTCCAGTCGTTCCAGCAGGCCGAAAATACGATAACGCGCAAATTCGGCGGTACGGGCCTTGGTCTGGCTATTTCAAAAAACATCGTGGAAATGATGGGCGGCAGGATATGGATAGAATCCGAACCGGGTAAAGGATCTGTATTCTCTTTTGTCGTTAAATTGAATAAAGGCGCGGATAAAACGCAAGGACTGCTCACGGCGGGGATAAACATAAAAAATATCCGCGTATTGGCTGTAGACAGCGATCCGAAGGTATTGGCGTATTTTAAAGAAATTCTGCAGGAGAAGGGAATTTCCTGCGATACGTCCGCGAGCGCGTCGGAAGCATTATCCGTTGCGGACAAAAACGGACCCTACAACATTTATTTTATCGACTGGAAAATACCAGGCGCATACGGATTGGAATTGGCCAGAAAACTGAAGGAGAAAGCCGTTGCGCCAGGAAAAGCCGTTGTGGTCATGATATCGGCCGCGGAATGGAGTATGATCGAATCCTACGAAAAGCACACATGGGTAGACCGGTTCCTGACAAAACCGCTGTTTCCGTCAACAATTACCGACACTCTCGCAGAGTGTCTGGGCATTGAGAAAACACAGCTTGAAAAAAACAGGTCTTCCGACATTAATAATTTTGAAGGGCGCACCATACTGCTTGTCGATGACGTGGAAATAAACCGCGAGATCGTAATAGCGCTGCTGAAACCAACCAATGTTACGGTTGAATATGCCGTAAACGGCGTTGAGGCGGTCCGCATGTTCAGAGAGGCGCCACAAAAGTACGACATGATATTAATGGATGTACAGATGCCGGAAATGGACGGCTATGAAGCGACGCGGCAGATTCGCGCGCTGGATATACCGCAAGCGAAAAAAATTCCTATTGTAGCTATGACAGCCAACGTATTTAATGCCGATATTGAAAAAAGCCTTGAGGCCGGAATGAATGATCATATAGGAAAACCGCTTGATATCAATGTAGTGCTGGAAAAACTGCGCAAGTATATATTTGGTTAAACTATATCCGTAATCAGAAGCTCAGAGGCTCGGAAGCTAGGGTATGTCGGCACACCCTGGGCAGCTCGGTAACGGAAACAACAACTCTTTTGTCTTTGCTGAGCTGCTGAGCTTCCGCACTTCCGAGCTTCTGCCGTTTTTCAAGTTTTTATTGACTGAACCATTCTGATTTTGTTATAATCTTAAATCTTAAATTAATATGTCTCCGTAGCTCAACTGGATAGAGCAACTGCCTTCTAAGCAGTAGGTTAGGTGTTCAACTCACCTCGGAGACGTTTTTCACTACAGAGCTTAGAGTATAGAGTGTAGAGTTTAGATAATGACAAAAGAAAATACCGCCAAGTATAAAAGCAGAAAATTTGCAATTAAAATAGTTGAACTCTATAAAAGTTTAAATAGCGTTCAAAAAGAATTTATACTTTCTAAGCAACTTGTAAAGAGCGCAACGAGTATTGGCGCAAATTTGGCCGAATCGGAATATGCCGTAAGCAAAAATGATTTTTTATCTAAGATTTATATTGCATTAAAAGAAGCGGCAGAAACTCTTTATTGGTTAGAATTATTATTTGAAACTAATTATATTGACAATAATACATATTTGTCTTTAAAGAAAGAGTCTGAAGAAATATTGAAAATCTTAAAAGCGACTACTAAAACTCTTAGTAAAAATAACCGTTTGTCTTTGTAGTATCTATACTCTAAACTCTACTATTTAATACCTGTCTTGTTATTGGTGAGCGTAGCTCAGCTGGTTAGAGCGTCGGTTTGTGGAGCCGAAGGTCGCGGGTTCAAATCCCGTCGTTCACCCCATTTATAAAATACATTGAAAAATAAATCAATTTTTAAATCAAAACAAGCTAAGTAAATTAACCTTTACCGTCGACAACTTGCGAAAGGCTTTTTTTATGCCTGAAACAGAGACATAATCTTGTCATAAACAATGCCGCTGATGTCTCAACTCTTTTAAATTAGGGTATATTTAGATTATGACTGTTGTTTGGGTAAATGTTACAGATGGAAAGCTGAATTTAAGCTATTTTCCTGCATTTTTTTAACTGTTGCGGGTAACTTTCACAATATCTATATAAGCTATAACTAATGATGTTATAGAGAAAACAGTTAAAAATAATGCGATCCGCAAATGTTTTTTATTTTTGTTAGTTGATGCTGATATAAATAAAGGAATAATAAATATGAAAGATAATACTGACAATGCTAATAATATAACATATAAAATACTGAAAACATATGCGATTTCAACCGGTAGGGGCGTCGAAATACCAAGATAATAAAGAATGTTCGGAAACAGTTGCAAAAGCAATGCTGCAAAAAATGCAAATACTACTGTCTTTAATAATTTCTCCATGACCACTTCCCCGTTTTATCTATAACATCCAAAAGGTCTTTATTTTTAAGGATTTCTCTAATATAAGATATATCATCTTTGATCCCTTTTTCGAATAATTCTTTAGCTATTTCTCTGCCGACTTTATTGTTGTGCATATCCATCTCTTGTTGTCTTTTGGTTTGATCCTTATCAAATATCTCATGGTTTGTAGCAAATTCTTCAGCTAAACTTTCGCCCATGTCTCTTACCATGAGAGCATTCCAAAGAGCATGCCTGAATGCATCGCTTTCATCATCGGCTCCATTTCGTAAAAAAACTGCTTTTGTATATTGTGTGGACATAAAGCCTTCCGCAAGAAAAGACAGCAGCGCGTGTTTATTTTTAATATTATCCAGTATCGACTTGGAATCTCCGTCGTTTCCTATTTTAGAAAGCAACAGAGCAAGCAATTTGTCTATTTCATTTTCAATATCATTTTTGTATTTTTCATATTCTTCAAGTATTGAAGGCATGTCTAAGCCTATTGGTTGCACGTTATTATTTAGGGGATCTAAAAAAGCCGCACAGCTTATGACATGGAGCAAACTTGTAATGTTTATGAATGTTATTGTTGTGCCTGAAAATCCAGAACTTTGCGTTAATGTGTAAATGTCATAACCGTCTGCCTTGATGGGTCCTTCGTCAGGAAGAAGTTTTAATTTTGAAGCAAGCTTTTCTACTTTGTTTGCATAATCCTGATATGTGTATGCTTTTCCTTTTACTAAATCTATTGTTTTCTTTGTATCATTGTAAAATGGGATATTAGCCTTAGCATACTTTGTCAGTTGTGCAGACACTTCAGATTTAATCATATTATTCACTTTTAAATAAGCCATGGGATCTATTTCCGTAAGAAATGCTTGTTGGTCTTGTGGAAGATTTTCAAACTTTACATCGTTTTTTAAATTCCAAAATAAAAGTTGTTTGTTTACTGGTTTGATCTTTTTTCCAGAATTGGTGTATAAAACTATGTCTTTGTATAACGGTATATCCGGAGAGTTCTTTCTAAGAACAAATTGTTCATTCTGTCTTGGAGATGCTTTTCCTGAGTTTAAGCAGTATGAGTTAAATTTGAAAGTCATTTTACTGTTAGGCTGTACGGAAAATGATATGTCTTTACGGGTAAATTCAAGAGCTTTGAATATTTTATATTGTTCTATTACTGCAGAGAATTCCTTACCCAATTTTTCGCATTCTTCTATAGTTTGTGATTTGTCGAAGTTGATTAATTTTTTATTTAAAGATTTGATTTCTTCTAAAAAATTTTTATGACTGAATTTTGTATAGTCATATTCTTGCAGCTTTTGAGTTTTTTCAGATAGAAGTCTGTCAGGCGATATTAATTTTGTGGAACATGAATTTAAAAGTAAGCAGATACAAAGGAATAATGAAAATTTCTTACTGATTTTTTTCATTCCAGCCTCTTATTTTTTTAGAATATGCTTCCTGTTCTTGGATAGAATTTAAATAATTTTTCTAAATCGTGACTCGTTATATAACCATTCCTCTGCACTTCCAGCAAATAATCAATATTAAGTTTTTTATAAGCCTTTTGGCTTAGATATACGACAAAATATCCCTAAAATCTATTTTTTATTATATAAAATTACATAGCATAAACAAAATGACGTTTTTTTTTGTCTTTTTGATATAATCAAATAATAATATTAGTTTTATTAGGGGCATGTGAACAAAGCAATGGGCAAAGTAGAAAACAGTACAACTATTTTAAATTGCTTTTGTTTGAAAATTAAATTTATATTTTAAGGAATTGAATAATGGATATTGAATCCGAAGTTGAAAAAAACTTTTCAATAATAAAACTATGTTCGAATATGCTGCAGGTATTTCTACAATAGGTGCATTTTTACAGGAAGTTAAAATATTGACATTATTGCATTGGCAGATGTAATAATTTAAACTCTATAAAAGAAAATAAGTGGTCGTTTTAGAAAAAATTATGAAGAAAGAAATAAAAGGTAAATTTTACGCAGATAAGGAATGTCAAAAGCTTTTATTTTTAGGACAGCTAGTACAGAAGAATAATATCACAAAAATAAAAGTTTTAGATTTCTATGGCAAAAGCTTTTCTCAATTTGGTGGGCAGACGCTTTTTGCGGTTATATACGATGAGCGCCGAGTACGCACGGGGTACTCCTTTACTAATTGCCGTACAGAAGGCTCTTTGGAAGAATGTATACAACACGACAGATATGTTTATTTCAGTGAAAGCATTAGTTATAATGACTTTTTAAACGAGCGTAAAGAAAATATTACTCCTAAATTTATATTGCCTAATGATAAATTTAAGCGAATGTCAGTTGGGGTAAAAAATTTAGACGATTGGCTTTGGAAATCACATACTTATGACCTTAAAGATATCGTCATAGCACTTGATGAAAACGATAACCCTGCTAACTATGAAAACATCGCCAATTATGTTGTTAAAAATAAAAAGTTATCAAAGAAGATAAAAATTGATGGTTTTACAATAGTATTAAAATCAGGATTGAGTTTTTGGGCAGGCAAATATCCAGATATAGAGTTTGCTCAAAACGCTTCACTAGAAATAATAAGCGATAAAAAGATAGAAGTATATTATTTTTACAGAATTATCTCTCTTTTGAGAATGTATTTTACGATTTTGTGGAATAAAGAATTTAGAATATATGATATATCTGTTTTTGAAAAGTTTAAATATAGAATAAATTTTTTCTCTAATAATATACCAATTGAAGAGTACACACTTCCAAAAGACTATTTTTCAATTTCAACAGGAATGTACTTTCAGCACGTAAAAAACAAGCTTTCCTGTTCTATAAAGCGATTTTTTAATGTGTACTATACATTTTCATACCTAATTAATTTCTTAACTGATATTGATGTTAATATGTATATTGATGTGTATACTTCACAGCAAATACAAGTAATAGAAACATATGGCAATATAAAGTCCAATGGTGTTAATAAAACTAATAATGCAAAAGATATAGAGTTTGTAATCCAATCCATTCCGGATGATATTTTTAATAAATTATTTGTTGATAATGGTATATGGAGCTTAGTTTTTGGTTTTGAAGAATATAAACAATCAGACACAAAAGAAATTTTAAAAACAAATCTACAAAGCATAAGGAATTATCTTATACACCCTTGCTTAGACGGTCAAAATAAAAACTTATTAGATGCAAAGTGTAAAATTGCAAAAAATTTCATAACCCAAGAAGGAAAAATAAACTTGGATTCTCTATCGTATTTATCTGGAAGATTAACTATGATGATTAGATATTTATATTTTAGAGAAATAGGATTAGAGGATTGCTATAAGGATAAAAACAGCTATCTTTTCTGATTGTTTAGCAAATGGATTGTTTTTTGTACAGCGTGCAGATTGCAGGTTTTTACAACTCAAAATTTAAATCATTAGTAGAAAAGTAGTTATATAAATCATATATTAGAGTACCCTCAGAGAGATTTTTCACTACATCAGCCGCAAACCTGCGGTATTTTTCAGAGTTGGATTAAATTATCTTTTAAATAGATACGTGCCTGTGACACCGTTCATAATAGTTGAGCGGTATTTTTTTGACTATCATATTGAAAAAATATAATATAAAGGCAGGTTTTGTTTAATAAAAGTAAGTATGGGAGCGAAATTATGAAGAAGATGTTGACTACGTTATTGTGTTGCGGTTTGTTGTTTGCCATGACGGATTACGGCAAAGCGGCAGGCGGTAAAGCTGCGGAGTATTTCAATATGCTTGCAGGCGGGACTTTTCACATGAAAGCCAGAATAACGGCTGAAGACGGCAGCAAGATGGATATGGAAACCTTTGCCAAAGACGGCAATGTAGCCACTACGATGATAAGCGACAGCGACGGCCAAACCGGCAGAACGGTACTGAAAGGGAACAAAATGCATGTTATCATAGATTCAGCCAAGATGATTATGGTTTCCGAGAGCATGGATCCGAAGGCTGACTTTATGCAGGCCGACGGTATGGTTTTGACCGGCTCCGGCAGCGCAATGTTTGACGGAAGAAATCTGCCTTATGAGGAATATACTGATAAAGAAGGAGATGGAAAAACGCAGTTTTTCTTTGACGGCGGTAAACTTGCCGGTATAAGGAACGTAGTCAATGGAGGTAAAGTTGATACGGTAGTTCTTGCGCTGGATAAAAATATCCCGGCCAATGCGTTTGATATTCCCGCAGGCTACAATATAATCAAGAATTAAAAAACTTTGATTTCTTTATCCAAGCGTTCCAAAAAATGTTATTTAAATTTTAAAACAGGACTATTAAAAAATTAAAAGTGGACTCCTTTGAGCAAAGCGTTTTTAATGATTTGAACATCTAAAA
>JGI24705J35276_12238785_pt1 | contig 67648 bp, 62 predicted proteins | sample TergutNt197P4_FD_35276 | JGI IMG/M metagenome (IMG submission 35276) | reverse complement strand
ATCGCACGATAGAACGGTAAGGGTGTGGAAAAAAAGCAAAGTTGATGATAAGTTCGTTCCAGTTGATATCCTAGAAGGCCACACAGACTATGTAAGAAGTGTGTGTTATAGTCCTGATGGGTTGCATATTGCGTCTGCATCATATGATAGAACGGTAAGGGTGTGGAAAAAAAGCAAAGTTGATGATAAGTTCGTTCCAGTTGATATCCTAGAAGGCCACACAGACTATGTAAATTGTGTGTGTTATAGTCCTGATGGGTTGCATATTGCGTCTGCATCAGATGATGGAACGATAAGAATATGGGAAAACAACAGTAAATGCGTTAAAATACTTGATAGAACCCACGGAGGTCACACCGACTGTGTACGTAGTGTATGGTATAACACTGATGGAAAATACTTGGTTTCCGCTTCAGCAGATAACACTATAAAGATATGGAATATTGAATTTTTAGAACTAATAAGAACAATTCATCCTTTACCCTATATGAAAGTTTCAGGTGCAGATCTTAGAAACATAAACTGTGATGAGTTAACCAATAAGGATATTTCAATTTTAGAACAAAATGGCGCCATTACAGTATAATGCCTTTTTATTATTTTAATGGATAGTTTCAGTTTCGGACACTAATTATGTATTTTTTCGTGATTAAAGCCTCTTTTGCGGAGTTAAAAAATTACAACTTGGTGTACCAACGTTTATACCGACGCTATCAGCGGTATAAAATTTTGTTATAAATTCAACTTCAAAGAAAACGCCTTTATTTGCTTCAAATATCAGAACCATATCTTCGCTTGATTAGCATAAGATTAGCCGAAAAGACGTTTGATACTCTTCTTGTTACCAGTTCAGCTAACTACATTCTGAATTGTGTCGCCACCCGCGACACAATTAACGAGTTCCATATTGTTGAGGTTTTACCACTTAAACAAATGAATAAGGTTACTTATCACTGTCTGCCTGTTGTATTACTTCCCAATATCCTGTCTTTGGTGAACCCACACGTTTTATAGACCCAACTTCTTGAAGTAATTTCATTTGACGCACTACCGTCCGCCTTGAATAACCAGTCTTTTCAGCAATCTTATCTAACGAATAATCCGGATTTTGCATGACACACATCAAAATCTGATTCTTTGTCTCAACACCATTTACAGTGCCATTTACAGTGCCATTTGGCACTGTAAAACCCTCAGCAAACGGAAACGTCACAATCAAAAACTCATCCTCAAACGTAAATATAGACGAATCATAAGCTTCTAAAATACGGCCCATACCAGAACCCAACTGTTCCACAAGTCCAACATCCTTAAACACACGCATAAGCTCACGATTACGCGGCATAGAACGACAACGGAAAAAATTCTCACGACTCAACCCCGCCGGCAAACCCCCATAAGAAGTAATAGTAAGTCGGTCAGAGAAAATCTCAACCACCGGAGGCACCTCACGACTATAATCATTATGCACAATAGCATTTATGAAAGCTTCTCTTAACGCCGTTTCATCCACCATACTTTGTTCAAGTCTTGCTTTTGGAGTAAAATTTGCAAACGTCTTGTTCTCGACACGCGATTTATCAAGAAACAGAAATCAAACCAATCAGAGGAAAAACCTCTATGTTCTTCGAAAAGAAAAAATACACGATCAGGCTTATCAAATTATTTTAGTGGATAAGCTGGAAAAACGTTCGATAATTCGAACATTATAACCGAGAGGGGGCTGTTGAATAATCGTGTCTAAAGATAAAATTAAACTCTGAAGAAAAACAGGTTCGTGCAGTATGGGATGAAACTGCTGAAAAATGGTGGTTTTCAGTATTAGATGTAATTGGTATTTTGACTGATCAAGCTGATTATAAAAAGGTGCGTAATTATTGGAAGTGGCTAAAAAACAAGTTGGTTAATGAGGGCAGTGAGTTGGTTAGTAATACTAACCAACTGAAATTAGTTGCCGCAGATGGAAAAAAATACAATGCTGACGTAATGGATACTGAACAACTTTTACGCTTAATTCAATCCATACCCTCGCCAAAAGCTGAACCCTTTAAATTGTGGATGGCTCAAGTTGGTCGTGAGCATATTGATGAGGCTGTGGATCCTGAGCAGTCTATTGATCGTGCGATAGAGTTATCGTCGTTTGGGTTATAGTGAAAATTGGATAAATCAACGTATCAAGTCTATTGAGGTTCGTAAAGCCCTAACCGACCAATGGGATGAGAGTGGTGTTAGTCAGGGTCAAGAGTATGCAGTGCTTACTGATTTGATGAGCAAAACATGGAGTGGTATGACTACTCGTGAATATAAAAAACATAAAGGGCTAAAAACTGAAAGTCTTAGGGATAACATGACAAATACAGAGTTGGTGTTAAATATGCTTGCTGAAGTTGCTGCAACTGATATATCGATTGTACGGCAACCTAAGGGCTTTCGTAAGAGCGCAGTGGTAGCTAAAGAAGGGGCAAAAGCAGCTAAAGCAGCTCGTCAACAGATTGAGAAAAGCACCGGTAAATCAGTTATCAGCAAATTGAATGCAAAAAAATTCGGGCAACTTCCTTTAAAAGAGAATAACAGTAACGACAAAAACTATTAGCATTAGCGTTTTACGATAAGGCATGGACCATTGTTACGACATAAGCGATCTAACAAATAATCAGGATTTTGCATGTCACACCTCAAAATTTGATTCTTTGGTTCAACACTATTTACGTTGCCATATGACAAGGTAAAACTAAATTTGGACAATAATGAAAGAATAACAAACTGCTCTGAACTGTAGACAGAGTCATCTTCAAAACCATAGTGCCACTCAATTTATCGTTCAAAGAAGTGAACGATAACTAAATTTTGCGATAACCTAAACGATAACAAAGACCGTAAACGTATTCTTGCCTACATTGCGCAGAACGGAGCGATCAGCACAACGAGCTGAGTAAACCATCGGACGTTCGCACAGTACCGCTCGCAGGGTACATTCGTTGGTGCATATTTTAGTGATTTAGGAACATTTTTCTATCCAGTCACGTGTGAATTTACGCATTGTTCATTTGATTTACCTGTTTTTGTCCGAGAAACTATAAACAGCATGTAACCGCACACTATTCATAGTTTCTCGGACGTTACCGTCAGAGTAACTCTGAATTTTCATCCAATTTAGTCAATTTAATGCCTTCTCATCATTCGGCAATCACAATAACATTAAACACAAAAATAAAAGTGTTCAGAATAAACTAAGAGATAATGCACCAAAAAGGTAAGCTAATAAGCCAACTAGGAATAGCAGTAATACTATGTTTTTGATTTTTCGGGCTTTTTCGCGTGAGGTGTTCAGAAGCAAAAGTGCAGAGCACACTATTAGTCCTATGTCAGTAACAAGGACTATAGGTACAAACAGAATACCTACTATTCCTAAAAACCATGTAACTGGAGTTAAAGCTACTGCAAACATGAAAAAGCCAACTGCTAAAACTGCCGCAGTTTTTTCCCCGAAACGTACCGCGAGGGTTTTTACGCCCTCAGAGCTGTCGCCTTTTATGTCTACGATACCTTTTGTGATTTCTCTGCCTGTATTTGAAAGAAACGCCATAGACGCAAACAACACAACATTTATGCCCACAGTTCCAATAGCCGTTATACTACCGTATATGAAGGGTATGGCTACACAGGCACTTACCAAAAAGTTACCGGGTAAACCGCTACGTTTACCTACTGTTAGGTATGTTGCCGTTATCACTAAAGAGGCGGCAGCAACAACAAAACAAAGCAAACCATAAGGCGCCGCCAGAAGTGAAAACGCAAAACCTACAATTATTAGACCAGTCATGAACATTAATGCTTCTTTTGGTTTCACTATGCCACTTGGAATGGGTCTTTGAGGCTCGTTTATAGCATCTATTTTACGGTCATAGTAATCATTAATTACCATAGCAGCTGCACAAAAAGTAAAACCTGTTAGAAACCCACATAAAATATTAAACCAGTTAAGACCAAGCTGTGGATATGCTAGAAAGGCGCCTACAAATACTGCAAAGCCCATCATTACACAGTTGACTGGCCGTATTAATTTTACAAATCCGCCAAGTTTATTCATGCTGCTTCTTCTTACTGTTATCTTCGTAGTTGATAAGGTTAGTTATAAAAATTCCAACGGAAACACGCATAGTTTTATGACTATTTGTTTTTAGTCAAATTTAGGGTTACTGTAGAAAAGGGGTGGTAAAAGGTATGTGTGCTTACATGGAGGTAAATATATACTTAAAAAAGAGTCATATCTATAGGACAAAATTAAGATAATATAATTTTCTGGTTTGTGTTATTATGAGTGTAGGCTTGTGTTTTGTGGTTGTCTTTGTTGTGGAAGGAGAGTTTCAATAATGTGCGTTAGGATAGTTTTAAAAAGTCTGTTTGTGCCTATTGTGTATTGCAAGTTATTGGTGAAAGGTTTTGGGTGACAACTATGCGCCATTAGTAGGAGGAGACGGGTATGCTCCGGAAAAACTTCGGGCTATTATTCCAGTAGGTGGAAAAGCTACACGGTTGTTGCCGTTAACAGCTGAAACAAGTAAGGCTTGTCTGCGTCTGTTAAATAGGCCGCTTGTAGAATTTTCGCTGCTCTCTTTAGCCTCACAGGGAGTTAGAAACATAATTTTTGGTGTAAAGGGCTATACTAACTATAGAGATCTTTATGATTATTTTGAGTCAGGGTATGGTTTTAGCGCACGCTATAACATTAAACCACGTTTACATATTAAATATCAGCCTAATGTTGAGGATTTAGGTAGTGCGGACTCGGCAAGAATTAACATGGAATATTACAACCTAAGAAATCCCATATTTGCAGTGCAGGGGGATAACATTTTTGATGTTAAAATCAAAAACCTAACAGATTTTCATAATGAAAAAGAGGCAGCATTAACAATAGTTCTTCGAGAAGTTGATAATGTTGAGGGTTTAGGTATTGCAGACATTGATAAAAACGGTAAAATCAATAGTTTTGTTGAAAAACCCTTACCCAAGGATGCGCCTAGTAATCTTGCAAATACGGGTTTGTATGTTATTTCACCTGAAGTTAGAAAAATATTCAAAGAAAAAGGCATACAACAAATAATTAAAGACAAAAACCGCCTAGACTTCGGATATGACTTTATTCCCTATGTTATCCAGTCAGGATATCCGGTTTATGGTTACACACTTAAAGGCAGCTGGTTTGACGTAGGCACACCTAAAAACTATTTAGAGGCTATGAAAAACCTGCTACATAATGGCGTTCCAATGATAAGCAATTTTGATGAACGCTTAGACCTTGACTCCGACTGTCTTGTTTGGGTACAAGGAGACAGTAATGACTCTGAAAAATGCCGTAAACAAACCATACAAAGAATCAAACAGAAAAAAATTAACGTCAGCGGTGCCGTTTTGATTGGCCGTCACTGCCAAATAGAGGATGGAGCAACTTTAAACAATTGTTGTATAGATAATTTTACGCGTGTTGGCAAAAACGCGGTGATTAGCAATACAGCAGTTATGGATCGGGCAATAATTGGTGATTATGCAGAGGTAACAGATAGTATAATTGGTAGACATGTAGCTGTTTGTTCAAGTCAGAGGAATCCAACAAAAATCTCTGACATATCAGTTATAGCTGATGATGTAATCATAAAAGAGGGCTGTGTACTTTCCACGTCAAAGGTTTATCCGCATCAAAAAGTCAGAGGCGAATTCATAAACCAAACTTTAATGACCAATTAAACAGCATTAAGCTTTAAACCATTTAAAAATTAGATATTTTGTTTTTTCTTCTTTTTTATCAGGCACTGCAATTATGAAACGTTTACGTACGGTTGTTGCTAATCTTCCGGCTTTCACTATTTCTGTTGCTGAAATTGTGCTACCTTGTGGCTTTACAGAAACCATATAGGGCGCATGCTCCATGCCGGGGCCGTATTTGTAAACAGCAAAGTCACAACCAAACTTTATTCCCGGCATGACAATTAGGCCATTTGTGCGTAAGTCACGATAAACTGCGTATTTATCCTCAAATTCTTCATAGAGCTGTAGAGCTTTCTTTCTTAGCACCTCAAGACTTACAGGAGTTTGATTTTCGGTAATCTCAATTTTCCCCGTCTCTGCAAGATAGAAACCTTCCATCAGATCCAAAATTAGGGGTTCATCAAATTCGGGAATTTTGGGTTTTGCTATACCTATGGGTTTACCGTAATAGGCTGTTTTGTAAAGAGAGGAGCCTTCGGTGGGATTCCAAACAATTAGAAAGTTATCTATCAGTTCAACTTTGATCTTTTGGTTTCCAAGGCTTTGCGCCAATTTTACATTACCATTGACAACATGCGTGCAGTGTCTGCGGCATCTTCGGCTTTATCAGCAGAGTTTTCAAGCAATTGCAAAACATCTCGGAGCAAAAACAGCACCGGAGTGTCAAGTTTACTGCTTAAAATTTTAATAGTTAACGCACGGTATTGACTATCTACTATACGCTCGGCAATCTCTACGTCTTTAGCTCGCTCCAAGGTTTTTTGTGACCCATAATTTAGAACCATCATAGTTTCACGTAACTTGAGAACTGAATCAAGAACTGCGGAGGACAATTTTATTAGGTCACTTTTAATGTCTGTAGATACAACCCAGTTATGCTCCATGATTTCTATCAGATAGAAAGCAATACCTTCGGAAAAGTCAGCTATTTCACTTGAAAGATTTGTAAACCTTAGAAAATCTTCTCTGCTGATGAGAATTGCACCTATTTCAGCAAGCTCCTGACTTACCATTCTACGTGACGTGATGACCTCTTCCTCACCGGCACGTACTTCTGTTAAGAGTTTTCTTGCGTTATCCTTATCACCAGCTGCAAAGTATTCAACTAATTGCGGAATTTTTCTGGAAACATCTACAACTTTACGTAAATTATCTGAACATGCATTTAGCGCTCTACGTTTTACGCGCTCTTCTGTTTCTGAAGGAAGTACCAAGTGTTTTCTGCGCCCCTCTCATCTAAACCTGTTATTTATAACAACTTGTGTACTTGTTCATTAAAAAAGGTAGCTACTTACTTTGAACCGATTTACCTAACGATTCAAAGCCTATTTTTCCAGTAAAATACTGACGCAGTAATTCAGGCAAATCTTTAATCGATGTACGAACCTGCTGCCAGCTATCGCGGTCACGAATAGTTACTGTATCATCATTAAGAGTATCATAATCAATGGTAACTCCTAAAGCTACACCTGCCTCATCAGCACGCGCATAACGCCTACCTATAGAACCCGCCTCATCATAATCAGTCATAAAACCAGCTTGAATTAACTGCTTCTGAAGCTCCAACGCCTTGGTATCAAGACCATCTTTACTCATTAACGGATAGATACCAACTTGAATAGGCGTTATACAGCGAGGAAAACTTAGAATTACCCTATCATCCTTAACGCGGTATGCATACTCAAGAGCAACATAGAACAAACGATCACAACCAAAACTAGGCTCCACAACATGCGGAATAAACCGTGTACCACGCTCAACAGTCTTTTGGTAGCCAAATTCAACTTGTTCTTTAAAAACCTGATAGGGGCCAACCATTACATAACCATCTTTGTTTATGTCTGCAACAACTTTATCCGCCGAAATCTTTGCAAGTTCCGCCGCAACTTTACCTGCATCACCCTTATAGACAGGCCCAAACTTTGCCATTATCGGCTTAATAACTAACTCTTCGGTTTCAACGGGTACAGGATATTCTTTGTAAACACGTAAATCAACACCACTTGCCTTCATGTGACAGGACAAATCATAATCTGTACGGTAAGCATGACCGGAAACTTCTACCCAACCCCAACGATCAACAAGAACTTCCTGATCAAAACTCTGCGCACTATAATGAGCTTTCTCCCACGTAAGCTTCTCAAGAAAACGCTGCCGCTCCATGGGCACACCTAATTCTACAAGAAGACGCTTTGCCATGGCCATAAAAAACGCCTGCCATTCACAAAGAATAATCTTTTTATCCAAAGCCTCACGAACAGTAAAAAAAGTAACATCCTCACACTCATTTAACCGCGTACTACACAACAAAATTGGAAGAACATCACTTTCCACTTCCTCTATAAACCTACAGCTTTGATCTTCAGGATCAAAAAAGAATTCTAAATCAGAAATCGTAAATTCACGCAAACGAATTAAACCCTGACGAGGCGAAATCTCGTTACGAAGAGCATGACCAATTTGAATAGCCCCAAAAGGCAACTTTTCACGCGAAATATTAAAGAGACGATTAAATTCAACAAAAATATTTTGCGCAGCCTCAGGCCTACCATAACCAACGGCACCACTATAAGGACCAATAGTAGTCTCAAACATCGTCAGATAACGCTGAGGTTTACCAAATGAACCCTTACAATCCGGACAAATAATTCCATGAGTAACAATCTCCTGAGCAATCTCATCAAGAGACATTTTCTCAGCCTCTTTACTACTAATACCCTTTTCCTCTAAAAGATGATCCGCCCGAAAACGAGTATGACAAACTTGACACTCAACCATAGGCTCCTTAAAATGATCAACATGACCACTAGCCTCAAACACCTTACCGGGCGCAATAACAGAAGACTCCAACTCAAAAATACCCAATTTCTTAACAAACAATTCACGAAGACGCGCCTCCACATTCTGCTTCAAACGCGTACCCAAAGGACCATAAGTTACAAAACCACCAGTGCCACCATAAATCTCAAAAGAGGACCAAAAAAAACCTCGCCTTTTAGCTAACTCATTAATCGCAGTAAACTTATCACACGAAGGCTTTGAACATTTAGCTTCATCACTCAACTAAGATTATCCCTTTCTTAAACTCTAAAAACCACAGCAAATTAAAAGGTTACCATACAAAAAGAACAGACAACACTCACACAAACAAGAAGACAAAAAAGAAAGAACCCCAAAACAAACTTAACTCTGGGTTTATGTGGCAATTGAACAGCGAAACGGTTATGTCCACAGGATTAGTATCTCGTAAAGATTGGACCATTTTTTTCCTGTAACATAAAGTTGGTTTGTTTGTGCATTATAGGCGATTCCGTTTAACACTGCATTTGGGTCGTTTGTTGTGTAAGGTTGAGCGGTTTTATCTAAGTCTATGTAGGCTTCAACTTGACCTGTTGTGGGGTTTATTACTGCAATTTTTGAGCTAAACCATATGTTAGCGTATATGGTACCGTTGATGTATTCTAACTCGTTAAGATTTTCTACTGGACCATTAGCATCGTTTACACTAATGCTGTAGAGTGTTTGGTATGTAGTTGTATCCAAAAAATACAGGTTCGATGTGCCATCACTTATAATGAGGTGGTTTCCGTCATAAGTTATCCCCCAGCCTTCGGTGTTAAGACTAAAATTACCTAGCAACTCAAAAGTTTCTTTATCATAGATAAATCCAATTTTGTTTTGCCAAGTTAACTGCACAATTTTGTTGCCGACAACTGCTATGCCTTCTCCAAAATACTCATAGGGCAAGTTAAATTGTTGCAGAATTTTGCCGTCAGCCAAATTTACTCGTCGTATACTAGAGGCTCCATTTAGGCCAGTACTTTCTAGCAAGTCACCGTTGTCATCAAAAGTAAGACCTTGTGTAAAAGCTGAAGAGTCATGAGGATATGTTTGAATGATACTGTAACTGTAGACTGGAACTCCGTTAAATGTTATTTGAGTAGGACTAGTTGAAGGCGCCAAAGGTGTGGAGGTGACTGTAGGTGTTGGAGGCTGAGAAGCCTGAGAAGCTTGAGAAGCACTTGGAGGACTAAAAGTTAGCAGAGGAAATGCGACCATGCCAACGATTAGGGCTATAACGAACAGAACAGCAAATATGCCGTAGACTTTTTTCATAAATCAAGATATACAACCACAGGTTAATATGGTAACCGCAGAAACCGACAAAACAGAATATTCTGAAAAGGACAATCTAAGGAGATTACTCTCAAAAATTAACACTAACAAACCAACCTCATAAGCAAAACATCACTAACCAGTAGAATTAATTCTCTCTTTACGATTCATAAGAACAGGCACGAATTTGAAAAATACCAGCTTTTCAAAATAACAAGACAAAAAAGAAAGAAAAAAGAAAAGGGTTTAAGGTTTTTTCCTTAGGATCAACACGCAGACAATTGCAAGTGCAATGATTAGGGCTATTGTTGCTCCGATAACAGTTGTTATTACTGTACCATTGTCAGTGTTATTAGCATTATCAACATTAGTGTCTGAACCTTTAGCGACTGTCAAGTATGTAGTTGCAAATGAACTGCCATATGATTCATCACCCATGAAAGTAGCAGTAATAGTGTATAACCCTGCAGTTTCTGGTTGCCATTTATCGAATGCAAACGTACCGCTATAGCCATCAGATGTTACCATACCTAGATGGATATATTCACCATCTGGACCAACTGCGTCTAATGATACTGGAACACCGATCATTGGTACATTATTAATACCACCAATTTGTGCCTGCAGATGTATTTGTTCCATCAGTGCACCTACTGATTCTTTAGCAACACATGGAGCACCAGGCTGAGCAGGAGACAAATCAAGAACAGTACCAGTCAAAAATGCCTTTTGACCTAAGGTCAATTGTGGTTGTGGAACTGAAACTGTAGTTTCGCTTAAGCCTTTGCCTATAGCGTACATGTAGCCATCTAGTGCACCTAAAAACGCATATCCGTCTGAAACACGTAACAGTGAAGCAGTACGCGTGTGTTGACCAGCACCTGCAATTCCAAAGGACCATATTAGATCGCCTGTAAACGCATCAACACAGACAGTTGGTGATCCTCTATAGTATGGTACATCTGGAGAGTGTTCAGTAGCGTATACGTATAGTTTTCCGTCTGCAGCCATTCCAGGAGCATGAAATGGATAAACTGGTTCGCCCTCAGCATTAACCATTGGAGTTTCAAATGGTGGTGCTTCAGCTTCAAATTTCCACTCGATAACACCGGTATCCCAGTTGATTGCATATATGCCTGTTTGAGCTACCCAATACAGTTTACCGTAAGCTGTAATAACACCATAGCTTCCCCAACCAGAGGCATCCCAAGGATAGTCTAAAGTTCTAGTTCGCCACACTTCGTTACCAGTTCTCAAGTCAAATCCCAAATAGTAGCCATTAACCGATAGCACTGCTAGTTTTCCATGATCTGCCACATTTGCTGCACCACTGTATTGTGGTTCATCAATTGTTTTGTTCCAAAGACTTCTGCCAGTAAGCAAATCAAATGCTTGTATGCTTTGCTGAATATAAATTCCACCAGCTGAGATACTGCCCATTGTACAACCTATACCGACATCCCAATCAGTTAAGGCTGCGGTAGGTAGCGCGCTTCGTGCATATGTAGTGTTACTAACTACACGACTAGCAAAGTTAGATCCAGTACCAAAAGTTGTCCAGTTGATCAGTCGGTATCTTTCTGCACCAGCATCAGCACCAAGATCCTGTATACCTAACACATGACCGTTCATGTAATAAGTTCCACCAGCGCCAGTCATAGGAGCAATAGAAACATTAAGTACCATGGCTCCAGTTAGTGGATTGTATTTTCTCATGTATCCACCACTTATTGACAGTAAATAGGGCGTGTCTGATTTTGGTAGTGCTCCAGGAACAGCAAGAGAGGTAATACCATATTCAATGAGTGTTGGTTCTTGTTCTCCAGGGTACAGTGGTCTTTCCCATAATATGTCACCAGTACGTACGTCATAGCATTGCCACCATGATGTTTGAGCTGGGCCATCGGCAGCAGGTTTTAGGACAACTTGGTAACCCATTCCGTCAAGAATAACTGTTGGTCTATGAAGCCAAGCTACATCTCCCCAATAGGTACTAGATGCAGCACCTAAATCACCACCCATGAGACCGCCTATGTAGTATTCACGCTTCCAAGCAACGTGTGCAGATTCAGGCCCTTCAACCCATGGAACGAATGCGTATGCGGAATTATAAGTTGGATTAGTGTTAGGATAAAGCTCATCCCACAGTTCACCGCCTCCAGGCCCAAACCATGGATAGTTTCCTAAAATAGGCCACCACTCACGATTTATTTCGTTAACTGGTCTAGTCCAATAGCCTGTAGGTAATGGTGATCCAGGCCATGATGGAATTGTATCTTGTTGCACTGTCACTGTTATCGTCCTTGCACGGGCAGCGGGCAGTGAAACTGATTGTGTATAATTTGTAGCGCCAGCACCTCCAAACGGATTAGATTCTGATGGGGGTATAATCTCATTCGGAGCATAATAGACACCATCCAAGTATCGACCAGCAGGGAAATAGGCACCAGGGAAAGAAAGATCAAATTTCCAGTCACCCACTTGATCACAAACCCATGGCATCCACATTGTACCATCTGCAACATAAGTATCCATAGTGTATTCAAGTTTTGCTCCATCAGGTTTTGTTATTGTTAACGTGTAGTCATTATATTGACGATTTGCACCAGGTGCGGGTGAAGCCCACATATTGATTAAAAGCTCTTGACCTAAGCCTACCTTAGTAGGTCTACAGCTGAGAAATAATTCCATTTTTGCGTTTACGTCAGCAGTTTGTGCGTCAACTAGTTGGCTTACCGATAGTAATGCACCAGCAGATGTCAACAATATAACTGCAATGAACAACGACAAAACTTTTTGTTTTAAATTTTTTCCAAACAAATTTTTATCAAACAGTTTCTCATTTCCTCCAAATTAAATATAGTTTTAATTAGGTATTATTATTTAAAGATTATTAGCGGTGTCTTGTCTCAAAATAAAATCGCCCTACACTTTCACGTTATTTCACTATTCACTACCTCATTACCCAAACTACCTACTCACCACACCCAAACCCAACAAAATACCCTCCAAAATACCCCACTCGCCCAACTAAAAACATGTCAAAATCAAAAACAAAAAACATCCGTTAAAAACACAATACTCAAACATTAGAGTTAAAACCTTCTCAACATCATAGCCAAGACGGTCCCCAATCAAACGTCACAACAACCAACCAATAAATATAGTCTGCACAGAAATTCTTCGCTGTCACCAAAGCTTATGCTTATCCACAAACCCCACTTTGCTCCACTTAGCCGCCACAAATTATACAGCATCCACAAATTCTGTCTTTTCTGTAAACGATAGACTAAGCAGAATAGCGAAACACTTAAGTGTACAAGAAATGTATTTTGTCTTTAGATTATCAAAATAGGATGTAGAACCAATTGGCTGTTGAAGGTTTTTTCGAAAACAAAAGAGAACCAGTAGAAGCTAAAGTCGGAGAGTTAACCCCACAATCACGAGCGGTTAACATTACGGCCAAAGTAGTATCCAAAACTGAAATACGCGAAATTCCCATGGGCAGAGACGGCTCACCACACAAAGTCAGCGACGCTCTAATCGGCGACGAAACAGGAGTGGTTTACCTAACGCTTTGGGATGACAACATCGAAAAAGTAAACGAAGGCGATAGCATACGCATCGAAAACGGATACGTAACACTCTTCAAAGGCAACATACGCTTAAACATTGGCAAATACGGCAAAATCGAATTAGCAGCAGAACCACTATCAGTTGAAGTAAACACAGAAAACAACGTTTCAAGCAAAACATATGAGCAACAACGCAGACCATTCCGCGGCGGCGGAGGACGCGGCGGCGGAGGATACGGCGGCGGAGGATACGGCGGACGAGACCGACGCGGCGGTGGCGGCGGCGGAGGATACGGCGGTAACAGAGATAGAGGAGACCGACGCGGCGGTGGCGGCGGCGGTTACAGGCCAAGATATTAAACAACCTGCCTGATCTGTCCTAACTGTTAAAAAGAATAAAATTTCCTTTTTGCTTTTTATTTTTTTAATTTTTTAGATTCAAATTTATTTTCTAAGTTTTCAACTGCCTTTAGGTTCATGTTTTATACATTATTTTGGCAGAGTATCGTTGACTGGTTTTAGTGTGAAACCTTTAAAATCATCAGTAATGCTTTTTTCATTTTAAGTTTAGGAGTTGTTTGAGTGACTACTAAAAAAGCTCAAGGGTCAGAACCTACGGTTGGTGAATTGCTTGCAAAGTCCGAAAAACCTGCGCAGTTATCACCGTCTATGCACAGATTTTATGAGGGAAAGATGCAAGTCATACCCAAATGTACGATCAGAAGTATAGATGACTTTGCAATTTGGTATACCCCAGGCGTTGCTGCTGCGTGTAAAGAAATCAATGCAGATCCAGACAAGTCCTTTGAATTAACAAACAGATGGAATTATGTTGCAATAATAAGTGATGGCACACGTGTTTTAGGTTTAGGCGATATTGGGCCTGAAGCTGCAATGCCTGTTATGGAGGGAAAAGCGCTTCTGTTCAAATACTTAGGCGGGGTAGATGCATTCCCCATTTGCTTAAGAACAAAAGACCCAAATGAAATCATAAAAATTTGCAAAGCTTTGGAACCTACTTTTGGAGGTATAAATCTTGAAGACATTGAGAAACCCAAATGTTTTCAAGTGCTCGAAAACGCCCGAGCAGAAATGAACATCCCCGTCTGGCATGATGACCAACAAGGAACAGCAACGGTAATTTTGGCTGGGCTTATAAATGCATTTAAACTTGTAGGTAAAAAGCCACAGAATAGTCTTATAACACTTGTCGGTTCAGGTGCAGCAAACATTAGAACCGCTTATGTGCTTATGCGTTGGGGCGTAAAACCGGGTAACATCATATTAGCAGACACTAAAGGGGTCATATACAAAGGTAGACCAGACATAATCTTAGAAGAAGACCCCTGGAAGTTTGATGTTACTCAAAAAACAAATTGTGAAGGCAGAACAGGGGGCATAGCAGAAGCATTTAGAGGAGTAGATGCAGTTGTTGCAGCTTCTAAACCAGGTCCAGGTACAATAAAACCAGAATGGGTAAAAAGTATGGCAAATGACGCAATAGTTTTTGCTTGTGCTAACCCCATTCCTGAAATTTGGCCATGGGAAGCAGAGGCAGCAGGAGCAAAAATAGTAGCCACTGGACGTAGCGACTTTCCTAATCAAGTTAACAACAGCATGGGATTTCCCGCCATATTTAGAGGCGTCCTTGACGTTAAAGCAAAAACCATAACAGATGACATGTGCATAGCCGCAGCTAACGAGCTTGCACATTATGCGGAAGAGCGCGGAATGGACGAGAAGAATTTGCTACCACGAATGGATGAATGGGAAGTTTTCCCAAGAGAAGCAGTTGCATGCGCACTAAAATCAATCGAGCAAGGCGTCGCAAGAATAAAACCAAGCAGACAAGAACTCTACGAACGCGCCTCTGCAATTATTAAAAACGCTCGACAATCAACGGATTTACTTATGAAACATGGTTTAATAAAACAAGCCCCCTCTGATGCTGAACTCTTAAAATAACATCCAATTTTTAAAATATTTTTTCTTCGAGAAAAGTTATTTAAGCCGAATTACAAAATAGCTGTTTCAGGTAACAAAAATGCGTTCAGATGTTACATTGTATGTTGTTGCAATATTCTTTTTTGCACTTGCCCTTATTTCAGCGATCATATCCACTGGAGCAGAAAGAATCTTATGGGTGACATCCACTGCTGTTCTGGGCATCCTTTCAGTTGGATTAGGATACTCCCAAAGACCAAAAACAAAGAGCAGTATACAAAAAACACAAACCCCCACAGTCACATCCACACCTACAGAGTCAAGTACACAACAGGCACCAAGTCAAAAAGAAGAAAAACCAATTGAACAAGTAGCGCCAACTGAATCAAGTCCTGTTGAAATCACTCAAACAACAACAGAACCCACAAAAGAAACAACACCCCTAATTGAAGCAGCAGCAGAGCAACCTATACCACAAGAACAAACACCTACAGAAACGACACAACCTAAAGTAGCACCTATTCAAGTTGAACAAGAAGAAACGTCACCATTAACAAATGTTAAAGGTATCGGCGAAAAAAGAGCAGCACAACTTAGCTCTCTGGGAATAAATACAGTAAAAGAATTATCCCAAGCATCCGTTGAGGATCTAGCAAAAAACTTGAAAATTTCACCCAAAATTGTTGCTAAATGGGTTGAAGCTGCAAAACAACAATAATTCCCCTCTCTTTAGAAATTAATTTTAAGTGGAAATGACGACTATTACGTGGATGTTGTATTGGAGTAAAACACAATAATTAATCCAGTAGCAACTGAAAAATCATTTGTTTTTGGAGCTTCACATTAATTCCTTTGGATATTATCCAGTGAAAATCAATAAAAGAAAAAATAAGTTAAGAAAGTGCAACAGGTGTACCAGTTGCATTAGCTTCCAATGGCATCATTTTCACAATGTTTCTTTTTTCTAACCGTTTAAGCGCGTCAAGATATTCATCTTTCTTTTCACCAGCAATGTTCAAGTTAACCATAAGCTCTTTAACCGACACTGACAGGGGCCCAAAATTTTTATGACGCTTATAAAGATGTTCAACAATTAATCTTTCAAGTTTACCGCAACGCCATGTGGTGTTTCTTATTAAAACTACAATCGTCTGGACAAGCTTACACTCATTAGATGCTCGTCTTCGAGGGTTCTCTATATTGTTCATCACCCAAAATGTTGAACATCTGGTTTTTAAACGTTTGTTTCAAAAACAATGATGAAACTCTACATGTAACTAAAAATTCTTTTTAAGGTACAATCCATGCTCGTTACCATAATAATTTTCAAGTAATCCGATTTCTATGTAACCTAACCGGTTATACAACCTTAAAGCAGCATAATTAGCCTGACGAACCTCTAAACGGCACTCAGTTACACCACGCAATCTCAATATAGCCTCACATTCAAAAAGCAGTTTTTGAGCCACACCCATTCTTCGAAAAGGCACAGCCACATTAAGGGTAATGATATGCCCAAAAATTATATCATCCTGATTTTCCAACTGCAAAATAACAAACCCAACAATTTCACCGTTAACTTTTGCAGTCAAACTTATCGAGTTATAATCGCTCAGCAAATAAGAAATCTGTTCCCTGCTAAACGCTTCAGATGTAAAACACTGCTTTTCAATCGCCATCATTATCCTTAAATCTTCAAGTGTCGCAGCCTCAATTTGTATGTCCATAAGGTTTATTCCTTATTTTGTGATTGGAACTTGCTAAGTTTAAAGGTTTACAATTCAAACACTGCTACACAACAATATTTTCACTACTGCATTTCTTCACCCAAGTCTGACGGGTAGCGCCTTCTACAGAGATATTTGAAAATGGCTATCAACTTTCAGATGAATATAAAAGAGGTATTAAGACATAGTATATAGTTAACTAAAAGTTAAGTTGCTATAAACAACATCAGTCTTCCTATGGGTGCTGTTAAATGGGAGCTACTGCCCTTTCTTTGGTTGTATATTTTCTTGCTGCTTTAACAGTACAATTGAATCGCTGGGTAAGTCGCGGGTAACCATAAAGTTTGCCCCAACCCAAGTGTTTGGACCCACTTTCACGCCAGGCATAAATGATGCTTTAATTCCCGTTTTCACGTTGTCACCTAAAACCACACCAAGTTTACGTCTGCCGGTATCCATTACTTTATCTTTTATGGTCATTTTGATTTTATCGTCATCAAATCGTAAGTTTGCTGTTATTGTGCCTGCGCCGAAATTGCATTTCTCACCAATTACACTGTCTCCGACGTATGAAAGATGTCCAATGTGGGTTTCATTCATGATAAGGCTGTTTTTGATTTCAACTGCGTTACCTATACGGGTTTTTTTGCCAAGACTTGTGCCTGAGCGGATAAAACAGTTTGGTCCAATGTCAGCTTCTTCATCAATAAAAACTGGGCCTTCAATATACGCACCTGAACGAATTCTTGCCGATTTAGCCACGTGAACAGATCCAGCAAGATGAGCACCCTGCTCTATTGTACCTAAGACTTGGGACTCCATGCGGTTAAGTGCCCAAAGGTTTGCATCAAGCAAATCCCAAGGTCGGCCCACATCAAACCAAGCAGTCTTATCAAGTTCTGTAACCAGCACAGTTTTGCCATCAGATGCTAACATGGTTAAAGCATCTGTTAATTCCCATTCATCCCGCATAGATTTTTTAATGCACTGAAGTTTTTTAAAAATTTCATTTGAAAACACGTAAATACCAGCATTTGCCAGATTTGAGGGCGCTTTTCCAGCTTCAGGTTTTTCTATGATACGTCTAAGTTTTTTACCGTCAGCAAACTCTATTATACCATAGTTTTCGGGTTTATCAACCGGAACAACAGCCATAACTGCTTCAGGCTTAGCCGCATTGTACAAATCAACTACTTGCTTTACTGCATCCTGTGCAAATAACAGGTCACCATAAACCAGCACAAACGTGTCATCAACATACGACTCCGCAACCGTGGCTGCGTTACCTGTGCCTAAGAGCTCCCTTTGCTCAACATAACTGATTTTTAAACCTTGACTTGATCCATCTCCAAAATATGCTTTAATTTTGTCACTCATATAACGGGTAACAATTATAATGTCAGTAATGCCTGCAACTTTTACTGCGTCAAGACAGAACTGCAGAATTGGCTTACCTGCCACTGTAATTAGATGCTTAGGTCGTGTAGATGTTAAGGGTTGAAGTCTTTGCCCTTCCCCAGCCGCTAATAAAACCGCCTTCATTTTTAAGCCCCCTCAATTTGTCCACGTATTAATGCAGTAACTTTATGCATTAATTCTTTTGCTACAACAGCTGATTGGCCCTCAACGGTTATACGTATGAGGGGTTCTGTACCGGATGCACGAATTAGTAGCCAACTGTCTTTAAGGGCTAACCTTACACCGTCTATAGTTGAAAAGTCTGTGTAACTACTAAATTTGTCCTTTATTGTTGCAGAAATCGTTGTGACTATTTTTGTTTTTATCTCGTTTGGACATTTGATGTTTTCACGTAACGTTATGTACTCGGGTACTTCACCTACAAATTCACTAACAGACTTGCCCTCAGTCTCTAACGCTTTTAAGAAAAGTGCTGCTGATAAAGGACCGTCGGGACAGTAATGCTGTAACGGATGTACCCAAGCCCCACAGGGTTCTCCACCGAAAACGGCCCCGTCACGTTTAATTGCTTCAGAAAGGTAAATGTCACCAACTTTTGTACGCACTACTTTGCCACCTAAACGTTTAGCCATCGTTTCAACACACATTGATGCCTCAACATTTGTTGCAACCACACCTCCGCGGGCATGCTTTAAGGCATAAGCACCGTATGCTGCTAAAGAACGGTCAAAATTAACAAAAACACCATTTTCATCCACAAAAGCCACACGATCAGCATCACCATCAAAGGCAATACCCAGGTCTGCACCAAGAGCACGAGTAGTTTTAGAGAGGTTTGTTAGAGACTCAGCAGTGGGTTCACTTGTTCGAGCTGGGAAATGTCCGTCTGGTTGAGCATCTAAAGCAGTTACTCTACAGCCTATTAATTTGAGTATTTGTGGAGCAATGCTGTATGCAGCACCACAACCAGGGTCAACAACCACATGCCATTCCTTATGCAGTGAAGCAGCTTTTTTAATCATCTCAAAATACGGGGGATACGCATCATAAAGAACCGTTTTCCCTAAACATCGCCAGTCAGATAGAGCATAATGGTTTTCTGCAATGATTTTTTCTACGGCATCTTGATCTGAATCCACATAAGAGAGAGTTTGAGGGTTGAAAATTTTAATACCATTATACTGTGGGGGGTTATGTGAAGCAGTTATCATAAAACCAACATCAACACCTGAAGTGCGAGTTGCATACGCTAAAACAGGTGTTGGCACTATACCAGCTAGATAAACAGTTACCCCACAGGAGATTAAACCTGAAACTAGAGCATTTTGAAGCATGCAACCTGAAACTCTTGTATCACGGGCTACCACGACATGTTTAGCTTTAGCATATGTCGCTACTGCTGAGCCAACGCTACATGCTAAAGTAGGGGTTAAGTCAACGTTAACTAAACCGCGAACTCCAGAGCTACCAAACAATTTACCCAACTGTCAATACCTATGGCATAGTTAAAGAGGATTACCATAAAAACCTTAACCTTACACTTGGGCGTTTATGAAATGTGTGAGTACATCCAAATTTGGATGCATACCAGAAGGATTGGAGAGGTAACATGCAGAAACAGCGTTTGCTAACATTAATCGGCAGCCATCTGAAAGCCCGTTCCCATCGCCAAAAATGTTTCCTGCATTCCAAGTATCTCCTGCACCAGTAGCTCGAATCGCGTTAACTTTGAAAGAGGGAACAACAACTTCAGAACCATGCTTAAGAGAGGCAGAAAAAGCAGTTGTATGCAAATCAATACGTGCCGAAAAATGTTTACTTAAAACACGTGCTGCCTCTAAGGCTAAATCAGCAAAACTTAATTTACAACTCTTCTCTTTGAGTGAACTATCAAACAACACAGCATAAGTAACAGCTTCATTTTCATTTAAACTCAACATATCCACATTACTTGTTTCTAAAACATCTGTTATCAAACAAGCAATTTCATCTCGATTTGGCATAGGGTCAGCTGTATCATAGTACGTTTTACCTTTACCTAATTGCCTGGTTTTTTCAAAAATTTTTTTAGCAAGGGCGGTTCCATGTGTTTTGGTTCCAGCCCAATTAAACAGACAAACATAATCTGCATTGTTAATTGTAGCATAATCTTTAGCGTCTAAGTCTTTTGGTCCAAAATCTGCAAGGGAACCTACATCTCGAAGCATAACATTAACTTTTCCAAAGTTAGTTTTCAATTCAAAAGCAGTAGTCACCGAAGCTTTGGGAAAAATTTTAACGTGTGACAAATCAATACCCCATTTAAAATGGTAATTTAACAGGTGTAAACCGTATTCATTGGTACAAAGTATGGGGGTTACTTTAATACCTAAAGCAGCCAGAGCTGAAGCGGTGTTTACAGCGTTTCCACCTTTGAGGTCTATCTGAGAAATACAGTCTATACTACCACCATTTCGACTTACAACATCAGCGTTAACAGTTGAAAACTCGTCAACAGTCCAAGGTAGGTCTAAAATTCTATCTAAGAAAAAATCAGGCATCACTACAGCGTTTAAAAGTTTACTTTGTCCCTTATTTAGAAAATTTTGTAACTCATATTTATACTCGCTTAACGACATTAAAAACGCCTTCTACAATCTTATTCCCAAAAAGCTAAAATAACCTTCCTGCTACATATAATGAAATTAAAAAGAGCAATGGTCCAGTTTAGAGGGAAAATAGTGAGATTCAAAAAAGAAATGGTCTTATTAACTGTTGCAATAACTCTTTTCGTGTTAAGCTCAATTTTATATTCATACCCAGTAAGCAATCAAAATCAAACTCCATATGCTATTGGTTTAGAAGAAGCAGCACCGGCAATAGCACCTTTTTCATACCAAACATATGCTATGTCAGCAATCTTTTTTGGCGCAGTACTAATGATTGCAGCTTCAATCTCCTACCAAAGAAGAAGCAAACAATTAGAACAAATATTAAAAGAAAAACTTTAAGCCACTATTACGCAGACACGTCATATTGTGGCCCTTAGTTTTTATGAACTTTTAAGTAATAGTATGATGTAATGAGTTTGATAATTGTTAACGGCGGTTGATTAAAAATGGCAAAGCTATTATATCAAGGGCATGGAAGTTATCGTATAACCGCACAAGACGGGCGGATAATATATGTTGACCCGTATGCCGGTGAAGGGTATGACGTGCCAGCTGACATTGTTCTCATCACACACGGACACCATGACCATAACAAGTTGGAATTGATTACCCAAAACGAGGGCTGCAGAGTTATTACAAATAAAGAAGCTTTGGCTGGAGAAAAGCATAACAGTTTTTCGTTTAACGGAATTGAAATTGAGGCAACGGAGGCACGAAATTTCATGCACAGCTCCAAGTCTTGCGTTGGATATATTATCACACTCGATGGTGTTCGAATTTATTGCTCTGGCGATACTTCGAAAACAAAGCAAATGCAGGAACTCGCTAAACAAGAAATTGACTATGCATTGTTTTGTGGCGACGGAAAGTTTAACATGGGTCCTAAAGAGGCGGCAGAATGCGCTAAACTTGTAGGAGCAAAACATAACATATTAATTCATGTTAAACCGGGCGCATTATTCGATTTGGCAAAGGCACAAAAGTGGGAAGCCCCAAATAAGCTAATTATTCAACCTGGAGAAGAAATAGAGCTGCATCATTAATAGCACGTTATAACAATAATATAGAGGTACATTCGACATTGGTTTATGCTGACCACAAACAGCAAACATTATGATAACTATTCGCAATCAGCGGAAAAGGGTGAAACTCTTCAGGCCTTGCAGCAAGCCCTTTCGCTATGTCTAACTGTAGATTGACTTAAACTTGAATGGCATAAATAGGGTTATGTTTAACATCATAAGATGAAAAAATTCGAAGAGTAAAATCAGAAAAAGGTTCTAATTTATAAAAAATTAGATAGTTATAAGTCTACTAAAAATGGATTCGTATGCTTTTCTTGACCCATTAAAGTGACTTCGTCATGTCCCGGATAAACAAGCAGGTCATCAGGTAAGAGTGCCAACTTTTTCAACGTTATACTCATGTCCTTTGGTGAGCTCTCAGCAAAGTCAGTTCTGCCAACGCTGCCTGCAAATAGGGTATCGCCTGAAAACATGTTTTTGTCACCAATAAGACAAATGCTACCCATTGTGTGGCCCGGTGTATGCATAACTTTTAGGCAGATATTTCCGAATTTGATTATGTCGCCGTCTTTGAGCAGTACATCAGTTAATGCATCATCAGGTTTTTCTAAGCATTTCAGAAAAGAAGCGTCAAACTCATGAATGCAGATAGGCACTGCATATTCTTTCTGCATTAGGCTGTCGCCCCTTATATGGTCTGAGTGCCCATGGGTATTAACTATAAATTTTATTTTGAGCATTTCTTTATCAATATAGTTAAAGATTGGTTGGGCTTCAGCATCAAAATCCAGCCCCGGATCGATAATAATTGCTTCATTTGTTTCGGTACAATTCACAACATAACAGTTGGTTTGAAGCACACCAACAGTAAAGGTTTCAACATGCATATAGATCGTTTATAAAATAGCAGAAGGAAAAATTAAGCGTTTTCTTTATACATCAAGAATATGCCATAAAATAAGCAAGAATTAAGGCAATGTCTTATTAAAACTCTAAAAAGTAGGAACCGCAAAAACGAATGTTACTTATCAATGTATTTCTTTTAATGATTTGTCCAATTGGGAAAAAATGTTGTGGGAAAATAAGAAATTTCCCAGAGTGAAGGTTTATTGGAATTTTTCGGGGGAGATATAGTCGCCGTATTTCTTTTGTGCCTCTAGTAGTCGGTCGCGTTGCATGTAGAGTTGGCCAAACATTTCTAGTGGTATATCAGTAACGTTTTCTTGGTAGAATTTGGAGACACGCTCGATTTTTGAGAGGTTCTCGGGTACGCGTATGGTAAATTGTTTGATGTAGTCTTCTTTTGCATAGTCTTTGCCTAATACTTCTTTGAATAATTTCTTTAAGTCGTCATATTTTGGAATTAATCCTGTAGGTGTCTTGATTGCGTCAACTTCGTTGTGGACACGTAGCTCCATCCATTTAACCCAGACGTGTTTGTCACGTGGACTGTTAAGGTATTTACCGTCCTCAATTCCGCGTAAGAAATAATTCACGCCAAAAACTATGGGTTGGTTTTTGAGTTTACGTCCAAAGTCTAAATTGTTGCCAACGTTTTTGCCTAGGGGAATTGAGATGAAGTCTTGAATGCTCATCATGTTAATTTCTGGAATGCCTTCTTTGCCGATTGTTGCAAAAGTGGTTTCTGTTTCCAATGATGCACCATATGCTATGATGCCGTGTTCCCAACTGTAGCTTTGCTGAACTGGAACGTATGCTTTTACATCTCTTCCACCATACATTATACCGCCTAACACTACACCGTTAGGGTTATTGAGTTCAGGATCAACGTTTTCTAGAGCTGATAATGTTACAGCATAGCGTGCGTTTTTGTGTGCTACTGGCACTTCGGCGCCTGTTTCGTCTTTTTTACCTTCAAACCATTGACCAGTATAGTTTAAACCATCTTTTGGCAACTCTTTACCCATACCCAGCCAGTAGGGCTTGCCATCTTTTACCAAAATATTAGAAAATACAACTTCGCCAGGGGTTGTTAGAACTTTCCAGATTAGGGCATCATCTCTTTCATTTACGTCTTGTATGATACCAAAGATACCATTTTCAACGTTAACTGCACGAGCAACATTGTCTATTTCACGGATGTAAGCAATATCATCACCAAGAATAGTCTCACCTGGAAGCATTGCTGTTGAGGTTTTACCGCATGCACTTGGGAATGCCCCTGCAAAATAGGTTTTACGTTTATTTGGACCATAAACACCCATGAGCAACATGTGTTCTGCCAGCCAGCCTTCAATGCTTGCCTTGCGTATTGCAAGACGGAAAGCTAGTTTTTTAAAGCCAACACTATTGCCGGCATATTGAGTATTTACACTGTAAATGGTATTATCCATGTAATCTATGTAGATGCGTTTTTTATCAGGTTCGGCACTTACCATTTCTTCAGTTAGATTACCGGCTGAATGCAAGACTTTAAGGAAATCGCTTTTTGGTCCAGCTTTTACAAATTGGTCATATCCAGCCCTGTAAAGCAGGTCTTCTGAGTGAGCAACATACCATGAGTCAGTGCATTGTAAGCCTAAAATGGTAAAAACTGAATCTCTGGGTCCCAGAGAAATGAAACGAACAATCATCGTTTTACCAATCATTAACTCTCTGAGTTCTTTACGAACTTCAGTTAAACCCTCTTGCCGATCCATTTGGTTAAGCGCTTTGCTTAAAGAGACACCTTGAGGCACAAGGTATTTGGTGTTTTGGCGGTCTCGACCCTGATCTTTTTCACCATCAAAATGCACAGTGTGCCCTTGAAGAGTAAGTATAGCTTGCTCTTCACCACAGGCTATTGCTTGTTTTCGGACATATGCAATGTCTTCAGCGGCGTCGCTACAAATGAAAATTTTCTCTGGATGGCATAAATCACTAGTTTTTGCGATGAATTCGTGGACAATTGGGTTATCAATTGCTGCTAATTTTTCAAAATCTTTTGGGGATAGTTTAGGTTGAAGTGCTTCTAGATACGGATTCATAACATTACCTCAAACTTATAGTTCATGTACTATTCCAGGTACCCTTGGAAAAGGTTGACACTCTGCGATATGTTTTACGCCTGTAAGATAACCAATCAAACGTTCAATACCTATACCTGCACCAGCTGTCGGTTTTAAGCGACCTTCTTTAGCCATTTTGATAATTAATGCAAAGTTTTCTTTTCTTACACCATCACGTTCAATTTTTTCAGTGATTTTGTCATACTCATACTCGCGTTTAGAACCTGAAAGGATTTCTCCAAATTGCGGCATAAACAAGTCATAGTTATCCCATCTACCTGTAGAAAAATCCTCAAAATCGTAAAACTCGCGTGGAATGTTTGTGATCCAAACGGGTTGAGTGATTTCTGCAATGATATCAGTCTCCCATGTCGCACCATATTTGGCTTCAAGGTCTTCGCGATCAAAAATTTTAAACGGTCCCTCTATAGTTGGGATTGCGTCAAAGCGGCAAATAGTTGTTAAGTCGTCTTTCATGTTTTTCTTTAAATCTTTAACTAAAGTGCAAAGTACTGTTTCAACTAGTGAGAAAACGTCTTTTGAGGTGGCATCTTTGGCTTCAAAGTCAAGTTGTGTGAATTCATAAATGTGTTTTCCGGTTTTTCCGCGTTCTGATTTTTCTAAGCGAACGTTTGGTGAGAGAATGAACAGTTTAGGGTAAGCAGTTGAGGCTGCGATTAGTTTGTGGACTATCATGCTTGCCATTGTTCGCACTGGTTTTCCGTAGATGTCTACTTCAAGTCTTTTTTCAATTGATGCACTTGGGTCTGGCCAGAGCGGGTCAGTGCTTTGGCTTAAAACTACAGGTAGGAGCCATTGGAAGCCTTGATTGACGTATGTTGATGTTAAACTGCATAGGGTGTATGTTGCTATTCTGCCTATGCAGGCTTTTCTTTCGATTTCTTGTGTTGTTAATTGGTCTAACGATTTTGGCAGATCAATTGTTGGCGTACATTCGTTTGGTGTCAATATTATTCACTTAACTAATTTTCAAATAATGAAGTATTGCAGTAAAGATAATAAATTTTTTATAAAAAAAATTGTTTAATTTACAATAAAAACATGTTTTTATACTTGAAACCTGTAATATTTACATATGAGCCTTAAACTTGACGACAAAGACATAGCTATTCTGCTTTTAATCCAAGAAAACAGCAAACTAACAGCTAACCAAATAGCCAAAAAAACTAACACCCCTATAACCACAGTTTTTGCCAAAATAAAACGTATGGAAGAACTAGGAGTAATCAAACAATACCGTGCCATACTTTCCCCAGAAAAACTAAACTTGTCAACTGCCGCCTTCATTCTAGTTGCAGTTTCATATGGAAACAAAGAAGATGGAACACCAATCACACAAAGAGACGTAGCTGAGGAAATAGTAAAACTCTCAGAAGTACAAGAAGTACACATAATTACAGGTGATTGGGATTTACTGGTTAAAGTTAGAGCTGAAAGCGTTGACGCTATAGGCAAATTCGTCGTAGACAAACTAAGACGTATTAGTGGATTACAGAAAACTTTGACATGTATGGTTTTTGAAACTGTAAAAGAAACAACCAGTCTGCCAAGGGTTAGCAAAAAGAAAACATCTGAAAAACCTCAAACAGCCGTTGAATAGTACAGCAAAGGCAAAGATAATAACACAGTGTTTTTACCTTTAGAGGAAAGTGTGTATACCACACGCAAAGGCGGTCCTGTCTGCACGTTACGCTCTATATAACCGTGCATTTGAAGCAATTTTAACTTATCAGATAGGGTACGTGAATTTACCCCTAAAACTTTTTTTAGTCCACCAAACCCACTGGTTTTCTTAAGCAGAAGGGTATAGAGGATTTCTAAACTCCATTTTTGAAATAGAACATTAAAGTTCTCTTGCAGACTGTCAAGCTCATTTTTTACTTCTTGAGGGGTAATTTTTTGTTTTTCCATTATTTCAAATAGAGTTGACTCAATCCCCTGAATAATTCGATCCACGTGTTCTTCCACTATTTTACGAAATTCAGCACTTAAAGCTAAAGGAGAATTCATAAGGTTGCACTTGGTGTATTTTGGCTCACTTTACAATTTATAAAGCTTTACTAATAAAACATAGTATACAAAATACATCACATTAACTTAGGGAGAAAAATAATATGGAAAAATTTGACGTAATAGTTGTTGGCGCAGGAACAGCAGGCTGCCTTGCAGCAAAAACAATAGCTGAATCAGGCCTAAAAGTATGCCTCGTAGAAAAAAACAAACGAGAAGCAATAGGTGAAAAAATCTGCGGAGACGCCCTAGGCGAACACCATTTAACATTTTTAGGTCTTGAAAAACCAAACGGTGGAGAATTAGAATCAAAAATTGACGGAATGAAAATCTACTCCCCAGACGAAAACACTGTCTTCACCGTAGCAGACAACGACTTCAAAGGCTACCTCCTTAACAGACGCCTATTTGGTCAATGGCTACTTAAAAAAGCCATAGACAACGGCGCACAACTACAAGATAACATGAATTTCCGCTCACCCATAATCGAAAAAGGCGCAGTAACAGGTATAACCGCTAAAAACATGAACACCAGCGAAGTCAAAGAATTACGCAGCAAAGTTGTTGTTGACGCCACAGGCTATTTTGGCATGGTACGCAAACAACTTCCAGATGAGCTAGGCATAGATCAAGAAATCGACAATGAAGATGTTGAAGCATGCTACCGCGAAATCCGCCAACTTAAACAAGAAACAGAAAACACCCGATACTGCGAAATCTACCTCAACCAAAAAGCATCCCCAGGCGGCTACACATGGATTTTCCCCAAAGGCGGCGCACGCGTAAACGTAGGCATCGGCGCCCTCATGCGCAAAACTGGTTACCCCAACCCCAAAGATCAACTATACAGCACAGCATTCAAAAAACCAATGTTTGACGGCTCACTTGTCTTAACTGGCGGCGCATGGTTTGACCCAGTTCGCAGACCACTAGACAACATGGTCAGCAACGGAGTTGTCATTATAGGCGATGCAGCATCCCTAGTTAACCCAATTCACGGCGGCGGCATTGGCCCCTCAATGCTCAGCGGACATTTCGCAGGAAAACAAATCGTCGAAGCCCTCAATAAAGGTGAACCAACCAAAGAAGCCTTATGGGGATACAACAAAAAATACATAGACACCTACGGTAAAAAACAAGGGGCACTAGACATTTTCAAACTATTCCTACTTTCATGCAGCGATGATGACCTAAACTATGGCATGAACCAAAAACTCATGACCGAAGATGACGTGCTAAAAGCAGGCATGGGCGATGACTTCAAACTAAACATCACCGAAACAGCAAAACGAGTCTTCAAAGGCATAAGACGCATAGGCTTCTTAAACAAACTACACCTAACAGTTACAACTATGAAAGAACTACGCGCACACTACAACACCTACCCATCAACCCCAGTTGGCTTTGAATCTTGGAGAGACCAAACAGTAGACATCATAGCCCAAGCTAAAAAGAAACTCGTCGAATAAACTAAAAGAGGCATCTTAGCCTCACCCCATTGCTTCTCGCTCAAAATTACCAGGGTAAAGTATGTTGTTCTGATTTTTCGTTTACTCATTTGGGCGCTACAAGTACCAAACAGGTTTAATATAGGATTTAATTGTTGTCAAAACTTTTTTCTCCTTTTTAATTATTACAAAGTTTTAAATATTTTGAATGAAAAGTTGACTATGAAATATCATGAATACACATAAAATATTTCAAGCCAGAGCAATAGTTTTCTTCACACTTGTGTATGTAGCTTATTTATTGTTTATTTTACCAGCATCATGGGTTATTCCATTTATCCCTGGATTCGTTTACCTTGGAGCAAATTTTTCTATCCCCATATTTTTTGTTTTATCTGCCGTATTTCACTGGTTAAGTGAAAAAAGTAAATGTAAATATGAAAAGTTAACTGGAACTCCCAAGGTAATAAAGCGTAATGGGTTATATCGTGTTGCGATAGGCTGTTTCATACTTTCATTTGCACTGTACATATTCAGTCTTGTACTAATCATTTCCCAAAGTCAAATGCAATTAATTACAACAATATTTTACTCAGTTCCTGTGGTGCTTGGTGTTTCTGCGGTGTGTTACTGGATAAGTGACGTTAATCTTAACGAGGAAGAAGAAGGCAAAGAGTCGTACATGGAAAAGGAACAGAGTTATGTTGTGTAGTTAGGATGTGACGTTTTTGTTTCGGGTGTTTCTTATGTCCATTTTTTGTTCTGTTTTCCAGACATTAAATTGGTCTTGTGATGCAAACTCTTGTATTTTCATTACTTCTTTTTTGAGTTCTTGTTGTTTTTTCGGCTCGTCGTACATGCGTTTAACTTGCCAAACAGGTTAACTGTGATTACATTTGTTTCTCTAATGAACATATGTAGTGTAAATCTTTACACTACTAATTTAAAATTTTTGCGAACACACTTAGAAACATGGAAAAACACCATCAAAAACAACCAATAACTGTAGTGTATAATATTGGGTTAAAACGGGAAAATAAAAAAAAAGAAAAGGTTGTTTTTGGGTTTTTATTGGGTTATTTCTTTTTGATCCACAGACCAACGAGTAGAACGGCGATAATGACTGCAATACCCATACCGATTATGTATAGTTCATATGGTGAGTTATTACTGTTTGTAGTTGTGTCTGCTGCGGCCATTACTATCATGTCTTCTTGTGCCCATGAGCCATAGTATGATGCTGAACCGTCAAAGTATGTATAGATAGTGTATGTGCCTTCCATTGTTGGTTTGAATTCGAATACAAATTTACCGCTTGCATCACTTGTTGCAGTACCTAAGGTTACATACTCTCCAGTTGGATCTATTGCGTCGATTACTATGGGGACACCTTTTATGTCGCTTGGTCTTTCGAATTGTTTGTAGACGTAGAGCATCCATTCACTCATGCTTTCATCAGAGACTGCTGGAACCCCATTAGGGAAACGCAACTGAAGCATATCACTTTGTGTACCAGGTGAAACATCCATGATAGTTCCTCTAATGATAACAGGTGTGTTTGCTGTAGCAACAAAGTCAGGCGCTGAAAGTGTCATTGCGCTTGGTCCTTTACCAATTGCGTAAATTTGTTGATCATATGTATCCATTGTAGCGATGATGCTATCTCCAAGAATAGCACGTCCACCCCATCCGGTTTGACGGAAGGCTCCAAATATCTCCCAAATAACCTCACCAGTTTCTACGTTAAGTGCAAAGAATGGTGCACCTCTTGGTTTAGGTTCTTGAGCTGAATGTTCAATGTGACCATAGTAAATTTTATGATCTGAAATGAACAATGGAGATAACTGCCAATTTGCCGTCAAATAAGATTCTGTATATCTGTCTGTTTCCTCATGCGTCCATAGCAATTCACCTGTAGTAACGTTATAGCAGTATACAATACCACCAACACTTGATTCAAAGAGTCTACCGTAGGCAATGATTTTTTCTGGACCATAAGACGAAGTAGGTGATGGACCACCCCATGCGTCTGCATAAATCTGTGGATCGGCTTGCCACATGAATTTACCTGTTTCTAAGCTAAACGCATAGTTAACTCTGTTTTCTTTTGTCCAATAAACACCTACATACTCCACTTGACTAAATGCTGCCCAACCAGCTTGGGAAGCACCTGCAGAAGTGATGTCTTTCCAGATTGGAGGCGCAGGCCAAGTAACATCCTGAAATAGCATTCTTCCTTCATCTCCAGATTTAAGACTGATCGCTGAGAGGATTATTGCCTCATCTGAAGCGCTACCTACGATGATACGGTCTGTTGGAAATGCAGTTATTATACTTCCTAAACTGTTTGTTATTGGTAATGAGACGTTTATATCATAGCCTCGCTCTGTTGCATTGTATGATACACCTTGAACTTGGCTACCCCAACTTTCTGCCATGCCAATTTTATCTTTAGTTACAACATAGCTTGAGTTCCACTGTAGTAGGTGCCAATTTGGTGTTTCTGCTGTTCCGTAGTTAACAAGTTGATACTTTAGCATTTCACCGTTTGAACCATAATATATAGTTCCAGATGGGACGTTTGTCATGTTGTATTTGAGATCACCCGTTTTTGCGTCGAGCGCAAACATGTTAGTACCACTAGTCATCCAAATGTATGCCCAAGTGCCACGATTGTTCAAGCTAATCCACGTAAGAATCTGCCCTGTTGAAATTCTGCTACCACCAAAATCATACGACCTCTCCCATAACACCTTACCAGTATGCAAATCAACCGCAATAATAGCCTGTGTTGGTGAATTGGCGACATATCTATTGTAGTATAAAACGCCACTAAGAATGATAGCGCCTACGAATTTGCCTTCATATGCATCTCCGTTCTGATAACCAATTTCCCCATTATTTCCACCTGATAAACCGCCCATGGTATCACCCATTGGCATAGTCCACAAAATGTGTGCACTTGCAGGTGGATTATTCCATGGAGCATACAAGTTTGATGGTTTACTAGACACCCAGCTGCCTGCTATGGACCACCATTCACGAAGTTGTGAGTCAATTGGTCTTAGCCAGTATTCAGCGGGCTTTAAATGTCCAGGGTAGTTTGGTTTGGGGTCTTCTTGTACCTCTAGTTTGAGTATGTCGCTTTTGCTTGCCATATAGAATCCGCTTGCTACGTTAGATACTGGCGAGTTGTAATATTCACCTTTAAATGTGCATTGTAGTTGATATGTTCCTATAGCGTCTGGCGTAAAAGAGTAGCCGACTGTGCCAGTAGACCATGTCTTTTTGTCAATGGTGGTTATTTTGCCGCTAGGATCGGTAATTGTTAGTGTTATGTTCCAGCCATCACCGTCCATTGCTAAATAGTTTAGTAGACCAAAGTTAATTAGAACACTTTGGCCAACACCTGCGGGTCGTGGAATTGCGTCAACGAATGGAAAAGTTGGAATGTCACGTGTTGTTTGTGCATTTGTAATGCCTGGCAATGCAAACATAGATACAGCAAATGATAATACCAGCAATACTGCGAGGGCGGAAAATAGATTTTTATTTTTAAAGATTTTCAAATCTTTTCCTCCTTAAATGAAGTATCTTGGCAAGCAATAGCTTAATAAACATTTATGAGTAGGGAAAAATCCAGAAAAATTAACAACCACAAGGGAAATAGATGAAAAAAAATTAACAGTAAAAACAACGGAAAGATGAAAGGGGTTATTTGTGTTTTTTCTTTAAAAGCATTATAGCAGTTATCGCAGCAAATAGCACAATTAAAACAATAACCGCAATAATCAACAAGTCACTATAGGATTTTGATTGTTCAGAAGATAAACTATCGTAAGAATACTGTGAACTGCCCAGAAAACCCTACTCATAACAATAAGCAACCTCTCCAGTGTCACCCCAAACCCCAACTTGAGCACCATGAATATTTCCTATAGGCCAACTGAAGTAAAAGACCGCTGTCCAAAAAGGATAAAGAGTCAAAGCAGCCCTCTCTGCACTAAAACTCACACCCGTACCCTGCTCAAGGAGTTCAGCATTTATAGGGTTATTATAAATCTGTCCAGGAATCATATTAAAACCTATTTCAGATCGCATACGCGACCAATCAGGCCTAACCTCCACTTCAACTCCATCTTCACCCGTTCGATAAAATAGATAATCATCACAAAACTTTTGAGCCAAATCAAAAGCAAAATTTGTAAACTCTTCTTCAGAAAAAACATTCACACTACTGGTGCTATAAAGCCCAAAAGTATCATGAAAAGAAATCTTGTCTGCGAAGTCTATACTCCAACTCTTGTTAGGAATATTAACACCATTAACAGTATAACCAAAGCTAAAACTATTTTGTGATATAAAAAGTGTCATATCCCCTAAAGTCACATTTGCCAGAGACCCATATGCAGGTAAGGAATTTGGAGCTTGATTTAACAAATCTAAAGCTAAAGATGTATCCAAAGAGGTAACATCATACTTTTGAGCAAAAGTCGCATATCGTTCAAGAATATTTCATCTTCTCAACAGAATCCTTTGGAGGATTTATCGCATAATACAACGAACCAGTAGATGGACTAATAAGAACCCATTCTGGAAAACCATTATAAAACTCACTCATCACAGACACCTCACCACCCTCTGAATCAACAAGCGTAAAACCACAATACTCCACCTCAACAGCACCACCATACTCATACCGCGGCTTATAACGCTCCTCAGTTATACTATACTTTGACAAATCAAGCCCAATAACATCACTTAAAAGAGCGGGCAACTTGTCCTTAGCAGAAAAATCACTAACACCTACAACAGGCACACTACAAACTGACATTACTAAAGAAAACACTAACAAACTAATCATAAACGTTCCAAATATTTTCAAATTTTTCATCATATTCACCTAAACAGCATTATTGTATTGTCTTAGCTCCATTTCCAAATACTCGCATTCGACAATAAAACCAGTAATTTACTGACGATGGAAAATTAGGTTCATTCATCCATTGACCCACATTAAGTACGGAAGTACCGAAAGTGTAGTCAGCACCTCCAGATTGTTTTCCAAACGTTGCTTTTGCAGCATAATCAAGAGAATTATTTATTGTTTCAAGTGATCCAGTGACATATCCCAAAGCGTAGTTGTAAAAGTTGTAAACAAAATAGAGATATTGTAAATTAATGCTACTGCTACCTGCAGGTGGTTGATCAATCATAAATGGTGAGTTGCACCCCCAATCTATATACGTGTAATCGCCAGATGGGTTATTGTAACCATTTAGACTCATGCCAGTAGTGCCGGTCCAAGCATACGGCATCCCAACAATATGAGTCGAATCAACACGATAACCATAGTAAGTATTTGTGTTAACAGGCGGAGTTATCGTAGGCTTGGTAGATTGTATAACAGGAAAAGTAATCCCATCAATAACATAATAACCTCCTGACGAGCTAAACCAGTAAATTCCACCATTAGCACAAGTCCATATAAAAGTAAAATAATTCTTACTAGCCTGAGTTCCATAAGCGGTAGCGTGATTATACACTTCGTAATCCCAAACGTATGAACCAGTCACACTTGTATAGCAACCCAAATACCCATAAGGCGTTGGATTTGCGCTCATAGATGGGAAATAATCACCGACCCAAAAATTTGTTGCATAAGGTATATAACTGCTCGGATTAAGCGTAGCGTCAAGCGCACCATACACACCCGCAGGATATGTTGATGTTCCATACGAATTAATACTTGACCAACCTTTACCGGCCAACATACTATTGACATTATTACATATCGTAGTTTCCCACGACAACTCATTATTATATCTAGTCGGATTAACGCTATATAGATTAGGATTTAGGTGCCCCCACTCCCTAGCTGTTTTTGCTGCATTTACGGGTTCAACATTAACGCCTATAAAAGTGGTCAACACAAACAATGCAAAAGGATACATGCTACAATTTTTTGTTTCATGCTCTCACCATCAGTATAACTATTTGAGTATTATTATTTAAAAGTACCTATTCAAGATTCTGTTAACTTTCTATGCAATACTGCGTCCCGTCATTTTTCAGTTGATAAAATAGCAACCATATTATTTATGTCATAACACATCTTTCTAAGTACATAACATGTGTCGTTGGTAATTCAAAACTGCTTGACACGTATGGATTACTTGACACTTGAATATTGTTTATTTTTTCCTTTACCTGCCCCTCAGCCTGTTTTTGAAATAGAAAACTAAAGCTATGGCAACAATGCTAATTACTATGGCTAATATGGCTATGTTGGGGATAGTTAACAGAGGTTTAGGGGTAATTGTAAAGATAATATTTTCTGAAGTACCAACATTCCCGGATGTATCTTTCACATAAACCGTCACGTCATGAGCACCAACAGATAATCCTGACAGAGTGACATTCCCATCAACAACTACACAATCCTGACCATCAAGAACATAGCACATCTTAACAACAGACCTATCAAGAGTAAAATTCAAAGAAACACTAAACTGGCCATACGTCTGATTCAAAGGAGAAACAATACTAACAACCGGATTACGATAACCAATTGGTACATACTGCTCATTTACAGCTAAAGGAACAACGGTAGGGGAAAATCCTCCGATTACATATAGTACATCATCAACAACTGCAACCCCAAAATTTCTTCGATCTGTAGGCATAGCCTTGGCAGATGACCAAGAATCATTTACATAATCATAAACCAAAGTGTCAAGAGTTCCAAAGAAAACATAAATTTTTTGAGACACATAAACACCAGTTGTTACCCCTGCTGCAATACCATTATCCATAAGCGTAGGTCCAGCTTTTCTTTCACTCCACACATCAGCCTTTGTATCATAAATCATAACTGCCTGCGCTACTACTGGATCACCTGCCAAATATCTACAAGTAACCATTATTTTATCATCAACAACAGCACAAACAGGCTCAGACGCAGGGTGTATAGGCATACTTGTTTTGGTTGTCCATGTATCTTTAACTGGATCATATGTAAACAACTCTGTAAGTCTCCTTACGAAAATTTGCTCATCTATAACTTGTGCATCCAGCCATCTTCCATCTTTAGATGGATAAGACATTTTTGTATTCCAACTATCAGTTAGGGTATCATAAACCTCATTTACAGCACATGCATCCCACTCACCCTTTACCTTAGATGTTGCTATGCCGCCTATGCAGTAAATCTTACTCTGATAAGCGGCAATAGCAAAATAAGCTCTAGGTATAGGCATAGGTTCCAAAGTAACCCAAGTATCAGACAAAGGATCATAACACTCATTAGTGCCTACCAAACTATCTGCTGCGACACCGCCAATTGCGTAAATTTTACCATCAACAGCAACAACCCCCAAACCACCCCTTGCCTGACTCATTGAATTTTTTGTATTCCAAAAATCCTCAACCAACACTGCTGCTGAAACAGAACTAAACGCCACTACAAATGAACCACTTATAAAAAAGGAAATCAGTAAGAAAGAAACAAGTTGTTCATATGCACACCTAATTTTATTTTACTTCTTGCTTGATAAAGTTTTTCTCAATATGGGCTTTGAAATCAAAAAAACTCACACATCACTAAGTAATATGTGTTATTATTAGATAAATTTTTCACACTATTTACTAATATGGCAAGTGATTATATTACGTAAATTGGTGGTTTGAGCACTATAATTATTATGGATACTATGGCCAAGTTGCTATGAAAAAAAGAGTGTTTGTTTTTTGGTTTTTTATCGCACCATTCTGCGGTTTTGTTGGGAGCTTAAAGATCGTTTGAATGATGAGTGCATTTGTATTTTTTTGTATTCCTTATAGGTTATTTTGCTGTGTGGGTAAAGCTGTTTAAAGCGTCTATAGGGCAGGCGTAGGTCGAGTTCCATCTGGGGACTAAATTGTGGTATATAGCGTTGATGTGCAGGACCGCTGGAGTACTGTTTGAATTTTATGGTTTGTTTAGACGTTTTTAGCAACAGCACAAGGATGACTACTGCAATTATCACGACCAGGATCATGGGGGTTGAAAGAAGAGAGTTTGTTGCCAAACGAGACACAACCTCTTCTCTATTGTTTATTGTCGGACTGTTTTTCTGTTGTCTTTACCGGAAGCACTGATGTTCCTTCTAAGCCCAGTACGTTTAAGACATCTGCGTTTGATGGAACGATAACTTTAGTTTGCTGTGAGAACGTGTCTCGAATTACATCTAGTTTCTTGTTAAGTTGTGCGTTGTCACGGAAGTATTGATTTGCAGATTCTGACACCAGTTTTATGGCTTTTGCTTGGGCATCAGCAATTAACTCCACGGATCGTGCTTGGCCTTCAGCATTTAGTATTGATGACTGCTTTTCACCTTGCGCTTTTAATATAGCAGCCTGTTTTTCCTGTTCAGCTGCTTCTTTTCTGCCAGTAGCCAATAAACGGAGTTGACGTCTTTCCTGTTCAGCAGTTTTCTGCTTGTGCATAGCTGTTTGGATGTCTTGCGGAGGGTCGATTCTTTGTAGTTCGATACGGTTGACTTTTGTACCCCACTTATCAGTTGCGTGATCAAGGACACTTCTTAGATCAACATTAATTTTCTCTCTTGAAGTCAACGCAACGTCAAGGCTCATTTCACCTACTATGTTACGCAGAGTTGTTTGAGCAAGTTTAACAATAGCAAGTTCAAAGTCTTCAATTTCGTATAAAGCACGTCTTGCATCAACGACTTGGTAATAAATGACTGCGTCTATAGTAACAACAACGTTATCTTCAGTGATGATTTCTTGAGGCGGCACATCAATGACTTGTTCACGCATATTGACACGGTACAACCGTTCAACAAAAGGAACAATTATACGCAATCCGGGCTCAACAGTTTTTGCGTAAGCGTTGAAACGTTCCACCAAGCCTTTTTCATATTGATTTACTTTTTTAAAGGACATCTTAAGCAGGATCACTATCACTGCAAACACTACTACAAGGACTAATGCAATTTCTAATTCGTACATTCTTCTTCAGTCACTCCATCAACTATAAGGCTAACCCCTTCCACACGAATCACCCTCACCTTTGAACCCTCTTTAATTACGCTACAGTCATCCACAGGTTTAGCGAGCCAAAGCTCCCCACCTAGCTTAACCACGCCACCGTCTAAGGGATCAATGTCAGTTTTGGCAAAGGCTTCCTTTCCAACTAACGCATCAGAGTTAGTACGCAGCAAGCTAACGTTGACCTTATCTAGCAAACCACCACCTCTCATTTCTTCAATGTTGTATGTAGCATCTTTTAGATGGTTTAAGCGCCGTATGAATTCACCAAGGTCTTCACTGTCTAGGTCTACTTCAAGCAGGTAACCTTGAGGTCGTCGGTTAAGTTTGTAGGTCATTCTGGTGTATTTTTCACCGAATTTTGAGAGCAATTGCGCAAGTTTAAGTTCATCAGCTTTCACGGTAAGTATGACTTTCATGGGTACTGCCTAAAGATAATAAGCATGCTTAACATATTTAAGCTTATTTACGGTCATCACAACGCATCAATCAACATTATATCAAAATTACATGCATTTATTCGAATCAATCAAAAATGCATCACATTACTATCTATTTAATGTTATTAGAAGTCATTGCTTAACATCCAAAGAGGCAAAGTTAACAACAACATTTTTAGAAAAAGACAAAAGTTTTAGAAAAGGGTATAATTGAGAAAAGGGTGGCTTATCATATTAGTATAGGTATGAATGGGGATAATGTTTTTTATAAGACCTGTTAAATGTGTTGATAGGTTTGGTCTTTGAGTTTCGAAATTAAAGAGAAAGATTTACTGGGCAGAATCGGCAAATTAAAAACTAAAAGTGGCACAATAGAAACCCCACTATTGTTCCCAGTCATCAACCCCTCCGTGCAACCGGTTCCGCCACAACGTCTAAAAGACGTTTTCGGTTTTGAAGCCGTAATCACAAACGCGTACATTCTCAAAAAACGATACCAAAACAAACCCGTAGAGGAAGGTTTACATAAATTTCTCAATTTTAACGGTGCAACCATGACCGACTCGGGTGCATATCAGATTTTAGTTTATGGTGATGTAGAATACAGTCAAAAAGAAATCGTAGCTTACGAAGAAAACATCGGAACAGACATCGCCACCATACTTGACATTCCTACAGGCTGGAGAGTAACTAAAGAACAAGCAGAAGTCACCGTTGCTGAAACACACAAACGAGCCAAAGAATTCTTCAACCTTAAAACTCGAGAGGACATCCTCTGGGTTGGCCCCGTACAAGGAGGAAAACACCTTGATTTGGTCGCAGCCAGCGCCAAAGAAATGGGCAGCTTACCATTTAACATTCACGCATTAGGTAGCCCCACAGAAGTTATGGAAAACTACCGCTATGACGTACTTGCAGAAATGATTCTAACAGCCAAAAAAGGCATACCAATAGAACGCCCACTGCACCTATTTGGTGCAGGTCACCCCACAATGTTTGCCATAGCCGTTGCGTTAGGCTGTGACTTGTTTGATTCAGCAGCTTATGCACTTTATGCCCGAGAAGGCCGATACATGACCGAAAACGGCACTTGGCGAATTCAGGAAATGGATTATTTCCCATGCACTTGCCCCAGATGTGCCACTGAAACCCCCAAAACTCTCATGATCAAACCGGCAAAAGATCGCGAAATTTTCCTTGCTGAGCACAATTTATGGGTTTGCATAGCTGAACTTAAACGCATTAAACAATCAATCCGCGACGGCAGACTCTGGGAACACGTAGAAATGCGTGCTCACACTCATCCAGCCTTGCTTTCAGCTTTAAAAAGAATAAAAAATCACAAAGACTTTCTTGAAATGTACAGTCCAAGTATCAAAAGCAGTGGCTTTTTCTACTTTGATCATGAAGGACTCGCAAGACCTGAAATTACCCACTACCAAAATCGGCTCCTAACTCGTTACACACCACCAACAACCGCTAAAACACTGCTACTGTTGCCGCAGACAAGAAACAAACCATTCCATAAAGCACCCGAAATGAAAAAAATCCGCCAACTCTTACGAATTCTCGGGCCAGAACTTGCAGATAAGGTACATATCGCTGTTTTCTGTGCACCATTTGGAGTTGTACCCTTTGAACTTGACGAAGTTTATCCACTTTCTCAACACGAAGCCGTGTTACCTCTTGATTTAGAAACTATAGGACATGTTGCAGATCAAACAATAGAATACATTAAACAAATGCCATACAGCAGTGTTACTATGCTTAATAACCCCAAAGTTTGGAGCAACTACGTAGAGTCTGCAGCTAGAAAAGCATGCACTGAAAAAGGCATCGCGTTTGATGCTGTTGAAGCCAACGAAATAAGCAGTAGGCAACTCATCGCCAATCTTAAAGCAGCACTGTTAAAACAGTTAAGTAACTAATTCTTTTTTCCACATTTTAGAGGATTCAATAAATGGATGTATCTTTTTTAGTGGGTAAAACAATCTTAATGCAAACTATAGGAGTCACTTAACATGGATACGTTATATGCTGATTTTCATATTCACACGGTTTACTCATCGGACAGTTTAATTCAGCCTAAAACATTTGTGGATATGCTTTCGGCGCACAATTACATTAAAGTTGCCGCTATAACGGATCATGACTCAGTAAGGGCATGTAAAGCAGTCAGAACCTTAGCATCCTCTTACCCTGACATTTTAATCATTCCAGGAGTAGAAATTACCACAACAGCGGGAGATATGCTAGTCTTAGGTACAGAAGAGCTACCACCTAAACCTTGGAGTCCACAAGACGTGGTTGACTATGCAAAATCAATCGGCGCAGTCTCCATTGTAGCACACCCATATCGGCTTTACGGCATGGGCGATGTTGCAAGAACACTAAAAGTAGACGCTATAGAAGTGTTAAATGGCGGCTCCAGTACCGCAGCAAACCAACAAGCCAAACAAATGGCTAAAGAAATTGGTTTACCAGGCACAGCTGGCAGCGACGCACACCAAATTTCTGAACTCTTTAGCGTTTGCAACCAAATCCAAGCAGACCTCAATATAGACAGCGTACTAAACGCTATCCGAAAAGGGTTAATAACAACTCAAACCGACGCAAAGCCAATACATTTTTAAACACTTTTACACCAACAACATAACCTTAAATCCAAGGTAGGTAACAATCCAAAACTTTTCATACAATTAACTAACAATCAAACCACCACAGCTTAACCAAAACCATACCATCCACACATCAACACAACAATACACCCTTCTACCGTCTAAATTGCTATTATATTATACGACAAGACTATACTTCAGATAACTTCAGGTATTTTGCTTCTTCAAATATAGAGAGGTTGTAAATATTTTTCATATGTTACTTTAAGCAAACATTTATTATATTATGGATTGTTAAAATTTACAATCGATTGAAAAAATCTTTAACCAACAAAGAGCAGGAAAATTTATGGTTACGTTGGCTGATTTAGGCTTCTGCCAAAACATAATCTGTGAAGCCATAATATGCACTTTTAACCTTGATGGTCGCCCAAACGCTGCGCCCATGGGTGCAACTATAAAAAACAGTCAAGAAATCATCCTTACAATTTACAATTCGGCAGAAACTCTGAAAAACCTGCAAATCACAAAATCTGCCACATTAAACCTGACAGGCAACATTGACTTTTACTATAAATCAACCTTAAAAGATGACGGATTGCCAGCGGATTGGTTTAAAAAATCCGACACTGTTAATGCTCCAAAACTGAAAGCAGCTGATGCAACGGTTTCGTTGTCAATTAAAGATTTTGAACCTGTAGATGAGATAAGAACTAGAGTTACATGTTACGTTAAACATGTTGAAGCTCTAAAAGTGTATCCTCAAACTTATTGTCGAGCAATGCCGGCTGTTCTTGAAGCAATAATCCATGCCACCCGCATTAAAGCCCTAATCAGTGTTGAAGCAGAGCAGGAACATGTGGCTAAGCTTTACAGTTTAATTCAAAACTGTATTGATGTGGTTAACCGTTCAGCACCTAACTCTCATTACACTGAGTTAATGACCGATTTACAGAAAAAAATTGATCTATTGAGAGGAGGGCTTAAAACTTGAAAGTTTACATTAAAACTCCGTCTCGACTACACTTTGGCTTAATAGACTTAAACGGGAATTTGGGCAGAATGTTTGGCGGCTTAGGTGTTGGCATAAACAAACCAAACATCATTATAGAAGCAGAACACTCACCAATTTTCACCGTTACCGGTCAAGAAACTCAGTTAGCCACTCAGTTAGCAGATCGTTTCTTTAAAGCGTACCAAATCAAACCAAACGTGCACATACATGTAAAACAAACAATACCCCCCCATACGGGATTAGGCTCAGGAACACAATTTGCGCTCGCAATCGCCACCGCAATCGCAAAACTAAATGACATAAAAGCCACAACACCTCAGCTTGCACTTGCAATGGGGCGAGCTAAAAGAACAGGGGTCGGCACAGCAATATTTGAAAAAGGCTGCTTTGTAGTTGACGGCGGTAAAAAAACCAATGAAACTACAGATTTTCCACCTCTAATTCATAGACAACCATTCCCTGACGAGTGGCGTTTTGTCATTGCAGTACCTAACATTACTAAGGGGCTATGCAATTCAGAGGAAATCGCGGCATTTAACAAGTTACCGCCCATGCAGGAAGAAGAAGTAGCAAAAATTTGCCACCTAACAATGCTCAAACTATTGCCTGCACTTGCAGAAAAAGACATCAAAAACTTTGGCGAAGCATTAACAGAAATTCAAATCATCACAGGCAATTATTTTGCCCACGTACAAGGCGGAACATACTCCAACAAAGAAATCGCAGACACTTTAGAATTCATAAAAAGCTTAAACGTGTACGGATTTGGTCAAAGCTCATGGGGTCCAGCTGTTTATGGCATTGTAAAACAAGACCAGGCTAAAGCAGTCTTACAGAAAATTAGGGCGTACCTTGATAGAGACATAGGCGGAGAAGTGTTCATTGCTAAAGGAAATAACAAAGGTGCAACAATTAAAATAATAAATTAAACCCGGGGTAAACTTTGAAAATACTTTTAGTTACAGGTAGACTTGCAGAAAAAATGGTAAAAGACTATGCACAACAATCAGACATTGAAACTGAGGTTGTTGCGTTAAATTATCCTGTGGCAGCTTTTCTAAATTCTGAAACCATTACTGCATGCTTAAAAAACTACAAACTAAAGGGCGTGGATATGATTCTTACACCGGGTTTAAGCCGTGGAGACACACAAATCATTGCTGACACACTGGGTGTGCCAACGTTTAAAGGTCCAAAATATGCAGCTGATCTGCCTGTAGTGCTTGAAGAACTCAGAAAAGTTCCTCTGTCAACTATTATACCTGCCTGTGATTTGCTTCGAGACATCCTTACTGAAAAAGCTCTAAAAGAAATCGAAAAAACTGAACAAAACCGCGAAAAACTCCTAAAACATCCCAGTAGTATGCTAATTAAGAATTTAGCAATCGGCAAAAATTTCCCCATGCGAATCATGGCTGAAATCGTGGATGCCGCCCTAATGGCTGATGAGGAAATTCAGTTTTTATCCAAAAAATTCGCTACTCAAGGCGCTCACATTATTGATGTTGGTATGATTGCAGGCAAAAGTGACCCTGAAAATGCCATGCGCATTGTGAAAGCCGTTAAAGCTGTGGTTAACCTGCCCGTAAGCATTGATACACTTGATCCAGAAGAAATCAAAGCCGCGGTCTCCGCCGGTGCGGATATGATTCTTAGTTTAGATGCAGGAAACATTGACCAACTCGCCGCCTTTGCAACCGAAGTTCCAATTGTGGTTATTCCAACTAATCAGCAAGAAGGTTATTTCCCAAATAAAGCCCAAGAACGCGTACAATTAATCGAAGAAATAATCACCAAAGCAAAGAAACTGGGATTCCGCAAGATTTTGGCGGATTTAATTTTAGATCCTTCAAATGTGCTGGAATCCTTCATAGCCTTCAAAGAGTTTGGCACCAGAAATCCCGATGTACCATTGTTTGTAGGCGTTGCTAATGTTACGGAGCTTTTTGACGCAGACTCTATTGGTATAAACGCATTGCTTGCACGCCTGTCATCTGAAGTAGACACAAGCATAATGCTCGCTACAGAGAAAAGCACCAAAGCTAAAGGAACTGTAAAAGAAGAGGCTATGGCTGCCAAAATGATGTATCTTGCCAAAAAACGTGCGTCTGTGCCTAAAGATTTGGGTGTGGATTTACTGGTTTTAAAGGATAAGCGTTCACGAGAAGAACCGTATGTTGCAGCTTTAGAGCAAAAGTCAAGCGTTATAATTGCAACAGACGAAACAGCACCATCAGAACTAGATAGCGTGGGAATATACAAAATTGCCGTTGATCGAAAAAACGATGATATCATAGCCTTACTGTTCACCGCCACTTCAATAGATAAGCCAATCAACATCATCAAAGGCAAAACCGCCGAGACCATCTACAACAAAATCGTGCAACTCGGTTTAGTCACACGCTTAGACCATGCCGCATACTTGGGAAGTGAACTTAAAAAAGCTGAAATCGCTCTAAGAATAAACAAAGAATACATTCAAGATGTGGACTTATTCAAAAAAGAATCACAGTAAAAGAACATGTTAGTGCGTTTTAGAACAAAATAGTTTTTTAACACATTGAGCCATTTAACGTCTAAATTCAAATATTTGGGTATTTTAAGAAAAACTGATTAAGAAAGAAAATTAGAAAAAGGAAAATTAGGCATATACCTTTTTTTCTTTTTCTCGCTCCTCATTAATTGGTGTTTCAAAGGGTAGCATTGATTTTTTGATTGCAATTATAAGGGGTACACCGATAACTATTGTGATTAGGACCATTAAGGTGCGTTCGAATGGGTAAGCGTAGAATACTCCTGTCCATAGAAGTGTGAAATCAGGTATTTCTCCTGTGTTAGCAGCGCCTAGAATAAATTGGGTAAGCAAATTGCCAGTTAAATGTTGTAGCATTGTTCCGATAAATGCTAAAACAGTTAAGCTCAAGGCCATTTTGGGTATATTGAATTTTTTTATGTTGTCTATTGCTTTAGATCTTAAAGGCAAAAGCAATACAATTAAAGCTACAATATGTAGCCATAAGAAAGGTATAGCTAAAGAACCAACTTTAACAAGTAACAAAGAGTATGGACTAACTATAAAAAGTCCAATAAAGAGAGCGTATAAAGCGGCAACGGGTATCCATTTGCGTTTTATAAGAAATCCCATAGCTATGCAGTTGATAAAGCCTGGGAGGAAATCTAAGCCGAGAAATACTAATGGTTTGCCTAACGCTGCGGCGGTAAAGGTTCCAATTATTACGCTTATACCACCAGCAAATGGTCCCAGAATTATGCCCATTAAAGGAGCTAAAGCGTCTGAGAATGAAAAAGTACCTTGTAACCCTATCATTGGACCTAAGGGTACGTAACGTAGTATTGCGTAAAGTGACGAAAATATTGCTATTAATGCGATATATTTTGTGGTTAATTTGTTGTTGTTTAGTTTCAAATTCACTTTTTCACTTCTCCTTGTAATTTTTTTCAATGTTATGTAAGTTTTTACAATGTAACATCATATAAAAATTTTCATTTTTCAACCAACTAATTTCCAAGCTCAATTGATACTGATAAAAACCAAACCTTATTCTGTAACCTATACATCATACAAAATGTTAGTTGCTAAAAACGTAGGTAGCAGTTGTGACAACTGAAGAAGTGAAATTCAAAATTAGCTTTGTTTACTTGGTGCCTATACTTGCAAGTCTAATCTTTGGCCTAGGTTGCACTTGGCTTCTTAAACCTCAGCATGAACAGGCACCAATTCCTCCGTCTGCAGTCATGCCGTTTCCAGATGACACTATTTCAGGACCAATTGGTAATGCGCTACTCTATGTAGTTTTAGCGGCAATAGGTGCAACTGTGTTCTTAATTTTGATTAAACGACGTAAAGTGAAACTTGTTAAATCAGTAATTTTCCTAGTTATGACAACAGTATCAATGATGCTTTCACTATTGTACATTTCAGAACTTTTATCATACACGAGCTTTTACAGCGACTTCTTACTAGTTGGACTATCAATTTTAATAACAGTACTGTTTGACTTAGCGATATTTAAGTACACTAAAGCTCAAAGCGTAGCCGTCATAGGTTTAGGAGGAGCCCTTGGAGCAGTCATGGCATTTGCATTCCCACCATACAGTGTCATAGCAGTACTAATTGCCCTTGCAATCTACGACATAATCGCCGTTTACCGCGGACCGGTAGGAAAAATTGCACAAGCCGGACTAGACCAACTGCCCGGGCTAAGCTATTCCTTTAAAGATATCCAAATGGGACTTGGCGACTTAATCTTCTACACAGTACTAACGGGATCCATGTTCTTTAGTTTCCCAAACAGCATTCTACCAACAATCATGTCAATAATAGGCATTTGCATAGGCTCAATAATTACATTCCTTATGCTTGAGAAAAAAAGAATCTTCCCAGGACTACCTTTCCCAATCGCACTAGGATTAGCACTTGGATTACTTACCGCCCTCTTTATTTAACCCCCACCCCCCTCCCAATACATCCGAAAATTTAGATTCATGAACAGGATTCTCAAAACTTAACCTTCAACACAATGCTAATTCTCAATTAAACCACCACAAAAACAACACGTAGATTGTCGACCCTTAGAGCCCACAAAAAAAAGAGGGCGTTTAGGGCATGTTGGGCGTTACCTCCGGAAAATTTTCCCCCACTCTCTCTATACTATCCTCCTCCCCCCTTCCGGAAAAAGTTCCGAAACAAACGCCCCAAACGCCCCAAACACAAAGAAGAACAAATAGAAAGATCTGTCTGTATACCCAAACATACGGAAATTAAACGTAATCCACTCTTACCTTAACGAAGGTAAAATCCCTTTTTATTCAAAGTAGAAAATAAAGGAGTAAGCTCTTTCCAAATGACTTTACCGCCTAAGACCATATTGCCGTTTGATTTGTGGATATGCGTAGGTTTCTATTTCTGTTTTTAGGGTGTTTAGCATTCTGTTCGAGTTTCTTCCGGAATCTCATAAAACAAAAAGACCCACCGTTTTACAAGTCAGCAGGCAAAGTAAATAATTAAACAAAAAGTAGGCGATTAAATGTTAATTAAAAAAATGAAACAAAAGAAGAAGGCTATTATTTGCTGTAGCGTTCTTTAAAGATGTGACGGATTTCTTCAGGATTTTCAAACACGTGCATACCGGCCATTTGTTCCAGTTTACGTGTCTGCTCAGCCTCTTCTTTGCGTACCTGAATTTTTATGGTTTTACCATTGGGGATAACCGTTTCAACAACACCCTCTTGGTAGTCTGTAGGCAAAACGTATACGGTACCAAAAGCTTTCAAGCTCATAATAACAGAATTAGTGATTAAAGTATCGCCTATACCGTTAACGATTTTAGCGACTGTATTAGAGGATGCAGGAGCAACCAGCAAGAAGTCATATTTTCCACTTTGCACCCAACCCGCCAAAAATGGCGCATTAGGATTCATTTCAACAGCAAAATTGGAAAACTCTTGCTTTAAAAGGTCAAACTGCTTATAAAACCTAAGCATTGTCTCCCCATTTTTAGAAACAAAAACGTGAATATCCACACTATGCTCATACTGTTTTTTAAGGTCAATCATTATTTTGGCGATTCCGGCAACTTTATCGCCACCACCAGTTATTCCCCAAGCAACTTTACATTTTTTTTGTACTTCAACCATTTTTATGTCACCTTTCTCTCTAAAAGAAAATCAGAGAACTTATTAACTGTCTTCTTCAGGCTTCTAAAGCCTTCCTCATCTTGCTTGACGCCCTCAAGGGTGTCTTTTGTCCAAAACGTAGCGCCCATGTTTGCCCCAAAAAAACCTCCGCTGACAGGAATCATACCGTCAAGAATTTGAAAATCTATGATTTGCATTAAAGCATGCTCTTGTCCACCATTACGATCTCCGCCTAAAGCGATGCCCATACCGATTTTTCCTCTGAAAAAATTTTTATCACTTGCTACTACTGCGCGACAACGATCTAGTACCGCTTTTAATTGTGCGCTTACACCATTATTGTATGTTGGAGTTGCAAATATTATACCCTCAGCCTCTTTTAACAGTGGATACAGTTCGAACATGTCGTCTTTTAATGCGCAAACTTTGTTTTTTAGGCAATAATCACAGTGCGTACAAAAGCCGATTTTTTTACCACGGACTCCCCAAAAAGTAGTTTGGATGCCCTTTTCTTCAAGCATCCGTAGTGCTTCATGTAACACGTGGTCTGTGGCTTGCTGACGTGGGCTAGCACAAATACCTACAATCATAAAGCTCATTATAATTTTAACTACAAATATACATAAAATCTTTTCTAAACATTTAAAACTTAGACAGTTTTGTGAAGTTATTGTACTTTGACAGTCACACAACTTTATGTTTCCGTGCGGTTCCTAAGATAGCTCGACACTGAGACTTGTGTTTTTCTGTGGAGATGAAATTTCTTGGTTAAAATCATTGGAAAAGATGGTATAGAAAAGAATTTTGACAGTAAAAACTTGGAAAGTAGTTTAAAAGATGTTGGTTTGTCTGAACGGGTAGCCCAAGAAATTGTGGAACGAGTAGAAAAACGTGTGGAAGATAGTTGGACAACTGAAAAGTTGCGACAAGAAACAGACATGGAGCTTAGGCGGTTGCAGGAAGAAATTGATAAGGCGTATAGCAGCTATAAACGTTCAGTGCCTATGGGTGAGCATCTTGTAGGTGAACATAGACTATTTGGAGAAAACGATTTTTTGCCTAGTGAGCAACCGCGACATGAGACAAAAACAGAATTCAGAAATGTAGAAGAGTAAAAAAGAAGTTTTAGGTAAGAACAAATAAAAATAGAAAGAATTGTTCGAGATTATTCTTTCTCGAAGTATTCTTCTGGCTTAGGTGGAACTGGTGGTAGTCCTTTGCGTTCGCGAATTCCTTTGATTAGTTCTTCTTGTAATTGTTCTGGAACTGGTGCCCAACGGCTGAATTGAGTTGCCCAGAATGCACGTCCTTCGGTTGAGCTTCTAAGTTCATCGGCGATACCAAAGCTTTCAGATACGGGCATTTCTGCTTTGACAGTTATCATGTCTTCTTCTGAGGGCATATCTAGGATTTTGCCGCGGCGTTTGTTAACAGTTGCAAGGACGCTGCTGACGAATTCTGATGGGACGTTGCATTCAAAGTTTATGAGGGGTTCAAGTAGTCTGGGTTTGCTTAGTAGAATAACGCAGTAGATTGGTCTCCATGTCATTGGGATGGCTTGTGCTGGGCCTCTGTGGACTGGGTCTTCGTGTAGGGTGATATCTTCTAGGTTGATTTTTAGGCCATGGGCTGGTTCTCTTGTAAGTGGTGAGGTGTGGACTGCTTCACGGAAGCCGGTTTTTATGTGGTCTATGACTTCTTCTACGTATTGGCGTCCGCGGATGCGGTTGACTAGGATGTTGCTTTCTTCAATTGCAACTGCACCTTTTGCTTCGTCTGGTTCCCAGCCGAAACTTTTGAGGACTTTGGCTCTTTCGTCTTTGTTTTGTAAATCAGTAATTTTTTCTGATTTAATTGCTTCTATGATTTCTTCAGGGAGTTTTTCTATGGTTATCCAGAGTTTGTTGTGTTTATTGGGGCTTTTACCCATAACTGCTGGGCCAGTATAGTCGTGGTTGATGGTTTCTCTGTAGATAACAATTGGTTTGCTGAGTTTGACTTTGAGACCTGCTTCTTGCATTCGGTAGGCGGTGATTTCAAGGTGAAGCTCACCCATGCCTGAGAGGAGGAATTCGCCTGATTCTTTATTCATGACAAAGCGTATGCAAGGATCTTCTGTTGTGAGTTTATGCATAACTTTGTCGAAAAGTGGCAGATCTTTAACGTTTTCTGGTTCAACAGCTACAGTAACGACTGGGTCAGACACATATGTTAAGCCTTCAAAGCTGTGAATTTCACAATTTGCCTCGCCTATGGTTTCACCAACGCGCATAACGGGTAAACCTGAGACTGCACCAATGTTGCCTGCTGGCACACGGTCAACTATGACACGATCAGCTGCCATACTCATGAAAACTTGTTGAATAGTACCGGTCCGTTGTGAACCAACTAGCTGTACGTCTTTACCTTTAGTGATGGTACCACTGAAAATTCTGCCAATGGCAACAGTACCACTGTGTGGGTCCACATCAATTGTGGAAATACACATAAGCAGTGGAGCCTTAGGGTCAACTTTTGCCATGCCAACACCAACTGGTGAAGTTACATCGCCTGCCCAAATCTTTTGTTGACGATATGGTTGAGCGACTAGTGGGCTTGGTAAGTGTTTGCAGAACATGTTAAGAATTGGTTCTGGTAGAGGTGCTCTCTTGCTTAATGCAGTTACTTTTGCGCTAACTTCCTCAGGGTCGCCAGTATATGCGTCGATGATGTCTTGGAAGCTAATTTGTTTTTGTTTCATATAGTCAAGGCTTAAGCCCCACTTGTGAAGGGCTGAACCAAAAGCAACAGTATCTTCAATTTTAATTTTCCAGGCTTCTTTATATTCTGGTGGAGCGTGTTTTTCAATTAGATTGTTGATTTTTATGAGAACTTTTGCAAATCTTTTCTGAATTTCTTGTGGAGATAACTTGATTTCTTTGATTAATCGATCAACTTTATTGATAAATAAGAGCGGTTTTACTCTTTCTTTAAGCGCTTGCATGAGGACGGTTTCTGTTTGAGTCATTGGACCCTCTACAGCATCAACAACTACAAGTGCACCATCAACAGCTCTTAAACTTCGTGTAACTGCGCTTGAAAAGTCAATGTGTCCTGGAGTATCGATAAGGTTAATCAAATGTTCTGTATTCTCATATGTGTGAACCAAGCTGACGTTTGAAGCAAAAATTGTAACGCCACGCTGTTTCTCAAGAATATAACTATCAAGGAACCGTTTTTGTCCAGCAACATCTGCACTGATAATTCCTGCATGTGCCAAAAGACTATCCGACAAAGTTGTTTTGCCATGATCCACATGAGCAATAATGCTGGTGTTACGGATGATTTTTGGGTTTTCCATTAATTTAACAATTTCATCATTTTGTCTAAAACGCGCCATAACTTATTCATTCTCCACTTTAACTTTCATAATGTTGTTATTTTGATTTGAATGTAGTACATTTTGGAATAGTTTATGCATATGGAAATCTCTCGAATAATAGAGGAAACCACAGGGACATTGAATTTGTAACCTATTAACTTTATGGCAATAAAGTATAAAGCTGGGCGAAAAAACAAGCACCTTTAAAGAAAAGAACTTAATTTTAACGCAACACCAAACGCAGAGTGTTCATAAGTCAACACATAAACTTAACCCTCAACCTATCAGTTCAATTCACCCTATACAAGTTTCCACTTTTTTCTGAAATAAAATCGTTATTACAAGATACGAGAAAAAAACACTTCCCAAACAACGCAAAAAACAAAACTGCCACAGCCTAACAAGAAAAAGACGTTCACAACAAAAATGTCTGACAACCTCTTTTTCAATATATACGAAGAATACTCTACAGGTTAAGATAGTGTTTAAAAGATTAAATACATCATCAATAGCACAGATAGTTTATTCATTAGAAGGAAGCCTGTATGCCTACTTTCCAAACAGTTCGCGGAATGCGAGATTTACTTGGCGAAGAAGCCCAGACATTTACCAATGTTATAACTAAAGCGCGAGAAACTGCTTCACTTTTCGGGTTCAAAGAAGCAGTTACTCCTCATGTCGAGCCCTTAGAGTTGTTAAGTGCTAAATCAGGAGACGAAATACGCCAAAGAATGTTCATATTTGAAGATTTAGGCGGGCGACAAGTTGCTCTGCGTCCAGAATTTACTGCCTCAATTGCACGCTTAGCCACATCGACACTAAAAAATGAGCCAAAACCATTGAAACTGTTTTCAGTGGGCACAGTTTACAGATATGATGAACCTCAACGTGGTAGGTATAGAGAATTTTGGCAGTCAAACTTTGAATTAATGGGCTCCAACAAACCTGAAGCAGACACCGAAATTATCCTACTCACCGACAGGCTCATGCGGACACTTGGATTGCAGAGTTATGCTTTCAAGATTGGTCACATAGGCATCATTAGGGGCATTCTTAGCCAAGATGGCGTTGACGAAAAAACCCAAAACGCAGTGCTACAGCGCATGGACAAAAAAGAGTATGAGCTAGCACTTAAGCTTGTTGACTCAGAGAAATGCCGAAGTACACTACAGGGCTTAATTAACATTAAAGGTAAAGATTGGTACGACACCATTGAGCAGATCAATGTTTTAGTTGCAGGTTATGAGAAGGCTAAAGCTGCAGCAGAAAATCTATCCGAAGTGCTCAAGCTGATTACTTCAAGTGCGGAGCTTTCTTTAACTGTTGAGCCGGCGTTTGCCCGAGGGCTTGAGTATTACACTGGGATGATTTTTGAAGTCTATATTCCGCAACTGGAAATTGCCCTTGGAGGCGGAGGAAGATATGACCGATTAATTGAAACCTTTGGAGGTGAGCCTACCCCTGCAGTTGGCTGTGCTCACGGAATTGATCGAGTGGTAATTGCATTGCAGACCCAAAATACGGCAGGTTCAATTAATGTAGAAAGAAAAGTTGCTGCGGTAATTCCCATTACTGAATCAGTAAAAGTTGAAGCTTTAAAAATTGCCCAGTTGTTACGTGAACGAGGAGTTTCTGTTGAGTTTGAGATTATGGGACGCAGAATGGGCAAGGCTTTAGAAGATGCAGATAAACGTAACTTTGACTATGCGGTTATTGTCGGTGAACGTGAACTTAAAGAGGGCACAGTGGTTGTTAAAGATCTTAAGAGTCATGAGCAAACAACTATTTTGATATTGGATTTGTTTGAAAAAATCAAAAATTAATTAAACAAAAGAAAGTTTGTAAGCCAAATATGGCTTAGTTTTTTGTGGTTTAGAGTCGTTTGATGTAGCGGTTTACTTCCCATTCGCTTACTTGTAGGCGGTATGCGTCCCATTCGCGGCGTTTTTCTTTTAAAAAGTTTTCAAATGCTGTTTCGCCTAGGGTTTCTTTCATTAGGTCGCTTGTTTCGAATTCATCTAGAGCTTCTTTTAGTGATTCAGGTAGTGAGACGATGCCGCGTTCTTTGCGTTCTTCGTAGCTCATGTGGTAAACGTTTAGTTCTACGGGGTCACCTGGGTCTGTTTTGTTCTTGATGCCATCAAGACCTGTTGCTAGAAGTACGGCGAATTGCATGTAGGGGTTACCGGCGCCGTCGGGGCATCTGATTTCACATCTTGCAGCGGTTTTTCTTCCGCCAAAGTTTGGTACGCGGATAAGTGGACTACGGTTTTTATGTGCCCATGCAAGGTAGACAGGCGCTTCATAGCCTGGTACTAGTCGTTTGAAGCTGTTTGGCCAGCTATTAAGGATTGCACACATTTTGCGTCCGTGCATAAGTTGTCCACCGATGAAGTTGCGTGCGAGGTCTGAGAGGTAGCCGTTTTGAGCGCTTTCAGAGTAGAACAGGTTTGTTGTTCCATCGGGGCTCCAGAGGCTCTGGTGTATGTGCATACCGCTACCATTTATGCCTTGGAAGGGTTTGGGCATGTAAGTTGTTAGGTATCCGGCTCTTGCGGCTACGATTTTTCCGCACATTTTTAGGGTTATTGCGCGGTCGGCTGTTTCTAGGGCTTCGCCGTATTTGAAGTCTATTTCATTTTGGCCTAGGGCTACTTCGTGGTGGCTGATTTCTATGTCTATGCCGAAGGCTTCTGCTGTGTCAGCGATTTCGCGTCTTAGATCATCGGTTAGGTCACTTGGGTGGAAGTCAAAGTATCCTGCTAAGTCAATGGGTGTTGGTAGACCGCCGTTTTCGGATTCTTTTACTATGAAAAATTCTAGTTCTGGGGCGCAGATGTATTTGTATCCTGCTTTGTGAGCTTTTTCGATTGCTCTTTCAAGGATGTAGCGTGGGTCTGCTTCAAAGCGTTTGTTTTGTGGCGTGTAGATGTCGCAGATTAGTCTGCAGGAGGATTTTTCTTTTGGCCTCCAAGGTAAGCTTGCGAAGGTTGCTGGGTCGGGGTATAGGGCCATGTCGGATTCTTCAACTGATCTACATCCAGTGATTGAAGACCCGTCGAATGATTGGCCGTTTTCAAAAATACTTTCGATGTTTTTTGAACTTACAGCTAGGTTTTTTAGCATACCGTTTATATCGGTAAATTGGAGCCTGACAAATTTTATGTCTTTTTCTTGTATTATTTTTATAACTTCGGTTACTTTCTCTTTCCAAACCACATCTTTGAAGTTCTTCATTTAATCGCTATCTCCCTTTTACGAACTTGCCATTCTGTTTTCAGATGTTACGGAAAAAAGGTTCAACATGAGCATATATAAGTTTATCGTTATATATACTAGATAAACGTTCAATTAATTAAGCTTTAATTGAAATAATGTATTAACAAAAGGCTTAACAGAGGAATCATTAGAACCAACAAACAACATCTCTAAACGGGCAAAGCATCTATAAATCACGCTCACGACGCAAAAAATCACCCACATCCAACACGTTAGCCACCGCTACAACATTTTTATCCGCCTGCTGCTCCAATCCAGCCAAAACCCTGCCAAAACCAAGGCATTCACCAAATTCGTTAAACACTAAAACATGAGAGTTCCGCTGAATCTTACCATACGTTCGCATTACACCTTTCTTAAAAATGTCTCTGCCACAGATAAACAGCCAACCTACCTTTCTATCAACAAGTATACGATTAGCCTCCTGCTGTTTTGCAATCATTGAAAGCAAAGTAAAGCTTGGAAAAAATTTACTATTCTTAACTTTGCCCAAAAAAGTTCCAGCATAAAAAAAGTTATCTTTAACAAGAGACTTAATTTGACTATTTAGAAGGAAAAATCGCCCATCAGTCTGAACTAACAGTTCCTCATTGAGGCTAAGTTTTACGCCAAACTGCAATGCAAAATCTACAACTGTTTTAGCCCTCATGTATGTCGCCTCACAAGTTTGCATACAAAGAAACCCTGTGTAGGATCAGGCCAAAACCGGCGGCAACACGCAACTGAAGGGTCTAATTGTTTTCCAAAGATATTAGTTAACCCCGGAGTGCCAGTACAGTTAATTTCTGCAACTTGCAGATCCAATCTATGCAGGGCCCAATCTATGTTTAACTCGTTCTCTTCTGGCTCCAAAGAACAAGTTGAGTAAACAATTTCACCATCATCAGTTAGACATTCAGCAGCTTTCATTAGCATTTCCCGTTGCACACGTGCATTGCGTTCTACGTCTTGCAGAGTGCGATTTTGGAACCACATTGGGTCTGAGGCGAAATTTCCACTACACGGAGCATCAACTAGAACACAATCAAACTTTAAACCCAATTTTGGGCTGTTTCTGGCGTCAATCTGGTAAACAACCGCATTTTTAACATGACAACGTTCCAAGTGGTTAGTTAGGGCTGTTAAACGCCGCTTGTTTATATCTATTGCAACTATGCTACCCGTGTTATCCATGCTGTCAGCTAATTGCACAGTTTTCCCACCTGGAGCTGCTGAAGCATCAAGTACCGTCTTACCTTTAAGATCAGTAAATAATATTACAGGAATTTGGGCAGCAGCCTCTTGAACTGAATACAAACCCAACAAGTATTCCGCAGTAGCACCTGCAGAAACACTAGAATCACAAACCCAGTAACCATGAGGCAGAAAACTAATTTTTTCCAGATTTAACCCCAAACAAGAAAGACGAGAAATCAAATCCTGGCTCTTGATATTAGCACAATTGAAGCGAATTGCTTGCCGTAATTTAACTGGTCTATACTTCCAACCTAATTGCTCGTAACGGCTAACAAAAAACTCTCTACCCGACATCAACACTAAAAAGAAAAACAGAAAAATAAAAACCTTACAGAAAAAAGACACCATTTCTTTTCCGGATGAATTGAAGTCTATACGCATTGGTTACAGGTTATTGTATAGGGGCTGCTACCGCAGATAGATGTTAGCTGACTTGTGCATATGCTTTGTCGGTAGTTGATGAGTCTATACGCACAAAAATGTTAAACTGGCTAATGTCACCAGATTATTTTAAATCGAATTACAGTATCATCATACTTTGGAACTGCATTACTTATGCTAGCCCAATAATGTATGCCAACTTCAACTTTTACTATGTCATCAGTCTGAGGTTCAATAAACACTAAACCTCGGTCAACGGTTCTAAAACAAACAATTGCATGAGCACTGTCTTTATAATGAATATAGACATAACGTGCACGATACCCTTGGTCAAAGGCATTGTTTATAACGTCACTTGCATAATCATGACAATTGTAATTATTTGCATCATATGCGTTTTTGTCTGTTTGATCCTGTGCAATAAACGTTATCATTTCGGCATATGTTGGATCACGAATATTGTAGCCTGAACCTACACCATCTTTTATTCCTTGTATATATCCAGCATCATATCCTGTCTGATTACCCTGACCATATCCAAAATCATATCCTTCCTGATGACCTTTACTATATCCTGCCTGATTACCGGCACTATATTCAGCGGTTGTACCTTTGTTGTATCCGTCTCTGACACCTTCGTCGTAGTTATCTTGTACGTCTGCATTGATTACAAAGCTTAATACTAACATCATTGCTAAAACAGCGCATAATATTGTTAAACCTGTAGTTTTATTATCCATTTTTCAGTTATCACTATTAAAAAATACACAAAAAACACAATATAATCATATTTCCACATTAACTCCACATTAATACCAAATTAACAACACACAACAAAACACACTCACATATTAAACACCAAAACAAAAACAACACTATCACCACCCAAATAACACAAACCAACCACCTACAAAAACAACCCAAACACATCAATAACAAAAAACCACCAAACCACCAGCCAAAACAAACAACATCAACAATCTAAATTAGAGAGCAAAATTTTTCCGTAAATCCTAAAAAGCATAAACACATGCTATAACATTAAGAGGGAACTTGTTTGAAGCGCATTGAAGCCCGTATCAAAACGCCGTTTGGAGAAGTTGTCATTGAAGGTGACAGCCCACAAGAAATTCTAAACATGCTAGAAACTGTTCCAGAAAATTTTGTGGAGAAATTGTCAGATTTTGTTTCTAATCGTTTGATACCTTCAGGAGCACAATTAAAAGGAATTATTGAGCCAACAACCGAAGGTCCAGTTATTGTAACCCGAGAAAACCTAACTCACTATGAAGCAGTAGGTTTAGTTCTTTACGCTTCAGATGAACATAAAAATACAGTAACCCAAGTGCAGAAACTGTTGGAATTAAGCGGTATCAAAAGCATGGTTCCTGCACGTCTAAATGAAATGACTAAACGCGGTCAAGTTTTCAAACCTGATCCAAACAAACCTGAATTCAAACTAACAATTCAAGGAGAAAAATGGGTTGAAAATGAAGTACTAACTAAACTTAGAGAAAAAATAAGTTAGCACACCCCAGACTCTCAAAAACTAACATAAAATCGTGGAAAGTGAACACCGACAGAAACAGAGTTTTAGTATTATTAACTAACAATCAATCCGTTGATGCATCACTTTCAAATTTAAGGCATTGCTACCTAAAAGCTGCCTTTAAAAAATTCATAGTTGTTTTAATCGTGATATCAAGACTTTTTTTTAATATTTGATAACTTAGATGTATATTATTTGACAAGTTAAAGCTAAAAAGGTGCATTTGAGCAGGTAGGAACGTTTTTTACTTTGTTTACCTTACATTTTTTTAAGGTGTTTTTTAATTGGATACCACGAGTTTTCTAGGTTTTTTACCGTATGTTCTTGGCAGTCTTACTCTTGACTTAACATCACTTATCATTTTAGTTATCATCGGCATAATCATCATCGCAGCTATCAAACTGTTTATTATACTCCTTCCAGCGGTAATCATAGCACTTATTGTATATTTTTTGACTGGTGGAGATTTATTTTGGACAGGTGTTGCTTTCCTAGTTGTTTCAGCTTTAGCGATAATAGCTAGACTCTAAGGCACCTCATTTTGAGGCCTTTTGCTTACTTCTATACAATTTCAGATTTCTTAAACAATGTAATAAAAAGCAAAAAGGGGAATAAAGCTTGCATTTGCAACTATATTTTTAATATTTGAATTCAACCGAGTTGTTGCGGGCAAAATTTAAACGGTAATTTTTAATACTGCAATATATGAATAAATACACCTATTCAAGGTAGAGAGAGATTGGCATCAGACTCAGGAACTAAAATCGTACTTACAGCATCAGCCACTGAAATGAGTGACTTCTCTAATAACCCCTTCATTGCATTTGTAGGCGGCTTTGGGAAAGGCCCCATTCCCCTTTCATACGTAAGAAGAACACTGTATCCACATAGACCAAAAAAAGCGGATGGGCAAGCCAGTTATGCACCTTATGGATTACGTAAAGTGGAGTCAATTCTACTTGAAGGCGGATTTGCTCGAAAAGACATTGCAGTTGTTTATCCGGAAGATTTAGACTTATTCATTGGCCCTAACACAAAAGTTGTTGGAATTTCATCCATGGATCCTACAGGTATGGGGTATGTAAGTAAAACTTATAGTTCAATAGTAGGCGGTGGGGAGCCAATGAATCGTATTGAGTTTCGCAAGCTTGTCATGCATCCGGCTATCAGGAATTATAAACCAAAAGTTATCGTAGGCGGGTATGGTTCATGGCAACTTGAGCGTCAACAGGTCTCTAAAAGTTATGGAGTAGACTGTGTTTTAATGGGTGGAAGGCCAGAACCGATTGTTGAGCTTTTCAAGAAGGCAGTGAGCGGTGAACAGATTCCACGTATTGCAAAAGCTGATGAATCGCTGGATAATTGGGATTATAATCAAGAAATGCCAGTCACTCAAAATGTTGCCATACATGGTGCAGTAGAAATTTCAAAGGGTTGTGGACGAAACTGCCAATTCTGTACCCCAACAATGCAGCACAAAATTGATGTACCGCTTGAAAAAATCATGCAAGAAGTCGCATTAAGCACCAAACAGGGTAGTGACCATATCACTTTGATTACAGAAGATCTGTTTCTTTATGGTCAAAAAGACCCCGGTTTTGTACCAAACAGTGAAGCAATAATTAAACTCTGTAAAAGTGTCGCGGATCATCCGGGAGTGAAAAGCATACAGGCAGCTCACATGTCTCTTGCACCGGTGTATCATAACCCAAAAATGATCAGTGAATTGGCTGAAATTTTAATTGAAAAAAGCTGGTACTCTTTTGGTGGAAAACCAATTATCACCGCTGAAACAGGTGTCGAAACGGGCAGTCCACGTCTTATGAAAAAGTATATGGGAGGCAAAATGTTGCCATACCAATCAGAACAATGGCCAGAAGTTGTCACCAACGCGTTTGGCATTCTAAATGATAATGACTGGTACCCACTTGCAACATTAATTATCGGTTTGCCTGACGAGAAAGAAGAAGACATGCTACAAACTCTTGAGTTAATGGATGATCTTAAAGATTATAATGCATTTTATGTACCGCTCTTTTTTGTTCCATTAGAAAACTGTGTTTTGATGAATAAGAAAGGCGCTGAAATGGATTCACTCTCTAAAGCTCGCTGGGACTTTTTCGTCAAATGCTGGGAATACAACATTAAAATTTGGAAACCAACCTTCCTAGAAAATAGATTACCTAATCCATTTCTGTATCGAACCTTTGACCGAGTATTTATTCCCTACTTTGGCAAGCTTTTAGGCGCATATTACGGTTTAACAAGACGTGGTAGTGGTGAGCAGTTTAAGCAGGCTGTTTACCAGCTGAGCATGCCTATGCCAGATAACGGTCGACGAACTAAAGGAAAAATGAAAGCAAAATCAGAAAATTAGGCAGATTTTTCTGCCAAATCTTCAGTATTTTCTTGCGCTATAAAATCTGTTTCTTCAACGGGGATTTCAGGCATTGCTTCCTGAATTAATGACGATTCTTGAAAGATTTCAGGGTTTGTTGATTTTAGGATTTTTCTTGCGTGTGTAATGTAGCCGGTGTGTCCTGTCATTAGGGTCTGTGGACGGGTTTTTCCACGTTCAATTTGCATGGCACGCATCATAAGCTCAATGGTTTCGATGAAGACGAAATTGTTTTCTCGGAGAGCTTCGGTTGTTTTGACAACTTGATCAATAGTTGGGCTAAAAGAGACTATTGCTCCAGAGGGCTTTAATGCTTCATAAGCGTGAGGTATGACAAGCCAAGGTGTCGCCAAGTCTAAAATGACAGCGTCAACATCACGTTCTTCTATACCAAGGGTTACATCACCGCTTTTCATTTCTACGTTATCGATTAATTTTGAGCGTTGTAAATTTTTGGCAGCATTTTTTTGGAATTCATTACGAAGCTCATAAGTGTAGATTTTACCGGTTGGACCTACATAATGTGCCAATGCAGTTGTTAATGAAGCGGTTCCGGTTCCTGATTCAACCACACGACTACCCGGGCCTATACCGCTAAACATTACAATTGCTGCCGCATCTTTTGGATACACAATTTGGGTGTTACGACTGCTCTTCATAATGTAATCGGTAAGTTGGGGCTTAAGTGTTGTAAATGTTACGCCTAGGCTACTTTTGATTGGTTCCCCAAATTCTTTACCAATTAACTCATCAAATTTTATGAAGCCTTTGTGCGTGTGAAATGTTTGTCCTGCTTCAACTTTTAACATGTAAGTTCTGCGGGCATCAAGATAAATTAATGCGTAATCGCCTGCTTGAATTTTTTCGTTGACCAAATACGGTTTCCTCTTATTTCTGCAAGCAAAATAATAGTCCATAAATTTAAGCTTTGAAACATAAACTGCTGCTTCTATTCGTTAAACCAGAATTTCAACACATAAGTGAGGTAAAAGAAAGCGTCAGTATTGGGTCAGCCTCTATGAATTTGATTTTTGTCAGTTTCTATACAGAGTGGCCGTAGGTTTTAGGGCGGTAAAAAAGATGGCTATTTGGGTGTTGTTATTTATTTAGTAAGGATAGAAATTGTTGGCAGATTTTTATGTTGGCACCGTGTTAAGTGGAGGGGGTGTTACGAATGCGTGTGTTATTAGAATCACTGTTGTTTTGGCTATACGATCGCTGAATTTTTGGCGTTTGTCGGCTCCGGTGCTAAAGGCGCTGATAAGGCAATCGATTGCTAATATGGGCCAGAAGATTTTGCTTATGTTGCGGAGTAATGCTTTTTCAGTGGTTAGTTTGGCGCCGTTTGTTTGTTGTACTTGGAAACCTAAAAATCGTTTACCTATTGACGTTTCCCAATAGTTTTCTATAACGGTAAAGTAGACTACTTGTATTGCGCCCCAGAGGAAGAAGTATCCAAGCCAAGCCCAGTTTTCAACAAAGTAGGAATTTGCGATGCCATCTATAAGGGTTAATGGGAACCATAATGCTGCTGCAATGATACCTGTTATTATACCGTCTATTATGTAAGCAGCTAACCGTGAAAACCAATGGTTCATGTCATATTGATCGTTGCTAGATGACACTAAAAAACCTCAAAATAAAGTTGTTTTTGACTCATTTATCACTTTCTAATTAAATTCAGGCATAAAAACGTGTAAAGGCTAATTATAACAGCTTAAAACCAACAAGCACCGCAATTACAAGCTATTTACAGCAACAAGCCACATCAATAAACCATATCCACCTCAACCAGCCAATGCTAATCACAACCAACATCAAACAATTTATGGACAAACACAGTCTGTAAAAACAAATAGACACAAAAAGAAATAATACACAAATAAACCAACATCAAAAATCAAGCCGCATGCAATAGAAAAAGATGTTTGAAAACCATTATTTTTGAATCTGCCTAAACTGTTTTTCCCATTAAAACATAACCAAAGTTTTCACAAAATGACAATGAAAAACATTTTTCATAAAAAACGCTTATATCACTTTCTTTAGTTTATACTAAAGTTATCTATTAATAAAGAGGCTCTAAATCATGGAATTTTGTCCAAATTGCGGTTGCCGTCTTGAACCTCGAAGAGTCGATGAGCATATAGTTCTCGCTTGCTCAAAATGTGACTACACTAAACAAGCCAGTGGTAATAGGTCTCAAGCAAAAGTAGTTAAAGTTATTCAACCTACAACCCAGCCATTTATGACAGTTGTAACTGCTGAAGAATCAAAAATCAACACCATGTCAACCATAAAAATGAAATGTGAAAAATGTAGTAACACCGAATGCTATGTTTGGCAAGTTCAAACCCGCGGCGGTGATGAGGCATCAACACAATTTATGCGCTGCACAAAATGCGGTCACACGTTTAGAGAATACACATAAAACTGGATATTCGTCTTGTGTCTTTCGAAAAAGATTAAAAGCATGACCGCTATAAAAATGTACCTGAGGGTCATCAATGCCGAGCAAACAAGGTAAACCTTTAACCAAGAAAGAAAAAGATGCAAAAAGAAAAGCAAAAAAGGCAAAAGGAAGCAAAACACAGACTAGCTAAACTGCCTGCGTGCTTTCTTGCTTTTATCACACTTATTTTTTTTCTTTTTTAAGATTTTCAAATTAATGTTGGGGATTAAGCTGCAATCTGCATTGGTACTTTTCTACCTATTTCTTCTTCATGAAATAGCAGCAGTTCTTCAAACAGTTTATCATCTTCATCTATGAACATACCGTGACCGCTGTTTTCGAATTTGACAATTTCTAAGCCCTTAATCAGCTTCTTTTGTTCTTCAGCCATAGCAAACGGAACAATTTTATCTTTTAGACCATGGAAGCTGCGTGTAGGTATTTTTATTGTAGAAATTTCTGTCCGTAAATCATGGGCGCCTAACTCTTCAAGACCCTGCAAACTTGCATGTGCATCTGCTTGCATACCTATTGCCTCAAACCAGTGATTTAATTCTTGGCTTACAGGCTTGTTGAAAAAAGACTTGTTGAATTCGTGTTTGAATTTGGCTCGATCTTGAATTTCTGCTTGCAAAAATCCATCCCATATCTGCCTTGGTATGCCCTGAGGATTATCTGTCTTTTTAATTAAACAGGGTCCCGCTGCTGCCAGTAAGGCAAGTTTTGAAATTCTTGAATCATTTGTAGTTGCAACATAATGCATCGCGATTGCACCACCCATTGAAAAACCAACTAAAGTTACGTCATGTAAGTTACGGTCTTTGATTACTTTACCTATGTCACTTGCCCATGTATCATAGTCGTTGCCTTCCCAAGGTTTGTCAGAATACCCGTACCCTCGCAAGTCAATTGCTACAACTCTGTAACCGTGATTTACAATGCCTGATGCTTGATATTCCCACATTCGGTGACTAAGTGGCCAGCCATGGATCAGAACTATTGGCTTTCCTTTGCCCCAGTCTTGAACATACAAATTTACATCTTTTGCTACATTAACCATTGGCATATACAATAAACCTCCATTCAGTTTAATTTAGAACATGTATTAGCCTACAGAATGCAAAATAATTAAAACCATGTGACTGACAAAAAACTACTACAGGTTACATTTGACGAACCGGTCAAGTCTGGAAGTAATCAAGTTATAATGTGGGTTTATCTGGTTTGTTAATCGGGATGAAAATGTTAATTAATTAAGTCTAAAACAAGTTATTGCAAGTGAAAATGTATGTCTAAAAATTTGCCGTACTGGTTTATCAGGGAAGGAGACAAACTTATCCAGTGCAGCAAAACAGATTTTGATCAAGCAATCCGTGAAGGTAAAAGCGTCAAATACCGTTCTTACGTTGATAAGCGAACTGACCGTATTGCTGAAGCCCTTGAGGCATCACGTATAGTGCTGTTAAATGATCCATCAACACCAACGAGGTTTAGACAAGTTCTAACAGACCCAGTAAAAGTTATTCAGGTTCAAGTTATTGACGTTAATGATCCTGAATTTTGGAATAAAGAGGCAAGACTTCCCAAATATCAAACAGCCTTAAAAGAAAAATAAGCTGACGCTATACATAGCTTTTCTTCTTTAACACTGTTTGTCTGTAAAGTTTTTGGTTTTTGTGTTGTTTTTCACAAAGATTCTCGGACACTATTTAAGCGGTTAAGAATTAAACTTGCTAACTTTTCCTTGTATTTCCCAAAATGGCAGCATATTTCATAAGTGATCATCATAGAAATTTAAATATTAAATTAAAAAAGATAAGCAAGCAGGTTGCAAGTTTTAATTCAACTTTGCAAACACCCTTTTATTTTTACTTGTCTCCATCAGAGTTAAAGGAACACGGAGAATGCACAGGTTTGGGTAACCCTATTAAGTGGAAGCAAGAAGAAAAAGAAACTGTAGTATCAAAAATTATGAACGCAACAAAACCACAAGAAGGCATAAAGGAACAAATTGTCACTGTTACCCAACGGCTTGATGCGCAATCAAGAACACTTGATGCAGCAGTTAAACGGTTTGAAATGCGTGATGCTGAAATCTTTAAGAAAGTAGTACGCGCCATGGAAAACAGAGACCAAGCGCGAGCAAACATTTATGCTACGGAACTTGGCGAAATCCGTAAAGTTGAAAAAATGCTCTCCCACGCCTCATTAGCACTACAAAGTGTATCAATACGTTTAAACACGGTTTCAGAAATGGGCGACATAGTAACTGTTTTAAGCCCAGCAAGAACCCTATTAAACGGCATACGCTCAGAAATGTGCGGCATCATGCCAGAAGCAAGCCAAGAATTAGACAATATTGGCAGCATGCTCTCAGACATATGCTCTGCAACAAGCAATCAATACACAGACATCTCTAACGTAGGTGCACAAGCAGCAAACGAAGAAGCACTCAAAATTCTTGAAGAAGCAGAAATTGCCGCAGAAGGCAGACTAAAAGACCGCTTGCCAGAAATCTCATCCAGGTATAGTGGCATAAATAAACGAGAAAGCATAGAAGCATAACAATCTACCCACATTCATCCCCCTAATTTTTAAGGGTAATACTAACATTACTTGCCAAAGGTATACAAAATGTATGACCTCAAACAGAGGTATACCTAACTCGCAGAGGTTTTACGAAAAGTATGTTTGACACTTTGGATATTTTGACGTTTAAGCTCAGTTTTTTGAGCAGTAGCTAATCCAAATTTACACTATCCAAGTGCAATCCCTGAATAATACAAAGAAAAAGTGAAAAAATAGTCAAAACCAAATTAACATTAAAATGTTATTAATTAACGCATTAAATAGTGTAGATAGATGTCATTTAAGGTTGAAGTATGGTATTAGTAGTTCTTCCATGCAATAGAACCCGTTTTTTCGATCCATAAGGTTTTGAGCTGCAAACAGTGCCCCATTGCCAAATGCTTCACGGGATATTGATTCATGAATCAATCGGACGGTTTGATGGGGAAAGCCAAAGATAATCTCATGACGACCAATAATGCCTCCGGCTCTAACAGATTTGATGTCAGTATCTGAGAGACATAATGTTTGTGAAATTCTTATAGCTGTTCCAGAAATCTCTTTTTTATTTTTAAAATGTTCCTCGATTAATTCAATGTCTGTATAAGGTGCAATTGTTTTAAGAATTTTAGCTGCCAGCATCAAGAAATTTATGCCTATGGTAATGTTAGGTGACCAGAGTATCTTTGTTCTCTCGGATAATTTTTTTAGATAAGTTATTGTTTCCTCAGGGTAGGTCGATATTGCAGTTACAATACATATACCCCTTTTAGCAGCTTCTTCTCCGTAAGCTAATACAGCATCAGCAGAAGAAAAGTCTATTATAACATCTACTGGACGTTTTTCAAAAAGCTCTGCAGATGTACATTCATCTTTAGAAAAAATTATTCCTTGATTATCATCTTTGATTCCAAGAAACTCTGGAACAGAGCGATGCTGAAGATTTGTTGTTTTTCTGATAACCCAACAAAGATCTGCTTCTTCACTTTGTAGTAGTACTGTTGCAACGGCTTTACCTGTCTTGCCAAATCCAAAAAGGCCTACTCGCATCTTTAACACCTGATTCCTTACAGCCTCACGCTATATAACTGTTTATAAAATGCCTTAAAACAAGCATAAGACATCAGAAGCTAAATTATGCATTGCTAAAAAACAAATTTAGCTTATAAAAAGGTCTTGCTTGTAAAAATAGTCATTAAATACAAGGCAAACTAACGGTTAAATCTTTTGGTCTAAAACAGAAAAATGCCACCCGAATGCTGGATGTGGGCAGCAAACAAACTATTAAACGGAAAATATCTATGAAACACTCAAACAAAAAGCGGAAGTGCGCTTGGGAAAAGATAGCCTAAAACATCAATTAAACATAACTATAGGCGACACTCTACACCATTGATTCATTAACCATATCCCACCAAACTGCCTCTGAAATAATGCCTTCACATAAGTAGATGGTTAGTATCCGCCCCAAACATCAATCTCAACGTCTACAGCACGTCTATAGGCTGGTTAAAATAGAGCTTCCTAACTTTCTTAGATATAGTCAAGTTATCGATCTTTTGCCGTTCTAACTGTCTCCCAGTATTAAGCGCTGGAGAATTGTTTTCATTCAATACACTTTTGTTTTTTTATCCAATATGATAGAACGTATCCAATATAGTGTTATTTGGCTGGTGTGTTGGATGTAACCCGCCTTTTGTTTATTTTGTGGCATTCGGCTAATCGGGCTACCCGCGCCTCCTGTAGATAGTCATTAGCGTCTGTTTGCCCTTTCCACTTGCAGGGCGGCCGTTTCACCGCTTCCAAATTGACTAATCGGCATTTTAGGATGCATCATCTGTTAAAGCGCCAATTGGACGTGTCGTTTCTGCTCCGTTGCCAAGGCTCTCGCCTTACACCCCGAGAGGGTGTTGCAATTCTACTTGTGGGCGGAGTTTCCTCAGACCCAGCTAACTGGGCCCGAAAGCCACACACCAACTCGCCAGCCTAAAAATATTTTGCATCTGCAAGCAATAAACGCATCGCATTAAAGGATGGGTTTTTTCATATTTAGATACCCTCAGAAATGCCATACGAAAATAAATTGTGTATAGATGCGGATAATTAGGATCAACTCATGTTAAAGGAAATCGTTATTATTTAAAGAAAAAAAATAGAAAGGGTTGCTTTTGTTTTAGATATATGTTGGTGGCGGTGAAGCTGTTGTCACAGGTGGTGGAACAGGTTCGGGTTCTTTCATTGTAAAGAATGCGATTGCAAGGATTAATGCGGATATCCATACAAGTATTACACCTATTAAGATTACAGTTAGTACTGCACCAATGAGCATTAGAAGACCTGCGGTAGCAAATAAGCCTGAGCCTGAACGAACGGAGAGTTCTTTTAGGGAACGCCTTACAAAGAACGCTGAAATTATTGCAAACACCCAGACTACAACTAAAACCAGCAAAATCCCAATAAGGAAAGCTGTTACTGTTGAGGGGTCAAAATTGGCAGTGTCTGGCGTCAAGTTTTGAAGAGATGCATAGTTACCATCCCAACCAGGGAAAACCTGATATAGGAAATCTTTTAGTGATGCTAAAACAGCCACTACCGTAACCACAACGGAAATGATAGCTCCAATTACTGCTGCTAAAACACCAAAGAGTGCATTGTTAAATATGCCTCTATTCCCGTAAAAGTTGGCTAAACTATGAAGGCTGAGTAAGACAAGAATGATGCCGACGATTTCTAAAATGCCAAAGTAGTAACCAATGTATAGGGTAATGCCGCCAAGAAACATTAGTAACGCACCGATGCCGCCTAAAAGTTTACTTGTTTCTAAATTCATTGTTTTTCCTCTATAGCAGTTTAACTTTTTGTTGACTGTATGGGTAGTGTGTAGTTGCAGTGTTTGAACCAGCTAGCAACAAGCTCAGGTGACACACAA